>OGCI01000026.1_pt1 | contig 156058 bp, 125 predicted proteins | sample 1570021 | NCBI WGS metagenome assembly OGCI01 (sample SAMN06264664, study PRJEB24512) | hot springs metagenome | isolation source: Hot spring water | place: South Africa: Tshipise | collected 2015-06-21 | reverse complement strand
GCGATTGCCAAGGGGCCTGAGTTGCAGTATGTGCGCGGTGGGGGCACAGTCACCTTCACCATCACGGTGAGCAACACGGGGGACGCTGAGCTCAGTGGTGTGGTGGTGAGCGATCCCGCTGTTTCTGGTTGTGGGCGCAATATCGGGTCACTCAACGGGGGTGCCAGCACCACATACACCTGCAGTCGGGGGAATGTGACGGCTGACTTCACGAATGTGGTGACGGTGACGGCGTGTGCGCCGGATGGAAGCGTGATGAGTGCCAGCGACACAGCTGTCGTTGACGTGATCCGCCCAGGGCTGGTCATTACCAAGCTACCGGCGCAGCAGTACGTCCGTGATGGTGGAAGCGCTGTCTTCACCATCACGGTGAGCAACACGGGGGATGTGCCGCTTACCGATGTGCAGGTAAGTGATCCCGCTGTTCCCGGTTGTGGGCGCAATATCGGGTCACTCAACGGGGGTGCCAGCACCACATACACCTGCAGTCGGGGAAATGTGACAGCTGACTTCATGAATGTGGTGACGGTGACGGCGCGTGCGCCGGATGGAAGTCAACTGGTAGCGTCCGCGGCAGCGAACGTAACGGTGCCTTTTGTCTATTTGCCTGTTATTATGAAACCGGCCACAATCCTGTACGTCACCACTCAGAACACTGGCGGCGTCAGCCGTCTGGATGTGCTGACACCCGGTAGCAATACCCTGGTCCATCGGTGTACCAATATTCCTGACAACACCAGCCAATTCCGATGTGGTGAATTCCCGCCAGGCACCTATAATGTGGAAGCACAGACTAACCGTTGCGGATTGCTGAAAGCACAGAAGACGTGGCCAGCCGGCCCGGTAACGGTTCGTATTTGGTGTGAGTAATACCACTTAGGGAGCTGAGGGACGTCTTGGAGGCCAGCAAGCTATGAGCAGGGACATAGCTCGGATGATGGTAGCGCTGATTGTCACTGTTGTTATCGTCAGTGCAACCATTGGTGGCACGATTGCCCTCACTGGCGTGTTAAGCCCGGCGCCGGCCGATTTGCACACGGTGCCTGTCGCTTCCAGTCCAACGCTGGGACAGGTTGCGGTCGTGCCGACTTACACTCCCACTGCCACAGAGACCCAGATGCTCCCTCCAACGTTCACTGCAACGGCCACGCCAACCCCCACTAACACGTCAACACCGACGGTCACGCCGACTTTCACCCCTGCCCCTGCTGACCCATGCGCTGACCCAGCTGCATATCGTGCTGTTGTAGTAACAGAGCAACCGCGCCTCTCGCCCTTGCTCGGAACAGTCGTGGCAGATGGCGAGCAGATGTTGGTGGCAACTTGGACGGTGGAAAACGGAGGCACATGCCCGTGGCGCGCTGTGCGTTTTATATTTGACAGAGTTAGCCAGACGCCAGCGCCGTCCGCTCCCCCGCAGTTACGTCAGCCGACAGACACTACGGAATGGCGATCGGTCCGCGCCAGCGAGCACAGGTGGTGCTTCTGGTGGCTGCGCGCGAGGTGGCCGGCCGGGCACTGGACTGGCGTTGGACGATGCAGGTAGCTGGTCCTAGAGGCAACTGGGTGTCGCTGCCGGAGAAATTGAGATTGCAAACGTCTCAGGCGTGGGTCAACCTTGGACCCGTGCCGATCGCACAAGTCACCTCTGTGGTTACGGCTACTACCGCAACGGGTCCAGCGACACCGCCCATAGCATCCGCTGAGACGGTAGAACCAACCACGCTTGCAATGGGTCCATCGCCAACAACGCTGCCAGTTTCTGCTGTCACTGCCACTGTAGCCGCGCCGACCAGTCCGCCGCAGACGCCAGTTGCGTTGCCACAGCCGACCATCACGGTGCTGCCAACCGTTCGCGTGACACCGCCGGTTGCACCGGCTGCAACTAGCACGCCAGTTGCTCGCCGCGTTCTGCCTCCCACGGCTACTCCGCTACCACCACCTGCGCCACCGCGACTGGTCCAACCAAGGCCGCCGGATGATCTGCAGTATTTCGTCGGCGAGGAGACCTATATCGGCTATGATGCCACGATCGAGTTTCGATGGGAGCAGGACGGTCGTCCTCTGCAGCCTGATGAGCACTATGTCATCGCCATTACCCACGAGCGCGGTGTGGAGTATCGTTGGGCAGGCCAAAATACCTTCTACCGTCCGCCTCCGACCCAAGAGGGGTTTATGGGATGGCTGGTCGACTTCACAGATCCCGTTGGCCGGCTGTGGTGGAAGGTCTTGGTAGTGCGGACGCGCCGCATGGATCTGACTGGTCCTCCCGGTCCCGATGATGTCATACTGGCAGAAAGTGCGCTGGGAACTTTTCGCTGGATCAAGCCAGGAGGACCATCGCGCGAGCGTGATGAAGGCCCCCGTGGTGGCATAGACTGACTGTCTAGTGTGGGATCGACTACCGTCTCAAGGGATGTGAAAGGGTCACCCTTGGAGGTAGTGCCTCTCGTCCTCGGTAGTCCAGTATGGCACACTGAGAATCTCGGTGGTGCGGCGGTGCGGGTAGACTACCGCTTTGCCATCTAGTACCTGTGCTTTAATCATCTCTAGGAACTGAGGAGCATGTTCCAGGTCGCCGATGCGTGTGATGTGGTTGCCGGCATTCACCTCGCTCGCTGCCATCAGCTCCAAAGTGCGGGCGATGTCCCATGGCGAACCACCACTGGAGCCGGTAACATTGATCTCCTGATAATGGATGATGCTGGTATCGAAACCGACCACGTCTTGGCCACGCTTCAATCCGCCGAACAGGTTCAGGACGGCGCCGCGCCCCACATAGGTTTGTGCTACCTCAATCGCCTTCGCCGAGCCCACCGCCACGATGACGTCATCGGCGCCGCGATACGCGGTGACCTCGTTGATGAGATCCTTCGGATCTGTCTGAGCTGGATTGACACAAAGCAACACAATGCCAAGCTGCTCCGCGCGTTTGGCGAAAAGGCGTTGCACAATGTCTAGCCGTTCCTGAATCAGATCGCTGCAGATAATCACGCGCGGGCGGTAGTACATGGCTAGCTCGACATGCATGCGCCCCATGACACCGGCGCCGATCACTACTGTCACCCCGCCCGGTTTGAGCCCTTTGATGACGTTGCGGGCAGCCAGCGGCTTTTCCTGCACCAAGTGCACGTGGTGATCCTGTGCCGAAATGACACATGACATTGGTTCGCTGATGGCCACATGAGCAGCTGCCATGCCGTCATCCAGTAACGAAACCAAGCAGTCAGCCGCCAGTATCTCCTCAGGTATCAGAATATACTCGGCCAGATGGCCGGGCAGCGTGTAACCTACTGCGATCTTTTGCACACCTTTGCCACTGTTGCGATAGCGCTCCATGTGGTTGATAGGAGCATGTTCCACGGCTGGTTGGATGACATAGCGTTCTCCCACATGATAGCGATGGCGCAGCGCATCACCCACTTCCACCACTGTGACGGCGCCCTCGTCACCTAGGATAATGGGATAACGGCTGATATCCCAACCATACAGTAGCGGGTGCTCGGAGCCCTGTTCAATCAGTTTGATCAGAGAGGTGCAAATGCCAGCAGCGTCCACACGTGCCAGCAGCTGGTGCGGACCTGGTCGTGGTGTCGGTATGCGTTGTACGCGCAGATGATCGGGGCCGGCGCCGTCAAGCGTCAGCGCGCGCATCTCATCAGGGATAACAAATCTGTTGTTCTCCATATCGTATTCCCTCGCGAGTGATAAACCGTGGCACAAGATATCTGCCTCAGGCTCCCTGTGCCACGGCACAAGAATCTTTATTCCTTATTCTTCCACTGTCATTATGCTATGGTCAGAGAGATCTCCACATCGTATGTGACTGCCTCACCTGGTTGCAACATAACCAACGTGCCGCGTTCGCGCTCAGCAACCCGTCCGTCCGGATAACAGTTGCCTGGCTCTACGCCGAGTACATATGTCTCGCAACCGGGCATTTTCCATTCAACCAGGCGCGGTAAGGTCTGCGTGGCAAAGGTAACTGCCAGGGTAAGGGAGCGCCTTCCACCGGGCAACGGGAAATTCGGATTCACTACCAAGACTGTTGCCTTGCCGTCTTGCGTGATCAGATCTTCGTGGTAGTAGACGCGCTCCTGGTAGCCAGGCGTGGGCGCCTGGAAGCGATCATAACCCTCCAGAGGCACAGAGGGATAACGTGGCTGCACGCGCCGCGAGGGGAACTCCATATGAGTGTCCTCAGACATCAAGGGAAAACCAAGATTGAAGTGGTACAGTATCATATGAGGCACCGGCGCAAAGCTGATGTTTTCGACCACGTCGTGGATAACAATGCGATTCTGCCCCAACCAGCTGCGAATCTCACGTGTCAGACGGAGGTGTTCACCGAATATCGTCGCCTCCTCGACGATCCCGGCAACACGCAGCTCATACTCATCGCCTTGCCAACGTCCTTCTGCCACGACATGGCGGGCAGGCAGATGATGTGCCCGTCCGTGCAGCCCCAGCTCTTGATCACCATCCTTACATGGCACTCCTACTTGGGTGAAGCCGCAGGTCATCAACAGACCGCCCGCTGCTGTCCGCAACCATTCCAGGCCACGCGGATCATAGTAGGCAGGGTGCACGTCACCATTAGGGCCTTGCCAGCTGAAGGGGACACCGCCGTACTCGGCCAGCGAGATGTCCAGGCAACGTTGCGGTGTGACATAATAGGTGAGCCCAGCGCCTGTCCGCACCTGAATCTGCTCCACGCCGTTCTCAAAACCTTCTATGAGTGCAAGGCGCCGTATACCGCCAATCTGCTCGAGTTTGCCAGCGCGAGCTTCCAGCTCACGCCGTGTCCAAGTACGTTCGTATAACTGCATTGGGGCGATCTCCTTTCTACGTGGTGGACCTAGTTCCAGTTAGCATTATCAAGGAGGTAGGGTACCAGGGATTCCCCCTACACACCTCTTTTAGTATTTGTGCCTATGGGATAGCTGCTGCTATGATAATAGCCTAAGACCTACCTGGCAAACAACGAGGCATAATGCTGCGATCAACCGACCCCGCACCCCATATGCGTGAGTGGTTGGATCGGCTGGCGCCAGTCGTATCTGCTGCTCAAACAAAATTACGGGCACGTGGTGCAGATGTGGTGGCACAAATGAGCGGCTGCGTGCGCGACGCAGAAGGTAATCTGCGTGTAATTCTTCTCGGCCGAGAGTACCTGGTCTCACCCTATGACTTTCGAGTGTGCTCTGCTGTTGATCTTCGCGAAGCTTCTTCGTTTGTCAGCAGCCTGATCCTCACCTATCTTGCCAGTGCGGATGGCACGCCGCCAAGTGGAACTTGGGTTGGCTTCCGTGAGCTGCCGGACGGTATATTCTACGTACAAGCTTTCCAAGGCTACTCAGGAGAGCGACTGGTCCGCGAGCTGCAAGGTGGTTTGACCGCTTTTCACCGTGCTGCACAGCAGGTAGGGGGACAAGCGCTCGCATTAGGCAGTGCTGCTTATGCCTTTGATGTGCTGCCTCGCGTGCGGTTAGCCGTGGTCTACTGGGAAGGGGATGACGAATGCCCCTCACAGGCACAGGTGCTCTTCGATCGCAGTGCTTCGCACTACTTGCCTACGGATGGTCTGGCCATTCTGGGCAGCCAACTGGTGGGGTTGCTGCTTAAGGCAGCTAGTCAGGGGGCATCCAGTGGTGTGGTCCCGAAACGTGTTGATGAGAGTGAGAGCAAAACAATGAATGAGAAACCCCTTGAGGGATTGGTGGCGCTAGTGACTGGTGCCGGCCGGGGGATTGGGCGCAGCATTGCGATGAGGCTGGCAGCTGCAGGTGCTCGGGTGGCACTAGCAGCACGTAGCGAAGGAGAACTGCAGGCGGTGCAACAGGAGATTATCGCCGCAGGTGGCGAGGCCGCTTGTTTTCCCACTGACGTTGCGCAGGAGGATCAGGTGGCCCGCCTGGTGGCGGCCACGGTTGAGCATTTCGGCCGTCTTGACATTGTGGTTAACAATGCTGGCATCGGATATTTTGCTCCTCTGGAACATACATCCGTCGAGCAGTGGGACAAGATGATGGCGGTCAATGCTCGTGGGCCGTTTTTGGTCTGCCGTGAGGCGTTGCCTCACTTGAGGCGCAGTCCACATCCTTACATTGTCAATATCTCCTCTGTGGTAGGACTAAAGGGGTATCCCAATCAGGCTGGCTACAGTGCCTCTAAACATGCATTACTGGGTATGACCAAAGCTTTGGCGCGTGAGGTGCAGTCGGATGGTATCCGTGTCCACGCAATCTGTCCAGGTGGGGTCGATACTGGCCTCATTGGCGACGCGCGGCCCGACTTGGACCGTTCGGAACTTATACGGCCTGAGGAGATCGCAGAGATTGTGCTCTTTCTGGTTACATGCCGTGGAAATGCAGTGATTGATGAGATTGATGTGCGTCGCCGCACTGCGACACCATGGGGATAGCCACCGAGTGAATCCATTCGTTTAGCACGAACAGCAAGGAGGGGTGATAATTTGGAACTCTTCGTGCCAGGTCGCGTTTGTCTTTTGGGTGAGCATTCCGACTGGGCGGGAGGTTATCGCCGCATTAATGCCGACATTGAGAAGGGTTATGCACTCATCTGCGGGACCAACCAGGGCATCTATGCGCGCGTAGAGCCACATCCCAACGCACTGGTGCTGACTGCTACAACACCCAATGGCACCCGTCATGGGCCTTACGAGATACCTATGGATCTGAACACATTGCTCAGAGAGGCGCAGGAGGGTGGTTTTTGGAGCTATGTGGCTGGTGTGGCCTACCAAATTCTCACACACTACCACGTGCGCGGGTTGGTCATTGACAACTACAAGACTGACCTGCCCATGAAGAAAGGGCTTTCGTCCAGCGCGGCTATCTGCGTGCTGACCGCGCGCGCCTTCAATCGAGTGTATGATCTTAAGATGACCATACGTGGTGAGATGGAAATGGCCTACCAGGGCGAGATCACCACGCCGTCACGTTGTGGTCGTATGGACCAGGGATGTGCTTATGGCAATCGCCCAGTGCTGATGATCTTTGATGGGGACCGTCTGGACACCATCGAACTCCAGGTGAAGGAGAACTTTTACTTTGTATTGGTGGATCTGCAGGCCAAGAAAGATACAACCGAGATCCTGCGGCGCCTTAATCATTGCTACCCCTTTGCGCGCGACGAAGTTGAGCGCGGAGTACAAGAACTGCTAGGCCCAATCAACAAGCGCATCGTTCATCAAGCAATCGAAGCGCTTCAAGCTGGTGATGCAGAGAGATTAGGTGCTTTGATGGTCGAGGCACAGGAATTCTTTGATCGTTATGCTACACCGGCCTGTCCGGAGGAGCTCACTGCACCAGTGTTGCATCGCGTGCTCAACTATGCCCCGTTGAAGCCACACATCTGGGGCGGCAAGGGTGTTGGGTCGCAGGGAGATGGTACTGCCCAGTTCTTGGCGCGCAGTGAGGCCGATCAGCAGGCAGTGGTCGAGATCATCGAGCGCGACCTGAAGATGCCCTGCCTCAAGCTAACCCTGCGCAGTGGACCGCGCGTGCGCAAGGCGGTCATTCCTGCTGCAGGGTTTGGTACGCGTCTCTTTCCCGCCAGCAAGGCCACCAAGAAAGAGCTATTTCCAATTGTAGACCGGGATGGCATTGCCAAGCCGGCTATCTTGCTCATTGTGGAAGAAGCGCTGCAGGCTGGGATCGAAGAGGTGATCATCATTGTTCAGGAACACGATCTGAAGGACTTTGAGGCGTTCTTCCGTACCCAGATCACTATCGAGAACTACAATAAGCTCCCAGCGCACTTCCGTGAGTATGCCCAACGCATCCTGGAGATCGGCCGGCGGGTGACCTTTGTCATTCAGGATATCCAAGAGGGCTTTGGCCATGCTGTCTATTGTGCGCGCGACGCAGTGGGCGAGGAACCGTTCTTGCTCATGTTGGGTGATCATCTATACCGCTCCAACGGGCAAAAATCGTGCGCCCAACAACTGATGGAAGCGTATCATCGGCATGGGATCAGCGTGGTGGGGTTGCGGCGCACTCCCGAAGCTCAAATTGCCAATTTCGGCACAGTTACCGGTGCCTGGATTGAGGAAAACACTTTACTCAACATCACTGAGATGGTTGAAAAGCCGACAGTGGATTATGCACGCCACAATTTGGATGTGCCTGGCTTGCCTGAAGGTGAGTATCTGACATTTTTTGGCCAGTATATCATCAAGCCATCGATCTTCAAGTACCTCGAAGAGCACATTCGCAACAATGTGCGCGAGCGAGGTGAGTTTCAACTAACTTCGGCACTTGACCGTCTCCGCCAAGAGGACGGTTTCCTGGGGCTGATCATCGATGGGCAGCGCTATGATGTTGGGCTGCCAGATTCCTACCTGGAAACGCTGCGCACCTTCCGTGAAGGATAGAAGGTGATGAAAAACGGCGTTGCAACAGAGAGGTGCAAGACTATGCTCGACCTGCTCACGGCAGAAAACGCATCAGCAGGCCGAGCATAGTGGAGATTACCCTAGTCGTTGTGCTAGTTCACCTAGCTGATGCCACAATCGCGGCGGCAACCGATTGCCAAACTGGGCAAAGTGTTGCTCAATGTCAGGCAACTCAGCGCGCCAGGCAGCCACATCCACGTGCAACAGGGCGTGTAGATCGTCGGGCGGTATATCCAGGCCGGTCAGATCGAGGTCTTCAGGGCGCGGCATCAAACCGATTGGGGTCGTCTCCGCCGAGACACTTCCCTCAACGCGGTCGCACATCCACTTGAGGACCCGGCTGTTCTCGCCATAGCCTGGCCACAGCCACCTGCCATCTGCGCCCTTACGGAACCAATTGACATAAAATATGCGCGGCGCGCGACTGCCCAGCCGGTCACCAATCGTTAGCCAGTGTGTAAAGTAGTCGCCCATATTATAGCCGCAGAAGGGCTTCATTGCGAAGGGATCTCGGCGCAAGTTACCCACCGCACCAATGTTGGCTGCCGTGGTCTCTGACGCAGCTGTGGCACCTATGAAGACCCCGTGATCCCAGTCGTATGCCTCATGCACTAGCGGCACCACGCTGGCGCGTCGCCCGCCAAAAATGAGAATGTCAATCGGCACTCCTTCTGGCTTCTCCCAATCGGGAGAGATGATTGGGCACTGTGCTGCCGGTGCGGTGAAACGTGCATTGGGGTGTGCCGCCGGTTCGCTGGAGGCAGGCGTCCAGTCGTGCCCTTTCCAGTCAATCGCGTGAGAAGGTGGCGAGTTGGTCATCTGTTCCCACCAAACATCCCCATCGTCGGTCAAGGCGCAGTTGGTGAAGATGCAATTGCGCGTCAGGGTCTCCATAGCCATAGGGTTGCTGAAATAAGAGGTGCCTGGTGCTACCCCGAAGAAGCCAGTCTCCGGATTGATGGCATACAAGCGGCCATCGGCGCCGATTTGCATCCAGGCAATGTCATCTCCCAGGCATTCTGCGCGCCAACCGGGCACTGTAGGTTGTAGCATGGCCAGGTTGGTCTTGCCACAGGCAGATGGGAATGCCGCTGCGATATGATAACGTCGCCCTTGTGGGCTGATCAGGCGCAAGATGAGCATATGCTCGGCCATCCAATCCTCGCGACGCGCCATCACCGAGGCAATGCGTAATGCCAGGCACTTCTTACCCAACAGTGCATTGCCCCCATAGCCTGAGCCATATGACCAAATCAGGTTTTCATCTGGGAAGTGAGCAATGTATTTCTGCTCCAGCGGGGCGCAAGGCCATAGCACATCAGGTTGGCCGGGTTGGAGAGGCGCGCCGATAGAATGGAGACAGGGCACGAAGTCGCCATCTGTACCTAGTTTCTCAAGCACGCGCGTGCCGACACGTGTCATAATGTGCATATTGCACACCACATAGGGACTGTCTGTCAGCTCGACACCGATGCGCGCCAACGGTGAATCGAGCGGCCCCATGGAAAACGGGATGACGTACAGCGTGCGGCCGCGCATACACCCTTCGTACAGACTGCGCATTGTGGCCTTCAGCTCGTCAGGCGCAATCCAGTTGTTGGTCGGTCCGGCATCGTCGCGCGAGGGGGTACTGATGTAGGTGCGATCCTCCACACGTGCCACGTCACTCGGGTGCGAGCGAAAGAGAAAGCTGTTGGGACGCTTGGATAAGGGAATGGCACTGCCGGCAGCCACCATTTTTGCCATCAGACGATCATACTCTGCCTTAGAACCATCACACCAGTAGATGGCATCAGGCTGGCACATCCGTGCTACTTCAGCTACCCAACTGTTAAGCCGGGCGTGTCGACAGGGGCTGTTCACCAAGTGTGCATCATTACTCATTGTGTCCTCCGTATCAATATGAACTGAAATGCGGGGGACACCGCCTCGTTGCGACGTCCGGTAATTGTGCGCGAGTTTACACGATCGAGTTGTTGTTGGCAAGCCAGTGTATATAGCAATCAGAGATGCGCAGAACTCGGCCGCCGGGTAGATGTAGCAAAGTTACACGGGAACCTTGCACTTATCGAGATGAAATGTGTGGCGACAGCGGGCGCGCATCGTCCCGTTCGGCCGGAAGATTTTCATTCAGGTGTGGGAGACGACAGATAGTGAACGTAAGCTTCCAGATGGCCAGGTGAACGACTCGGCTGATCGATGGGGATGGACACCCGTACCGTGGTACCGCGGTCAGGCTGTGATTCGAATGTGAGTCGACCGCCCCAGGCACGTGTGCGCTCGTGCATCGAGACCAGCCCTAGGTGACCGTCTTTCCCTATGAGGCGATCAAGTGGTTCTTCTGTCCCCCGGCCTGTGTCGCGGACGGTCACACTGACCGAGTCAGCGCTCCAGCGGAAGTGTACAAAGACGTGTTCAGCATACGCGTGGATCAGTGCATTGTCCAGCGCTTGTCGTGTAATGTGATACAAATCGCGTTCCAGGCGAGCGTCCGGAAGACGGTCGTTGCCAAAGCCTTGTGCCGTCAAGCTAACCACACATGACTTTGGAAACGGTCTGCGGGCAACATGGTCCAGGTAAGCCTGCACTGCTGCAATGAGGCCCAAGTTGCTTAACACCGTTGGGTGCAATCCTTGGGTTATCTCGCGCAGACGCTGTGCCATAGCGTTCATTTCCTGTTCCATGTTGCTGAGCCACGCGGCTACTTGCTGATCGCTGTCGCTCATTCGCCTGCGGCAGTTGCGCAAGGTCAGCCCCATAGCCGTCAGACGGCTCAGAATGTCGTCATGTAGTTCAGCTGCCAGATTACGACGTTCTTCTTCCTGCACTTCCACTGTCTGGCGGTATGCCAGTTGCAAGCGGGTACGCGCATCCTCGATTTCAGCCACTAGGTGCAAGTTCTTCACTGTCAGTGCCACTTGATTCGCCAGCCAACTCAGCCACTGGAGCTCTGGATTTGTGTAACGCAGAGCGTAACGCGGTGCCCCCAGTCCGATTACGCCAAGCAGCTCCCCACTCCAAATGAGAGGACACACAGCATATATGCTCTGACTCATCCAACTGCGTCGCAGGGCACTTTCTGGTATTGTTTCGACTTCCTTGATTTGATGATCCTCTTTCAAGTTTACGTCTACAGGCAGATCTTCCAAGGTGACTGGGGGGCGTGCACCGGTGAAATACACCGGTCGTAAGAGATTCCCTTCGCTGTCAAACCTCCAGATCGCGACGCTGGTGGGATTCAACACTCTGAAACAAGTCTCGCCAGCCAGTTGAAAAAGCGCTCGTGCATCGTACTCTGGCAGGTGTACTGCTACTTTGTAGCGTTCCGCGAACTGGGAATAGGCCTGCCGCTCTGGGTGCATCATCGATTCAAACACTCGGGCGAGCCAGTAGCAAGATGCGGCGAAGATGCCCAACACAACTGCAGTAATTGGCAAAAGAAATGCTTCGTTGAACGGCGAGGAAACAGCGAGTGGAATAGCATATACAATCAGCAGGGCAAATAGTGCTACCAGCAGCACAACTGCACCGACAAACAGAAACTGAGGCCGCAGGTGCGCTGCAAGGAGGAATGCTGTCTGAGGTTTCATCGCTTCCGCTACCTGCTCGCGCGAGATCCCTCGCTTCAGCTCCTGCTTCAGTCGGGACGCAATGAGATTCTCGGTTTCCTCAGGGCGCTATGTACAAATATTGCAAAATGGGATTCTGAGCACGTCCCAACGCATTAAGGATGCGGGTCCAGGGATCAGACGGACGCATCATTCCCAGCATTTGCCGAAAGAGATTAAACGGCTCGCGATACTCGATTATCTTTGGCTCGCCAGTGATGCCTCCTAGCTCGCCTGCTTTGCGAAGGGCGTCTGGTAGATTGCCTAGCTCATCCACCAACCGCAGCTCTTTGGCCTGACGTCCAGTATAAACGCGACCATCAGCAAGCGCTTTGACTTCTGCTATGGTCAGATGACGTCCATCAGCCACCACTTTGACGAAGCCCTCAAATGCTTCATCAATGATGATCTGCCAGGCAGCTTTCTCTTCGTCGCTCATGGGGCGGAAAGCGCTGCCGCTATCTTTAAACTTTCCACTCTTGATCGTAGTGGCCACGATACCGTAATCTGCCAGCAGGTTGCTCAGATCCAGAAACTGTGCAATTACACCGATGCTTCCAGTCAAGGTATCTGGGTTGGCGAAGATAACATCCGCGGGCGCAGCCACATAGTATCCACCTGAGGCAGCCAATTCGCCCATAGACACTACCACTGGCTTGTTCATTGCTACGATTTGCTGATGAATTTCGTGCGAAGCGACGACACTTCCACCCGGGCTATCGATGCGCAGGACTACTGCCTTCACCGCCTCATTCTCCTCAGCCCATTTGAGCTGTCTGACGATGTAGCCCGAATAAGCTGCTTCGCTTGAATCGAGAAACGGGGTAACAGGTGGATCGCCAGAGATAATTAGACCTTGCAAACGCACAAGGGCCACTGCCGGACCACTGATCTGCTGGGGGGTAGCCTGAAGGCCTTGGAGAACCGATCCAAGCAGTGCCACCGGAGCACATATACCACAGAGCAACACCAATGTCACCAGAACACCAATCAACATCCACAAGATCTTTTTTCCTGCGTTCATAAGGGTTCTCTCCCGGCTCATACTACGCGGACGAACCGACGCCGACCTACTTGCAAGACGCGCGGCGGTCCGGGCTGCACAATCATATCGGCGGACTGGATGGTGTGGCCTTCTAGCTTAACACCACCCTGTTCGATTAGACGGCGTGCTTCACGCTTGCTGGGCGCAAGCCCGGCGGTGCAAATCAGATCCACAATCGGAAGAGGGGCTTGTAACGCATATTCCGTCATCTCAGGCGGCAATTCGCGCTGCTGAAACACTGTCTTGAAATGTTCCTCGGCGCGCGCGGCAGCTTCATCCCCATGAAAGATTGAAACAATTTCGCGCGCCAGCATCATTTTGGCATCGCGCGGATGCAGACGGCCGGCTTGCAAGTCTGCCTCGATACGCGCAATCTCATCAGGTGTAAAACGTGTGACCAGACGAAAGTATTGCATCATCGCCTCATCGGGCAGGCTCATCACCTTGCCATACTGCTGCTCAGGGGGCTCACTAATACCAATGTAGTTGCTGGCACTCTTCGACATGCGGATGCGGCCATCAGTACCCACTAAGATGGGCAAGGTGAGACATACTTGGGGGCGCTGACCAAAAGCTTCCTGCAATTTTCGCCCAGCCATTAGGTTGAAGAGCTGCTCGGTGGCCCCGATCTGGACATCAGTCTGCAACATGACGGCATCGTACCCTTGCATCAAGGCGTAGAAGAATTCGTGTAACCAGATAGGATCTCCTTTGACCATCCGCTTCGCAAAGTTGTCGCGCGCCAGGAACTGCTGAACAGTGAAATGACTGGCCAGACGCACTGCATCGGCGAAGGTGAGTTTACTTAGCCACTCGGCGTTGTAACGGATGATTGTCTTTTCACGATCCAAAATCTTGAATGCTTGCTCTGCGTAGGTGCTTGCATTGGCCATCAATTCCTCAGACGTGCGCTGTGGTCGCAGCGCTTCCTTATCGCTGGGATCCCCGATAAGGCCTGTGAATGTGCCGATCAGAAAGGTTACTTCGTGCCCCAGGTCTTGGAATTGCCTCAACTTGCGCATGGTAACTGTATGACCCAAATGGATATCCGGTGCCGTAGGGTCATAGCCACAATAGACACGTAGCGGCCGTCCTTCACTCAGGCGTTCACGCAGCTCTGCTTCCATCACTTGGTACAGCTGTGGGTCGCCAAACTCGACACCTTGCATCAGGATAGCCATCTGTTCATCAATGGATCGCATAGTAGCTCCTGTTTTGCTACGGTAGGGTGCATGCATTCTACCATTGTCGGTCACTGCGGGCAATATAGCTAGAATCTCCTTGGAAGAGCTCCAGAGGGCCAAAGAAATCTTTTTCAGCAAGACCGAGCAACTTTGGAAAAACCTGAGTGTCGGTTGTACAATCTTCCGGTGTGAGCACAATCGCAGATAGAAACTTCCCGTTAAGTCTTTGTGGAGACGCAATGCAAGTCAAGACATTCACGGTTGGACAGTTGTTCACTAATTGTTATCTGGTCACCTGTCCGCGTACACAGCACACCGCAGTGATTGATCCGGGTGATGAAGCATATCGTATCCTCAGCGCAGCACGCGCAGCACAGCTGAAGATCACCCACATTCTGCTTACCCATGCCCACTTTGATCATATGGGCGCAGCCAATGCACTGGTCGAGGCCACGTCCGCTCCCATTCTCCTGCATCCAGAAGACAATCTGCTGTTTGATGTAGGTGGGGGAGCGATGTTATTTGGTTTTCCACCACCAGATGTACCCAATCGGGTGGAGTCTCTAGGAGAGGGGCAAAAGATTCTCGTTGGTGAGGTGACGTTGCAGGTAATGCATACCCCGGGACATTCACCGGGCAGCGTGTGTTTCTATGCCACAGAGCACCAGGCAATATTCGTGGGTGATGTGCTGTTTGCTGATGGCATCGGACGAACCGATCTGCCCGGTGGAGATTACGCAACCTTGATGCGCTCCATTCAGCGTCTGATGAATTTGCCGGACGAGACGGCTGTATATCCTGGTCATGGTCCGGCTACCACGATCGGACGCGAAAGAAGCGAAAATCTCTGGCTTTCAGAAGACTATCAATATTAGAAAAGGGGTTGCCCTAATAAACAGTGCAGCCGGGGGACGAGGTGTCTGCGGTCCACGGCGAAGCGTACCTGATTGGCTATGAATCGTTGGCCTCACTTGCGGCTCGGTGGTGCAGTTCCACCTGAATATCGCTCTAACTTTTTCCACCTCTATCTTGATGTAGCTTGGTACGGGGTACTCAATGCCAGCGCGTTAACTTTCCTGAGCGTGTTCGCCGCGCGCCAGGGAGGCACCCCGTTTCAGGTGGGGCTGCTCACGGCTGGTCCCGCAGTGATGAACCTGCTGGTGGCAATGCCGATCGGTCACTGGTTGAAGCGACAGCCAGTTCACAGAGCAGTGTTTTGGGCGTCCGTTGCGCATCGCCTATTCTACTTGGTCTGGATACCTCTACCGATGCTCTTACCCCCAGCTGCACAGGTGTGGACACTAATCGGACTGACCATTGCTATGTCGGTGCCGGGAGCTGCACTGGCCATCGGCTTTAATGCTCTCTTCGCCGAGGCGGTGCCACCAGCATGGCGTGGCCACGTCGCGGGAATACGCAATGCACTGCTGGCCATTGCCTCTGTGGTCAGCGCCCTGGTATGTGGTCGCATACTGACCGCGGTGCCCTTTCCGCTCGGATATCAGATCGTTTTCGGCATTGGTGCCGTGGCATCGTTAATGAGCAGCTTCCATCTCTGGTTTGTTCGCCCAATGGAACACCTGCCGTTGCCGGTGTTGGCAGCAGAGGTCCAAAGGCCTGTGAAGGCACAAGATTGTCTGAGTCAACGCCCACTCGATCGTGCTGTGACGCGTGCAAAGGCTATGGTGCGAATGGTTGCTTCCGATCTGTTGCACATCAAAATTCTGCGTGAGCCTTTTGGCAGAGTACTCACTGCTCTATTCCTCTTCCATATCAGTCAGTTTGTGGCGGTGCCAGTTGTACCCGTCTTTATGGTGAAAGTGCTCCACCTGCAAGATCAACAGATTGGACTAGCGACTGCTGTGTTCTGGTTGTCTGGGTTTGCGAGCTCGATGCAGCTGGCCAATCTGGCACGACATAAAGGACATCAGACAGTGACGGGAATTGGGGCGATGTTGATGGCCTTCTATCCCGGCTTGATGGTTTTTGGCATCCCTTTGGGTATAGCTGCAGTATTGGCAGCGTCGTGCCTGGGTGGTGTCGGATATGCGTGGATGAGTGGTGCATTCCTCAACTATATCCTGGAACGCGCACCCCAACATGACCGTCCGCCTTATCTTGCATGGTACAATATCGTCTTTAACGCAGCTATACTGGTCGGCTCACTGCTTGGCCCCTTTATGGCGACGCACGTGGGGTTTGTGGTCGCTTTGGCTTTGTTTGCTGTGGCACGTGTGGCCGCTGGGTTATTCATCATCAAAGGTGGGTGAAACACCTTGGCGCACTGCTACCTGCGTTGACCTATGTGTGGCAGTGATAGACCTTTAAGCCTGGGATAATATGGGCCGACCCTTTGACTGCAAGAACGGGGATGTGGAGGTTGGTGGGTTGAGACCCTTGCAACGTGCGTGGACTTTTTCGCGCGCGCAGCCGTTGGTTGTCCAGTTGAGTGTGGCAATTGTTGCGCGGCTCATTTTGAACACCTCGCGGCGCATGCCATATGCTTTTGCTCCCGCTTTCAGTCGTGGCATGGGTGTTTCCTTGACAGCTATCACGTCCTTGATCGCGCTTAATCAAGCGACCAGCCTGCTGGGTCCGCTGTCCGGACCGCTTGGTGACCGGTGGGGATATCGCGCAATGATGTTGAGTGGGCTGCTGCTGCTCAGCATCGGGATGTTATCTGTCGGTGTGCTGCCCAGCTATATCATAGTGGCACTTGCAGTGGTTCTGGCTGGAGTAGCGAAAATCCTTTTCGATCCCGCTATCCAGGCATATGTAGGCGAGAAGGTATCCTATCAAAACCGTGGCCTAGCCATCGGTATGGTTGAGACAGCTTGGGCAGGGAGCACCTTGCTGGGCATCCCGTTGGTAGGTATGCTAATCGACCGTGCCGGTTGGCAAGCACCCTTTGTCGCTCTCGGCGTGTTGGCCTTATTGAGCTGGATGCTAATGGTATGGCTGATTCCCTCGAACTGTTCAAATCGTCGTAACGCGCGGTGGCTAGATATTTATCGGGATGTGTGGCATCAGCTCAGGCAACAGCCACAGGTTTGTTGTTTGTTGAGCTTCACGCTCCTCACCTGTGCTGCCAACGACTGTATCTTCGTGGTCTACGCCAGCTGGCTGGAAACAAGATTTGCTCTGACGGTTGTGGCGCTGGGCGGCGCAACAATTGTTATTGGAGTCGCCGAGCTATTGGCAGAGATATTGGTCGCTACTGCTTCTGACCGGATAGGACTGCGACGTGCTGCCACTGCTGGAACTGCGTTGGCAGTGGCGAGCTATGCTATCTTACCACTGGCCTCAGCCACTTTGCCTCTTGCACTGGGTGGGCTGTTTCTCATATTCCTATGTTTCGAATTTAGCATCGTGAGCGCTATGTCTGTCTTCACCGAGGTCATGCCCGCAGCGCGCGGTAGTATGATGTCCTTCAACCTATCTGCCGCTGGCGCTGGGCGCGTCTTAGGCGCACTGCTAGGTGGTTTCCTCTGGTTCACAGGAGGATTGTTGACAAGCAGCGTTGCCGCAACAACAATCTGTGCACTGGCACTCGGCTGCCTGGTATGGGGATTGCGACACTGGAGGGGTTTGGGACGACCCGTTAATCGGTCTTAAAGAACAGATCCCATGGAATTTCGGGTGGTCCATCATGGCATACAATGGAGACCATCGTGCGCAACAAGGGCAGCTGCGCGCCGTCCATCTCTCCGCGCGCGATCATCGTTTCCACTGTGGGACCGATAGCACGTGCCAGCTCAGCCCCTTCGATGGTTTCATCCGGCATATACTCGGCCTTGGCACGGCTGTAGGGAATACCCAGTCCCAAATAGCGCCCCATGCGGCTGTTACGTCCTCCTTGGCTAGTAACATATAGGTCGCCAGCCCCGGGCAAGGTGTATATGCTGCGCTCCTGACCACCCATCAACTTGACCATGTAATGGATTTCGGTCAAACCCTGAGCGAACAACGCAGCAGCCAGGTTGTACATCACGGCGCCACTTTCTGCTACGCCCTCTTTTTCCAGCAACCCGCCGACCAGCCCAACAGCCAGGGCATAAAGGTTTTTCATTGCCACGCTGACCTCGACGCCCACGACGTCGGTACTGGTCCATACATGGTAGTAGGGGGTGCGCAACATAGCAGCGATCTGGGTCAGTAGGGAGCTGTTGTATCCAGTAAGCACAATGCAGGTGTGTCGACGTGCCGCCAGCTCACCCGCGATCGAGGGACCGCCAATGGCCATCAGCTGTACCTTGTCATGGTGACGCTCTGGCAGCTCACGACGCAATACCTCGGGCAGAATGTGGAGCTGGGTGCCATCTCCTGCCAGGCCTTTGGTCAGCATGAGGACGGGTACTGATGGATCGAGCAGCGGGCCCAGCGCACGTGCAGCCCATTCGACACCCAATGAGTTGACGCCTAATACCACTAAATCTGCACCGGTAAGCGCCTCGCCTAACCGGTCATGGGTATACGGTTGTACACTCTGTGGCAGATATGTTCGCAGGCGTGGATGAAAGCGTGTTTCGTGCACCTCTTCAATAATATCAGTGTCCAGATGGGTACCTACCAGGTGTACTACATGGCCATTGTCGCTCAGCGGTACGGTGAAGGCGCTGCCCATCATACCGGCACCAAGGATGACCACCTTTGCCATAGTAATTGTGACCCCCTACGATGACAGATTCGGCGTGCGACGTATATGACGCCGGCGTGCTTCCTATTCTACTCCTGGACAGGTTGTTTCCGCAAAACCATTTCTTCAGGGGTCGTTTTGGGTTGGAGATTCTGCGAAGGTTGCTTGACTATTTCTACATGGACGGCTAATATCTTTCCGCGATCCGTTCGCGTCCCCCTGCGAGCGGGCAAAGGAAGACAGCTATGAACGATCAGACAATCGTTGCAGCTGAGCAACCTTCGGCGCAGCTGGTTGTGCGACAGGGCACCCAAGCAGGCAGGAGCTTCCCATTGGGGAGGCGTTCCGTTGTAATGGGCCGCGACGAAAAGGCAGATATCTCGCTACCAGATCCCGAAGTGTCTCGACTGCATGCCCGGATTAGCTGGTTCGGAACACAGTACGTGATCGAGGATCTGCGCAGCACCAATGGCACCTATGTCAACGGTGTGCGGCTGCGTGCTCCCCAGCCGCTTAACCATGGTGACAAGATCGCCGTAGGCCAGACAGTCTTTGAGTTTGAATGGCTGACCACTATACAATCCTATGCTAGCGCGGCAAAACCGCAGCTCCAACCTGTTGAATCGCCTTATTCTCCGGTCGTAGCACAACCCGAGGCTGCTCCGGCGGTGCCATCAGCAACGCCTGTGATACCTTCATCAGGCGCAGCCTCTGTCACTTCTCCTGCACAGGAGGAAACCAGCTCAGGCACCAGCCGCTGTTTGTTGATCGGGTGCGGTTGCCTTGTGCTACTGACATTGCTGTTTGTGGGGGCCTTTGTGGTTGCATGGTTTACCAGTCCAGAATGGATGCGGGAGCTGCAAAGGCTTCTGGACCAATACCATATCCCTCTTCAGCTCAGCTGGACCTTCATAAACCGTACACTGTCCTGATTCTCGGAACAGGTTGCTTTGTCCTCACTTGTCATCCGCTGAATAATATCTCCCAGACTATCTGAGGCACATTCTGCTCCGACAGTGTCAAGAGTGCACCAACATTTCTAACACAACGCTAACGCGTCGCTAATGTGATTCTTATATACCCAATGTATAAGAGAGGGTGCTTAATTCAGTATCCCTTCTAAGCAAATTACTCCAAAAATGAAAATGAGCAGGAGGTAATGGAAACATGGCAGAGTTGAAGTTGCGTCCCCTTGGCGATCGGGTTTGGATTGAACCCATCGAGCAGGAGGAGACCACTGCTTCTGGGATTATCCTTCCCGAGACCGCCAAAGAAAAACCTCAAGAAGGAAAGGTGCTGGCAGTCGGACCTGGTCTCCGCAATGACAAAGGCGAGCGGCAACCCCTGGATGTGAAGGTGGGTGATCGTGTCCTTTTCGCCAAATATGCTGGCACCGAGATCAAGCACGAAGGTAAGAAATACCTTATCATGCGTGAAAGCGACGTTCTGGCTATTGTAAGTTAGACTAGATCAGGAGGAGTACGCTTATGGCTGCAAAGCAACTTGTTTTCCATGAAGATGCCCGACGGCGGTTGAAGAATGGGATTGACATGATGGCGCAGGCGGTGGCCACGACGCTGGGGCCGAAAGGGCGGAACGTGGCGTTGGACAAGAAGTGGGGAGCTCCGACGGTGACGCACGATGGGGTGACGGTGGCGAAGGAGATTCAGTTGGAGGATCCGTTTGAGAACATGGGGGCCCAGTTGTTGAAGGAAGCGGCGACGAAGACGAACGACATAGCGGGAGATGGGACGACGACGGCGACGGTGTTGGCGCACATGTTGGTGACGGAGGGGTTGAAGAATGTGGCGGCTGGAGCGAACCCGATGTTGCTGAAGCGAGGGATTGAGAAGGCGACGGAGGCGGTAGCGCAGGCGATCAAGGAGATGGCGATTGAGATCAACTCGAAGGAAGAGATCGCGAATGTGGCGTCGATTTCGGCGCAGGATCGGGAGATCGGGGAGTTGATTGCGGAGGTGATGGACAAGGTAGGCAAGGATGGGGTGATCACGGTCGAGGAGAGCAAGGGGTTGGCGTTTGAGACGGAGTATGTAGAAGGGATGCAATTTGATCGGGGGTACATATCGCCGTACTTTATCACCAATCCGGATGCGATGGAGGCGGTGATTGAGGAGCCGTATGTGCTGATTCACGAGAAGAAGATTAGTGCGGCGAGTGACATTGTGCCGATTTTGGAGAAGTTGGTGCAGACGGGGAAGCGGGACTTGTTGGTGATCGCGGAGGATGTGGATGGTGAGGCGTTGGCGACGCTGGTGTTGAACAAGTTGCGCGGGACGTTCAACGTGGTGGCGGTGAAGGCGCCTGGATTTGGGGATCGGCGCAAGGCGATGTTGCAGGACATTGCGATCTTGACGGGTGGCACGGTGATCAGTGAGGAGACGGGGCGGAAGTTGGAGACGGCGACGCTGGCGGACCTGGGTCGCTGCAGCAAGGTAGTGGTGACGAAGGAAGAGACGACGATAGTTGGTGGAGCTGGGAGTGAGGCGGCGATCAAGGGGCGGATCAACCAGATCAAGGCGGAGATCGAGGCGTCGACGAGTGACTATGACAAGGAGAAGTTGCAGGAGCGATTGGCGAAGTTGGCAGGTGGGGTAGCGGTGATTCGGGTAGGCGCGGCGACGGAGGTGGAGTTGAAGGAGAAGAAGCATCGGGTGGAGGATGCGTTGAGTGCGACGCGAGCGGCGGTAGAGGAAGGGATTGTGCCTGGGGGCGGTGTGGCGTTGATCAATGCCATCCCTGCCTTGGAGAAGGTGAAGACGGAGTATCCGGATGAAGCGACGGCGGTGAGTATGGTGCGTCGGGCGCTGGAGGAGCCGATGCGAGGGATAGTGCGCAATGCGGGGTTGGACGGTGCGGTAGTAGTGGAGGAAGTGCGTCGGCGGCAGCGTGAGCAAGGGAACAAGAACATTGGGTATGATGTGATGGCAGGGGACTATGTGGACATGGTGAAGGCGGGGATCATCGACCCGGCCAAGGTGACGCGTGGGGCGTTGGAGAATGCGGCTTCGATTGCGGCGATGATTCTGACCACCGAAGCGCTCATCACCGACATCCCCGAAAAGGAGAAAGCACCCGCAACTCCTCCGCCTGAGTACTGATGTGACGTTCACAGGCACACAGATGATAACAAAGGGGGTGGCATATGTGTCACCCCCTATTTTTGTCTAGCCGTCAGCAGAATGTTGGTAGTCACCCGAAAGGCTTTCGGCATGTTGCGTCAAGAGGTGCAGCCGCCTAATATATGATTTCACACTTGCTCTATAGGGTATTCTAGGGAATGTACGACGTTCTCGACAAGCTGGAACTCTGGCGACAACAGGGTCAGCAGATCGGTGTCGCTACTGTCATAAGCACGTGGGGTTCTTCACCACGACCAGTCGGCGCCAAGCTGATCACCACGTTGCGCGGTGACATTGCTGGCTCCGTCAGCGCTGGCTGCGTGGAAGGGGTGGTCATCGAAGCCTGTCGTCAAGCAATCAAATCAGGTCAACCCCAGGTGCTCAAGTTTGGCGTCGCTGATGAGAACGCTTGGGAAGTTGGCTTGGCTTGCGGAGGCACGATCGAAGTAATGGTCGAACCATTCACTGCCTTGAGTGGTGTCTATGAGCCGCTGCGCCAGCGTCTTCTGAACCATCAGCCATTAGCACTGATCAGTACACTCGTTGGCGATGCGACACAGATCAACCGCAAGTTGCTTGTCTACCCTGACGGTCGCAGCGAAGGTGATCTGAGATTGACGGAGTCCCAGCACCAGCAAGTGGTCGCCTATACATTAGAGCGATTGGGAAGCGGCGAGGGTGCTACTCTACAGCTGGAAGGTGGCCCACGTCTGTTCATCGAGGTTTATCCGCCAGTGCCACGCCTCGTTATCGTCGGGGCGGTGCACATAGCCGAGGTGCTGGTATCAATGGCTAGCATGCTTGGCTATGAGACGATCATTGTCGATCCACGGGCTGCCTTTGCGACTTCCGAACGTTTCCCCCAAGCGACCCGGATTATTCGTGAGTACCCACAACACGCTCTTCCTGAGCTGGGCCTGGATGCTTCCACCTACCTTGTGGTGCTGACTCATGATCCTAAGTTGGACGATCCCAGCTTGTACGTTGGTCTGACCAGTCCGGTGCGTTATGTTGGGGCACTAGGTAGCCAGCGCACCAATGCACGACGCGTCGAACGCTTACGTCAAATGGGGGTCAGCGAGGAACAGTTGGCACGGCTCCATGCCCCGATTGGCCTCCCGTTAGGAGGCCGTTCTCCTGCTGAAATTGCATTGAGTATTATGGCACAGATCACTCAGGTGCGTTATGGTCAACTTATTTGATTCCATTGATAGTGTCCAATCCGCTTTGTTGTCCGCGCGATACATCGCTGACCGTGCGCTGGCCACCGTCATTTTTCTGGCAACACGGCTGGGCAAACCTCTTTTCTTGGAGGGTGAGGCGGGTGTTGGCAAAACTGAGGTTGCCAAAGTGTTGGCCGAAGTGCTGCAGACACATCTCATCCGTTTGCAATGCTACGAGGGTCTGGACGTACACAATGCTGTCTACGAGTGGGCCTATGCACGACAGATCATGCACCTGCGTTTGCTAGAGGCACAGGGTAAAGCTGCCGTTGCGAGTGAGAAAGACTTGTATAGTACCGAGTTCCTGATCGCCCGTCCGCTCTTACAGGCCATTCAATGGGATGGAGAGGGCCCGCCTGTCCTTTTGATCGATGAGATCGACCGCGCTGATGAGGAGTTTGAAAGCTTCCTGCTCGAGTTTCTCTCCGACTTTCAAATTACCATTCCGGAAATCGGCACCCTGCGTGCTACTCGTCCACCAGTCGTGGTCATCACTTCCAATCGCACGCGCGAGGTGCACGACGCACTCAAACGGCGCTGCTTATACCATTGGATCGACTACCCGACGTTTGAGGCAGAATACCAGATCGTTATGCTGAAGGTGCCGGGCATTACCCAGCAGCTCGCGTTTCAGATCACCACAGTGTGCCAACAATTGCGCCAAGCGGACCTGTTCAAGGCACCCGGCGTCGCCGAGACGCTCGACTGGGCAACTGCTCTGGTGGCAATGGGCCGTCAGGAATTGGACGAGGCAACCGTCAATGAAACATTGGGCGTGTTGCTAAAGTATCAAGATGACGTACAGCGGGTGCAGGGGAAAATGGTCCATGAACTCGTACAGCGTGCCCAAGGCCACCGCTGAGCTGCTTGCTTCCGGACAGCTGCCCGCCAACCTGTTGCACTTCGTGCGTCTGCTGCGCCAGTTGGGCTTTCGCATCAGTGTCAGCCGTTTGGCAGAGTTGTTGCAAGGGTTGATCCTTATTGACCTGACACGTCGTGATGACTTTTACTATACTGTGCGTGCCTGCCTCGTTACCCAGCCCGATCAGATTCCGCTGTTTGATCGTGCTTTTCAGCTGTTCTGGATGGGACGTGAGCAGTGGCTGCTTACTTTGGGTGCTACCAGCTTCCAGCAACCTGCTCGGTTGCGGCAGCCAGTACTCCACACAGCCAAAGTGAAGTCTCAAGCATGGCTGGGCGATAGCTGCCTGCCTCCAGAGGAAGCACCAGAGCAATCTGCTCCTGAACGGGAACTGGCCACTGCCTACAGCCCGTGGGAAACGCTCCGTCACAAGGATTTTGCTGCTATGGAGCGCGAGGAATTGCAGTTGGTGCAGCGTTGGATGGATGCGTTGATCTGGCGCTTGGGCGAAAGGCGCACCCGCCGGCGCATCCGCGCCTACAAACGCACCTGTTGCCTGGACCTTTCCACCACGATGCGCAAAAGTATGCCACACCAGGGCGAGATCGTGCATCTAGCTTGGCAACGTTCTCGTTTCAAACCGCGCCCGTTGGTGGTCATCTGCGACATCAGTGGCTCGATGGAGCGCTATTCGCGTCTCTTCCTGCACTTCATGTATGCCATGCGCCAAAGATCGAAGTATGTTGAGACATTTGTCTTTGGCACACGCCTTACACGCGTCACCCAGGCGTTACGTCACCGTGACATAGACACTGCGCTCAAGGAAGTCGCTCAGGAAGTGGTAGACTGGTCAGGCGGGACGCGCATCGGCGAGTCACTCAGGACATTCAACTATCGCTGGTCGCGCCGCGTGTTGCGCAATGGTGCCACAGTGATCATCATCAGCGACGGTTGGGACCGCGGCGACGTCGCACTACTGCAGCACGAGATGGATCGCTTACAGCGCAGCTGTCACCGCCTCATCTGGCTCAATCCGCTAGCTGGTGCGCCACATTACCAGCCGCTGGTGCGTGGCATGCAAGCCGCGCTACGCTATGTGGATGAGTTTCTCCCTTTGCATAATCTGGAGAGCCTGGAAGCGATAGTCCGTCGTCTCGCCGATCCGATGGGCAGAGGGCAAAGACCAGATAGTAAGCTGCTTTGGAGCTGAGATTCCATACATTGATAACGAAAGTCTCACGGCTATCCTTACACTAAGGTGCTCTCTATTGTAGTTCTTACACATGGATATGTCACCCGTTGCACTGCATCGGAACGCTGTCTCGACAATTTCGCTGCACCCCTTGTGATTTGCCCATTTGCCAATGCTGTATTATATTTGGGCTTGCATTCGCCGAGGTAGCTCAGCCTGGTAGAGCACTTGACTGAAAATCAAGGTGTCCCCAGTTCAAATCTGGGCCTCGGCACTACAGGTCATATAACTACAGGTTGCGCCGAGCTTTGTTCGAGAGTGCGGGGCAACTGGTTTGTGGATCGTAAAAGCAGCGCTAGTAAAGCTTACGCACTGTTTTTTGTTCGGTCGCTCCCTCGCACTCGCAAGAGATTCCAGGCGATACCCTAACTCGCTTCTCCCGCTGATTTGCGTGTCGATCTGTGTCGCAGGCGATCCAACGCCAGCAAGAGTAGAGCCATGGCGAAGGAAAACACTGAAATGATCTTGCCGATGCTTCGCACAGGCGTGTCCTCAAACCGCAGCTCCAAGAAGTGTTCTCCTCGGGGCACGGACACAACAATCCAGCCCTCATCTGGTGTGGTGTGAATCTCGGCCTTGGCAATCAGTCTGCCAATGCGCGCCCTCAGATCCGCTTGTGGATGTCTCAGGTCCTCGTAGATATAGGCGTTCCATCCCGGGTAGTAGGCAGTGAGGAAAGTTATACTCTGCTGATCATCTGCTGCATACACCCACACCAGCTCGTGCACCGTGCTCATCTCGATGGAATGGACGCCCAATCGTCCATCATTTGGGATGGCACTGTAGTTAACTTTGGTGGTGATGGCGCCTCCTTGGATGACTTGTTCCGCCAACGGTGACCAGCTTGGGATACGACGCGCCCAAGCAGTTGTACCGGTCATCTCGTCGGATGCCTGCTGATAGCGGAAAAGAGCGGCCAAGCTGACAGGACCCTCACTCGGAAGAGGATCGCGCACTTCTGCGGTGAGGTAGGGGTAAGCGCCCACAATGATCAGCAATGCCAGTAGGATGAAATAACGCATTTCCCAAGGGGTTGTGATTTCTGCCTGTGAAAATGGTAAACGGGGGGCACGGCGCGCGATGATTGCACCGCCTAGCAGTGCAAGACCGAATGTGGTTAACACACCTAGCCGCCATGGGAATTGGACCGTTGTCAAGAAGGGGACCATGCGCCACACGATCGCCGAGGCAGGGGTCATTAGGAAGATTGCAACAATGGTGATCGCCTGCCAAAACCGCAGTGTTTGGTGTATGGTATGGTCCCTGATGCGCGATACAACGAGGAAAGAAAGGCAGAACAACATTAGCGGCACCAAACCCAGCTGAAATCCTACCTTGTCGTCAGGACCGGGGATGCTAGCACCGAACCCCCAGGCAGGCGAGAAGAGCTGATGAAAGTAGACAAAGTCATCTCCAAACGTATAGCGTCCCCCGAACCACTGGTCCAAACGCACATAGTTGCGCTCCATCAGTGCAGGGAGAAGGAAGATCGCTTGCAGGCCGAATCCTAACAGGAGCGCCAGGATGCCGGGCGTTGCATGCCGAATCAACCCGATAAACACGGAATCCGTATGACGCCCGTTTGGCGACCGTTCGCGTAGTGTCTGCAGCAGTGCAGATAGAATGATGTATAGCACCACGGTGGGTCCGATGAGCACAAGCAGCACATTGCTGGTCAATACCAGGCCGGTGTAGGCGAATGCAGCACCAGCTAATGTCCTCAGCTGAGGGCGTTTTGACAGCTCAAAGAAACCCCAGAATACCAGTGGAATGAACACAAAGGCAAACGACTCAGCCAACGCGGCGCGCACGTATAGATCGAACAGATGGTAGGGCATATAAACGTAAAGCAGGCTGGCTATCAAGCCACCCGTCGTGCCCAACAGTCGCCGCGCAAAGAGGTACATAGTAGCTGCCGAGCCGAGAATGGACAGAGCGAAGACTATCTTGACTGCTGTCACGTGGTCGAGACCGATCAGCACGACGACCTCGCCCACGTAGTAAGCTAGGGGAGCATAGATGTTCCAGAACGGATAGCCGTAACCGAATCCCCAGTCCGGCCCCCAGCGTGGCCAAAGGATGCCATCGCGAATCGAACGGTCGAATTCATACAGAAAATAGAGGCTATTCTTGGCATCGTGGGCGCCCCAGAAGTAGCCAGGTTGCAACAGCGGTCCCATTGCGAAGATCGAGAAGAGCAATGCTAACCCGATCCCCAGGCGAGTTCTGAAGCGAGGAACATATGTACCTAATTGTGTCATCAAAGGTTGTCCTGTCTCGACAAGTCTAACGTGATCTTATCATCATCCGTGTCGTCCACAGGCCAACGCTGCCCCGTCTCACTTTCGTAGAGGCCTACAGCAATATGATAAGGACCAGAGGGAGCATCACCCGGCACGTAGATAGCTGTGTCTGTGACAATCAAACGCCCCAGCTCCCATTGACTGGTAAGATAGTCTTTCCCTGGGACTTCAGGGTTAGCGGCGGCTCCTAAGAGGGGATCCGCTTGAGAAAGCAAAATCTCGGAGGTGTCTAACAGATGGGCGAACAGCTTCAGGTCGCGCTCGAGAGATTTAGTAGCCTGCCAGGTGAGTATCAGGTGCAGTATGTCGCCAGGGCGAGGCGCACCATATTCGTCTAGCGGCAGTCGACCAGAAGTGGACACAGGAAGACCAGCTGCCGTGGAAGGTATCTCTACCTCTACGTACGCCTCGAGTAACAAGATTTGATATCCTCCCCAGCTGGCCTGTGGTTCCCCAGCGGGAACATATTGGCTGTAGCGCGGTTGCAGGTAGCTGTAGCTCGCTAACAACACAAAACCTATCAATACTGCCTGTATAGATGGCATACATAGCCGCGACCGCAGGTGTAGTACCCCACCGGCTGCAACTGAGAGGCACATGCCCGCTAGCCCAATTAGCTGCCATGGATAGGTAAGCAGCTGAAATAGGCTGCTCAGTCGCCAAAACGGGGCGGAGACTGGCAATGTGAGCAGGATCAGACCTGCAGCCGTGAGAAGGGGTGCCTTCCAGGACACTCGCTCACTATGAAGTGAGTCAGCGTGCTCAATCTCGGCTGGACTGGAATGCTTATGCTTCGTTCGGGCCTGCTTGAGAAGCAAGAACAGGGTTACAAATGCCAGTGCTACAGGCGCAAGACCCAATCCCAGTGATAGCCCATCGTTCCATCCCGGACGGCTGGCACCGAATCCCCAGTATGGCGACACCAGTTGCGCGGGATAAAGAAAGTGGTTAAAGAAATCCTCTCCACCTGTCCGGGTATGCCAGCCTGCGGTCCATAGGCTAAAAATGGTAGCGCCAACACACCCGCCACCAGCAGCAAGCACCGGTCGAAATCGAATGCGCCAGTCGCCGGAAAGTGCCCACCAGCTCAGCAGGCATAGAAAGGCCCATAACCCCAGCCCTAGCTGACTGAGACCGATGAGTAACCAAGCTAGGCTGCTCAGCACAAGAGAGCGTCGGGGCAGCTTATGAGAGTGCATTCCGAGCGCTGTGGCAAAGCCAAGTGGGATGAGACCCAGGCAGAGCGCTTCGCCCCAGGCGCCGCGCACGTAGACGGCAGCGATGCGATATGGCAGGTAGCTATAGACAAGGGCAGCTAGACACGCGCCAGCTGCTCCCAGTGGCCGACGCAACCACCAGTACATACCCAGAGTACCGAGCACCCAGGATAACGCGAATACTACCTTGATCCCAGAGATGACTGTCATCCCTGAGGCTAGCAACAGCCGTGCCAGATAATAGGCCAGATAGCCATCACTACGGAGAGGATCGTAATGGGTGGCTATCGAAGGCATCCAGCCCAGACTCAAAGGAATACCGCTCAGGTGCAGCAGGTTGAAGAAGGGAACAAAGCCACTATGTGCCTGAAAATAACCAGGATAGGTCAGGGGAGCCCATACGAAGACACTGAGGGCGATAGCGAGCAACACATAGCGGTGTCGGCTGACTAGCTTGCTGGGCGAAATAATCGCGATGTCTCCTCCATGCATGTGCCAGGCGCGAAATTGCCTCGATTCTACCGCATCCGTCGGATGCGAGCAATTGCACTGGCAACCTACAACTCAGGTGTTGAGTACTGGGTACGTATCCAGAGACGCTCTCCATCCGTAATCAGCTCGATTGTGCCAGCCTGATCAGTGCGAACCACTGGGATCCCAATCTCTTGGTAACGTTGCAGCACCTCGGCTGCGGGCAGATTGAGCGAGTTTTCGGCAGCGACAGAGAGCACAGCGATCCGAGGTTGCACAGCGCGTAGAAAAGCTGCATCGCTGGACGTGGAACTGCCGTGATGGGGCACCTTGAACACGGCTGCGCTCAGCCCAGGATAGCGCCGGAGCAGCTCTTGTTCCACCTCCGAAGTGATGTCGCCGGTCAGCAGAAAGCTGATGCGCCCCAAGGTAATGCGGAGAACCAATGAGTGGTCATTTAGACGTTTGTAATGCCCGTCTGTAGATGGGTGCAGTGTCTCAATGACAACGCTGTCTGACGTATTGATGCGCATACCACTCTTCGCCAAAGTGGTGGAGACGTTAGCCTGTCGCAATGCCGTCTGCCAGGTAGCGTATAAAGTCGATTTGGTCTCAACTGGGGGGATAACCACCTGCTTGACCTGATAGCGATCCAGCACGCCTAACAACCCAGCGAGATGGTCCGACTCAGGGTGGGTATTGACGACCATATCAAGGGTGCGATCCCAAAAGGGCATATGTTGGCCCAGTGCAGCCAGCACAACGGATGGGGCAGGGCCACCGTCCACCAGGATCTGGCAACCATGCGGGGTGGTGATGAAAATAGCGTCTCCCTGACCTACGTTCAGGAAGGCTATGTGGAGCCGCCCATCAGGCAAGTTGATATTAGCTGCCAACGCCGGCAGCACAAGCATGACTGCCGTTGTCAAGGACATCTGCGTGGATGTACGCAAGCGCTTCAAGGTGCCCGACACGTTTGTGAGTGTACTCTGGGACCTGTTGTGCAACACAAGATATAGAATCGCGACTATGAGCATTGCTCCCAATGCAATGCCTGCCACGTCTAAAGCATCCCGGACGCCGATCTCCAGCCGGCTAGAGATATGCGCCGTGGACTCAACGCACATGACCATCCACGCGAGAGGCAGCCACACGAACCATCCGATCACCTGGCCAACTGGCAGCCATATCGTCCCGAACAGGAGCGCCAATGCGCCGCTCAGCATAATCAATGGTTGCACAGGCACAATCAAAATGTTGGTAAATAAGCTCACCAATGAAATACGTCCGAAGTGGTATACGACCACTGGCAGAGTAGCCAGCTGAGCAGCAAACGTGACCGTCAATCCATCCCCCAGTAGTCCACTGATTAGACCGGCGATACCTCGCACTCGGCTGAGCCAGGCTGTCAGGATGTTCTCCAAGAGTGGTGCCAGCCAGATCAGGCCAGCGGTGGCGCTAAAGCTCAATTGAAAGCCAGGATCGCGGAACCAGGCAGGGTTGACCATCGTCATCAAAACCGCTGCCATTATCAACGACGTGCGCACTTCTGCCCGCCGCCCAAAGCGCAGCGCGATTACATACAATCCGCCCATAATCGCAGCGCGAATCACAGGCGCGTCAGCTCCTGCCAACATAACGTAGGCGGCAATACCGAGAAGAGATACATATAGTGCGATGCGTCGCCCTGCGAGGCGAGTGGTTGCTGCCAGCAAGAAACCACACAACACCGCAATGTTCGAGCCGCTGATCACGATGACATGGCTGGTGCCAGTAGACCTAAATTGTGCATACAAAGGTGCTGGTATACCGTTTCTGTCACCGAGCAGGATCGCCTTTAGCAAGGAAGCATATGGTTCAGATATAAGATGCTCAATGATGGAGCTCAGATGCTGCCTGAGCGCATAAAGGGTCTGCCAGAAAGGACTTCCCTCATCTGTGGACAAAACTCTGACGCGAGGGTAATTCATCACCACATATATGTCCTGGCGTGCAAGGTAGTCACGATAATCGAAGTTTTCGAACACTGGTGGCGTGACGAGCTGACCGGTCAAGCTCAGTCGCTCGCCATAATGATGGGCAGGGTAGCGAGCGACGCGAGCTAGCAGTAATCCACGCGCTTCTCTGGGCTGAAATGAGGTTTCAGCGTCAATTGTGATAGATTTTGCCCGAATGCGCAGCTGTTGGAAAGTGTCGCGAAGTTCGGGCTCGCTGTCCACAATCCCAGTGATCGTGACAGGGGTGCCTGTGTCCTTGAAAGCCATCACATGGTTGGGGTCACGTGGCGGACCGATCAGGGTGGCACGTGTCAATCCGGCCAGCAGCGCCAAAGAGCAAAGGGCTGCCAGTCTCGGTATTCGGTCGCGTGGCCACATTAGAAGCGTTCCTACGCACGGAATTGCCATGGCAGCCAACACTGATATAGGGGGTGTCAGCAACGATGCCCCGGCAATGCCCAACAGCCAGGCGAGGCCCAGATAGAAAAGAGTCATAGGCTATGCTCCAACGGTTGGTGCAGCAAAGCCATGATCTGTTCCTCTGGCACATATCTATGGTGCAGCTGACAGGCAAACTGTGCCTCAGCGTATACATTAAGATCTGGGCTGCTTGCCCGGCTATCAGTACCCAGATAGATAGGTACATTGGCGCGCAGGTAACGCTCCAGTGGCATTCTACCGCTTCCAAGAAGGTGATTAGAGCGCGGACAGTGGACCACGGCGCAATGCGTTGCCGCTATAAGTGCGATCTCCTCATCCGACACGTATACCCCGTGCACCAGCAGGGGATGGGCATCAAGCACCCCCAACGCAGCCAGATATGGGACTGGCCTTTGCCGGGGAACAGAGGTAGGCAGGTAGCCTGTGGCACGCACTAGGGGACTGAGAACGCGGGCCTGCCCTGGAAGTCTACCGCGGAGCAACCATTCCGTTTCAACCTCCGACTCTGCTACGTGCACGCACAGTGGCACGTTTTCGGCGCGGCACCAGCGGGCACCGGCACGCAGCAAATCAGGGTGGCACGAGTAGGGAGCATGGAGGGAAAGTCCAACTTGCATGCGCCCATAGTTGGGGTGATGGCGCGCACTCTCTATCGCTTTCTGAGCTTCCTGCAACCGTTCCATAGCGCTCTCCCTCTCCAATCCCAACACTTCTAAGTAGACAATGCCATTTAACCCGCTGGCAAGTAGTGGCTCAACACTCAGCCAGCTGTGCGTAATGTCTCCGACGTGGGTTGTGCCATATGTTTTTAGTTCAGCAATGCCTTGCGCAATGGCAGACAAGATTTCTTCGCGCGACAGGCGGCTGATCTTCCAACCGACACGGGCCAACCATGGCAAGAAGCTGGTTGGTTGAGCCGGGCATAAATGAGTGAGGGCGGTCAGTTCGAGGTGGGTGTGCGCGTTGGTCACATAGTGCATACACCTGGCCTGCGCGAGCGACTGGAAGAAGTGAACATAGCTAATGACACAAAACGACCAGGAAACTCTCCAGCTGCGAGATACCTATGCATGTGCAATTATAGCATACCCTGTCCAGTTTGAGACACAAAAAGTGCCCTGACGTTGATCCGTCAGGGCACTATGGCACGCGCGCCGGTTATCATAAACCTGTCAGGATGCGATAAGTCATCGCAGCTGTCAATGCATGGTCTCTCCTACTGTGCTGGTATCTCAGACAGAGAGGTACCAGCCATAGTGATGAGCTGTGCGAATTTTAGCACGGCGCCCGAACCTGGAGCACCCACACCGTTGATCGTCACGAACGCGTCGCCGGCAGCGTCAAAGTCAAGCGAAGTTGGGAAGGAAAGACCACTGACCACCACCTCTGAAGCGTTCCCCTCCCGGATGCGAATCAGTGCTCCAGTATCCGGAAGTGGACCTTCCTGAGTGAACTGCGCAAATTGCACGGCATACAAATTGCCATCCGGTGCACTTTGGAGGTCAGTGATCGCTGTGAGATTGGTTGCATAATCCGTGACGCTACCATCTGGGGCGACTTTAACCACTTTGGCTGAGCCGGGCAGGAACGGAGCACCAGGCAGTAATGATACGTAGAGATTGCCAGCTTTATCAAAAGCTACCCCGGTGGGCACGGGATCGGATTCTTTTGCATTGCCACGCGCCGGATTGGGCAGTGGGCTTGGCACCCCGGGGAAGACGCTCACAACCTCAGTCTTTTTCGAGGTCAGATCTACCGCAAGGAGATCATTGGCCCCCGCATCCGCAATCCACAGTCGCCCATCTGGCCCAAAGGTCAGGTCGTATGGGTGGCTCTCGAGGATGTATCCATCTGGGTTGTTAGCCTTCTCCACATCCCAGGTGTTAACCAGCTCAGTGAGCTGGTTGTCTTTGAGGGCGAGCACTCTTGCCATATTAGGCATTGGCGTATCACCGAACTCACCCTCCCAGCCACCGCTGGTGACGTATACCGTCCCATCAAGTTCTGCTAGCCGGTTTCCACCAGAAGTATCCCTTTCCATCAACACGGACGGGAGCATAGCCATCACATACTGCTGCCCGTCTGAGGCGATGTGCACCACTCTGGCGCTGTCACCGATCTTTACTTCTTCCGGTTTCCCAGTTTCGGGGTTGGTCACTGAAACGACCATGTCGCCACCGATGCCTGAGTCCACCACATACAGTCCGCCGTCAGTGGCTACCAAAACACCCTGCGGACCGTTAAATCCCTTTGCGACTATGATGCCCTCTCCTGGTGCTGCAGCGACAGCGCTGGACGCACTCCCGAGCAGAGACATCACCACGATACTAACTGCCAAAGCAATTCGAATATTCATCAGATCCCCTTGCCCCTCCAGGGCAACCATCTGAACTGGTCTGGAACCGCCGAACCGAATGGCGCGCAGCCATTAGTTGATAATGTATACCTTTATACTACATTTGTCAATCAGAAATCTTGAGACTCTTGGCCCTTTGTCGGCAATATGGGCTCTTTTTCTTACGATGAAGTCTCTTGTCTTATCGCTCGAGCACTCTGGCAAGTCCATGACCTCTATTGGGCTTGTTTGACACCTGTACAGGAAAGGTTATGATGTACACTATTCAGGTATGAAGAGTTCGGAAAGTCAGCCATCGGTCATAGAGCGAGGGAAAAATATGACAACCCATTCGCCCCGAATCAGGCCACGCCTCTGGGAAGTGCTCATAGTTATCGGGATGATATTGGGTTTCTGGCCGTTGCCGGCCCACGGCCAGGTGGAGGAAGCCCAGTGGACAGTTTTGATCTACTACGCAGCTGACAATAATCTGGAGCCGGTTATCTTGCGCGAGCTGAATCGCATGGAAATGATCGGATCGACATCTGAGGTCCAATTCGTCGCGTTGATCGACCGCCATCCACGTTACTGGACGGGCAGCGATAACTGGAGCGATACACGCTTGTTGCGCATCGAGAAGGATGGCAACCTTTTTACTGTTACATCGCCGGTAATCCGTAAGCTGGGCGAGGTGAATACGGGTTCTGCTGAGACGCTTGGGCGTTTCATTGCCTGGGGAATCACCACCTATCCCGCAAGGCACTACGCGCTGATCATCTCAGACCATGGAGGTGGGTGGCAAGGCGTTGCCTCCGATGAGACATCCGAAGGTCAAATGATCAGCCCAGCTGGGCTAATGCGAGCGTTAGAAACGGGCTTGCGCACGGCCGGGGTCGATCGCCTTGACTTGTTGATCTTCGATGCGTGTCTGATGGCCGAGCTGGAAGTATGGTCATTGCTGGCGCCTTATGTGCATTATGGAGTGGCTTCCGAAGAAATCACGTATGGTCTAAAGGGCCTTGATCGCGCAATGCGTGACCTGGTGGATGACCCAACGATGGAGGCAGAGGATCTGGGCGCACGGATAGTACAATACTTTGAAGAAAGCTACATAGGTGATGAAACCGGTGACACTCTGACTATGTCAGAAGTGGATCTGGACCATATGCCCAGACTCCAACGGGCAATGAATACCCTAGCGCAGATGCTGAACGCCTATCTTGACACTCCTGAAGCGATTCTGGCCGTAGCATACGGCCTCGCTCATTCTCCCGCCTTCGCCGACACGGACCGTGCGTTTTTCGGCATGATCGACTTGCGCAGCTTCCTCTTAATTGTCGAGGAGTTGGCTCAAGTACCCCAGCTGGCAGAAGCGGCGCAACAAGTGCGCGAGATATTAGCGGAAGCGGTGCTAGCACAGTACGCGGGTCAGGATATACCTTCAGTGGGAGGGTTGTCTTTCTTCTTTCCTATCCTGCCCAAGTTGGTGCAGATCTATACCTATGGGTATCTGGGTGTACTTGAACCTATGCCTGGCGCAAAGCAGAGTCCTTGGGTGCAATTTCTTAACCTCTATCCCGAGGCGCTTAACCGTGTGGTCGAGAAGCCTACAGTGGCTCCCCTCGAGCTGGAGCGTGAGGCCATTGCCAGGGGCGAACAGGCTGAGGTGGCCTCTGAAGTCGGCGGCATCGGCCTGCGAGAAGTGGAGCTAGTGGTAGGGCGAGCTGAAGGAGACGTCCTGATTACCGTCGACTCTAACCGTCTGGTTTTGCGGGAGCGAGAGATCGAAGAAGGTCTCAAGGTGCCGGTATGGGACGCTCGAAGCAATCCTGTGCAGGCGCAATGGAAAGGAAATGGCTGGGTGCTCAGTAATGGAGAACAGGATGTGCGTGTCTCGATTTATGCGACTGCTCCTGGTAGTGACGTCTTTGCTGTGCCAGGCTACTTCCGGGGTGTGACCAGCGGTATCGAGTTAGAGGGAGAGATTCGATACAATGTCGATGCGGAGAGTAGCGAAGCCACCTACGTTGGAGCTTTTGCGCGGCAGAAGAATGGATTGCTTGGCCCTTACTTCTTCGAAGCGGGAGATTCCTTTACCGTAAAGCGCCAGGTGATCCGTGTCGTAGATGGGACGGCGGAGTATGTTAGAGGCGGTACACTAATTATAGGACAATCTCCACCGCAGCTGATGAGCGCACCCGTGCCAGCCGGCGTATATCAATTTGGTCTTCGTGCCATAAACCTTGCAGGGGATAGTGCGATGCAGCTGGCTGAGCTGCACGTTGATATCGGTGATGTGCAGCCACAGCCTTATCGCAGCCGCGCGCTCTCTTTTGTAACGTTGCAGCCGGCTGGATGGCTGGTTGAGGAGACGGTGGGCACTGTTACCTTCACACCTGATGATCTCTCGGCAGTAAGGGCGCAAGTGGAAGTGATCCCGCTGGTTCGGTTGGGCGCTGTAGGTCGCCAATCTCTCGATCAACTCTTGTCGGTTCTGCTCGACGAGCTTTCCGCAGATATCCAGGTCAGCAATGTGCAACGTGGTCGAATCAGCGAGACCACACTAGCTGGTCGTGCAGCGCGCAGACTGGATTACACATATGATCTGGCGAACCATGGTGAGATCGCTGGCTCACTCGTGGCATTTATCGATCCAGCGCGTGAGCAGCTGTTTGTCTTCACTTCGGAAGCACCGATCAGCACTTTGTCCAAAGAGCGGGCGTCTCTCGAGCTGGTGCGCGATAATCTTAAGCTGTTGCCGACAATGTTTCTAAGCCGTCTCTACAGCAATCAGACTATGGGCTTTAGCTTGTCCTATAACGACTACTGGCAAGTGATCGAACAGCCGGCTGGCGGAGATGTCTTTTTCTATGCCCCAGCCGGTGACGCTGCATTGCGCGTTCAAGAACGTGTGGGCAAGCGACAGCCATCGCCGCAGGATAATGATGCACAGCTGTTTATTTATGTGGAAGATTGGCTAAGACAGCAACCAGGGTTGGAACTCACCCGGCCGGAAGATGTCGAGCTGGCTGGTCTGCAAGGACGACATCTCACTTACTCCTTTGAAGACGAAGAGGGCAAAACGTTTGAGGGTGGTGTCATAGCCGTTACCACCCGGGATGGGCGCACGTACGTTCTGAACAGTGAACTGGATAAATCATCACCAGAAATCGACCTGTTGCGGGATGATCTGCAGGCCATGCTGAACAGCTTCACTATTGTAGCTCCAGACGCCAGCCCGGTGCCACTGCCTGGAGAAGATTGGGTCATCTACGAGAACAAAGAGCTCCATTTCGGGGTGGCCTACCTCAAATTCCTCGATGTCGAGGAGGACTTTAGTGATCCTGAGTTTCAGGTGGTGAAGTTCTACTATCAGGGCCCAGAGGGATCACTAGGCATCGAGATTGCTGTTGTGCCGCTCCCGTCTGGTGCCTTGCCCAGCTCTGGCACGGCAGACCAGTTGGTGCGGCAGGGCATTGAACGAGTGCGCGCAATGCATCCCGACCTGCAAACCGGTACCCTAGCCGATATGGAACTGGCTGGCATCCCAGCACGTGGCGTCAGCTACGGATGGTATGAGCCAGCAACTGAGGATCAGGATGAAGAGATGGAGATGGAGGGCAGTGTGCTGGCAGCTCCCACTCCCTATGGCTTCGCTTACGTAGTCAACGTCTATCTGCCCACCTCTCTCGCGGGCGATATACCAGTTGATGTCGGGATAGTACCTCACCTCCTTGACACCTTTACCCCCCTGCTAGAGGGCTTGCAGCCGGTCGAACAGGTCAGCGCAGCGGGTCAATTGTTGCGTTTCTACCTCAATGAGCGATTAGGTGTCCGCTTGACAGTACCACGTGCTTGGCGGTTAGTTGAGGAAAGAGACCGAGTCGTTTGGATTGGAACGGATAGTGTCGGGCGACCTGTCCCTGGCTACCGGATAGAAATACGCCTGCTGGAAGAGGAGATGCCCCCGACCACTGAAGAGATGGACATTATGCTGGGACAGCTCATTGAGGAATTGCAGGAAGTAGAACAGGGGGCATTGCGTCCACTAAGAGATATCGGGGAGCCGGCGGATACCCAGCTGGCCGGATTGCGTGGGCGCGAGGTAACTTTTTTGGCCGCATATCTTGGCAGCGACTTAGTGCGGGTACGCTGTATGGTACTACGCGATGACGGTGGCGCGCTCTATTCGCTGAATATGCTGATTCCTGTCTTGTTGACACCTGCAGAGAAAGAGATTCTGCAACGGGTGCTGGACAGCTTAGAACTGGGCGTGAAGTAATGGCGACGGAACAGCGATCCATCTCAACCAGAATCTCTGCAAGGTTTCAAGCCACCTGTTCTTATGACAGAGACGATACGTTTACGCTATAATATGTGTATGATTATTAGGGACATGGAGGTGTCTATGAGCTCCTCTACAGGTAACATTTTGGAGATCCACGATCTTCACGTAGAGGTAGAAGGGAAAGAACTGTTGCACGGGATCAATCTAGCTATCCCTGAGGGACAGGTGCATGCCTTGATGGGTCCCAACGGGAGCGGCAAAACCTCCCTGATGATGACCATTATGGGTTTCTCGGCCTACAAGGTGACGCGCGGTCAGATCATCTTTGATGGTCGTGACATCACTGGGCTGAGCGTCACCGAGCGTGCACGGCTGGGCATTGCCATTGCTCAGCAGCGTCCTCCCACTATCGTTGGTGTCAAGCTGCGCGCTGTGCTGGACTATATTGTGGCGCACGATTCGATTAGTGCGGAAGAGGTGACTCAGCTGGTGCGGCAAGCACGCGTTGAAAACTTTCTGGATCGCGATATCAACGCTGGTCTCTCCGGGGGTGAAATCAAACGCGCCGAGCTGGTGCAACTGCTGGCCACTTGTCCGCGCTTCAGTATGATGGACGAGCCGGAGTCCGGCGTTGACCTTGACTCGTTGGCGTTAGTTGGCAGCCTGGTCAACCGACTTTTCGTTCGCGACTCGTGTCGGCCTGTACGTCGCCGCTCTGGCTTGATCGTTACCCATACTGGTCATATTCTGAAATACATCGAGGCGGACCGTGCACACATTATGTTGGACGGTCGCATCGGGTGTTCGGGGAATCCCCACCTGGTATTGCAGACGATCGCCGAACGTGGGTATGCGGAGTGTGTGTGTTGCATGAACGAGGGAGCTTAGTATGGCGAAGTCACTCAACACCGTAGACGTTGTCGCGCCGGATGAAGTGCAGACACTGGCTGACGTTGGGGTTCAGATCCGCCCTGATGAGCCACAAGTGCGCGCTGGCACTTATGTGCTGCGAGATCATTTGCCTCTGTGCGTGCAGACTTACCGTGAGGGGCTGGAGATGATGCCCATTGCAGAAGCCTTACGCCGCTACGATTGGCTACGTGAGCGCTACTATTGGAAGCTAATCTCTCCCGATCAGGATGAGGTCACACGCCAAGTAGCAGCTGAGGCAGAGCCACAGGGTTATTTCATCTGGGTGCGCCAGGGGACGCGGATCACCCGGCCAGCACAAGCTGGTTTGTTCATCTCACACGAAGGGCTGTCACAGAAGCTGCATAATGTGGTGGTACTAGAGGACGACACAGAGCTCCACCTGATCACCGGTTGTACCACTGGTCGTGCCGTGCGCAGCGGTTATCACCTGGCGGTCAATGAAGCTTACGTGGGTGCGAATGCTACACTGACTTTCACTATGGTGCACAGTTGGGGGCCTGAGGTGATCGTGCGGCCGCGTGCTGCTGTTGCTGTGGGTGATCATAGCCATTACATCAACAATTATGTCTCGCTGCGACCCGCGTTGGACATCCAGAGCAATCCACGCACGTACCTGAACGGTGTCCGTGCCACTGCCAAATATATGACCGTCATCTTGGGTTCCCGAGGATCTATCATCGATACTGGCGGGGAAGTGTGGTTAAATGGAGAAGATAGCGGCGCCGAGCTCGTGCACCGTGGGGTCTGCACAGGCGGCAAGATGTACCAGCGCGGCTTCCTGGTGGGCAATGCGCGCTGCAGGGCGCACGTGGATTGTGCCGGCATGTTACTTGACCCGGGTGAAGATGGATTCATCGAATCAGTGCCTGGTTTGCGTTCCTTCCATCCTGAGGCTCAGATGAGCCACGAAGCAAGTGTAGGCAAGGTGGCACCGGAACAGGTGGAGTACCTGATGTCACGGGGCATGGAAGAACACGAAGCCATCTCAATGATCATCCGCGGCTTCCTGGATGCCGATATTGAAGGTCTGAGCGCTGAGCTGGACGCGCGTATCGGGGAGATCGCTGCTCTGGCAGGACACGGGGAACGCAAATAGCTGCGTGGAAAATCCTCTGATTACGGGAAATGCGACAGACATTTTGTGTCACCGGTCTAGACTGCCCCAGTTGCGCACGAACGATTGAGGATGGCGTAAAGCGCCTGCCCGGTGTGCAGGAGTGTCAGGTAGACTTTGCATCCGGCAGGTTGGACGTTGTGGGGGACGTATCCCCAGCCACACTAGCAGCTCGTGTGCATGAGCTGGGTTACAATCTCATAGAAGCCGTGGAAGAGCGAAAGGATGCTTCAGCGAGCTCAATCAGTTTGCTGCGCTTCATGTGGCAGCGCAGTGACACACGCTTGGCGTTACTGGGCTTGGTGCTCATACTGCCTGGTGTGATTCTCGAGGAGCTGCTGGGCATACACCACTCACTTGTCACGATTGCATCGTTGGGTGCCTGGCTGGCAGCCGGTTTTCCGATTGCGCGCAGCGCGTGGCAGGCTGTTCGCGTTAATCGTGACATCAATATCAATGTGCTAATGAGCATTGCCGGCTTTGGTGCAGTTGCTATCGGTGCTTTTACTGAGGCTGGGATGGTTATGGTGCTTTTCGCCATTGGGGAGGCTCTGGAGAGCTACACGAGCGAACGAGCACGTCACGCTATTCGCAGCCTGGTTGAGCTGATGCCTGAGAGAGCTACATTGTTGCGTTCCCATCGTGGCGGCGAACTGACATCTGAATCTGAAGAGGTGACAGTGACAGTGCTTCGCCCTGGTGATGTCATTCTGGTCAGACCCGGTGAACGCATCCCAGTTGATGGGCGCGTCATTGCCGGCCTCTCGACAGTGAACCAGGCACCCATCACAGGCGAAAGCCGCCCAATAGACAAGGAACCCGGCAGCGAGGTGTTGGCTGGGAGCATCAATGGTGAAGGCGCCATAGAGGTGGAAGTGACACGTTTGGCCTCTGACACAGTGCTCAGCCGTCTGATCCAGCTGGTACAAGAAGCTCAGGCGAGACGTGCTGCAACACAGCGCTTCGTGGATCGTTTCGCTCGCTATTATACTCCGGCCGTCGTTGCATTAGCAGGACTGGTGATGACGTTACCGCCCATCCTCTTAGGACAACCGTTTGTGGATCTGGCTGTTCCTAGTGCTGGATGGTTATATCGCGGTTTGGCATTGCTTGTGGTGGCCTGCCCGTGCGCACTTGTCATTAGCACGCCGGTCACCATTATTAGTGCAATCAGCAATGCAGCTCGGCACGGTGTGCTGATTAAGGGGGGCGCTTATTTGGAAATGTTGGCCCAGGTGCGCACTGTCGCCTTTGACAAGACGGGCACGTTAACCTATGGTCGTCCTGTCGTTGTCTCTGTGCGCCCCGCTAATCATGCCGATGCAGATGGTACCGCGCAGCACTGTACGGATTGTGCAGAGCTGTTAGCCTTGGCCAGCGCTGTCGAACGACATAGTGAACATCCTTTGGCACGTGCTGTAGTCGATGAGGCCACTCGTTACAGCCTACACACACGCTATCCTGCTGCGGAGACGGTCACAGCACTACCTGGCCGTGGCGTTACGGGCCGAGTGGAAGATCGCGAGGTAATGATTGGCAGCCACACCTATTTTGGCCAGAAGGTGCCCCATCCAGAAGAACATTGCGTCGCCGCCGAACGCGACGCCCAGTTGGGTCGTACGCCGTTGATGGTGGCTGCAGACGGTGAATATGTCGGCACCATCACTGTGGCGGACGCGGTACGGCCGACCAGCCGTGAGGCATTGGACATGCTGAAGGGAATGGGCTTCTCTAAACTGGTGATGCTCAGTGGAGATGATGCCGCGGTCGGCACCCAGGTGGGTTATCAGCTGGGTATTAAGGACACGCGTGCGGAGCTGTTACCCGAAGAAAAAGCTACTGCTGTACAGGCGTTACGCTCGCGGTATGGCGGCGTCGCTATGGTCGGTGATGGTATTAACGATGCACCTGCCTTGGCTGCTGCTGATGTGGGCATCGCCATTGGTGCCGCAGTAGGTGGTACGGCGCAGGCAATGGAGACTGCTGATGTGGTGTTCATGAGCGACGATCTACGCCGCCTGCCTTTTGTCTTTGCCCTTGCGCGTGCTGCTATGCGCACCGTCCAGGTGAATCTAGCATTGAGCTTGGGCCTTAAGTTATTGTTCGTGGTGTTGGTGGCACTGGGTATGGGCACTATGTGGATGGCGGTGGCCGCTGATATGGGTACTTCACTATTAGTGACATTGAACGGCATGCGCCTTCTGCGCTCACCGAGTCCAGCAGTCTGAAAGTGTTTGAGGTGGTGGCTAGCTGATGATGAGCAAATGCAACTTTCTGCTGTGGAATGAGAGAGGTAGGCTGTGCACGCAGAGATTGTAGTGACGGGCAGTGAATTGCTGCTTGGCGAGATAGTGGACACGAACTCCACAATGCTGGCGCGCATGCTGCGTGACATCGGGTTAGATCTGTACTACAAGACGGTAGTGGGGGACAACCGTGCTCGTATCGCAGCTGTGTTGCGGCTGGCCTTGGAGCGTTCCGACATCGTGCTAACCTCCGGTGGATTGGGCCCTACCGTAGACGACGTGACGCGCGAGGCGGTGGCAGATGTCACGGGCCGTCCACTGGTCTTTCATCAGCATCTGTTGGATCAGATCGCAGCACGGTTTGCCCGCTTTGGACGGCCGATGAGCGAGAATAATCGTCGGCAAGCGCATGTGCCTGAGGGTGCTATCATCCTAGAAAACAGTGAGGGAACTGCACCTGGTTTCATCGTCGAGGATATGCGTGGTACTATCATCTGTTTGCCGGGTGTGCCGCGTGAGCTGGAACATCTCATGCGCACCCATGTTATTCCTTACCTCAAACGACGCCTTGGGTACGAGACGATCATCTTTCCGCGCGTACTGCGCACATGTAATATCGGCGAGAGCCAGATCGACGCATTGATCGGCGATCTGATGCACGGCAGTAACCCTACTGTGGGGTTAGCAGCTCATCTCGGTCAGGTAGACATCCGCATCACTGCGAAATCTTCCACACGTGAAGAAGCTGCTCAGCTCATTGCACCAATCGAGGCAGAAATACGTCGGCGGCTGGGTGATGTGATCTTCGGCACGGATGAGCAGACGTTAGAGGGTGTGGTGTACGACCTGCTGGAACAGCGAGAGCGTACTATTGCACTAGCGGATAGTGTGACGGGTGGACAAGTAGCTGATCTGTTGCGTGGTGTCGAACGCCAAAGGATATTGATCGCTGACCAACGTTATCCTGATGCAGCTGCGTTGCTGACTGGGTTGCGCCTGGAAGACGTCTGGCGCCGTGCTGGCGCCAAACAAGTTGCTGAGGAGGCTGCTGCGCGACTCCGAGCTGAAAGCGGCAGTCAGCTGGCTTTGGCATTACTCGGCATGTTGGCGGATTCAGACAATGTGCCCCCAATGGCATACATATCCCTGTCAGACGGGGAAACGAGTATCACCCGGGCTTATCGTTTTGGAAGCGAAAATGACCTGACGCGTCGTTGGATCACTGTCCGTGCACTGGATATGTTGCGGCGCTACTTGCTGGGCATCGCTCCCCTTGACCCCTGACAGATGGCCATACGGCGCAGGTCTGAAGTAAGCCACCTGTGCCTGATCCTGGTGAGAATTCTGGTGAAATGGACTCTGCCCAACTATCTGCTGCAATAGGAGATCTGTTGCGCACCCGCCGCTGGACTCTGGCACTGGCCGAGTCGTGCACGGGTGGCTTGTTGGGCCACTTGATCACTGATGTGCCGGGTAGCTCAGATTACTTCCTCGGTGGTGTGATCGCCTATTCGAACGAAGCTAAGGAACAGCTGCTGGGTGTTCGGAATGCCACATTGCTTGAGCACGGTGCGGTTAGTGAGGCTACCGCGCGCGAGATGGCAGCGGGGGCACGGCGGCTGCTGGGTGCTCATGTGGCGCTTGCAGTGACAGGCATTGCGGGCCCGGGAGGAGGTACACCGGATAAGCCAGTGGGGTTGGTATATATAGCATTGGATGCACCGGATCAGCAATGGTGCCGCCGCTATGTATGGCGTGGTGATCGAGCTGCTAATAAATCATCTTCGGCTCGTGCAGCATTGTTGTTGCTGTACGACTATCTTTTCCATCCATAAGCCTCTCTCATGATTATCAGTGCCAGCCGCCGTACAGATATTCCCGCGTTGTATGCGGAATGGTTTATCCGGCGTATCCGTGCCGGTTATTGTCTTGTGCCCAATCCGTTCAACCCGCGCCAGGTTAGTACGGTCTCGCTCCGAACGGAGGACGTCGACGTGATTGTCTTCTGGACGCGCCATCCGCGCCCACTTTTCGCTTATCTGGATGAACTGGACCGGCGTGGTTACCGATACTACTTCCATTACACACTGCTAGGCTATCCGCGTGAGATCGATCCATTCACCCCGCCGCTGGAGGTAGCGCTGAAAACTTTCCAGGAGCTATCACGCCGAGTTGGGGCTGCAAGGGTGTTCTGGCGCTATGATCCAATCCTTCTTGGCTCGCTGTGTGATGTCAATTTCCATTATCACAACTTTGTGCACATCGCGAGGGCGTTGCAAGGATATACTAGCCGTTGTGTGGTCAGTCGTTGTACGATGTACCGCAAGACGGTGCGACATATGCGCGAGTTGGCTGCTCGTAGGGCATCCGTTGTCGCCCCAGAAGCTTCCGATGCACGCTTTCTGAATCTGGTGAGCAGCTTGGCAACAGTTGCTCGCGATCATGGAATCGACATTGTAAGTTGTGCCGAAGAGGCAGACCTGCGACCATATGGCGTCCGTCCGGGCAAGTGTGTTGATGACGAGTACATTCGGCAGACATTTAGTATTGAGGTGACCTCGCGCAAAGATCCTGGTCAGCGGGCGGCGTGTGGTTGTGTCGTGAGCAAGGATATCGGCGCATACGATACCTGCACGTTGGGTTGCATCTATTGCTATGCCACTTCCTCTCTCGCGCGTGCGAGGTTCAACCGTGCCTGCCACGATCCCCATGGAGCATCTCTGATCCACTTGAGTGGGCTCGAAAGCGAGCAGCGTGGAGCATTGGCTGCAGTTCGGAACTAGGTAGCCGGGTGCAATAGGTATAAGAAAACTGGAAAGGCCTTCCATCTTCCTGACCTTCCTGCCTAGAATATTTGACAAATCCCCCTCGAGACAGTATCATCCATCCACTTTGGCACTCTGGTCTCAAGAGTGCTAGCACTTTTGTGCAGCGTCTTTTAACTATTTTTTACACTACAAGGAGGTCTCGTTATGTCCCTCAGTCTTACCCCTCTAGGGGATCGCGTCATTGTAGAGCCGCTTGAGAGTGAAGAAGTAACTCCAGGCGGTATTATCTTGCCCGAGACAGCTAAGGAAAGACCGCAAAGGGGCAAGGTACTGGCCATTGGGCCCGGCTCCCGTGACGATCAGGGCAAGCGCATCCCCATCGAAGTCAAAGTGGGTGATACAGTGCTGTATGGTCGTTACAGTGGCACTGAGGTGAAAATCAAGGACAAGAAATACTTGATTCTGCGCGAAAATGATATTCTGGCCGTCATCGAGTAGCGCAAGGTTCATTGCTATCCTACGGAAAGGAAGTTGAGAAATACAAATGGCTAAACAGCTGATCTTTCAAGAAGATGCCCGACGGCGGTTGAAGAATGGGATTGACATGATGGCGCAGGCGGTGGCCACGACGCTGGGGCCGAAAGGGCGGAACGTGGCGTTGGACAAGAAGTGGGGAGCTCCGACGGTGACGCACGATGGGGTGACGGTGGCGAAGGAGATTCAGTTGGAGGATCCGTTTGAGAACATGGGGGCCCAGTTGTTGAAGGAAGCGGCGACGAAGACGAACGACATAGCGGGAGATGGGACGACGACGGCGACGGTGTTGGCGCACATGTTGGTGACGGAGGGGTTGAAGAATGTGGCGGCTGGAGCGAACCCGATGTTGCTGAAGCGAGGGATTGAGAAGGCGACGGAGGCGGTAGCGCAGGCGATCAAGGAGATGGCGATTGAGATCAACTCGAAGGAAGAGATCGCGAATGTGGCGTCGATTTCGGCGCAGGATCGGGAGATCGGGGAGTTGATTGCGGAGGTGATGGACAAGGTAGGCAAGGATGGGGTGATCACGGTCGAGGAGAGCAAGGGGTTGGCGTTTGAGACGGAGTATGTAGAAGGGATGCAATTTGATCGGGGGTACATATCGCCGTACTTTATCACCAATCCGGATGCGATGGAGGCGGTGATTGAGGAGCCGTATGTGCTGATTCACGAGAAGAAGATTAGTGCGGCGAGTGACATTGTGCCGATTTTGGAGAAGTTGGTGCAGACGGGGAAGCGGGACTTGTTGGTGATCGCGGAGGATGTGGATGGTGAGGCGTTGGCGACGCTGGTGTTGAACAAGTTGCGCGGGACGTTCAACGTGGTGGCGGTGAAGGCGCCTGGATTTGGGGATCGGCGCAAGGCGATGTTGCAGGACATTGCGATCTTGACGGGTGGCACGGTGATCAGTGAGGAGACGGGGCGGAAGTTGGAGACGGCGACGCTGGCGGACCTGGGTCGCTGCAGCAAGGTAGTGGTGACGAAGGAAGAGACGACGATAGTTGGTGGAGCTGGGAGTGAGGCGGCGATCAAGGGGCGGATCAACCAGATCAAGGCGGAGATCGAGGCGTCGACGAGTGACTATGACAAGGAGAAGTTGCAGGAGCGATTGGCGAAGTTGGCAGGTGGGGTAGCGGTGATTCGGGTAGGCGCGGCGACGGAGGTGGAGTTGAAGGAGAAGAAGCATCGGGTGGAGGATGCGTTGAGTGCGACGCGAGCGGCGGTAGAGGAAGGGATTGTGCCTGGGGGCGGTGTGGCGTTGATCAATGCCATCCCTGCCTTGGAGAAGGTGAAGACGGAGTATCCGGATGAAGCGACGGCGGTGAGTATGGTGCGTCGGGCGCTGGAGGAGCCGATGCGAGGGATAGTGCGCAATGCGGGGTTGGACGGTGCGGTAGTAGTGGAGGAAGTGCGTCGGCGGCAGCGTGAGCAAGGGAACAAGAACATTGGGTATGATGTGATGGCAGGGGACTATGTGGACATGGTGAAGGCGGGGATCATCGACCCGGCCAAGGTGACGCGTGGGGCGTTGGAGAATGCGGCTTCGATTGCGGCGATGATTCTGACCACCGAAGCGCTCATCACCGACATCCCCGAAAAGGAGCAACCAGCCCCCGGTGGCCCAGGTGGTATGGGTGGCATGATGTGACAGAGCATCCCTGATACACTTCAGAGTGACGCAGCAAAAGCCTCTCCTAGTTTGTCAGGAGAGGCTTTTGCTTGGAGAATATCCCGGCTGTTGGGTTGACCTCAGCGATTTGAGGCAGCAGCGGCTCTGCTTGCGGGGTGCGCCCGTGTCCTCAACAGGCTGGTGAGAAACAGACTGGGCAACAATGTCGCAAGGGCTGTAATGATCAACATCGTGCGGATACCCACTGTGCCGGCCACCATACCACTGATCCAAGGCCCAGCGAACATCCCGATGGAGTAGAGAGCTTGGTAGAGCCCCATTGCCGTTGTGCGCTCGCGATCTTCTACATATTGGATGCTCATACCCATGGTGACTGAGTAGCCAATGCCAAACCCAATGCCCAGAAAAGCTTGCGCTACATACAGGAGTGGCAGCGAAGGAGCATATGCTGCCAAAACTATCCCTAATGCAGCAGACACGCAGCTGACATAGACTAGCAGACGGTTGCTCACCCGCTTGGCCAGCGATGTCACCAGTATACTGCTGACGATTGTCAGAGCGACGTTCAATGTTACCAGCATACTTTGTGTTACGTCGCTGGCACCCATCTCTTTCGCTAGGATAGGCAGAAAGCCAAAGGTGGTGCCAAAGGCAATATAGTGAATAATTATGGATAAAAGAGAGGGCAACAATACATCACGCCGTGTGACAAGATTACCCAGGCTGGCGACAGAGGGTGGTCTTGGGGGGCGTGCTTTTTCCTTTGTCGTCAATGTCACCAACGTAGCCAACACAGACACGCCTGCGGCAAGGTAAAAGGCTAGAGTGTAGCCTCCCAGCTCATTTAGCCAGCCGTTCAAGCTGGTTGCTAGCATGCGGCCGGCGAAGGCAGCAAAGTTGAGCAAAGCCGTAGCACGCACTGAATCTTCAGGCGGAAAGAAAGAATTGAACAGGACCACCAGGGGCACCCAAGTACCCGCTGCCAAGCCAGTGATGATACGGCCAATAAGCAGACCGCTCGCATTTTGTGCGCTACCTAGTACGAAAGCCCCTATCGCCAGGAGTACCAGACAACTCGCCACGAAGGGTTTGCGGCGACCGCACCAGTCCGCGGCGATGCCCAGCGGCAGTCGGATGATCCCTTGCCACAAGCCATACATGGAGAGGATCGTGCCCACCATCGCCAGGTCATTGGTCTTCGTCTGAATGTAATTGGGTAGAGTGGGCACGTAGAGATATAGTCCCACCCAGTACAGGAAGCCAACAGCTGCAATGAGGGCGACGTTGAAATAACGGCTCATTTAGATAGACCTCCTGAGTAGTCCGTTAATTCTACCAGTGAAGTTTGCCTAAGCACAAAAGAGCCAGGGACTTTGCGGACAGAGGCCATCAGACCCCGGTACGACCCAGCGACGGGTCTATCAGCGCTCAATCTCGATTTACGCCGCTCGTGAGTTGGTGTATAATCCTTTTAGAATGAGGTTGTCTAGCAGGGGCAAGGAGCTCGGCTGACGGCACCGCCGGAGGAGTAGTTGCGAATCTGGGGATTGGCTGGATTGGTGATCATCGCACTGGCAGTATTTGTGGTAATCTTGGCCAACCAACAAGTGCCTGCGGCGGTGAGCGGGGAAGCGAGCACACTGCTTTTCGAGGCAAACGGGCCGTCCCGTTGGTATCAACTGCTGCATGCTGGGGCGGTTCTGCAAGGACGCACCCGGATGTGTTATCCGCACACGCGCGGTCTCGAAGGTTGGAGCGTGCGAGGTGATCGGCTGGAGGTTCGTGTAGCGCCCGGCGTGTCACCGGTCTGGGTGGCTAATGAGGCGACGCGACGGGGGGTGATTGAGCTGGTGGAAGGTGGTACCGAGTTCCTCCCCATCGGAAAACGTGTGATTACAGGCGACGTGGCTAGGCCAGAGTTGAACGTCTACGAGGTGGTTCTGGCTGCTCCTCATTTTGTAGCTGTGGAAGCACATTGGCGATATAACAGGCCAGTGATTGAATTCCGTCTCACTCCAGAAGGGGACGTCCGCCTCAGGGCGCATACCAAGGAGCAAAGTGGCTATTATCTGTGCTTGCTGGTAGACGGGCAGGTGGTGAATTGTCCTATCCTGCGTACCCCTCTGGTTGATCGAAGTGGAGTGATGGAGTTGACTGGCAGTGCGACGCTGGCGCAGGCGCATATGTGGGCTGCATTGCTTCACAGTGGGCCACTGCCGGTTACCCTTAGGACGGTAGAAATGCGCGCCGCCACTGCGACTGAGAGTGGCTCTCGGTGCGGTTTCGAAACAGCTGGGATGCATTAGTTGAGAGGATATTGCAGAGTATGATAACTTTGGTCGCGTTTGTGATCGTGTTGGGTGTGCTGATATTCGTGCACGAGCTAGGTCATTTCATCCTGGCAAAGCGTTTCGGCATCCAGGTGGACGAGTTCGCCTTCGGTTATCCTCCTCGCTTGCTCAAGCTATGGCAAGAGCGCGGGAAGATCGTGCTGGGCGGCAAGACTCTGACAATTGGACGTCGGACCCAGGTGCCACGTCAGCTTGAGGCAGGAAAGCGGGTTGTTTACACCAGTTACCAGGAAACTAGCGGCGAAGAAGTGGTTACACGGCTTGAGCTAGTGCCTGAGAATATGTCGGACGAGGAAGCCTCACAGAAATATGGCCAGCCTGTATATGTGGTGGAACAGCTTGAGCGAGGCACGGAGTATACTCTCAATTTGATCCCCTTCGGTGGTTATGTACGCATGCTGGGTGAAGAGGATCCCAGCGCACCGCGCAGCTTTGCCAGCAAGAGCAAGCGTGTGCGCATTGCTGTGCTCGTGGCTGGAGCTGCGATGAACATTCTGCTAGCGATCGTGGTATTCACCGCCACGTTTATGCTGGGCGCGCCGGAGCCGATAGCTATGGAGAATGTGATGGTGTTGGGGGTGGCGGACGGCTCACCAGCCCAGCGTGCAGGACTGCGCATTGGAGATATCATCGAATCGCTTGATGGGATGGCAGTACGTTCTCCGGAAGAGCTGGTGGCACTAACTCAAGAGCGATTGGGCAAAGAGGTACGCCTGGTAGTTCGACGCGGAGAAGAGACGCTCCAAGTGCTGCTGGTGCCGCGTCCCAATCCACCTGCAGGTGAAGGGGCTATGGGAGTCAGCATTCAAGCTGCCGTTTCTAAGGTGGATATCGTGTATTATCCCTTGGGTGAGGCGCTGATAAAGGGGGTGGAGCAGGTATTCAATACGGTGGCGTTGACGATCAGCGTACCCTTGTTGATTCTGCGGGGCATTCTGCCTGCTGAAGCGGTGCGGCCGATCGGGCCATATGGGATATACCAGCAGACCGCTTCGGCGGTGCAAGCCACTGTGCAAATGGGTTGGTGGTATCCGATTCTCAGCTTGCTGGGCCTGATCAGCACTGCACTGGCGATCACCAATCTATTGCCTTTGCCCGCTCTGGATGGGGGGCGAATCCTGTTCATCGTGATTGAGGCGATACGCGGAAGGCGAGTAGATCCAGCACGCGAGGGCTTTGTGCACTTTATCGGGCTGGCGTTGCTGATAGCCTTGATGATGATCATCAGCTATTTTGACATCATTCAGCCAGTGACCGCCATAGATTGGACGAGTCTGTTCTGAATTCTATGGTGTACTACTGTCGCAGGTGTCATGCCGAGGTTGAGAGAGAGTGGGTCATCTGTCCCGCTTGTGGTCAGCTGCACCCGGCGGGGCGTGGGAACATCCGTTGTGGAGTGTGTGGACACTTGAACTTGGGGGGGCATCGCGTATGTGCTGCTTGCGGGGCAGGTTTACGACCACGTTGGTCCGCTTTCCTGATCCCTTTGTGGCCCTATATGAAATGGAGCTTTGTAGCACTGGTTGTAGTGCTGGCCGGTGCAGGACTTTTTCATATCCGGGGTGAATTGGAGCAGAAGACGGTCGAGGTAGTGAGCTTCTTTATGCCCACCCCAACGCCCACCGTCACTCCGACCCATACCCCCACGTTAACTCCCACAGCAACGTCGACACCAACGCCAACCTCGACCAGCACGCCCACCGCTACGCCTACCAACACCCCGACGGTGACCAATACCCCATTGGTTGTCTTGCCGGCGACCGCTACTCCGACCACTACACCCACGGCAACGATGACCCCGAGCCCTACTCCCACACCGCGGTTTCGCGCACCAGTGCTTCTGGGTCCGCCAGATGGGCAGATCTTCATCGGACGCAACCAGTTCGTGGTACTGGCGTGGGAACCTGCGGGTGAGTTACGAGCAGATGAATGGTACGCTGTGCGGTTGTCGTGGTCTGAAAATGGAGTGTTTGCACAACGCGGTGGTAACAACGTTAAAGAGACCGCTTGGCTTGTGCCTGCCGATATATTCTACCTCAAAGCCGATCAAGAGACCGGTCGAGCGTATGAATGGTATGTCTATGTCGAACGGGTAATAGAGGGTCCTGACGGAGAAAGGGTGGGTGAGCCGCTCAGCCCGCCCAGTGAGAAACGCACATTCTACTGGCAGTGATATGGCCCTGGAATTGAGGCTGGTATGAAATATGAGGAAGTATTGAGACACATTAGTAACAACGAGGAGAGGCTGCGCATTCGCTATTTGTATGCACTCTCAAGCATGAGCAGAGACCAGTTCGAAGCATTTCGCGCAGCATGGCCTGCGATTGCAACGGAACGACGACGGCTTATCGTCCGGCGATTGGCGGAAATCACAGAACAAAGCTTCGAGGTCAATTTCGACTCGATATTTCTCATGGCGCTGGAGGATGAGGACAGTCAGGTGCGTGCGGCTGCTATCGAAGGCCTTTGGGAAAATGAGGATCGCTCCCTGATTGCACCTCTCATTCGTCTTATGCAGTCGGACGAGGCAGAGATCGTAAGAGCAGCAGCTGCTGCTGCGTTGGGTCGCTTCGTGCTGCTGGCTGAGCTGGAGAAGCTGGACAGCGCTATCGGTGCACGCATTGAGGAAGCGCTGCGTGCCACCATCGCTAATCACGCTGAAACGGTGGAAGTTCGTCGCCGTGCGATTGAGTCGATCGCCTATTCGGGCAAAGATGGGGTGCGTAAGATTATCCAAGAGGCGTACGATAGCGATGACGAAAAAATGCAAAGTAGCGCTCTTTTCGCTATGGGGCGCAGTGCTGATCCATACTGGCGCCATCTGTTATTGACCGAGCTGGAGAGTCGCAATCCTGAACTGCGTTATGAGGCTGCCCGTGCTTGTGGTGAGCTGGAGCTCTCAAGTGCTGTGCCACGCCTTTCTGAACTTGCCCTGCACGACCCAGATCCGGAAGTGCAGCAGGCTGCAGTATGGGCATTGGGTGCGATTGGTGGCAAAGAGGCACGCCGTGTACTAGAAATATGCTACGCAAGCCACGACGAGGCACTGCGCGACGCGGCGGCAGATGCGCTGGACGAAATGGATGTATGGGACGGGATGTTTTCAATACCCCTCTATGAAGATTTGGAAGACGATCAAGACTACGAAGATGAAAAGTGAGCTGGAACTGGAAACAGGGCAAGAACGAGGAGACGACAGACTGTAGATTATCCTTTGAGAGTAATTACCCGCCCTCTCTAAGGAACAACGCGCTGGGTGGCTAACAGACATAAACAGCCGAGCACTGCGATGTTCATCCATAGAAGGATCGCCAGCAGCAACACGTGCTGGCGGGTGGAAGATTTCCCCATTGCCGGCGAAGCTTCTATGGGTGTCTCAGCTACGCTAGCTGGCAGGCTGAGCTCTTCGGAGAGAACGGCAGAGGACATGCTCTCTACCTCGTGACGTGGTCGCAGATTGCGCAGCCAGGGAGGTCGGTTTTGGGGCTCGTCTTTCACTTTGTCTCACCTCCTGCTAGCAATACAGAGATTCTATTAACGTGGCTATTTCAGCATAACATAAAATAGAATAATGTCAAGCTCTGAGTCCGGGTAACGCCTTGGGCCTTGCGCGCTGACTCACAAAGGTAGCTTCAGACGTCAACGGAAGGCGTGTCGTGAGCAATCGGCCGTTCTATGGCAACGCTCTTGAAGGCTGAGGCCAATTCAACAAGGAGCCGCTGTGCTTCGCAGCGGAGGGAATAGCCCCGGCGAACGTCCTCTCAGTTTACCTGGTACGTGCGCGCCTCGCCAACACGCGCGATCTCATCCAGAATTTGTCGCCAAGAGGTGGCACGCGCGCCGTGCTGCCACCTGTCTAGGAACGCCAGGTAGAGCTTAGCCAACCGCAGCTTCCAGAGTGGATAGGCCTCACGGTAGAGCTTGGCCAGCTCAGCGTAGAATTCAGCCAGCGGCAGGCGTGTCGGCAGTACGGCATGGAGCATATCAAACTGCTCATAGTTGTGCGTCGTAAGCTGTTCCTTCACAGCGTCGAAAAACGTGGTGCCAGGAAGTGGCGTGAGCACAGTGAAAAACGGTAGTCGTAATCTCAGACGGCGAACATAGCGACGCAGAGTCGCGAAATCGCTGGGATCGTAAGTTGGATCGACAATGAACGAAGCATCAGGCTCGATCCCGTGTTGGCGCAGGATTGCTAAGGCTCTTTCGTTGTTCTCGATCGAGTTGTTCTTGTTGACAGCATCCAATCCCGCTTGATCGGGTTTCTCAAAACCGATGAAGACGCCTCGCAACCCCACCTCGCGCCATTGAGCGATCAGCTCGGGATGACGCACGATCACATCGCTGCGTGCCTGGACGTAGTAGTGCTTGCGGATGCCACGCTCGCGAATCAGATGGGCGAGCTCCTTGCTGCGGCGAGCGCTGACCAGGAAGTTGTCGTCGGTAAAGAATACCTTAGGCTCCGCAATAGCTTCCAGCTCAGTCACGACGCGCTGAGGGCTTTTGAAGCGCACCTGTCCTTGGTAGAAGTGCCACACAGCACAGAAGTTGCATTGATAGGGACAGCCTCGTGTCGTCTCTAGGGCGGCTATCGGCTGCTCAAAGAACAAGTGGTAATAGTGGCGGAAGGGTTGCGTTAATGTGCGCTGTGGATGAGGTAGGAGATCCAGGTCGTGCACCAATGTCCGCTGCCCAGTGGGCACCTGTGTTTGGCCTTGGTTAAGCACCAGGCCAGGGACACGAGAGGGATCATCTCCAGCAGCAAGACAGTCTATCAGCTCCCGCATGCTGATCTCACCTTCTCCTACCACAATGGCGTCTACAGCGGGGTGGTGAAAGTCAGCCGGGTACAAAGAAGGATGATGACCACCCACCACGACGAAAATCTGAGGATTCACCGTTTTGGCTGTTTCCGCAATACGCAATGTTTGGTACAGCTTCACTGTGAAGGTGGAGCTGATCCCCACCACGTGGGGCCTAAAATCGCTCAGCGTTGCCAGCAGGGCTTCGGGATTCAGACGCAAGTCCAACAATGCAACCTCATGCCTATCCCAGAGTGCACCAGCGATCATCTCAAGCCCCAAGGGCTCAATCAAATCCAGTCGTTCTAATCCTATCCCTTGATGCTGCATCGGTTGTATCAACAAGACGCGCATAATGGCTCTTCTGGCCCTCCTGCGTTCTGATTCTGATTATGAAGCATAAAAGCGCCAGAAAGTATCAAAAGCACACTACTTTGGTGGAAGCCTTCAGCGACAGACAATGGTGTCGACGCTATCGGCGTTCTCACAAGAATGTGTTGTCACCCATTTGGTATAACACTATGGATGCCTGATGAGATGCACGTTGTGTGATCAGCTGCCAGGGCTAGGGTGCGGTTGACAAGCGGCCTGAGGAAACATACAATCATCCTCGCATATGCCCCTGTAGCTCAGAAGGATAGAGCAGCGGTTTCCTAAACCGCGTGTCGTGGGTTCGAATCCCGCCAGGGGCGCTTGAGCACAATATGGGGAACTGATCCGCGCATTCATAGAGGGGTGAAGTGAGCCTAGTAGGATGATGCCTTCTTCGCGGCTCAATCCAGCACAAGACGAGCGCAAGGACAGAGAGTCGGAAGCCCCCCACATAACTGTGGGAGGCTCCCTCTTATTCATGTCTTCTTACCAATTCGATTGTCGGCTTGCCGAGCAGTAAGGACTTCGCTCAATCACTCCCTGCCAGGCAGTCACTTAGCACGCGGAACAGGACGCACGACGCTGAAACCACTCCCGACGCCAAGCCAGCACCAAACTGGCGAACGCAAGTGTCAGGATCAGGATCAGGATCTGCACTCCAGTTGGGTTGCGCAACTTCGCCCATTCAGACCAGAGAGGCACTTGCGCTGACTGAGGCGCTTCGCCTAGGCGTGTCAACCCATTCGCAGCAGCAGCATACAAAACGCCCTGGTTTATCGTCAGCTGATTGACCACGCCTTGGACATCGGCAGCCTTGACCCAGTTAAGGCCTCCATCGTAGCTCTCATACAAGGTGCTGCCCACCAAACGCCCGCCCAAGCCGAACACAGTTGCCGCAACCACGCGATTGGGATTGTTCTCGTCTACGGCCAAGGCAGTCACGCGCAACGCAGCACCCGGCACCATAAGCATCCCCGAATTCACCAACTGCCAGCTCTGCCCACCATCTGTGCTCCGACTGATGCCCATGGAGCTGCCACCGGCATATAGAACTTGTGGATTGGTAGGCGATACAGCCAAGCTCACCGGCAACTCTGGCAAGTTGTTCAGACGCTGCCAATCGCCACCGCTGCTCACGAACACACCCTCATTGGTCACCGCATAGAGCTTGCCATCGGATGCCAGCACCAGGCTGCGCACATAGGCATTGTAGAGCGACAAGCCGCCGATCAGTTCGTAGTAATTGCGTCCTACCTCGAAACGATAGACCCCTTGACCATCAGTGCCCACATACAGGATATGGGGCTGAGCACGATCCACCACGAGAGATGTCACGGCTGGCACAATACCATATGCATTGGCTGGCAATCCAAGCTCAAATTGTCGCCAGGTGGAGCCGCCGTCATTGCTGTACCACAGACTTGCTGCAACCTCAAGGGCTCCTCCGGTAGTGCCTGCGTAGACGATTTCGTGCTGCAGCGGATGTACTGCCAACGCATTGATCACAGCGCCTGGCCCGGAGCTGACCAGCTGCCAGGTGATGCCGTTGTCGGTTGATCGGTAGACGCCGGTCGGTTGATTGCCACCTGTCAGCGCAGCGTACATAACATCGCTTGCTGCGACACGCGCCATTGCCTGAACCGAGACATTGGATAGATTCGCCATCGCTGTTCCAGCACTCTCACCAACCACAAGAGCACTCGCAGTGCCAGCGATCAATATCAGTATAAACAGGAAAACCCGGATAGCGATCTGCATTCCCTTGATCATCATCTTCATCCCACCTTTCTGCAGTGATGCTATCTCAATATTCCCCTCACTACACTTCACATAGTATCATATAAAGCGACTGCCGTCATCGGATTTCTGGCGAGGACTGGATGCGTGTATGACATAACCTCTTGAGGATAGAGTAAGCGATGTCGCGTAGGCATCTCCCTCACTAACTTGATTTGTCAGCACATTTTCAGTACATTATGCGTCCTGTCTGGCTGCCACGTCTGGTGAGGTTGCCTTGTCGCCGAATGTCCCCTTGCTTCGGCCTACAGCTATCTTGGAAAAGCATGGGTGACTCAATGCACAATTGCAGAGTTTAGTTGTCGTCGAGACCGTGATGGAAAGGGCAAAAATCATTGGTGTATTGCGTGTGTCGACGCATGCTCATAGACACACTCTCTGGAATCAGCCAATAGAGTGAACCGGAATCTGTATCACCATCATAGATGAGGAGGCTTGTTCATTACGATGTCATTAGAGCATACCATCGCGCAGATTGGTCCTCTAGACGAAGCAGCTATGGCAACGGCACGTACGCGCCAAGACAACCTGACCAAACCGCGAGGTAGCTTGGGGCGCTTAGAGGCTCTTTCTATCCATGTGGCTGGGATTACTGGCAAGGCACAACCTCGCATCGAGCACAAAGTGATCGTCACGATGGCGGGTGACCATGGAGTTGTGACGGAAGGAGTCAATGTCTATCCGCAGGAAGTTACTGCCCAAATGGTGTATAACTTCTTGCGCGGTGGTGCCGGCATCAACGTGCTAGCACACCATGTTGGAGCGCGTGTCGTGGTGGTAGACATGGGTGTGGCGACCAACTTGGAGCGGCATCCGGAGTTGGTGGTCAAGAAAATCGCGCCTGGCACTGCGAACATCGCACGCGGTGCGGCTATGACGCGTCAGCAGGCAGTCCAGTCGATTGAAGCCGGCATCGAAGTGGTCGAGTCAGAGATCGCACGCGGACTAGACGTTGTCGGAGTTGGCGAGATGGGCATTGGAAACTCCACACCTGCAGCTGCTATCGCTGCAGCGCTCACCGGCCGCTCGGCAACCGAAGTGGTAGGGCGTGGCAGTGGTGCGGACGAGGCAGGCTTGGCGCGCAAAATCTTGGCTGTGCAACGTGCCCTCTCGGTCAACCGCGTCGATCCCTTTGATGGCCTGGATGTACTGGCTAAGCTGGGTGGCTTTGAGATCGGCGGAATGGCTGGTGTTATGCTCGGGGCTGCCGCTCATCGTCGTCCGGTGATGGTAGATGGCTTTATCTCAACCGCGGCGGCTATGATCGCTGTTGCCATTGCGCCACAGGTGCGACCCTATCTTATCGCCGCTCACCGTTCGCAGGAACCCGGCCACCAGGCAATGCTCACCTGGCTAGGCCTGGTGCCGTTGGTAGATTTGGATATGCGGCTGGGCGAGGGCACTGGTGCAGCGATAGGGATTTTCTTAGTCGAAGCTGCCTGCAAGATTCTCAGCGAGATGGCCACTTTCGCCGAGGCAGGGGTTTCGGACAGGCAGTAGAATGGGCAACAGAACAGTGGAACGGTTGCAAAAACTGGCCGCAATGAACGAGTATCATCGGGCCGCTAGCCGGTAACTCCTGCGACGCTGTAATGGCTTCTCTACCGCACAGTAATATGGACTCCCTGCAGTAACGGGCTAGAGTGGCGTCAAGCGCATGGGTCTCATCAACCCGGCATGAATTATTGAGGAAGATGGGACTATGTCCTTGAAGCGACACCACAGCGCAGACGCTTGCCCTGGCCCACCAGCGCGACCAGGTTGACTTGCTCTTTCAGAGAACGAAGGTCCATGCATTGCCGGCAGCGCTCCAAAGAGGTGGTGGGCTTGAGACACAAGCGGCCCTGATTGCACCATTGTGTGCTGGTGCGTGGCAGCCTCAACCTACGCCTTCGGCGGCCTGCTTGGCCATGGCTATGCGCAGTTCTTGCAACGCATCGGTGATTTTCTGGCCGTGCCGGGCCCTATCCGTTGTGCCTACCTATGATCACCTCGTGTAGGGAGTTCCCTCCTCATCGGCAGCCCAATCCGGTGACCGCCTGACAGACACGCCGGAAGTGATAACCGTAGACTGCAAGCGTTATTGCAGTAGGGAATAGGCGAGGGCGATGCAATAACGTCCAGAAAAAGAGACGCCAGTAATAGACACGCTCCGCTTCGCGAATGCCCAGGTGATAGATTGTGCGCAAGAACCCCAAAACGTGTTCTAAGCCGATGCGACTCCTCACACGCGGAGGCTGGTATTCACTTAGAAAAGTGCGCACACGCGTATAGTAGTGCTCTGGCGCGTAGATGTGGGCCAGGATGAAGCGGTATCCCTCGCGCAATACCTCCAGGTTCATACGTGGAATGAAATTGATAGAACCATCCACATTGTCACCAGACATTTTCGATAGCAGGCGTCCTTCTTGTTTCAGGCGTTCATACAAACGTGTGCCCACTGGAGCCTGTAACAGACCAACCATTGCAGCGACAATGCCACTCTGTTGAATAAATTCAATTTGCTGTTGAAAAACTGAAGGGGTGTCGCTGTCAAACCCGATGATGAAACCACCCATAACTGCCAAGCCGGCCCGCTGCAGGCGCTTTACGGAGGCGAGCAAATCTCGATGGCGGTTTTGATTCTTGCCACATTCACTCAAGCTCTCCTCGTTAGGTGTCTCGATGCCTACAAAGACAGTTTCAAAGCCTGCCTCGGTCATCAAACGTACCAGCTCTTCATCGTCTGCCAGGTTGATGGAAACCTCAGTGGTGAAGGGCAAACCCACCTTGTCCTTGCGCCAATCAATGAGAGCCGGCAGAATTTCTTGCTTGAGTTGCCGCTTATTGCCGATGAAATTGTCGTCCACGAAGAAGACACCATCACGCCACCCCAGCGCGTAGAGGGCATCCAGCTCGGCGATAATTTGCTTTGCCGTCTTGGTGCGCACTTTGTGTCCCAATAACGCTGTCACGTTGCAGAAATCGCAGTTAAAGGGGCATCCACGAGAGAATTGCACGCTCATCGTGGCATAACGCTTCAGGTCGAGCAGATCCCAACGCGGCACCGGCGTCTGATGCATGTCAGCAAATGCCTCAGTACGGTACAGGCGCTGGGGCGTCCCCCTGGCCAAGTCCTCCAGAAATGGTGGCAGGGTCAACTCTGCCTCGTTGAGCACAAAATGGTCCACCTCAGGGAAATCCTCATACTCGCCCGTGAAGAGCGGACCACCAGCCACTACGCGGATGCCAGCCTCTTTGCAGCGACCAATGACTGTGCGTGCCGCTTCACGCTGTACCGTCATAGCACTGATGAAAACCATATCGGCCCAGGCGAGGTCATCAGCCGTCAATGACCGGACGTTCATGTCCACCAAGCGCAGTTCCCAATCACGAGGCAACATAGCAGCCACCGTGATCAATCCCAAGGGGGGAGCACTGGCTTTCTTGCGCACAAAACGCAGCGCATGCTTGAAGCTCCAGAAGGTATCCGGAAATTCGGGATAGATCAGAAGGACTCTCATTGTATCGACCCTCTACTCTACTAAACTGTGTCGCAAATGAGATCCACAGGGCACTGTACGAATAATATGCTACACGGAGGACATGAGACTGACAAGGGGATATTCGCCATTGCGGGCCACGAAACTATGCCCGATGCGCTGGTGGAGCGTGAGAAAGGGATAAATTTTGATTTTTGGGGATTCAGGGAATAAGCAAGCTGGAGGCCTTCCACGGCGTGAGATCGCCAGGATGAGATTCTCCGGCTTGCGACTCAAGATAACGTGCGGTCAGAACAAGGAGAGCTTTCGGCTCTGTTCGCTTGGCAAGTTGCGCTCGACCTCACCAGGAGGGGATGCACAACCTCTGACCAGCATATATTCGGTTGAGATCGTAAATATGGTTGGCGCGCGCGATGCTCCAGGGGTTCACCCCGTACCATCTGGCAATGCCGGTCAGCGTGTCACCCCAACGCGCTACATAATATGCAGCACAAGGCCACGGTCTGGCATAATAGCCCCTGCCACCGGGAATCCACAGAAGCTGTCCGGCGTAGACGAAGTTGCAATTGGCCAATCCATTGACTGCACAAATAGTGTAGGGGTTGACGCCGTAGAGCCATCCAATGGAGGACAAGGTTTCACCCCACCTCACGCGATGCCAAAAGCCATCATCCCAGCCCCATCCCGATATCGGCGGCGCTGCTTGTGAGGCTGGTACCCACAACGCCTGTAACAACAGGACCAATCCTATGATAAGCAGCCACTTTCCCCGCATAGGAACACCCTCCTTGTCTTTGTGTCACTCTGCAGTGTCAACAGTGCGCAACCCGATAATCCAGAGGCCTTCTCGGCTGTGCCGATCGCCCATTTCCATAGATTGTGACTCTATTATACTACAGTAACTTAATTTTGCAATACAAAATGGACATAACATGAGAAGAATTATTGTCATAACTTGAGCAACTTGCTTATATATCTTGTGCAGGATTGTCTGCCAAACCGGTTGCTGGCACCGCTATCGTTGCGTCAGCACGGGATGAGCGAATCCATTTCGCCGGGGGATGTGGATGCTAGCGCGGCAACTGTTTTCTCATGAAGCGGGCGCTTTTGACGGAAAGGCAGCCGGAGTATTATGATAGAATCACTACCGTGATAAAGGCGTTTGATAAATGTTGGATAAATCATTGCGTGATCGCTTGGCAGCGGTCGAAGCTCGCTACGAAGAGTTGAACAACCTAATGGCAGACCCTCAGGTGGCAACCGATCCTGAATTGTTGCGCCGCTACAGCCAGGAGATGGCCGAGATCGAGGAGCTAGTGCAGCTCTATCGTCATTATCGTTGCATCGACGCACAGCTGGAAGAAGCGCGTGCGCTACTGGATGACCATCCGGACGAGGAGATGGCGGCGTTGGCTCAGGAAGAGATTGAGCGGCTGAGCGGCGAAGAAGAAATGACCATGGCTCGGTTGCGCCGTCTGTTGATACCAAAGGATCCCAACGATGAAAAGGATGTCATCATCGAGATCCGTGCCGGCACCGGGGGCGAGGAGGCAGCACTATTCGCTGCGGATTTGTACCGCATGTACAGCCGTTACGCCGAAAGGCGTCGTTGGAAGACGCAGGTCCTGAGCAGTCACCCCACCGGAATCGGCGGCTTCAAGGAAATCATTCTCGAGGTGCAGGGGCGAGGTGCTTACTCGTGGCTCAAGTATGAAAGCGGGGTGCATCGCGTACAGCGTGTTCCTGAGACAGAAGCGAGTGGCCGCATTCATACTTCCACGGCAACTGTAGCCGTATTGCCAGAGATGGAAGAGGTAGAGGTCCAGATCAATCCCGACGATCTGCGTGTGGATGTATTCCGCTCTCAGGGCGCTGGCGGGCAGTCCGTTAACACAACGGACTCGGCCATTCGCATCACCCATCTGCCTACGGGCATCGTGGTGACATGCCAGGATGAGCGTTCCCAATTGCAGAACAGGTTGCGTGCCATGGCCATCCTACGAGCGCGCCTGTATGAGATGGAGCAGCAGCGTCTAGCCGCGGAGCAAGGTGCCGTGCGCCGTTCTCAAATCGGCACCGGCGAACGTAGCGAGAAGATTCGCACGTACAACTTTCCTCAAAATCGGGTCACCGACCATCGCATCGGGTTCACCAGCTATCGCTTGCAGGAAATCCTGGACGGCGATCTGGACGAGCTGCTCGAAGCGCTTGTCCTAGCGGATCAGGCCGCCAAACTCGAGCAGATTGTTGCCGAGCAAAAGGTTGCATAAGCCGAGTCTCATGCCGGGCAAATGTTCCACGGTAGCAAGAGCACTTGCCTGGGCATATACCCGGCTGAGCACTGTTGGCTGTGCTACGCCAACACTGGATGCCCAGGTGATGTTAGCGCATGTGTTGGGGCGAGAGCGCGCCTGGCTGCTGGCCCACCCGGAATACCATCTCCAAGACTGCCAGCTCGAAAGCTTCATAGCTCTGGTAAATCGGCGCTGCTCTCATGAGCCGGTAGCCTATCTAGTAGGTCACAAAGAATTCTTCGGGTTGGATTTCGCGGTCACCCCGGCTGTCCTTGTACCGCGTCCGGAGACGGAACTATTGGTCGAACTGGCTCTGGAACACGTGGCAGACAGGAACAAATCGCTGTGGATTGCCGATGTGGGCACAGGAAGTGGTGTGTTGGCTATCAGTTTGGCAGTGCATCTGCCGCGTGCGCGTGTCGTCGCCACCGATATCTCAGCCCAGGCTTTGCAACTGGCGCGACACAATGCCCACCGTCACGGAGTGAGTGATCGGGTGATGTTTGTGCAAACAGATCTGTTGTCACCCTTGCAAGCTAGCTTTGATCTAGTGCTTGCCAACCCTCCCTATTTGTGCAAGGATGAGCTCCCCACGACTCAAAGTGCCATCAATGTCGGTGATCTGGAGGGAGAGAACGGATCGTCAGTGCGTTGTCGGGTAATGAGGGGGCGTCTTCGAGAGGAGATGTTAGAGGCGAGACTGGCTCTGGCATGGGAACCGCGTATTGCGCTGGATGGTGGTGTAGACGGTTTGCATGTCATTGGCCGGTTGCTCACGCAGATGCCACAACATCTATGTCCAGGGGGGCTTTTCATCATGGAAATTGGTGCTGCGCAGGCCGAAACCGTGCTAGAGATGGCATACACGCTCTTCCCCCGCGCTCAGGTCAGCATCCAGCGCGACTATGCTGGACTTGAACGTGCCCTTGTCCTGGTTGCAGCCTAGTGAGACGGGGGCATTTCGGAGAGTAACAGGAGCTCTCTCCTTATATGGGTCAGCCTGGTGATGTTCTGATGTCTTGAATGTCTACGAAAACTTGACACATGATTTTATGGCGCGCTATAATGCGAGGCACTTTCGATGATAGCGCCACTCAATCCCACCGAACAGAGGCAATTATGCGCCAACGCGATATTAATCTCCTGGTATTTATTATCCTTTTGACGGTTGCAATGGCTTGGGTTGCTTCGCCGGTCAATCCAGGTATCCATCTCGACATCGGCGGCTTGCGCATTGACCGTGATCTTCGCCTCTTGCTGGGACTTGACCTGCAAGGTGGTCTGCAGGTGTTGCTCGAAGCTGATGTGCCGGCTGATCAGGAAGCTAACTTTGATGCGCGCACTATGGAAGCAGCGCGGGTGATTGTGGAAAACCGCGTGAACGGTTTGGGCGTCACCGAACCGCTGGTGCAGCTTCAAGGCACCCGACGCATCATTGTCGAGCTCCCTGGCATCGAGAACCCTGACCAAGCTATCGCCACATTGCGCGAAACCGGCCTGCTCGAGTTTGTGGAGGCAGGACGTACCCCACTGCGCGAGGGTCAGCTGATTCGCACCAGCCTGGACGTGAATCCCAGCCAGGTGTTCACCGTCACCCAGACGCTGACACCAACCACTGCTGCGCCCGCTGAGACAATTGCTCTAACTCCCACCGTCACAAGTAGCACAGCGCTTACGGAGACGCAGAGCGTAACTGGCACGGAGACGATCAGTGCGACTGAATATGCCTACGGCGGCAGGGTGTTCCCGACGCTGATGACGGGTCGTCACCTCAAAGATGCCGACGTCAGCACGGATAATATGGGACAGGTGGTGATCGCCTTTGAGCTCACAGAGGAGGGCACGCAAATCTTCCGTGAGTATACGCTAAAGCATGTGGGCGACATCGTGGCAATCGTGCTCGACAAGCGGGTTCTGTCAGCGCCGGTGATCAGAGAAGCGATTACGTCGGGCAAGGGTATCATCAGCAGTGGTCAACAGGGTGGCTTCCCACTTGAAGAGGCACGCAAGCTGGCCATCCAAATGAAATACGGTGCATTGCCGGTGCCTCTCAAAGTGATAGAGAATCGCACCGTAGGCCCTACATTGGGACAGGACTCCGTGCAGCGCAGCCTCCGCGCAGGCATAATCGGTTTGATTGTAGTGTTATTGTTCATGTTCACTTACTATCGGGTGCCCGGCGTGTTGGCTGACATAGCGCTTGTCATTTATGCCATGACCAACGTCGCATTATACAAACTTATCCCTGTCACACTGACACTGCCAGCTATCACCGGGTTCATCCTCTCAACCGGGATGGCAGTGGATGCTAACATCCTGGTTTTCGAACGTATGAAGGAAGAATTGCGCGCTGGCAAACCGCTCAGGGTGGCGATGGAGGCTGGTTTTAACCGCGCGTGGACCTCTATTCGCGATTCGAACCTGAGTACTTTGCTCACATGTGCCATTCTATACTGGTTTGGTTCCAACTATGGTGCAAGTACAGTGAAAGGCTTCGCCATCACCTTAGCTTTGGGCGTCCTTATTAACCTGTTTACTGCGATCACTGTGACTCGGACGTTCCTTCGTTTTGTCTTTCACCTGAAGGGGGAAGTTTTAGAGAAAAGGCGCTGGCTCTTAGGAACGTGAGGCGCCTCTCAACCTGTGGACGGAATATGGGGGAACTAGGATAAGCGCGGTGCCTTTACCCGATTGCTGAAAGATTCCGGAGGATTTATGTTCAACATTATTCAACGGCGTTACCTGTATTTTGCCCTCTCGGCGGCGATCATCGTGCCTGGGGTTATAGCTATGCTCGTCTCGATCGCACGCTTCGGTGCGCCACTACGTCTGAGCATCGATTTCACTGGTGGCAGCATGATGGAGCTGCGTTTCGAGAATCCAGTCGTCCCTGGTGCCGTGCGAGAGGTTTTCGTAGACAACGGCCTCGGGGACACCGTGGTGACAACCGCCGGTGACGATCGGACCGCAGTGATACGGTGTAAAGTGCTAGAAGAGGAGCAAAAAGTTAAACTCCAGGAAGAGTTGCGACAGCGCGTAGGCCAGTTCGAGGAGTTGCGCTACGAGATGGTAGGCCCAACCGTCGGTGAGGAGGTGACACGCGCGGCGACGGTTGCCGTGATAGCTGCCTCTGCAGTGATTGTCTTTTTCATCTGGTGGGCTTTTCGCAAAGTGCCCAATTCATTCCGTTATGGCATATGCGCGATCAGCGCGATGGCACACGACGTGCTGGTAGCTACCGGCCTCTTCTCGTTGGCAGGGTTGTTCTTCGGGTGGGAGGTGGATGCGCTTTTCTTGACTGCACTGCTCACTGTGATCGGTTTCTCGGTGCAGGATACCATCGTCGTGTATGATCGCATCCGCGAAAATGTGCCGAAGCGGCGAGGAGAGGACTACGAGACAATTGTCAACCGTAGTTTGTTGGAAACACTGCACCGCTCCCTGGCGACCCAGTTGAACGCTATCTTTGTGTTGATTGCCATCCTATTGTTCGGGGGTGCCACCATCAAGCAATTCATTGTTGTATTGCTGGTGGGTATGATCAGTGGCACTTACTCATCAATCTTCAATGCAGTGCCCTTGCTGGTCGTGTGGAATAACGGCGAGATCGGGGCCTTTCTCCGTCGCGTGTTTGGCGGTGCCTCGCGTGCGACCACGTAGTGACCGCCTGCGTTCCCAAGTGAAAAAACGCGAGCCGACTGCTAGGAACGTTTGACACGCCATACTGGCCGGATTACAATCAACCTGCACCTTGGAAGGTCCAGGTGATGGGACGGTGCATAGTATGGCTTCAACACCTCCTTTACTCACCATCGAGCATGCACTCCTCGGTTTCCTCAATGAGCGGCCGATGCATGGCTATGACATCTACCGTGAAATGCTCAGGCCTGACGGATTGGGAACTGTATGGCGTGTCAGACGCAGCCAATTGTATGCCTTGTTAGCCAAGCTCGAGGAACGGGACTACATCGCGGCTTCGCTGGAAATGCAGGAAAATCGTCCAACACGCCGTGTCTTCCACTTGACAAAGCGGGGTCGCGATGCTTTTGCCTCATGGGTGGCTGAGCCAGTAGAGCGCCCTCGGGACATTCGCCTCGAATTCTTGCTTAAGTTGTACTTTGCGCGCCGCGAAGGGCCAGAAGCCGTCTTTCAGTTAGTGCGTGCTCAGCGTGTACGTTGCCTGGAATGGTTGGCGAACTACACGAAGCGCTCGGAGGCTTGTCGTGATACCTGCCCGTTTGAGCGCCTGGTATGGCAGTTTAGAATCAGCCAGATCGAAGCCCAGCTAAAATGGCTGGAGAGTTGTATCTATCATCCTGATGACCGCGAACGAGATGTAGCATCTTCTGGTGCTAAACAAGTGGTAAATGACAAGGAAAGCCTCAATGGAAGCTGAGATACTTTATCGGCCTTCATATTCTTTGGCGCTGGTGCGGCTTGCTCCAAACGAAGAAATTCGCGTCGAAACCGGTTCCATGGTGAGCATGTCTGATGGGGTGACTATTCAAACTCAGGCCACCGGCGGTTTACTCAAGTCGCTAGCGCGCTCGATCGCAGGGGGTGAGAGCTTTTTTCAGAACGTCTTTCGGGCCCCAGCGGAAGGTGGAGAAATCACCTTGGCCCCGGCGTTGCCGGGTGATTTAGCAGTACTCGAGCTGGATAATCAATCCATGTTGATCCAGTCCGGTTCCTTTGTCGCTGCAGAGACAGGCTTGCGCGTCGACACGACATGGGGTGGGGCGCGAGCTTTCTTCGGCTCGGAAGGACTGATTATGTTGCGCGTGTCGGGAAGCGGCAAAGTGATTGTCTCGGCCTATGGGGCGATCCACCGCAAGGACCTGTCGTCTGGAGAACGCTATACGGTTGACAGTGGACATCTTGTGGCGTTTCCTGAGAGTATTCGCTTCAGGGTGCGGCCTGTGGGAAGCGTCAAATCGACCTTCCTGAGCAAGGAAGGGCTGGTAGTGGATCTGACAGGTCCTGGGCCAGTGTTTGTACAGACGCGTTCCATCGACGCCTTTCTGGCCTGGCTTTTGCCTAAGCTGCCTGCACGGCGTGAGTAGCTGTCATCTGTTGTGCAGGCCAGAATCTGTGTTTGTGCATCACGTTGTCCCCTCTCTGCTTACGCGGATCGTTTAGCAATCTTGTCGCGAGGGGTGCCTGTGCTGTAATTACCGTATCCTAGTGGGCTGTTCTCTTCCTCTTTGGCTAAGTTATCTCCGCTCAAAGGATGCTCTCTTTGAAACGGTGACCCCCTTGATCTGGTGAATCTGAGCCCGGTCTTGGTATGGTCACCGGCTATATGTCCAGGCGCTCAATGCGCAGGCGGTATATTGGTTCCGGTACTGCGCCAAAACGAAATTTGTACTCTTCGTCGCCGCGCAGGAAATCCAATCTGGAGCGTCTTAGCTGAATGGCATGTTCAATGATGCGCGCATTCAGGACGATCCCTGGACTCAGCCAGGCGAAACGTGCCGGATCGTAGCCAGAGTTGTAGACCAGTATCTCGTTGTGATAATCGAAGCACATAAATGCAGCGGCACGATCCTCGTTGAATTCGATGAAATACAGTTTCAGCCAACCAGCCTCAGCGAAGCTCATAGATATGGCACGGAAGAACTCGATCATTCTTTCATCCCAGAAATCCCGTTTCTCGGTGGTGCTTTTCTGGTGGAGATCGATAAAGGATTCTAAGTTCGCAGCCACATCCGCAGGGCTTTCCAGCACATACCAACGCACTCTGGCTGACTCCTCGGCGCGACGCAATTTGCGGCGTATTTCGTGCCGCTGCTTCTTGTCAAGGTGTGCTAGATAGGTCTCCCATGAATCAGGCAGAGTAATGACTGGACATACATTCTCCTGTGTCACACTGCTGGCGAAACCGGCTGCTTGCGCCAGGGCTGCCAGCTGCTTCAGCGTGGGTGAGATCGATGGGATGTTACAAAGATTGAGCACTTCCCATGCTGGCATGCGTGGGCTGGACAGAAACTCCCACAAGGCCTGATATACTGCCCCAGAACATGAACGATCCACGATGACATCGAGGTAGTCGGAGACGTCCACGCAGCCTATGAAAGAAATGCAATCAGCCTCTCCGTGAGAACAGAAAAACGGGGCGATCCCCATTAGGCGATTCTCTTCGTCGCGGACAGTGATCACCAATGGGCGGCCATTGCCCAGGTATTGCCACCAAATGCTCTGCCAACGGTGAGAGAGAAAGATGGAAGGTACGACGGCGCGCTCCAGCAGATCATCCCATTCTGCAGCCAATCGATCAAAGGCGGAGGCATCGGCAAGTAGCTCGGCTTGCATAGCTCACAGATCTGCTTCAGCCGTTTCTTCGGGGTGCTCATTGTCCTCGTCGAGAGAGGTCGCGCCTCCGATCATAAAGCCCATGCTTGCCACACTGCCGATGTCCAGTGCTCGCCGAATTTGCTCCTCAAGTTCTGTCATCAATTGTGGGTTTTCGCGCAGGAATTGCTTGGCATTTTCACGTCCTTGCCCTAAGCGTGTTTCACCATAAAGGTAAAACGCGCCCCGCTTTTCTACGATGTTCTGTGCCACTGCAATGTCCAGCACGTCACCAGCCTTCGAAATGCCCTCATTATACATAATATCAAACTCGGCCTTGCGGAATGGGGGTGCTACTTTGTTCTTAGTCACCGTCACGCGTGTGCGATTGCCGATGATCTCGTTGCCATCCTTGATTGCTTCTACGCGCCGCATATCTAATCGCACAGAGGCATAGAAACGCAACGCCATGCCCCCTGTTGTGGTCTCTGGGTTGCCGAACATCACCCCAATCTTTTGGCGCAGCTGATTGGTGAAGATGAAAGCAGTGTTGCTTTGTTTCACCGCGCCTGCCAACTTGCGCAGCGCCTGGCTCATCAGACGCGCCTGTAAGCCCACATGGGCATCGCCCATCTCGCCTTCTATTTCCGCCCGTGGTACTAGTGCGGCAACTGAGTCCACCACCACGACATCAATGGCATTACTGCGCACTAATGCCTCAGCGATCTCCAGCGCTTGCTCCCCTGTATCCGGTTGCGCAATGTACAGGTTGTTCACATCCACCCCGCAGCGCGCTGCGTAAGCCGGATCGAAGGCATGTTCCACGTCGATAAATACTGCGTTGCCGCCGCGCTTCTGTGCCTCAGCAATGATATGCTGGCAAAGGGTGGTCTTGCCCGAGGCTTCTGGTCCGTATATCTCTGTAATACGCCCTCGTGGTATACCCCCTACTCCCAACGCGATGTCCAACGAAAGCGATCCAGTGGGGATTACTTCTACTACTGTGTGAGGCCTTTCGCCCAGCTTCATAATCGCCCCGTCACCAAAGCGCTTGTGCAGATTACCTAACACAATTTCCAGCGCCTTCCGGCGTCCTTCTAAATTCTTGTCCATAGGGGCATACTCCTTCTGGGAAATACCAGTTTTTCATTGTGATCACTTTTCAGGTTAGCACATTTGTTCTGAAAAGTCAATTCCATATTTCTGTGAGAGCATTGAGAAACTTCCAGGTTATCCGCTTTATGAGCTTATCTTCATACAAAAATTTGTGTGACATAGGACCTTTTTCAACACTCTCTATTTCTGAGAGTTTGCTATGTCCCGACATTTCCTAAGTAAACATATCCGAGCGGTGTGCCCAAGTCTATTGTATGCCCTGCAGTGTGTGCACGCCAGATTGGGGGAGTGCACTAAGACACAGCGTTTGATACTGTATCCCTGTAAGAATGCTTTCACTACGGAACAGCCCCTTTGGCAATCCCTGAAAACTCTTGCGATATGCATTGACGCACTCAAAGGGTGATAGTATAATGTTTATGTAATGACTGGCCCACAGCGTGGATAGGTAAGTTTTTATGGAGACCCTCAAGCTGCAATCCGAGCAAAACGAGCGAGGCAAGTTGGCAAACAACACCTTGCCACTGGGTACCGTTCTGCAAGGACGTTACCAGATCATAAAGGTGATTGGCTTGGGGGGTATGGGGGCAGTCTACCAAGTGCGTGACAAGCACTTCCAAGCTGCTCAGCGTTTGTGTGCTTTGAAGGAAATGATCATCAACACGAATGATCTTTCCAAACGTCGCCTCGCCGCTCAGATTTTCGAACGAGAAGCAAATATCCTTGCCACGCTAAGCCATCCCTCCATCCCCAAGATCCATGATTACTTCACACAAGAAGATCGCTATTATCTTGTATTGGAGTTTGTGGAGGGGATGGATCTTGAGGCGGTACTACGAGCGGTCCGCACCCCACTACCAGCCGAGCGCGTCGTGGATTGGGCGGTTCAGATATGCGATGTGCTGACCTATCTTCATCACCATGATCCCCCCATTGTGTTTCGCGACCTGAAGCCTTCCAACATTATGGTACGTCCTTCGAACCGTGTTGCGCTGGTTGATTTTGGCATCGCGCGAACCATCAATGTGGGCAGCAAGGGCACTATGATCGGTACAGAAGGATATTCTCCGCCCGAACAGTACCGGGGCGTCGCCAGCCCGCAGGGAGACATATATGCATTGGGTGCCACTATGCATCACTTGCTCACGTGTCGTGATCCACGCTTGCACCCGCCGTTCAGCTTTGCTGAAGAGCTGCCCAGCCGCGTGAATCCTTCGGTATCCAAGGATCTGGAAGCTGCAATTATGAAAGCACTGGAATATGACCCGACAGCGCGCTATGCCAGTGCTGAGGAAATGAAGGAAGCCTTGCTACGCTGTTGTGTCGTTTCTGAGACTCTAGCGCCAAGCTCGGTTCCCGTCCGTGCTCCCGCATCCGTGAGTGATCATTCAGAAACGGTGGCGAGCTCCAGCCAAGTGCAGGCTGGCCGCGAGGCACCTGTTGCGATGGAACAGGGCATTATGCCCATATGGCGATTCCGCTGTGAGGATGAGGTGCGTTCTTCCCCGGTGGTCGTGGACGGAGTCCTATATGTGGGATGCTACGATCACAACTTGTATGCTTTAGATGCGAAGACAGGGAAGTTTCTCTGGAAATATGCCACTGAAGGTGGCATCGCAGCCACTCCATGCATCTGGAAAGATCGTGTCCTGTTTGGTTCCGAAGATCGTTTCTTCTATGCCGTTTCAGTACGTACCGGGCGTATTCTGTGGACTTGTCCTACAGGGGGGCGCATCCGTTCCTCAGCTCGGGTGGAGCTGGAACATGCCTTTTTTGGCTCTGACGACCGACGTCTTTATGCAGTAAACGCCAACAATGGTCAGGTGGTATGGCAGTTTGAGGCGCTTGAAGCGATCCGTTCTTCGCCGGCGATAGGGGATGAGATGGTATACGTCGGTAGTGAAGATTATCACTTGTACGCTATCGACCTGCAGACAGGTCGTCAACGCTGGAAATTTCGCACAAATCGCAATGTCATTTCTAGTCCGCTCTTGTGCGATGGCCTGGTCATCTTCGGATCGATGGATTGGAACGTCTACGCGTTGGATGAACGCTCTGGCTGGTCTGTGTGGCGCTTCCGTGCCGGCCATGTAGTGGTTGGTTCACCCCGAGCTTTGGATGGGGTGGTGTACATTGGTTCAGCGGATGGCTACCTCTATGCGTTGGAGCTTGGCAATGGTCGTCTGATATGGAAGTTCAACACTGGGAGCCAGGTTGTCTCTACACCAGCTGTGACAGAACAGGGTGTATATGTTAGCACTCTGGGTGGGGACATTATCAGCATAGATCGAAAGACAGGCAAAGAACGATGGCGCTTCAGCACGGGAGGACCTGTTCCCTCGTCACCATGTGTGTGCGATGCGACTGTCTACATGGGATCCAACGATCATCACGTTTACGCGCTTCCTGCTTGAGCTGCTGTTCAGTGCGAGGGCCAGTATCATTACTATCTCATCCCTTGTTCTTCAGCGTGGTCTTACGAGTACCTGTCCGAGGCACGGTTTAGAGGTCTTCTAATATGATGGGCTCTTCTCCGGATGCTATCACTCCTCACGTTGAACATGATGCTATCCAAGTTCATCGAAAAATCCCCCATGGAATGTCGGATACATTGAAGCCTTCTCTTGTGCGAAATGCACCCCGTGGATTGACCATTTTCGGCGGTTCCCACATTGGACGTGTGCGAGAACATAACGAAGATGCGTGGATGGCGCTTAGTCTGAGCAACGAAGCAAGTGGCAATCAGACAGATGTTGCTCTATTGCTCTTGGCTGATGGGATGGGCGGACACACAAGTGGAGATATGGCAAGCGCGCTGGCGGTGCGTGCTGCAGCTGTTCGTGTGATGCAGGATGTCGTGTTGCCTTTCCTTTCCTCTGAAGTAGCGGGTACTCAACATTATGCTCTCCACGAGACGCTGGTGCGCTCGGTAGAAACCGCTAATGCGGTTGTGCGTCACAATGTTCCTCAGGCGGGCACCACGCTGACAATGGCATTAATCCTCGGCCAGAGGGTATACATAGCCCACGTGGGCGACAGTCGGGCCTATTTGCTTGGTAAGGGTAGCTTGCGGCGTATCACCCATGACCACTCGCTTGCAGCCAGGTTGATCGAGACTGGGCAGACTATCCCTGAGGAAACCTCAGCTCATCGCAACATCTTGTACCGCGCGGTGGGTCAAAGGGCTACGATAGAGGTGGATACACACACCGAGTCGTTTCCCGATGGCAGCTGTTTGTTGTTGTGCAGCGATGGCTTATGGGCAAAGGTTTCGGATGCAGAGATCGCAGAGGTGCTGATGAACGAACCCAATGCGCAAGCTGCTGTGGACAAATTTATTGCTCTGGCTAACGAGCGTGGTGGCGACGACAATGTCACGTTGATCCTTGCTGTGCGCAACGAGGCATGATCCAAGGAGGTTTTCTGTTTGGGGCTGGGACACTGAAATGGCAGCGCAAGCTGGGCTGTACGATTATCGGGCGAGGTTGATCTCCCTCACCTGCTTGCAGGTGCAGCCCGGGTGAGACGGTTGCTAGGGGAAACAGTTAGCTCCCAAGCAGACGGGGGAGTTGCCAGAGAGAAACGGAATAGGTGTTAGTATGTCATACACCCTGAGGGGAGACGATTTCGGAACTCATCCTATCGAGCGACAAGGATCTGTGCTTTGCCTCCGCGCGATAAGGGGTCACGAGTATCTGCCGGCGCGATCAGAAGAACAAGCATATTATGCGCTGTTGAGCATAGTACTGCGGCGTGAGCTTTCACACGAGCGTATGCCCTTGAATCTTTGCGTCGTGCTGGATCGTAGCACCTCGATGAGCGGCGCTCGGATTCTGGCGGCGCAAGAGGCGATTCAACGCATCATTGACCGTCTCTATCCTGAGGACACTCTAAGTGTGGTGGTGTTTCACGATCGTGCAGAGGTGTTGGTGCCGCCGCAGCGGAACATAGATCGCGCCAGGGTCAAGGCAATGATAAGCACCATCCGGCCATCCGGGGGCACAGAGCTGTTGCAAGGCCTAGGAACTGGCATTCGGGAGGTAATGCGCTCCAAGAACAAGGGCTCGCTCAATCACCTGATCCTCTTGACCGACGGCCATACGTATGGTGACGAACAAGGTTGTCTGGAGATGGCCAAGTGGGCGGGTCAAAACCGGATCAGCATGAGCTTGATGGGAATCGGGGAGGATTGGAATGAGACTTTGCTCGATCAGGTGGCTGCTCTGTCTGGAGGGCGATCGGTTTACATTGATTCACCACGTAAAGTAGTGCAGATGTTCGAGCAAGTTATCGAGCATCTATCCGGGGTGGTTGCAAATCAGACGACATTGCATATCACACCTGGGCCTTCAGTTGCTCTGCAAGAGATATTTCAGGTCAAGCCTGAGATTCAGCGGCTGAAAGCTGTTGCCTCCGACCAAGGTTACACAGTCGCACTAGGGTTGCTCAGCAAGGTCTCCGATCGCGAAGTCTTGATGGAATTTCGCGTGCGCAATCTAACGCCCGGTGTCCGGTTGATCGCTTCCGTGGGTGTGGAACTCGCAGCGCCGGAAGGTGTGAATGCACACGGGGCGTTTTTTGAAGAGATCATGCTAAATGTTGAGGGGATTTCATTAACTGATCCCGACGCGCCGCGCATTTCAAGCGCCAGGATCCCGGCAGCGATTCCCCGTGCCCTTACGCGAGTTGTATTGTTTAAGATGCACGAGAGAGCAATTGCTGATCTGGAGGCGGGGCGGGTAGAGGCTGCCACCCAGCGGTTGGAAGCAATGGCCAGCCGACTAGCCGCAATCGGCGAGGTAGAATTGGCTCGTGCAGCCATGTTGGAAGCAGGCCAATTGGCGCGCACGGGTGCACTGTCGCCTGAGGGTCGCAAGAAGATCCACTATGGCACCCGGGCGCTCTCGTTAGATCCACGAGGCAAAGACCATGGTTGAGTGTCCAAATTGCCACAGTCGGTTTGTTGCAAACACATTGGTGTGTAGCGAGTGTGGTACGTTGCTACCCCCTGAGGAGTGGACCGCCGATGGGGTCCAGCTTGGGGTGGCAGAGCAGACTGACTTGACGGAGCAGGAAGAACACCCCCCGACTGTGCGCTTATATGTTAGCGAGGCACCTGACCAAGGTATTGAGGTCACCGTCGACAAGAAACTGGTAGTGGGACGCTCTGATCCAACCAGCCAGGTGTTTCCTGAAATAGATCTCGCTCCTTTCGGCGCTCTGGAGAAAGGCGTGTCGAGACGCCATGCTCGCCTTTTGTCGCGCCGAGGGATAGTTATGATAGAGGACCTTGCCAGCATTAACGGTACATTTCTAAATGGCAAACGCCTGATCCCTTATCTGCCTGAAGTCGTTCGGGATGGCGATCAGCTTCAGATTGGCAGCCTATCTCTCCAAGTTGAGGTGCTCTGAATGGGCAAGATCTTCCAGATGATGGAGATTGTGCTATGGCGTTCACAGTTTTGATTCACTTGCAAGGCACCGATCCGATTATGGCTGAGATGGATGAACTACCTGATCCCCACGCCAATTATATTCTGTGCACTAACCCTCGCGCGCGCGACGGCAAGAATCTGGTTTTTATCGAACCTGGCTGTACACGTTTTATGTTCCCGTGGCATCGCATCAACTTCATCGAGGCGTTTCCCTCTGAAGAGGACCAAACGCGGATCGAAACCTTCTTCCGCGAGTGATGCCAACGCTGGAAATGTGTTAGACCTGATCAGGCGAGAAACTGGTTTGCATAGAATTGTGCAAAGAAGGTGACTAGGATGCAGATTAATCCGGCTATATTTAAGGCATATGACATCCGGGGTGTCTATCCGGAGGAGCTAAACGAACAGGTTGCTTATGCCCTGGGACGTGCTTATGTGACCTTTCTGCAAACAGACGTGGTGATCGTGGGGCGCGATATGCGTCTCTCTGGTCCTTCGTTGTTTGAGGCGCTTACTAGGGGGCTTATGGACCAGGGAGCAGATGTGATAGACATCGGTATGGTCAGCACCGATCAGTACTATTACGCGTGCGCGATCCTGGAGAAGGCAGGGATCATGATCACGGCCTCGCACAACCCCAAGCAATACAACGGCTTCAAAATGGTGCGCTGTATGCCCTATCTCTTGAGTGGAGATCAGGGCATCCAGGATTTGCGACGCATTATCGAGCAGGACGCATATGCTCCCGCCCACCGTCGCGGCAGCCTCACTGTGCTGGACTTAAGTGAACAGTTCGTGGAGAAAGTGCTCAGTTTAATCGATGTATCTGCCTTGAAGCCCCTGCATGTGATCGCAGACACGTGCAACGGAATGGTAGGCCCAATACTGCAGCGTGTTTATGCTCGCTTACCTGTCCGTTTGACGGGCCTGTATCTGGAACCCGATGGCAATCTGCCCAACCATGGGCTGGATCCTTTGCAACCCGAAAATCGTGCCGAGCTTCAGCAGCGTGTGGTGGACGAAGGCGCAGACATCGGTTTTGCCTTTGATGGTGATGGTGATCGCTTTTTCACCATCGATGACAGGGGGAAATTTGTGCCGGGTGATTTCCTTACGGCTCTGATGGCACGCTATTTCCTTGCCAGGCACCCCGGCGCCAAAATAATCTACGATGTGCGTGCCTCGTGGGCGGTGCCAGAGACCATCCGAGCCGCAGGTGGTATCCCCCTGATGGAGAGAGTGGGACACGCTTTCATCAAGCGACGCATGGCCGATGAAGGGGCAGTCTTTGCTGGCGAGGTAACCGGTCATTACTATTTCCGCGACTTCTTCTGTGCCGATTCAGGTATTGTGCCTTCACTCGTTGTGCTGGAAATGTTATCCCGAGAGGGAGTACGACTATCTCAATGGTTGCAGGAGCTGGAGGCAAAATATCATATCTCGGGTGAAATTAATACGCGTATTGCTGGAGATCCTATGGCGATAATGCGTCGGCTGGCAGAGACCTACCAGGACGCGGAGGTCTACTGGCTGGATGGGATATCGGTAGTTTATCTGGACTGGCACTTTAATGTACGACCGTCCAATACCGAGCCGCTGTTGCGTCTGAACTTGGAGGCCAGATCGGCAGAGCTGATGGAGCGGAAGCGTGACGAGGTGCTGCGCATCATCACGGAGGCATAATTCGGATTAAGAGGCAAGAATCAGTATTGCAGCGAGGCCAATGGCGACTACGCTTGCAAATTCAACAAGCGCCCGGCGTGTCAATCGCCCCAGTATCTGTTGTTGTGCAAGACCAACGAAGAAGTAGAAAATCAACAGCAGCCAGAAGCCTGCTGCGAGAGGGGGGATACGCCAATAATTGAAAGCCCATGTGGCTTGGGCCATCACCAGTGCATTGACACCAGCATATAGCCATGTACGGCCCGTCTGCTCCGGCCCGGCGCGCAGAAGTGAAGCCGCTAGCAGTCCTCCTATCAGTGCTGTCCCTGTACCTGTGACGATGCTGCGCGCTCGCGTCTGGTAAATGAGCACAAAGAATCCGAAAGCCACCCCGAATCCTATGAGATTGAGCCAGAAGTGGGAGATCTCGTACCAGCGATCGCGCGGATCGATGGTGTGATATTCGGCGAGGACTGTGGCCCATAACAGACAACCAGTAACAAAGATTCCCAGTATCCACCAGAGCACGTCCACGACCAACAAGGGTAACACGAAGATAACTAGGATGATCAATAGTGCAGGCAACAACATAAAAGTCTGGAGGTAGCCCGAGCGGTGGCGTGGCATAAGTGGGTGTGCACCAGTTACTATAGCGCTGCCAGTACCGGCTAATCCACCCACCAGCAGTGCCATAAGCCAACGTTGCGAGATCACCAGTGTTAGGGGCGTTCCTAAGAAGATCAGCTCTATCGTGCGTGTCGGCAGTTCGATAAGGGAAGAAGCCACCAAGCCCAGAAGGGTGAAGCTAACAACTTGGCTGATACGTTCGTACAGGGCCATAATTAAATATTCTACGTAGGGGTGTGGTGCAAGTCAAGCACAAGTTATGAGTCTTGAGACCTTGTTCTATGCTGTGTTTGGTTGGGTGATCGGAGTGTTGATCAACCATGCTGCTGATGTGTTGCCGAGGCATAAAACTCTGAACTCGGCTCCAGTGTGCCCTCGTTGTGGTATGCTGCGCGCACCATTGGCTTGGAGCGGCGTAATCAGCTACCTGAGTGGGTATCATATCTGTTTGGGTTGTGGTCGTCCCTTACCCTTGCGTTCTGTTCTGGTTGAGCTGGCAACTCCACTGTTGTTTGTGGGCCTGCTCTGGCGTTATGGCCTGTCAGCTGAGTTGGGACTGGTATCCTTATATAGTGCTGTGCTCATACTGGTGACCATTACCGATCTGGAACATCGCCTTATCCAGCACGCTGTGATGGTGCCTGCATTACTTATCGCGCTGGTGGGTGCTTTCTTCAGTCGCAACATGACTGCGCGACAGGCTGTCTTAGGCGGCGCTGTGGGCTTGTTGCTGCTCTATTTGATGTACTTGTTGGCTATTCCGGTCAGCCGCTTGATGGGACGATTAGCTGGCCGTCCGAGCGAGGAGGTACCCTTTGGATTTGGTGATGTAACATTGGGTACATTTATTGGTCTGACTACGGGGTTGCCTGGTGTGCTGTTAGCCCTGATGATCACAATCGTCTCTGCTGGTTTAGCAGCTGCCTGTATCATCCTGGTGCAGTTGGCGCGACGACGGTACAGACCTCTCGCCACCATCCCCTATGGTCCGTTCCTGGCGTTGGGCGGTTTCATCATGATGGTCTACGGGCCGGAGATACTGTCCTGGTACCTCCACCGAGGGCCTTGACCGTTTCTGACTTTACAAAACACCCGTGACTGAGTCTGGTCTCCAGAATCTCGTCTGTCAGTAAGCGCGTGGGCCATCTCAGCTGTGGTCGCATTACTGTGTCAGCTGCACTGGTGTTATATTTATTGAAGCTTTGTACAAGTTTTCGCGAACACTTGGGGTCTGGTATATGAAACTCTCGGACAGACTGGTAGCAGAGGGTATTCTCTACACTGATCAATATCAGCTGACGATGGCTCAGCTCTACTTTCGCCACGGGTTGCACGAGCGCCAAGCTGAATTCGAACACTTCTTCCGCAGTTATCCAGATTATGGGTCGCATCAAGCAGGATACTGTATCAACGCCGGGCTAGCTTGGTTATTGGACTGGATGAAGGAAGCACGCTTCCGGGAAGAAGATCTGGAGTATATGCGACATCACCGTGGTCAGACTGGGCAGCGTCTCTTTCAGGACGACTTTCTAAAATGGTTGCGCACACATGGTAATTTCGATGGTATCTCTATGTATGCTATCCCGGAGGGACGCGTGGTGCACCCGAATGTGCCGTTGGTCGTGGTACGTGGCCCATTGGCTATGGCCCAAGTTCTTGAAACCCCTCTACTCAACCAACTGAACTATCAGATCCTGATAGCTACCAAAGCTAACCGCATTCGGGAAAGCGGACGCGGGCAGCTATTGCTCGAGTTCGGGGTACGCCGTGCGCAGGAACGTGGCGCTATTGCTGGGGCAAGAGCGGCGCTGATTGGGGGCGCAGACTTCACCTCTAACGCGGGGATATCCCATGTATTGGGCTTCCCTCCGAAGGGCACCCATGCCCACAGCATGGTACAAGCTTTTATCGCGTTGGGTGAAGGGGAGCTGGGCGCATTCCGTGCCTATGCCGAGTTATATCCTGATGACTGCCTGCTGCTGGTGGATACGATTGATACTCTACAAAGTGGGTTGCCTAACGCTATCAAAGTTTTCGAAGAACTCCGCCGCAAGGGACACCGTCCACTTGGCATCCGTCTCGACTCAGGCGATCTCGCTTACTTGAGCATCCAAGCAGTTAAAATGCTCGATGCGGCAGGTTTCCCAGACACTGTGGTGGTGCTCTCTAACAACCTCGACGAGATTGTGATTTGGCAGATTATCACACAGATACAAGAGGAAGCGCCGCGCTATGGCTTGGAGCCCGACCACATTATCCGGCGACTCGTGTTCGGTGTCGGGACACGCCTGATCACCTCAGCAGGCCATCCAGCACTTGATGGTGTTTACAAGTTGGTGGCCCTGTGGGATCACAACCGCTTTATCCCAACCCTTAAGGTTTCCGAAACACCAGAGAAGACGCTCAATCCAGGCCATAAACAGGTATGGCGCATTTACGACATGCGTGGTAAAGCGACTGCTGACTTGCTATGCCTCGAGGACGAAGATCCACGGGCGATGAAAGAGGTTGTGTTGCGTCATCCTACCGAGCCTGCTAAGTATCGTGTCCTTAGTCAGAGTGAGATCCAATCAGCCGAGACCCTGTTGGTGGAAGTGCTTCGGGAAGGCAAATTGGTGTATGATCTACCGCCAATCAATCGCATTCGTGAGATGCGCCAAGCTGACGTCGCACGTCTTGATCCTGGGGTACGGCGACTGGTTAATCCTCATATGTACCACGTCTCGCTGAGTCAGAAGCTGTGGGAATTGAAGCAGCAGATGATCCACGCAGCCAAGAACAAACCGTAGAGTTAACATCCTACAGGCGGGCCTGGATAACCCCGCGCCGGCCGTTGGTCAGCCAATCCGGATCAATCTGAGACAGTTGCTCTGCGTACTCTTCGGATATGCCCACGATTAGTTCTCCTTTGAGGGTGCGCAGATTGGCAAAAGGGGCGGGGAAATAGGCAGTGATGTGCTCAAAAGGGGTGCTGAAGGGCCAATGGGCATCTCCTAGAACACGACGATAATTCACGTCGCCTTTCAAGATCACAAGGTCTGCTACGGCCAGCTGTGCTCGCAGGTCTTCCGGTGCCTCAAAATAGAAGAGACTGCTCGCGTAGAACCAATGGGTGGTCAGCACAAGACGGCCACTGCCCAAATACTCGAGCAACCGGAGGCGCAATGCCTTGGTTCGCTCATTACCATGGCATAGTGCCTCGAGGCCAGCTCTCACGTCAGCTATCATCGCATCAGAGACGAAGAATGGCTGAGGCTTAAGGTGCATAACAACTTGGCGCACCCGGTAGCGACTCAGAAGAAAGTCCACCAACGCCAGATCCATCAGCAATTCTGTACCAGCATTATCGGTGATAAGTATCAGCGTATCGCGTGGTCGCTGAGTCAGATATTCCCAGATGCGCGGCGTATCGTCTATCAGCAAATTAGCATGCTCTTCCTCCAGTCGCAATGCGCGTGTCAGGTCACCCGCAACGTTGTAGCTCAGGTCAACGCGATTGCCCCATAGGCTGTGATGGAGCAGGGTTGCAAAGCAGGCGTACTCGTCGAAAGGCAGATGTTCGAGCGTTGCCGCTACCAGGGCTGGTGCCGCTTCAGGTTGCCACTCTGTCTCCTTCTTTGCGGCGTACGGGTCAAAGAGATGCCACTTGCCCGCTTGAAAGTAGCGCGTCGCTTCCAGCACACGACGATAGAAGAAAGCCTCCGCCCAATACCATGGTACATCCAGCCAAGAGCGTCCTACGTAAGGGGAGGATACCTGCTTCCAGAAGCCAGCATCTGGTGCTGCTTCCTGCAGGTTTCGAATCCGCCCGTTAATTATTTCCTGTCGAAGCTCCTCCAGACCCCGATTGATTTCTGCTGGAAACTGGTTGAGAGCGATGATCTCTTCGACGATGGCGGGAATTCGATATTTGAAAGTGCGCCAGGCGAACGAATCCGGATCAGAGGTCATGATCAGGGGCGGCAGAGTCTTGATGTTCGGATGCAAAGACGTTACATTAAGGGACACTTTGCTCCCCTTTCACTACTTGCATACATAGCGAGTTGCAGGAACAGACGAATTAGTCACAATCAAAGTGAACAGCACAATAGGGGTCTCACCTTTTTTACTGAATTTTAATTTTAAGCGGAAGGGGGTGATAGGGGCAAGGCAAGCTCGTTCAATCTCTGCTTCTGGGTCGCCCAGGCGGCAGCCCCAGCACGCGTATGTACATCCAGTTTGGCGAAGATAGACTTTAGATGGCGCTTCACCGTGTTGGGAGTGATCACCAGCGCCTGCGCAATCTCTTTGTTGCTCAGTCCCTGAGCCAATAGCTGCAGCACTTCCCATTCACGCGCTGTCAAGGGAGATGGACTCCTTCTGGCATTATAGGCGAGCTGCAATGCCTCGGCCACTGTTTCCATGAAAACGCGCCGATCGAAAGTTTGCTTTTCCAGACAAGCGATGATGTGATACTCAGCGTAGGCATGTTCTATATCCTCGGGGGTTGCCACACCACTCACAACAATGGTAGGAATGCCCGCCGCTTTCATACTCTCAAGCAACCGCATGCCCTCTAGGTTATGAGAAAGTGGACTTGCATGGGCCAGAGACAGGTCGACAACTGCCAGCTGATATGCTCCGCGTCGCAGATATCCTAGCGCTTCGCCAAAGCCGCTGGCAGTTTGCACCGTGTGTCCTACGTCGCTGAGAAGTTCGGCCAGGATGTTACGCCAACCGGGGTCATCTTCAACCACCAGCACGTTCGCTGCTAATGCTGTGGGTACAACTGCATATGCGGTGTCCGTCGGTGAGAACACGGGGGAACTGGCCAGAGCTCGTCGCACCAAGTCGCGAAACTCGCCTCGGCGGAAGGCTTCCTTGCGCAGGCAACTGAACGCGCCGTACTCTTTAAGTGCTGCCACAGCAATCTCGACTGTAGCGAAGCCGCTGATCAGAATGTTCACACAGCCTGGATCGCACCGGCGCAGGGTTTCCAGTACCTGTAGCCCATCCTGGTTGCGATGTCCACCCGGGCCCAGTGAAAGATCTACGATCGCCAACCGATGCGCTCGTGACCGGATAAGCTCCACTGCGGACTCTAGATCGGTGGCTACCTCTACGTGTAATCCAACATCGTTCAGCAGTTCACACAGCACTTCCTGCCATGCAGGATCGTCCTCGACCACCAGAGCTGAGACAACCTGCATCCGCGCTTCTTTATCATTTGAGCGACTTATCATTCTGTTGCGCATGGCAATCTCAGAAAAAAGGTGGTTCCGCGGTGACCGTCACTCTCGACCCTGATACTACCTCCGAGGCGTTGCGCCCACGTCTTCACCCACCACAGGCCAAAACCAAGCCGTCCGACGTCCTTGTCCTGGCGCAGTCGGCGGGAAAACTCGAGCTCGAAGATGTGCTCGTGCCACTCTGGAGGGATGCCCGGGCCGTCGTCGCGCACAGCGATGGTCATATGGCCATCCGGCTCCGTCACTCCACTTATTACAATGCTTCCGTGTCCCTCCATTGCATCGATTGCATTCTCCAGCAAATTGGTGAAGATCATTGTCAGGCTGCGCCGGCTGGCCAAAGCGGGTGGCAGAGCTTCCAGCCCTTCCAGCCGCACAGTCACTTCAGCCGGCAACACAGCCAATGCTTCCTGTACACATTCCAGTACCTTCACCGGTACCAGTGAGATGGGGTGCAGATGTGTCAGGTTCGCACGCAAGGTGGCCATTGCCTGGCTTGCGCTGCGTTCGATCTCAGCTAGGTTGCTTGCCAGATAGGCGTCTTTCTCCAGTGCATAGTGGCATTTGTCCTGAATCCCCTGCACACGCACAGGAATGGTTCCCAGCTGATTGTTCAGCTGGTGTAACAAGTTTGCTGCGATGTCGCCTACAGCGGCAAATGTTTCAGCAATAGCGCGTTGTTCCTTTGCCGCTTGCAATGCGTTTTGACGTGCTGCATTTTGTAACGCCAGCGCTGCGTAGTGTGCCAGACAGCTAAGCACCTTTTCGTCCCAACCTGACTCGCTGAAGCGCTCGGCATCTGGAGCGGTTCGATAGACGCTGAAGCTGCCCACCGCTTCGCCTTTCTCCCCTGAAGAGATCGGCACAATCAAGGCGCGTTGCCAGTTGAGCATCTGCGCCAGGTCAGTACGCGCAAAATGGGGATCGCTGCGCACATCTTCGGCGATGACAGGTCGACCACTCAGCACTGCCTGCCCGGTCAGGCTGCCATACAGTGGGAGTGTATCTCGCCCTGATATTTGATGAGATGTTGTACTTGTTGCTTGCAACACTAGCTGTTCTCCCGAAACCAGCCAGATGGCACTGGTTGCCGCATTCAGCAGATCACAAGCTTGCTCTGTGAGACGTTCCAGCACCTTTTGTGCAGGCAAGAGCAACAACCATTCAGCAGCTTGGCGCAACGCATCCAGCAACCGTGCCTCCTGAATGGCAATGACAGCAGGCACTGCTAAGGATTGGAGGAGAAGGCTGTCTTCCTGGCTGAAAGCATTCACCGCTGGGCTCTCTAAGTTGAGCACACCTTCCAGGCGGTTGCCAGCTCCCAATAGAGGCACAGCAATTTCAGAACGCATCTGCAACGTAGGGTCAAGCGGATAATAAAGATCCACCCACGGCGGTTGACTCAGATCGGGGATGACCACTGGCTCGCGGTGACGCGCTACCCAGCTCATAATGCTGGCTGCTTCGAGGGGCAGTGCTTCGGTCCATGGCTGGTGCAAGCCCTTGCCCGCTACTGCACTTGTGATCAGACGCTTGCCTTCTCGGTCTACGAGGCGAATGATGCCGTATTGCGCGTTGATCACCTCTAACGCCATCTGTAGGATGGCTTGCAGTGTTTGCTCCAGTCCTAGGCGTGAAGAAATGAGCAGACCGGCGCGGCGCAGACGTGTCACTTCTTCGTCACGGCGTGCCAGCTGGGCAGCGTGCTGCGCCACATGGCGAGCATGATAGATGGCCATAGCGGCTTGGTTGACGAAGTTTTGCAGCATCAGCAACTCGAGAGGGGTGAAGTGCTGCTCACGACGACGGTACACGTACAATGCACCTAGTGGTTGCTCCGCTACCACGAGTGGAAAGCAGGCAGCCACCTTTGCGCCAGCACGCACGTGGGCTGGATGCAGGCTCAGGTTGTATTCTTCATATGAAAGGACAGGGCGTTGTTCGCGCAGAGCGCGGATCCCTAAACCGTTTGGACGTGGTATATCGTCGTGTACTGACACACGCTCACCAGCTGCAACGCGTGATCCTGGGTCAAAGGTGAGCTGATCCGCACGGCAGGTGTAAATGACCGCCGAAGAGCCAGGGATAACTTTGATGGCACTCTCAGCGATCAAGCGCAATGCTGTGCCTATATCAGTCGCATCGCTTGACCCAATACGGTTTACAGCAGCTCCGATGCGATTCAAGCTGGATAGTACCTTCAGTAAGCGCAGGTCATTCTCGAGCGTCATACAGGTGACATACCCACCTACAGTGCAAAGCCCAAGCTGGAGCATGCGTCGAAACGCTCAGGGCAAGCATGGAAGCTTGCCCTGATGCTCAGGATGTGTAGTGATCAAGAGGGCTCTACACGAATTTACTCAAATCTTCCCGCAATTCAAATCCTGCGTTGCACTCCACAGGCTCACACGCTTTTCCTCTTAGTTGATCTTATAGCTGTGTAGCGGGGCATGCGTATTATATATCATAATATAGCACAAACTCGTGGGGATGAGGGCGCATGCGCACTGGATCTACCTCGAAGCGTCGTTTATAATCAATGTATGCTTCCAGTGCGTCCTCGGTGAACACATCACCCCGCAACAGGAACTCGTGGTCTGCTTCCAATGCATCCAGCACCTTGTCCAGTGAACCGGGCACTTGTTTGACCTGACGCGCCTCCTCTGGCGGAAGATCATAAAGATCCTTGTCCATTGGCTGACCGGGATCAATGCGACTCTGGATGCCATCCAGTCCAGCCATCAGCAACGCTGCAAAACAGAAATAGGGGTTGCAGCTTGGATCAGGCGCGCGGAACTCGATGCGCTTGGCGCGTGGGCTGCGCGAGTACATCGGAATGCGGCAGATGGCTGAACGGTTGCGCTGCGAGTAGGCCAAGTTTACTGGCGCCTCGAAGCCGGGCACCAAACGGCGATAGGAGTTCGTGGTTGGCGCTGCCAGAGCAAGCAATGCTGGCGCGTGATGGAGTAAACCACCTATAAAGAAACGCGCTGTGTCGGATAATTGTGCATAGCCTGCTTCGTCGAAGAAGATGTTGCGCTCATCCTTCCACAGGCTGATGTGCACGTGCATACCACTGCCATTATCTTCGAAGAGGGGCTTGGGCATGAAGGTGGCTGTCATGTTGTTCTGACGCGCTACATTCTTAACGACATACTTGTAGATCATCACCTGATCAGCCATGCGCGTCAGTGTCGCGAAGCGCATGTCGATCTCTGCCTGGCCGGCAGTAGCCACCTCATGATGGTGTACCTCAACGGGCACACCTACGCTCTCCAATGCCATCACCATCTTGCTGCGCAGATCCTGCAATGTGTCAGCAGGTGGAACAGGGAAGTAACCGCGCTTGGGTGGTATTTGTCCTCCCAGGTTGGGGTTGAGCTCTTTTCCGCTATTCCACCAGCCTTCTTGGCTGTCGATGTAGTAGAAACCTTGGTTGGTGCCACCGCCATACCGCACATCGTTGAAGATGAAGAACTCGGCCTCAGGTCCCCAGTAGCTCACATCCGCCAAGCCGGTCTGCTGTAGATAGGCTTCTGCCTTGCGTGCCACATAGCGTGGATCGCGTGTGTAAGGCTGGTGGGTGATCGGATCGTACACGTCGCAAATTAGCACGAGAGTGGGCACTTGCAAAACAGGATCCACAAAGGCGCTGTCTGCATCCGGTATCAGCAGCATGTCTGATTCGTGTATCTCGCGGAAGCCCCGAATCGATGAACCATCAAAGCCGATGCCATCTTCGAAGAGGGCCTCGTTAAGCTCATGGGCTGGTATGCTGAAATGCTGCCAAGTGCCCGGAAGATCGGTGAAACGCAAATCCACCATACTGACCTGTTTGGCCATGGCAAGTACATCTGCAACTGTCTTGGACATAGCACACTTTCCCTTCTTTAATTAGATTATAGCATAACGTCTTTCATTATAGAGGGACGACAGGCGAGCGTAAAGTACCCATTTGGGGCATTTCTGTGTCCGGTATACCGGAATATGGTGGTTATGCGCGATTGATCAATTGCGCTGCTGACGCACCCATGGGCCTGGCGGCCGCCAGTTAGCGATCTGAGGCAGGCGTCGCACGGTCGACCAGAGGTTGCGAGGTCGGAGCACTTCCGTGTTTGCCGCGGCGGATACTTCTTCGACTGGTTGCACCGCTGGTAGCGCCTCCGGCGGAGATGTATCTGTGTCGTACGGCGACATCAGCGCCACTTCTTCGGGTGCTGTCAGAGGTGGTGCCATCTCCTCCAACAGGGTGGCCGATTTCGCAATGCGGTAATAGTCCAGGTATATCTCAATCGTGGTGACTACGAAAATCATGATAACCGGCCCGTAGACCAGCCCCATAAAGCCGAACATTTTGAGCCCGCCAAAGACGCTGAGCAGCACGAGCGCTGGGTTCAATCGGGCCTCACGTGATACCAGCCGTGGCGTCAGATAATACTGCATGCCACTCACTACTACGGCATAACCCACCAGGATGAGCAGGCCCTCCCACAGGTTGCCCAAGGCGATGTGCACGATGCCGATCGGCACAGCCACTACACCACACCCCAGAGGCAACATCGCCATAAAAACTGAAGCCAGCGCCCAGAACAAGGCATATTTCACCCCTGCTGCCCAGAAGAACAGCCCCATCACCAGACCTTGGACTAGGGCCAACACCAGCATGCCGCGCGCCATAGATTTGGTGATAACGGTAATACGGCGGATGTACTTCTCGTCCATCTCGTCGCTGAGCGGGCTCATTTTGCGCAGCATGTCAATGAGACGTGGATAATTGGGGAACAGTGCTGCTAGCAGTGATACATACAGTACCAAGCCTATGATCACGTCCACCGAGGCGCTGCTCAAGGAGATAGCTGTCTCGGCTAGAAAGGTGGCCACGGCACGTGCTGCGGTTTCGAGCGCTTGGTAAACGCCCTGCGGCGTCAATTGGAATCCCTGTGCAAAGGGCAGGCCTGCCAGCAGCTGATTGACGCGCGCCAGCATGTCGTCCAGCGAAGGATACTCGACCACACCGGCGACAAGGCGCGATACATCGGCGCTAAACTCCAGAGCTTGCTGTACAGCCAGGCTGAGTATCCCTCCTACTGGCACTAACACAACAACGAAGATCGTGATGATGGTGAGGGTAACCGGCGCGCCACGCCATTTGCCCACCAGCCGCACGAACAGCTCGTACACCGGCTGGAAGACGGTCGCAGTGACCACAGCTAGCACAACGGTGCCTATGTAGGGCCCGATCAGCAAGTAGGCCAGATAGGCCGAGAAAGCGAATAGAATATAAAAGAAGATGCGACTTTGAATGTTTGGCTTCATAGGCAATATCAATATCTAGTATACAGTTGCCTGCCTATGCCGTCAATGTGCACTCCAGTAGGCAACTTCGCTGCTGTGTGCTGTATTCGTCCCTGCTACTGGCAATGGCTGCACACTTGTAAATAGCAAGAGGCGGCTCCAGTGCTGGCAATGGAGCCGCCTCTCTGAAGGAGGAGAACACGCTTACTCAGGATGAAACTCGACGGTGGCAGTTCCAACTCCATCGAGGAAGAGCTCAATACCCACACCGGCACCTTCGAGGATCACTTGGTACGTGCCCGCGTTCAGGCCGCCAACGTCGCAGGCACCAGGGCCATGTTCGGGCTTGGTACCCGTGATGCAAGTGGTCTCAAAACCGGGTGGTGCCTTGATACGGATCGTCTGGTCATTCATTCCGGTGCGTACGACGAGAATGGAAGCTGGACCGAGTGGCTTGTTGCCACTGGTGTTTTCAACCACATTGGCCACCCAACGCGTTCCGCTGGCTGTAGCTACCGCGACACCCATTTCTGGGGTCATCGCTCTCTTACGAAATTCAACCAGGGGCCGATGCCCAGGATGCACTTGTGCTCGAACAATGCGTGTGGGCTCACCTTCGATGAACACATCGTAAAAACCGGGAGCGATATCACGAAAGACAGCGGTTGGCACCCAGCTAAACTCAAAGTTGACGCTGGCAACACGACGCTTCACCGCTCCGCTGGCGTCGCGCATAATGACTGGTACCCCCTTGCCGTCCCATACCATCACCATAAGCGTGGTCCTTTGCTGAGGGTCTTCTGGATCAGCCGTCTGATTGCCCACCCATACTTCCTCAGCGCGCACAATCGTCACCCCCGGCTCGGAACTCTGGGCATAGCTGGCGGTCTGGACGATGGGTGTTATGCCTCCTGTCGTAGGAGGGCAGGGAGGTATTGCACAGAGGGCATAGCTGGGCGGTTGATAGGTTGGTGGCTGGCTGACCGGAGTGGGAGTTGCATACATTCCCAGTGGGTTAGGATTGTATTCCGGCGGGACAAGTACCATACCCGTCGAAGGTGCTGGCGGTTGATAGCTGGGTGGTGTGTACGGCGCCAGTGCTTCGTGGGGATATGTGGGATATTCGGGTGGTGCCATTGTTTCCGGATAAGTTGGCACCTCTGCCACTGGTCCCGCCACTGGCACAGTGTCTACAACTTTGGGGGGTACGCACAGTCTCTGACCAGCGTAGATCAGATTGGCGTTCGCAATGGCATTCGTCTCGATCAGTGCAGCCACTGTTACCTGATAGCGTGTAGCGATGGAAAATAGGGTCTCGCCAGGCTGCACAGTGTGATGTGTCGCGCAGCCGTAGGCAGCACTAGATGTGTCCCGTTGACTGGACGGAATAGCCAGAACCTGACCCGCAAAAATGAAATCATCGATGCCTAGACCGTTCGCGGCGGCCAGCTGAGCCACGGTGACACCGTAGAGGGAAGCGATGGAGGTCAGTGACTCTCCAGGACTCACAATATGCTCTTGGGGTACACTGGCAGGTCCGTCGGACTTTGGAATAAACAGGCGCTGACCAGCATAGATTAGGTTGGCATTGCTGATCCCATTGGCTAGCATAATCTCGCTGATGGTTACCCCATAACGAGCTGCGATGGCGGCCAGCGTTTCACCGGGTGCCACCACATGATAGGTGCCTTGCTGGTCCCTGGGAGCAGCTAACACGCTTGGCGGTAATAGCGCGATGCATAGCACGGTCGCCAGTACAATCAAACCAAGTACCTTGATGGACATATCTTTGCCTCCCTTTATCCTGGGTACAGTGTAGAGATGCTGTACCCTTTGCCAAATAGTATGCTTGCGGGTACGTCTCGATTGCAGAGTTCAATGCTTGTCGTTTACATAATACATCAATTTGTCACATATGTCAAGAGCCTGTTTACTCGCGCGTGTGTTTCAGCTCGGGGACGGTTTGTGGTTGCCCGAAGCGAGCATCCGGTGCGATATGACGGCTGCCTCGTGTGCCAGTTGGGTTTGTCGTTTGATCGCCTGATGAAACAAGGAGCACTGCATCTTTCTGTTTGCCCTTTGCTCGGCTTCGTGGCGCAGCGTAATGGTTGGTGGTATCCTATGGAATGCGACGCAATGTTGTGGTAAAGCTTCATGTCAGGACAAGTTCACCAACACACTGGAGTGGGGGGAAGAGCAATGGCTGTCGTTACCGTTTCGCGTCAGCTGGGTAGTGGTGCCGAGCAAATTGCCAAACTGGTCTGCCAAATGCTCCGTTATGCCTATTTCGACCGCGATCTGATGAAGCAGGTTGCCGCAGAGAGCGAGTTGCCTCTCGCCGAGCCCATCGACTACACGGAATACGACTACCGTGTGCAGAACGTGCTGGAACGCATGCTTCAGGTGCGGCGTCTGGTGGGTCATGCATTGGTGCGCTGGCCTAGCGGTCGAAGTGAGCTACGCGAGCTCTACGAGCACGAAAGTATTGAGCTGGTGCGCTTCCTGGTGCGCGCGGCGCATCGCCGTGACAATGTGGTGATCGTGGGACGCGGAGGACAAGCTATCTTGAAAGACTTTCCGAATGTGTTGCATGTGCGCATTGTGGCGCCATTGGTGGAGCGCGTGCGGCGCACTCATCATACATTGAATATCACCCGTGCCAATGCTGTCACGTTGATCAACGAGCGTGATCGCGCCGCAGCAGAATATCTGAGGCGTTTCCACGGCATAGCTTGGGATGACCCAACTCTATACCATTTGGTTCTCAACACAGGCAAGTGGAGCGCTATGCGTGCAGCTCAGTTGATTGTAGACGCGGTGCACCGCCTGTGAGGATATCTGCAGCTCGGGAATGGCAGCACTCGAAGTTATTGACATCTGGAAGACGTTTGGCGACACACCTGCCTTGCGTGCGGTGAGCTTCGCGATAGACAAAGGTGAGATCGTGTGTCTGCTGGGCCCCTCTGGGTGCGGCAAGACCACGTTATTGCGTATTATTGCTGGTTTAGAGACACCCGATCGCGGCCGCGTTTTATTTGAAGGACGTGATATCGGCGCGGTGCCTCCACACCTGCGTGACTTTGGGCTGATGTTCCAGGACTACGCTTTGTTCCCTCACCGCAACGTGTTTGAGAATGTGGCATTCGGTTTGCGCATGCATCGCTCGCGCACAGAGGACACAGATGAGCACATTGCCCAGCAAGTGTATGAGGTGCTCGCGTTGGTAGGGCTGAGTGGTTTCGAACGGCGCAGTGTTTACGAGATTTCGGGTGGTGAGGCACAGCGCGTGGCCTTGGCACGTAGCCTGGCGCCTCGCCCACGCTTGTTGATGCTCGATGAACCCTTGGGATCGCTCGACCGCATCACCCGGGAACGTCTGATGATCGAATTGCGCGACATTTTGACCAGGGTGCACATGACAGCGCTTTACGTCACGCACGACCAGCTCGAAGCGTTTTCGGTCGCCGACCGCGCGATCATCATGAATTTTGGCCAAATTGAGCAGATTGGCACGCCTGAGGCAATTTACCGTCAACCAGCGAACGAGTTCGTGGCGCGTTTTCTGGGCATGACCAACCTCGCTCCCGGTCGGAAGTTGTCGCCTGACACAGTGGCAAGTCCTTGGGGCACGTTACACATTGCGATTGATGGTTTTCGTTCCAACGGCCCGGTGACAGTGCTGATCCGCCCGGAAGCAGCTGTGCTAATCGGGTACCCTGCGGACAACAGCTATATTCCGCCAGACCATGCCATTATTCGGGGTCAGCTGGTCTCCCGCCTGTTTCGCGGTGAACACTATCGTATTAAATTGCAACCAGAACAAGGGCCACCGCTCACATTTCACCTGAGTGCGGTAGAGGCACTTCAGGCGCAACCGGGTGAGCCCATCACCTTGGCCATCAATCCTCTTGGTGTGGTGTTATTACCTCCTGCAGCTGCCAGCCACTCAACTTCTGGAGATGAGAGCCCCAGCAGCCCAAGTTAGCCCGAGGATTGTCTTCTAGCTCACATCCTTCTTGTGGCCGAATCGCTGTCGTGCCTCCTCCAAGAAGATTTGGCTGGTCTCGCTGTCGATGTTGCACAGGTTGACCTCGCGCAAGGTGCTGTCAGGATGCCCGGTGAGGTGCTCAAACACTTCTTTAAGAATGATGGCAGCACATCGGGGCTTAGGGAACCCAAAGATCCCAGAAGAAATGGCAGGCAATGACACGCTGCGCAACTGATGGCGCACTGCCATGTCAAGCGCGCTGCGCACAGCACTGGCTAGAAGAGCATCCTCACCCTGTCCACCTCCGCGCCAGACTGGCCCGACAGTGTGTATTACATAGCGACATGGTAACATCCCAGCGCTGGTGATGGCAGCGGTGCCCGTACGCACGAGGCCGTGTTCGCGTACCCAGCGATCGCTTTCCTCCTGGATCACACGACCGCCTTTACGCACGATAGCTCCAGCCACACCTCCGCCATGCTGCAAATGCTCGTTAGCAGCATTGACGATGGCATCCACCTGTTCTTCAGTTAGGTCACCCTGCACGATTCGAATCACCCGGTCTTCTCCCACACGCTGTTCAAACAGGACTTCGCGCTTCATAATATCTCCTCCAACCCTTCGAAGAGATCGCGATGCCGACGCGCTCCAGGCGGTAACACTTGGATAAAGTGCTCGTATGCCATTGCGCGTCGGCCCAGAAACGCAGGCCAGTGCATGATGGTGCCGTGGCCACCTTGACTGCGATGACACGCGCTGGCCTGCTCTTTGACCTTCAAATATGCCTGCAAATGCAGGCGCACGTGAATCTGGTGGTCTGGTACTCCGACACGAGTCAGGTCAATATCGCGATTGTTGCCAAAGTGGCGTGCATCCTTACCACGCAGCCATAAAAGGAAAATAAACCAGCGGATGCTTGAACGCGGTACCACCAGATGATAAAGGCGCATCGGTTGCCAAGCTGTCAGGCTTTGGGCTGACGAGGTTGGAAGAGAAGTTTCGTCGCCCGCCGCATAGAAAGCTTGTTGCACAGCTTGGCTGGTCTTAACGTGATCCGGATGGTTGTAACCGCCGGAGACCTCGTGGGTGATGATAACGTGTGGCCGCACCAGGCGGATCACGCGTACCAAATCAACCACTACTTTGTCCATTGGAGATTGAAGCAAGCTTTCAGGATGTAGGTTGTCTGGACTGCCAGGCATACCACTATCGCGATAATTGAGCGTCCAAAGATGTGCTCCGAGTACGTGGCAAGCGCACTCGAGCTCTTGACGACGCAGGTCGGCGAGTGTGCGCGCACCGCTTGCTTGGAGCTCGAGGGGATCATAGGTGCCGCTGGCGCCGTCAGTGACGGTACACACATGCACCTCGACACCGCCGCGGGCATATTTTGCCAGCGTGCCACCTGTTCCGAACGATTCGTCGTCAGGGTGAGCAAAAATACCAAGCAAGCGGCGACCAGCAGCAGGGATCATCTTAGATGCGGACCGTCCCATACAATTGCAGTATGATTTGCCTCACATCTCACGGCGACCGGCAGCAAGTGCCTCACGCAAGGTGTGTGCATCAATAGGCAGGCGGAAAGCACGTACACCCACGGCACGGTAAACCGCGTTGGCTATGGCCGGGGCAGTCGGAATACATGGCAGCTCACCAGCACCCTTTGCCCCATATGGCCCGGCGCTGGCAGGGTGTTCGACAATGATGCTGTGTATCTGTGGCGTCCAGGATATGTCAGGGATGCGGTAACGCTTTAGCGTGTCGCTGCGCACGTAACCATCCTCGACGACGAACCGTTCTGTCAACGCGTAACCGATCCCCATCATAATACCACCCTCTATCTGGCCCTCTAGAGTGGTCAGGTTGAGTGCGCGCCCAACGTCATGCGCTGCGATGACACGCCGCACCCTCACCTGTCCAGTGTACGTGTCCACCTCCACCTCTACCGCCTGGGCGCCATAGCCGAAAGCAAAGTGACTATCACCCGTTTGACCCAACGGCACAGTGGGAGGCGCAACATAAACATAATCAGCGTGCGTGGCGCGTCCTTCACGCCGTGCCAATTGCACCACCTGACTTAGCGGTATGGTGTTTTCACCTGTGTTGGTGCATACCATGCCGCCGCGAAAGACCACTTCTCGCGGTGGGGAACCTAGAAGCTCTGCGGCAGTGAGTGCCAGTATTTCCTTGAGACGTTGTGCCGCGCAACGCACCGCATTGCCGGTGACAAATGTCTGTCGCGATGCTGTTGTAGCACCCCCATCGAGACACTGAGCGGTGTCACCAGAGATCACTGCGACGCGCCCTGGCGCGATGCCAAATTCTTCCGCTACGATTTGGCTCAACACTGCCACCATGCCTTGACCAATCTCAGCAGCTCCTACACGCACTCCCAAGCTGCCATCTGGGCGCGCTTCCACCGTGGCGCCGGCCGCGTCCTCCAGCCCATTGCCCAGACCTACGTTTTTGTATGCCAACGCGATTCCCCAAGCGCGTTTGTAGCGGGCCGGTGCTCGTTTCTCACGAGATTCTGTGGATTCCTCTGCTTCCAGTGCTTGGAGTGTTGCCTCAACCTTGTCCAGGCACTCCAGTAGTCCCACGCTCTCGTGCAGGCATTGCCCTGTGATGGTGTTGGCGCCCACACGCAATGCGTGGCGTCGGCGCAGTTCTACCGGTGAAATTCCTACCGCCTCTGCGATAATATCCATCTGCGACTCGGCGGCGAAATGTACCTGGGTGACACCAAAGCCACGAAACGCGCCCGCGGGTGGGTTGTTGGTATACACGGCGTAACAGTCAACATACACGTTGGGAATGTCGTAAGGGCCAGCTGCGTGGGTAGCGGCGCGCGTCATCACAGGCTCCCCCAATGAGGCATAGGCGCCAGTGTCACCGAGGATGCGAATCCGGTGCGCTACAATGCGACCGTCGCGCATCACTCCTGATTTCATTGTGATGGTAGTGGGGTGTCGCTTGGGATGTACCTGCATAGATTCGGAGCGGCTGAGCACCATCATTACTGGCCGTCCAGTTGCCCATGCCAGCAATGCCGTGTGAATCTGAGTGCAGATCTCCTCTTTGCCCCCGAACGCTCCGCCGGTGGGCATATGCACAACCCGAACTTTCTCTTCTGCGATCGCTAAACTCGCTGCGATCTGCGCTCGGTCGGCGAACGGAATTTGTGAACCCACATACACGGTCAAGCTGCCGCTTTCAGGATGAGGCACTGCCAGTGAAGCTTCCGGTTCCAAAAAAGCGTGTTCACTTGCCGGAGTGTGGTACGTGTGTTCGATAATTAGATCGCTTTGGGCAAAAGCAGCATCCACATCGCCTTTGTTGACCTGGATATGGGCCAGAATATTGCCATCAGCATGGATGCGTGGGGTATCAGGCTGTAACGCCTGCTCGGCGGAACTGACCACCGGCAGGGGATCGTACTCAACCTCGATCGCTTTGAGTGCAGCTTGCGCCTGTTCTGGAGTTTCGGCAGCCACGATGGCAATAGCATCGCCCACGTAACGCACTTTGTCCCATGCCAACACAGGCCAGTCCTTCTGCACGAGGCCATGGCACTTTTCACCCGGTATGTCCGCGGCGGTAAGCACTGCGGCCACGCCCGGGATGCGTCGTGCGCGACCGACATCCACGCGTCGTAAAATGGCGTGAGGAAAGGCGCTACGCAATGCAGCAGCATACAACATGCCCTCTACGCGTAAGTCAGCAGTGAAAAGAGTGCGCCCTGTCACCTTGTCCCAAGCATCCTGACGCACACTGCGGCTGCCAATGAGGCTACCTGACGGCACAACAGGTGTCTCAGCCGAGGTGTCACCACGCAGCATACGTGCTGCTGCCTGCACTGCCGCAATAACTTTGACGTAACCGGTGCAACGACAAAGGTTGTGCCGCAACACTTCCTTAATATGGTCCTCGGTGGGCTCAGGGTTGCGATCGAGCAATGCCTTAGCAGCCATAATTAGCCCGGGTGTGCAGAAACCACACTGCACAGCTCCATATTCGACAAAAGCGCGCTGCAACGGATGCAACTGATCTCCCTGCGCCAATCCTTCGATGGTGTTCACGTGTCGACCATCGGCGCGTTCCGCCCGGTAGATACAGGCACGTTCGGCACGACCATCTACAAGGACAGTACAGGCACCACAGTGTCCTTGATTACAGCCATTCTTGGTGCCAGTAAGATGCAGACGATCACGCAACAGCTCCAGCAATGTCGTCTGTGATCCTACGTGAAAGGTGTGCCATAGGCCGTTTATGCACACACGAATCTCGCGTTCAGTCATCTTGTACAACGCTCTGATTGGCGCACCGTTTGTCTCGGTGCGATGTATCAAAATATAGTATCACGCCTTGTCGTCAGCTCAAAGTTCACGGTGTACGCTGACCAGCTTCCTTGGCAAACGCTCTGGTTTGGTGGTATCTTGTAATACGAGATGCCATCCCCTATGCCACATTGACCTTTTGCCACAGAGAGGAGGCTAGAGCACGGTGCATCACAAAGATCGAACGAGCGATGACACATTCCCAATGCTGAGCCGCACACGTCTACAAGCGCTTCTGGAAGCGATTCGCAGGGTGCGCGTCGGCATCGTGGGCGATTTCACCTTGGATGGTTACTGGTACGTGGACATGATGCGCGCACAGCTCTCGCGCGAGGCACCTCTGTACAACCGCCCCGTGGTGCGCGAAACCTACTCTGCTGGCGGCTGCGCCAATGTTGCCGTAAATGTGGCCGCCTTGCAGCCACACGAGACATGGGCTTTTGCTGTGCTTGGTGATGATTGGCGTGGCCTGTTGCTGCGCCAAGTGTTGGGCGCTGCTGGCTTGCGCCTGGAAGCGGTGATAACCCATGCCTCGGACTGGGTAACTCCCTTCTACGGTAAGGTGATCCTGATGGGCTACGATAATCAGCAAGAAGATGCTCGTGTGGATTTTGTCAACACGCATCCCTTGCCTGATAGTGTGCTCGACGCATTGCTCGAGCAAGTTGCCACCCATTTGCCGGAATTGGATACTGTAATCGTAGCAGATTACCAGCCTGTGGGCGTTGTACCAACACGGGTGGTTGAGGCACTCAACCGAATGGCACAGATGTATCCGAGTGTAATCTTTGCTGCTGATTCGCGCGATAATATTGGCCAGTTCCAGGCAATGGTGATCAAACCCAATGAAATAGAGGCGACTCAAATGTGGTTTCCAGGACGGCGGCCGGATGAGGTAACCCAGCAGCAATTGGTTGAAGCCGGGTTGCGTGCCCAGGCGGCCACAGGCCGTCCGGTCTATATCACCTGTGGTGAGCAGGGTGCGCTGCTGTGTGCAGCAGAGGGATACGCCCATATCCCGGCAATGCCTGTTGCCCCGCCTATTGATACAGTGGGTGCTGGTGATACTTTTTTGGCGGCGCTGGCAACGGCATTAGCTGCTGGTGCTTCTCCCTGGGAAGCTGGTTGGCTGGCCTCACTAGCTGCCGCGGTGACCGTCCGCAAATTGCGCACTACTGGTACCGCATCGCCAGAGGAGATCTTAGCTGCCTATGATACCTATGTGCCAGGATTGTCGCGCTGAGTAGGCGCTGCTGACGACCCTACTCCAAAGATCTATCTTGGCGCGGCTGTATACAGCAAAGAAATAGGGGGACTGATGCAACCGCGAGTGAAGTTGGTAAAGCAAACCGGCGAGCGGACAGAGTATCCGCTGGATGCCGAGGTGATTCATCTGGGGCGTGAGCAGGCGCGCACCATTCCCATTAACGATCCACTAGTATCCCGTCGCCACGCTGAGATCACCTGTGTCTCGGAAACCGGTGGCGCGGACGCTTGGATCATTCGCGACCTTGGTTCCACCAACGGCACCTACGTCAACGGTGCGCTACTGACCACGAGTTACCGTTTACGTGTAGGTGATCGGATTCGACTGGGCAACACATTGTTCACCTACGAAGAAATGGAAAGTGGACAGCGTTTCCGCAACATTATTGCCATCCTGATAGCCTTGTCCACATTAGTGGGCGCATTGACGGCCTGGCGTGCCAATGTGGCTACGGACGACGCAGTGAGTGCCCGTAGTAGTGGCACCAGCGTGCTGATCCACTTGAGCCGATATCGCAGCGAGATTGCGTCGAGCTTGTACCAGAATCTGGGGGCATTTGCTTCTTACCGTTGGCATCTGGCTATGGTGAAGTTGCTAAACGAAACATTAGCTACCACTGAGGACACGACACTCGTTGATTTTCTGGAGAACGAACGCCTTCAACATGCGAATATGGCGTTGGCAGCTCTGGACTTGGTTGACCAGGACTATCTGCATCGCGCAGAGAACGTCGCAGAGCAGAGCTTCGAGCAGGTACGCTTTGTGGATACAAATCTGGCAGAAGCGGCCGCACTGGAGGATTTGGACTATCAAGCGCACTTTCGCGAATCGGACCGCGCGGCAGTGGTTGCGCAACGCTTGACCATCATAGCTGTGCTATTGAGCCTCTCTATATTTTTCTACACTGGAGCTACCCTGGCGGAGACGCGACGAAAGTACCTTCTGGCAGCAATGGGTGTGGTTATGTTCGGCCTGGGCACTCTGGCAACAGCTTGGATTGAGCTCTTCGCAGGCGCGATCTGAGCATAGTCAGTAAACATACAAGAACTCGGTTCGCTATGAGCATTTGAGCAGGACGATTTGAGTATGGCGGACGCGCAATATACTGATGAAGCAGTCCCATGCTCTCCCATCGGAGAACGTAAGGACACTCGTTCCTCCTGGAATCCTAATCATCTCATTATTATGCTCATTGCTGGAGCAGCTGTCTTTGGGACAATCGTAGCTGCATTGCAGACCGACGCGAATATGCGGGCGAGCCAGGCAAACCGTGAGGCGCAAGCGCAGGCTTTACAAGCACTCCAGCTCGACGTAAGCAACCTGTTCGAAGTCGGATATGATCTCCAGATCGCCCGCACATGGTGGGAACAGCAACACTTGGCATTGACAGCCAGGATGATGGCCAACATGGAACTCGACCCTACGCAGGCAGCAAGGTACTCTCAAGAGGCTAAGCGGCTGATAGAGGCCTCTAAGATGCTCGCTGATCAGAGCGATCTGTTCGTTTCGCCTTACTTCGACACTGTGACAGGGTTATGGCCTGATGTGAATCGCTATTGGTTTGAGCAGGTGGTGGCGCCGCGACTGTTACTTGGTGAGCAACAGGCGGTGCAGATGGGGTTGGCACGCGCATGGGGGCAGAAGAGCAATGCGTATCAGACTATCATCACTTTGGTGGCAGTGACACTGTTTCTCTACGGCTTGGCATTGACCGTGGAGCGTTATCTGAAATGGGGATTTATGGCGCTGGGCAGTACCAATTTGAGTTTTATCATCGTGTGGACAGGGTTGACCTTCGTGCAACCCCTTCCTCACGTTGTCCCAGAGGCATTAGAGGCATACGTCGCCGGTCATGTTAAGGCCATATATGCACTTCAAGAGGAACTACAATCACAATACTATCTGGCGCCTGAGAAAGCGGATCAAGCTATTACTGAGCTAGATCGTGCTATAGCATTGCGTCTTGATTACACTGCTGCCTACATTACGCGCGGCGATGCTTACACAGTTAAAGGAGAGGCGTTGCTGTTCGGCGAAGGCGATCCAGCTTTGCGCGATGCCTCTTTCCGCCAGGCAGTGGCCAATTATCGTAAGGCGCTGGAGATGGATCCAGACAACTACCATGTCCTTTGGAATTTGAGCTGGTCGTTCTACCTTTTAGGCGAGCACGAGCTAGCACTGGAGGCTATCCAGCAGGTCATCAATTTGTCTCCTATGAAAGAATTCGGGGCGCGTCTCGTGTTGGGTGAAATCCTTATGGGTATGGGCAGGCTCCAAGAAGGTCTGGCAGAAATTCGTAAAGCAATCGATTATGCCGCAGCACACCCGCTCAGCTCAGACCCCTACTATTTCCGTCAGATGATCCGCAATGTAGAGCGATTACAGGTGGTGCGACCGCATGCCGGGCTGCAGGAGAGCACTTTGTTGCTCAAGGAAGCGTTCGTTTCACTGCGGTATCGTGGCAAGCCCTACCCGGGCACAACCCGCGCTCAACTCAGCAATCTCGCCTTCGGCGTGCCCGCAATGGAACACGATGGCAAGGTGGTTACCTATCAGATCAGCGACCGCTTCCCAGCGCTTACAGGACAGGTTATGGTGTTGTTCGACTATCAGGGTATGGCTGAAGGCGAGCAAGTAGTGCTTAAGGTATATCATAATGGTGCAGAAAGACCCTTTTACGATCAGGTGCTGACGTGGCGTGGTGGCGCGAGTGGTCGTTGCGAGCAGCTGGCGGTGAAAAAGCCTGTAGAGCACACGCTCTTCGGTCTGCTGCCTGGGCACTACCACGTGGAAATCTACGTTGAGGGAAACTTGCGCGCTTCAGGTGAATTCACTGTGGAAAGCTGAAGCGCGGAGAGAGGTTAGCTGACGAAAGTAGATCTTACATCAGTCTGCTGGTGACTTCGCTTTCCTCAAGCGTTCAGGATGAGGAAGATCAGGAAAGGCACTGCAGCAGTAAGCACGATGCCACTGAACAAGGCAGCAATGGAATACTCCTTCCCGGAGAAACGAACAATGATTGGCAAGGTGGAATCCATAGCAGTGGCACCCCCGCATGCAATGGGCGCCAATCTGCCGAAGAAGCGCACCAAGAGTGGCGCGAGCACCAACGTGGCGATTTCGCGCGTCAGGTTGGCGAGCAAAGCGATCACGCCTAACGTCTCGCCCCGTGTCTGAGTGAGCAGTACGCTGGAGAGGCTATAGTAACCGAAGCCAGCACCGACAGCTAATGCGTCGCGTAGCGTCATTTGAGGCAACAACAGCGCTACTATTGCACTACCGACAAGCGTACCAATAACTACCAGGAGGGGTAACAGGGCGAGTCGCAAGTTGTCCCGTTGGCGCATTGCCTGCCAGAAGTGGGCGTCTCCACCGACACCAATGCCGACAAACAACAATAAGGCACACAGAACGTACAGAGTGTAATGATCTGGTGTCAACGAGACAGACGAGGGCAGCAGGCGCCCTGCCAGAATGCCTGCCAAGAAACACCCCAAGATGACGAGGCTGTTTCTCATTGCTTCTTCGTCGGGTTCAAGTTGAGAAGTTGGACGGCTGTCACGCTACCGGCTATGGCACCGAGTGTCAAGATGACAGCTTGCAACCCCAATGTGCCGAAGTGTGCTAGAACTTCGTGATTGAGGCCCACCGAAAGCCCTAGTACAAACAGGAGTAGCAAGACGCTTGCCATCGCTAACTGGTCGGCTACACGAATTAGCAGTTGATGGATGCTCAGCAGACGTCCCAATAATATTCCTACAACGAAGAAAAGAACAATCATCCACATAAGCGTAGTAGAAGGCTCCTTGCAGTGAGGTTGTGGAGATTGTATAGTGCAATATCCGGAGAGGCAAAGAATCCCCTGTAGATGACATCAGAGGCTGACTTATGATCTTGTGCGTGACGCTAAATCCGCTGGTGGACACCTCCTTTTTTGTGGATGAGATAAGACCAATCTATCGCACTGAGGTCAAACGTGTCACCCATGTGGCGGGCGGCAAGGGGACCAACGTCGCTCGCGCACTGAAGGGCATGGGGCAGCCCGCGCGCGCTTTCACGCTGTTAGGGGGATGGACAGGCCGTCACCATGCAGAGCTGATGGCGGCGGATGGTTTAGAAGCTGTTATTGCCTGGATCAGCGGAGAGACAAGACTTTCTATCACAGTGGTAGATCAGCACTACGAGCAACGTGGCTACTTCACGCCTCCGCCTGTGCTCACTCCCGAAGATGTTGCCGTAGTACGCGCCACTTTTGCACAAGCTTTAGAGGGTGCCTCTGCAATGTGCATCTGCGGCAGCGCCACAGGAGCCGAGACAGCTGCATTGGTGCCAGAGTTTCTTCAGGCTGCCACAAACCGAGGTATTCCCACCCTTCTGGATACTTACGGTGACGCATTGCGACAGGGATTGCTGGCTCAACCGACTGTTGTCAAAGGCAATCGCAAAGAGATCTCCGAATATCTTAACCGTCCGCTGGACACAATCAAAGATCAGATTGAGGCGCTGGATAAGCTTTTGGAAGCAGGTGCCCGCTGGGCGGTTATAACCCTCGGGCAAGAGGGAGCGTTGTTCGCAGCGGAAGGCAAGCGTTGGCTGTCACGTCCGCCCCAGGTACAGGTGGTCAATCCGATGGGCTCAGGAGACGCCATGACCGCCGCTCTCATTATCGCGTTGCTGCGCGGTTGGCCACCAGAACAAAGCTTTCGTTACGGAATGGCAGCGGCAGTTGCCAATGTTACCTCGTTTGTACCGTGTGCTCTCTCAGAGCAAGAAATCGAGGCCACGCTGGAACACATTTCGGTTGTGCCCCTCTAGTGTGCCTGCAACCATAGGTGTAATGAAATCACAAACGCGACAGGATTCCTCCAAACACTGACCCATTGCGTGAGCTCGGTTGTGTTGCGCGTCATCTTTCTATGCGTGCGTTGATCCACACCGCGCCCTTACCGCCACCAGGTTCATCTGCCAGCACCCCGATCCAGATGAAGTTGCTGTCGGCTACTCTGCTCAGATCGATGTCAATGGTGCGCAATATACCATCACGGGCGTTGTCCGCTACTGTGCTCATTATCGTCGCTGTCGCCAGTGAATCGCCTGTGGCAACTACGAAGCGCACGTTGCCAATGGATCCGGCCAGGAAGCCGACCTGTGCTCGAAAGCGGTCGCCGGGACGAATGGGTTGAGGCAGCCAGAATTGCCCGGCAATGTCACCATTCGGTGCAGCGCGAGGTCTGGTCTCGAGGACGCGGGTAGGCCGGCTGCCATCCTCCAGTTCTGGGTTGTCTCGCCAGATAGCGTAGCCGAGTATCTCGTCCAGCACGCCCCACGCCAACGCTGTGCTGCCCAGATTGCTCGTCCAGGATGCTAAGGGGGCTGCTGAGATCAAGTCCAGCACAACCTCGGTGGGTGCGGGAGGAACAACGGTGACGATCAGCTGACGGATTGTTTCGCCGGCAGCATTGTATGCGCGCAGCGTATACAGGGTGGTCTCTTTGGGCGACAACGTGATGCTGCCGGGCGCCACAACTCCTCTTTCCTTATCGTCGTAACGCAAATAGGCTGCTTCAGCGTTAGCGAGGTCCCAATACAATGTCACTTTCTCGCCACGGGTGATTGTGTAACGGTCTGCCCAGAAGCTGAAAATGATGGGTGGTTCCAGCTGAGGTGTTGAGGTATGAGTAGGTGTAGGTGTAGCGGTAGGCGGTGGAGGAGGCGGCAACACCATAGGCACATTCTCAACATTCACCGCGCTGGTGTATTGTGGCCTAGCAGAAACCCAGCCTCGCCCTTGAGCAGACCCGATCGGGTAAACAATCTGCCACCACAACATATCAGGGCTGCGACCAGTCACTTGGGCGGTCTCGCCTTTCAGTAGTGCACCGATGCGTGGATAGTCGACGCCCGGTCCGCTGCGCACGTTCACATCAACCAGTGCAGTGACCAAAGGAAGCGCCGGGGTAGGCGTAGGCGTGTCGGTAGGTGTTGCGGTAGGAGTGGCGCTGGGAGTTGCTGTCGCACTAGGTGTTGGCGTGAAGTACACCGTGTAGGTGGGGTAAGGCGTATACGTCGGGTACGGAGTGTTGGTAGGATACTGGGTGTATGTCGGGTAGGGCGTATAGGTAGGGTACGGCGTGTAGGTCGGGTAGGGTGTGTACGTCGGATAGGGCGTCACAGTAGGAGTGGGGGAAGGTGTTGCGCTCTGTGCGATTGTTGGCGCGTACGTGCTACTGCATATCAGGCCACCCAATACCAGCCAAGCAAGTATCCAACGCCACTGTCTTCTTTTTATCATCTTGTTTTGTCCCTTCCTTTATCGCTTCACCCTCCTGCGACTAATTTGCCGAGATGTTCACAACAAATAGTATACCACAAAAAGCCGTTTTCGGACACTCTCACCAAGGGGGTGTCTTGATGGGTGACGTCACAACCTTGTGCACTAAGGCTGTTTGGACTTGGGTGCTATGGTGTTCAGGGTGTGCCACACCTTGAACCTATCCGCACTGCGCTTATCTCCTCCACAAAGTATTTCGGTTGCAGACGCTCCCCAGTAGCATGAGCCAAGGCATCCTGCCAATGGCGCCGCGCACCTGGCTTGAAGACAAATTCTCTTAGGTAGTTACCCACCATCGGATCACTCACGAAGCGTTGCCCTGCATTAGCATGCTGACCCAGAACATTCTGCTCAATAGAGGCGCGCATCTGGGAGGCAATGAGCTCACCTAACAAGTAGTTGTGGTAATACACTGGTGCAGTGCTCAGATGTATTTTGGCTGCCCAGTCCGGCTCATTACGCCCCTCTGGTCGTGTCACTCCTTGGAAGTGTTCCACCAGATCCCACCACAGCTGGTTAAGATTCTGTCCGGGGTCACGGTACAGCGCGCGCTCAAAGTGACTCATCACCGGTACCCAACGGCTCATGATCAGCGATTCGGCTGCCGCGTAGTGACACATTGCATGTTCCATCTGGCTTGCTTCGTTGGCTCGTGGAGGAATGTAGGTGCTGATCCAGTTGACATCACTCGCCAGCCGGCCCATCAAGATGGCAACCGCTTCAGTCATTAGGATATGTGCGGGCTGGCGCAGCATGTAAGGCAAGTCCATGTCTACATACTTGTCGTAAACGGCATGGCCGAGCTCATGGAGCAGAGTTGACATCCAATGTTGATTGGGGCGGATGTTACAGAGCATGCGCACATCCCCCTTGCGGTCAATGTGGATGCAGTATGCGTGTTGTTGTTTGCCATCACGTTCGTACAGATCGCTGCGCGCTAGTACATCATCTACTTCCAGTCCCAACGCGTGATAGAAATGCCTCGCCAGTGCAATCAGATCCTGATCAGCGTAGACATTTGTCAGGAATTCACGCAACGTCTCATCCGTGGCGGGTGCTTCCTGGAAAAAGGGGTCGCTGTAGTGCCATGGGCGGAGCGCTTCTGGCATTACCCCGAAGCGAATGCTCAGTTGTGCATCTATCTCATCTTTGTAATCTTCATAGATGGGACGCACTTGCTGATCCAGCTTGTCCAGTAGACCAAACAGTTCTGCTTCGTCCAGCTCCTGCAGCGTCAGGCGCATTGTGTAATAGTTGTCAAAGCCAATGTCGTGCGCGATGCGATTGCGCAGCTCGACCAGTTCGAGCAGCCGGGGTGCCACGCGGACACCAATTTGCTTGCTTGCCTCCCAGGCAAGCTGTCGCAGTGCGTTGTCGTTTGAGTCGCGCAAAATCTCTCTGATCTCATTTTCGCTTACTGCCCTGCCTTGCAGGACAGCGCGAAAGGTGTTGAACTCGTTCTCAATATCAGCTTCACGTTGGCTGATCTCCCGAATGGTCTGCTCATCCATTTGGTTACCCAAAAACTGGTAACGCAGTAAGGTTACCTGACGGGCAAGCAGGTCATCCGTTGGAGGGTGCTGTTCACAAAGGTTGCTGAAGCGCTGGAAAGTGGCTCGGTCGGCATACAGACGCCGCAGCGCGATCTGCAAGCGAACATATTCCTGCTGATGTTCAGGTCGACCTGTGGTGGTGAAATACCAGTACGCCAAGTTCGCTTGTGTCTCCACTTTTTCGACAGTAGCGACAAACTGCTCTATGAAAGCGGCCGGTGGATCGTTCATTCTTCGATGTCATCCTCATCTGAACTAAGTAATTCGGTGTTTTCAGTTCGTACCCACAGGGTAAGAATTTGCCCCTCTCGGACTTCGTGCCAGCGTGCCGCTACGATCTCGATCTCGGCGCGGGCGCTAGCTGGTGCGTAGGAGGCACTGCGCACCGGATAATCCAGGCGAGCAGGTCGTCCAGCTGCCCAGGCACGACGACATCGCTCCACCAGACCCGGTCCGTTAAGCGTGCGCATACTGCACGTGGCAATGATAGTTTGCATAGGCCCCTCCGCAAGCGAGGCAGTCCACGGTTGGCTAACGCGCTTGAAGCGCGGAGGTGGTCCCTCCACGATGGTGATATAGGCAATTTGGTCGCGGTCAATCTCCTCTGACATGGACATCCTTCACAGGTACCTGTTTTGGCGGAACCATTCGAGTGCATCTCGTACCGTAATGGCGAATGGTCGCGACGTGTGCTCCAGCTCGCGGCGCGCGCGTGAAGTATCCAGAGGTTGCCAGTAGGGTACTGCTTGCAGCATATCGCCACCTAAGATGCCCAACCACCCGGCAATGCGTCCCATAATTGTCACCAAGGAAGGTGGTAGACGCAACCAAGGTGGTCGTCGTCCTGCCACACGTGCCATCACAGTGAGCATATCACGATAGGTTATGGTCTCGCCACCCAGGATATATCTTTCTCCAGTTCGTCCTTTTTCGACAGCGCGCACGTGAGAAGCTGCCACATCGCGGACGTCCACGACATCCTGAAGGCCATCGATGTAGAAGAAAACTAACCCTTTTGCTACCATTAGGAGCAATGTACCACTGGTTGGTTTCACGTCCCCCGGACCAAAGACCGCGGTTGGACACAATACTACGACTGGTAGACCTGAGGACAGGACAGTTTGTTCCATAACGATTTTGACGTTGAAGTAGCAGATAGGCAGGCTATTCAGCAAGTAGTAGTCCTGCTCGTTAGCCAGACGTCCTGGTTCGTCCGGCCGGCCAATTGTGCTCAAGGAGCTAGTGTAAACCAATAGCTCGCATCGAGAACGACGGAAAGCACTGAGCACATTTTCCATCTGGATGCGGGCGAGCTCAATTTGTTTTGAGGCATAGCGGCTGGAGCGAGGATAATAGCCAGCGGCATGGAAGACCACCTCACAACCTGCCATCGCTTCAGCAAGCGATTCGGGATCGCTTAGATCAGCGTAACACCACTTCACGTGCCCGTGGGCGACCAGATCGGTGATCGCTCCGGTGTTGCGCTCATTGCGTCGAGTGCCGCGCACTTGCCAGCCGCGTTCCACTGCGGCACGCGCAATAGCACCACCTATGAACCCGGTTGCCCCGATCACAAGTGCGCGCATCAGTCGTCCACGGTGATGACAACTTTAATGGAGCCTTGCCGTTTGTCGCGTGCGGTTGCTACCGCGCGTTTCCACTCGGACAGGGGGAAGCGGTGCGTAATGAGCTCCTCTACGTGAAGACTTCCACGGCGCAGCAAGTCAATCACCACTTCGTAGGTATGGCAGCTCTTGCCACGCCAGTTCTCCATTCCGTGCGCTAGGACACCTGTCAGCTCAACCTCTTGATGCCAGATGGGGCTCAAATCGACGTGAAAGCGTGACATTTTCACACCCAGCAGCACCACGCATCCACCAGCCCGCGCCCAGCGCAAACAATCTTGGATCGAGCTGGCAGAGCCAACACAATCGTAGATCACATCAAAACCACCCAGCAACATGCGGTTGTTGAACAGCCCGCGATAAAGTCGGGCATGTGTAATCCGTGCAGTCATTTGGTAACCATCTTCTCCACGTACCACCTCATGTGCTCCTAGCTGGCGTGCCATTTGAGCTTGATGTGGATGGCGGGTTACGATGGTCACATAGCAATCAGGCGCCAGAGCACGCACGCACTGGAGCGTGCTGAGCCCAATCATACCGCCACCCAAAATCAAGACCTGCTGGCCAGGCTGGGGCAGATAACGGAGCACAGCGCGCACTGGTGTACTGATTGGCTCGATCATCATCGCCTGATCGTCACTAAGGTCATCGGGCACTGCGTAGAGCTCGCTCTCGTGGGCAGTAAAGCTGTCGCCCCAACCTCCTCCTACTCCCTGCACACCCAACCCAAGAGAAGCGTTCTCACAGCGCGTATAATTGCCGGCAGCACAGTGGACACACGGTGGATCAATCTCCTGGCTCAGGCAGGTGGGGTTGGTGAAGCGCGAGTCCATGATCACCCGATCGCCCACCTTAAGGCGTGTCACCCCTGGACCTGTTTCTACGACGTGTCCAACGATCTCATGACCTAGATAAAAGCGTTGAGTGGAGGGCAAGGCTACTGGCGCGACATCAATATCAGCTTCAGCGAACAGGAGTGTCAGATCACTACCGCAGATGCCACACTGCCGGTTGCGCACACGCACCCAACGCGGGCCGGGCAATTGCGGATCGGGCATTTCCACCCAGTGGGCATGAGACAAAGGACTATAGGCAATGCCTGGCCATATGAACTTGAACATTTTGACGAGCAGAGCTCGTGGAATATCTTTCTCAATATAAATGGCACGCAAACATCAAGCCTCCCACTTGCGTAAGACTAGGCAGCTGTTCTGGCCTCCGAAGCCAAAACAGTTGACCATCACTGTCCTGACAGTCGCCGCACGTCCCACATTGGGTACATAGTCCAGATCACACTCTGGGTCGGGCGTCTCATAGTTGATCGTGGGAGCGATAGTATCAGTAAGCATCGCCTGTACTGCAGTTACAGCGGAGACCGCGCCGGCAGCACCGATCATGTGCCCCAAAGCACCCTTGTTGGAGCTGACCGGCACCTTGTAAGCGACCTGCTCGCCTAGTGCCATCTTGATCGCCTTTGTCTCAATAGCGTCATTCATCTTGGTGGCAGTGCCGTGCGCAACGATCCAGTCGAGCTCAGAGGAAGACACCCCCGCTTCCTGCAAAGCAAGACGCATTGCTCGAGCTGCTCCCTCCCCGGACGGATCGGGAGCTACCACGTGGTAGGCGTCACAGGTGAGTGCGTAGCCGAGCACTTCTGCTAGGATGGGGGCACCGCGCTGCTGCGCGTGGTCAAGGCTTTCCAGTACCAATACGGCAGCCCCTTCTCCCACAACAGTGCCATCACGATTAAGGTCGAACGGCGCACATGCCCTTTCTGGGCGGTCATTCTTGACTGAGGTAGCCCCCAGACGGGCAAATCCTGCTACAGAAAGGGGGGATAGCACGGCCTCTGCTCCCCCGGCGATCATCACGTCGGCATCGCCCCAGCTGATCTTGCGCACTGCCTCTCCTAGTGAGATCAGCCCTGTAGCACATGCCCCGCTTACCGAGTTAACTGGCCCGCGAATCCCCAACTCGATGGCCACCACGCACGCAACTGTGTTGATCAGAATAGCAGGGATGAGCGTAGGGTTGATCTGGCGAACTCCCTTCGCATCCAGGATCAGACGCTGTTCCTCTACGATGCTGGAGCCTCCCATCGAGCTGCCGATCTCGACCCCGATACGTGTCGTATCCTCTCGGGCAAAGTCAATGTCAGCCTGATCAATTGCTTGTTTGGCAGCAGCCAGCCCATACAGGATAAAGGGGGACAGCCGACGCGCCTCACGAGGATGAATGTATTGGGCTGCATCAAACCCCTTGACAAATGCTGCCATCTGGGTGGGATATTGGCTGACGTCCCAGTCAGTAATTCGTGTGACCCCTGACTTTCCTTCAATAAGCGCCTGCCAGGTGCTAGGGACATCCAAGCCAAGCGGCGTAATAGCACCCACGCCAGTCACAACTACACGTCGCCTGCCGTTTAGGGATGGTTGGTCCACCATAAGGTCCTCTGATTATTGACAATACGGTGTCATCGTGTACAATGTAATTATCGTGCCGTTGAGACAGCCCTGAGCGCTGCTACTCAGAAATTCCACCACCTAATGACGGTCGCTCGTCAAAAACGTGCACTAGTCTAGTCTAACCGTAGTGCATTGTCAAAGATATTGGGACGCGAGGTCCAGAACAGTTTAACGGTGTGCTAGTCGAAAATGAAAATAAAGCTGACACGACGCCAGCAGGCATTTTTGGACAAACTGTTCGACTTGTATCGCGAGTTTGGGCGACCGGTACACTATTCGGTGGTGGCAGAGCGGCTAGGTGTCAACCGCTTCTCCGCTTATGACATGCTCAAGACCCTCGAAGAAAAAGGGGTAGCCGCTTCAGCGTATGCGCTGAAAGAGGATCAGAGCGGGCCGGGACGCTCGATGGTATTGTTCTACCCGACTTACCGTGCTGCCAAGTTTTTGACCCAGTTGCGCCAGGATATGTTCAGCGGCGACGAATGGCCTCAGATCAAGGAGAGCGTCTTGCGTCGACTGCGCCAGGCTGTGGAGGGCAATTCTGGCAAAACTATGCGCGAGCTGCTCAATCAGCTTCCCAGTGTGAAGACGCCGCTAGCTTATTGTACTGAGATGATTGGTGTGCTGCTTCTGAACTTAGCACAAGCGGGCCAAACAGCCCCGCAACGCCTTTCTTTACGCACGCTCCAGCCTTTGACAGCTGGCGGACCAGTCGGTCTGGGGACGCTGGCGGGTTTGAGCTTGGGATCGCTGGTATCTAGCCAGAGCGATGACCCTTCCTTTGCAGAACGGTTGGCACATCACGTGCGGGAGTTTCAGGAACAACTTAATGAACTGAGCGAGGATAGCCTTAATCGTTTGAGCAGTTTCCTGCAGGATGCATTGAAGGCGGTAGAGAGTGCATGGGGATCAAACAAGCAGGAAGACCTCTCCAGTGATTAGAGTGGTGGTTGATTCTACCGCCTATCTCCCTGAGGATCTGGTGCGTCAGTATGGTATCCAGGTTGTGCCTCTCAGTGTGCATTTCGGTCAGGAACGTGTTTATCGTGAGGGGATTGATCTAACTCCAGCGCAATTCTACCATCTACTAGCGGACTCTCCTGTTCTACCCACTACGTCTCAACCTTCGCCTGAGGAATTCCGTCGAGTGTTCTCCGAGCTAACCTTGGCTGGACATCAGGTGCTGTGTTTAGTAATCTCCAGCCATCTGAGTGGCACGTATCAAAGCGCTATAGAAGCTTGTCGAGCCATACCAAATGTTCCCATTACTGTGTTCGATTCACTTTCAGTAGCAGGTGGTCTGGCTCTTATGGTATTGGCAGCGGCCGAAATGGCTATGGACGGATATCCGATGGAAGTCATCCTTGCACGTCTCGAGCAACTCCGCCAAACCATCCGGCTCTATTTTGTTGTGGATACCCTTGAATACTTACAAAAAGGGGGACGTATTGGCAAGGCAGCTGCACTTGTCGGTTCAATCCTTCAGATCAAGCCAATTCTCGCCATACAAGATGGGATTGTGCAGCCCTTGGATAAGGCGCGCAGCAAGCCCAAGGCGTTGCAACGCCTGCTGGAACACTTCGAGGCCCAGTTTAACCTGGGGCAGAGTGTGCAGTGTGTCCTAGTGCATGCGCGGGCACACGACGAGGTGCACGAATTGGCCATTGGATTGCAGAGACGTTTCGACTGTACACGGGTGCTCGTCACAGAGGTGGGCGCCGTAGTGGGAGCTCACGTCGGGCCTGGCGTTGTCGGTGCTGCCGTCTGTCCTGCGGCTGAGCGGTAAGCTTGCATTCCATGGTTGTAGCCCTAGCTCTAACATATTGCTAACACTGTTCTTATCTTACTCTAACATAACCCCCATTAGGATAGATAAGCGCAAATAGTGCTCGCGTGCTGGAGAAGAGTATCTCGCTCTCTTAGACAGCACATGGGGCAGTGTAAGAGTGCATAGCGCGAGCATATTTGTTCTTATCTGGTGACAATGCTGTTAGCTATGACTGACTAATACGTGGACTCGAGCGTAGGGTGCCCATTTCTGGGACATGCTCCATCTGGTCACTGTATCGTTACGAGAGCTGTGTAGATAACAAAGTCGAGAAACCTTTCGTACGATCTGATGGGGGGTGCGTGACGGATGTCGCCACAACGTATGTCTCGGGCACGGATTGCTTTTATTGGCAATCACCTGCCGCGTCAATGTGGCATCGCCACCTTTACGACTGACTTGTGTCAGGCGATTGCCCGTGAATATGAGCAGATCACCTGCCTGGTAGTCGCGGTCAATGATACAGCGAACGGATACCGCTACCCGGCACGAGTCTGGTTTGAGGTAGCAGAACAAGACATTGCAACGTACCGCCAGGCAGCAGACTTTCTGAACTTCAACAATGTGGACCTGGTCTGCTTGCAACACGAATATGGTATATTTGGCGGCCCGGCAGGCAGCCACATTCTTGCTCTGTTACGCGAATTGCGCATGCCGGTGGTCACTACGCTTCACACTGTTCTGAGAGAGCCAAATCCCCATCAACGCGTCGTGATGGAAGAGCTAACCCAGCTCTCTGATCGGCTGATTGTAATGAGCCAGCGTGCGGCGGAGTTCTTGCAGGATATCTATGGGGTTCCGGCCAGCAAGATCGATGTAGTCCATCACGGCATACCAGACTTTGCCTTCATTGATCCCAACTTTTATAAGGATCAATTTGGTGTTGAGGGGAAAAAGGTTCTGCTCACTTTTGGGCTTATCTCACCGAACAAGGGCATCGAGTACGTTATCGAGGCACTGCCAGTCATACGAGAGCACCACCCGGATGTGGTGTACATTGTGTTGGGGGCGACCCATCCCCATGTAAAGCGACGTGAAGGCGAGGACTATCGTTTAAAGCTTCAGCGACTGGCCCGCGAACTGGGTGTCGAACGCCACGTCATCTTTCACAACCGATTCGTGCGGTTGGAAGAGCTGATGGAATTCATCGGCGCTGCCGATATCTATCTGACACCTTACCTTAACCCCGAGCAAATTGTCTCAGGTACCTTGGCATATACGCTTGGCGCTGGCAAAGCGGTCATCTCGACACCCTACTGGTATGCTGAGGAACTGCTGGCTGACGGGCGAGGCATGTTAGTGCCGTTCCGGGACTCTCGGGCGATTGCAGAAACGGTTATCAAGGTGTTAGATGATGAGGTCTTTCGTCACACAATGCGCAAGCGCGCCTACCAGTTCGGCCGTGAAATGATCTGGTCGACGGTGGCGCATCGCTATATGGAGAGCTTCGAACGTGCGCATCAGGCTCGCATTCGATATCCTCGCCCTGCCTTCGTCGCCCGAACTATGGGGGAGGAGATGGGCGAGCTGCCGACACTAAAGTTGGATCATCTATACCGCCTCACTGACAACACGGGCATCCTTCAGCATGCTGTGTTCACTGTGCCCAACTATGACGAGGGTTACACTACCGATGACAATGCACGCGCTCTGTCAGTCGCTGTGTTGTTGGAAGAGATGGAAGGTGGCACATCCGAAGAGGCGAATCGGCTGGCTGCTCGATATCTTGCTTTCCTCTGGCACGCCTTTAATCCCGAGGCCGGGCGTTTTCGCAACTTCGCTGGATTCAATCGTCACTGGCTGGAAGAAATGGGCTCAGAGGACAGCCACGGCCGGGCGTTGTGGGCTTTGGGGAATTTGTTAGGACGGTCCACGGATGATGGGTTGCGTGGAGCTGCCAACCGACTGTTCCATATGGCATTGCCGGCTGCGCTTGATTTCACCAGTCCGCGTGCGTGGGCATGTACTCTTATCGGACTGCACGACTATCTGCGCCAGATGCCCGGTGACCGTATTGCCCAGAATGTGCTGGAGACTCTGAGCGAGCGCTTGTGGAAGCTTTATCAAAACAACGCCAGTTCTGATTGGCCATGGTTCGAAGAGGTCGTAACCTATGCGAATGCGTACCTGCCTATGGCACTGATACTGTGGGGTGCGCGTATCGGTTCTGGCGAAATAACCCAGGAGGGGCTCAAATCGTTGAGCTGGCTGGCAAGTGTTCAGTGTGCTCCTGAGGGCCATTTTGTTCCCATTGGCAATCAGGGGTTCTATCGGCGTGGAGGAGAACGGGCGCGCTTCGACCAGCAACCCGTCGAAGCGCACGCAATGGTGACAGCCTGTCTGGCAGCTTATCGCATCACGGGTGAAGACCGCTGGTACACTGAGGCAAGGCGTGCGTTCGAATGGTTCCTGGGTCGCAATGATCTGCGTCTGCCGTTGTACGATCCACGTTCCGGAGGGTGTCGCGATGGCTTGCACCCAGATCGTGTCAATGAGAATCAGGGTGCTGAGGCGACTCTATCGTTCTTGCTGGCTTTAATAGAAATGTCACTCGCGAAACGACTCCTGGAGCCATTGTCGGAAGCAGCATACGTCGGTGGGGTTATTCGCGTTGGGCACGGGAGGTAACGGGAAATGAGCTCTGCATCGAGTCATTACAGTGTCCTCTTTCATCGACATCATCGGAACCCTATACTGACCGCGGCAGACTGGCCATATCCGGTTAACAGCGTTTTCAATCCCGGAGTGACACGCCTGCCGGATGGTACCATACTGCTCCTATGCCGGGTCGAGGATCGGCGTGGACATTCGCATTTTTGTGTTGCGCGTTCGCCCAACGGTGTGGACGGGTGGAAAATTGATCCGCAACTAACTCTCATGCCAGATCCAGAGCATTATCCCGAGGAGATTTGGGGCATAGAGGATCCGCGCATCACATATGTGCCGGAGATGAATTGCTACGTGATTGCGTACACGTCCTATTCACGGGGCGGGCCCGGAGTGTCTCTGGCACTGACGCGCGACTTTGTGACTTTCGAGCGTTACGGTGTGGTGATGCCGCCCGAAGACAAGGACGCCGCGCTGTTCCCACGTCGCATCGGCAGCTATTGGGCGTTGATCCATCGGCCGGTTACCCCTTTGGGAGCTCATATGTGGATCTCCTATTCCCCGGATCTGCGCCACTGGGGCAATCATCGTCTCTTGATCGAAGCAAGACGTGGGGCTTGGTGGGATGCTAACAAGATCGGTCTCTGTACACCTCCGATCGAGACCAATGAAGGCTGGCTGATTATCTACCACGGCGTGCGCCAGACAGCAGGTGGCTGTTTGTATCGACTGGGGTTGGCCCTATTAGATCTTGAGAACCCGCAACGCTGCTTGCTGCGCGGGGATACCTGGATCTTCGGCCCAGAAGCGCCCTATGAGCGTGAGGGTGATGTTGATAACGTGGTTTTCCCATGTGGCTACACTCTGGCGGACAACAAGGACACCTTGTACTTGTACTACGGGGCGGCAGATACCTGCATCGCATTAGCTACAGGCAGTGTGCGTGCTCTACTAGACTGGCTGAGGCAAAATGGCAGACCGCTTAGCTATGATTGGAGGCACAAGCGCACTCTAGAGGTGGAGATTTCTAACGATTTTCTAGTGGCTACCTAATCCTCTTTTAATCTATTAACCGGTAAAGTAGATGTGTCATCACCCTGTCAGGTGGAAAGGAGGCGAAAAAATGAAACATATCACCAAGTACACAATCGCGATCATAGTAATTTTGACAATGCTGGCCGCTGTGCCACAGCTTGCGCTGGCGCAAACGGGCACGGAGGAAGAAAAGCCCGCTTTCGAGGTAGGCGAGCTGGCGCTCACAACCACTTTTCCCAATCAGACCGTTGAAATGGGTGAAAATGTAAGCATTGACCTTAAGTTGCGCACCAGCACTGAGCCACAAACGGTGCAGCTTGCGGTAAATGATCTCCCCGAAGGCTGGGAAGCTTCTTTCCGCGGCGGCGCTAAAGTCATTTCTGCAGCCTATGTGGAGCCGGGCACGGACACGAACATCACTCTGAGGCTGGAGCCGTCAGACACAGTCAAGGCAGGCACATATCGCTTCCTCGTGACGGCCAAGAGCAGCCGGGCAACAGCGACCCTGCCGTTGGAAATCACTGTGCAGGAGAAGCTACCGCCCAGCCTAACACTCACGGTAGATCTGCCCACCTTGCGCGGCAAGCCAAACACGACATTCCGCTACAATGCCACGCTGAAGAACGAAGGTGATGAGAATCTGGCCGTCAATCTGGTGGCAGATGCACCCCCAGGCTTTATTGTCACCTTCAAGATGACGGGTCAGGAGGTCACCAGCGTGCCATTGGATGCCAATCAGTCAAAGAGTCTAAGTATTGAGGCGCGTGCTTATCCAGACTTGGCCGCCGGCAGCTATCCAATCACAGTGCGTGCAGAGGGCGGTGAGGCATCGGCCACTTTGAACCTGACCGCTGAGGTCACTGGTGAGTCTGATCTCACTGTGACGGCGCCGGACGGGCGACTCTCCGGCACTGCCTATGCGGGTAGCGAGACACCTCTAAAGGTGATCATCCGCAATAATGGCAGCGCGCCAGCGCGTGCAATCACTCTCAGCTCAAGCGAACCAGCCGGCTGGTCAGTCGATTTCGTGCCCAAGGAGATTGATGAGATCCCTGCAGGCCAGCAAGCTGAGGTAACAGCTAAGATCCGTCCTTCTGACAAAGCTCTTGCTGGCGATTATATGGTGACTGTGCGTGCCCAACCTACCGATGGCACTACCAAGTCGGCTGACTTCCGGATCACTGTGTTGACGTCAACCCTTTGGGGTGTAGTAGGTGTTGTGCTGATTGCCGTGGCGGTCGGTGTGGTAGCGGTTGCTGTGTTGCGCTTTGGTCGCCGCTGATGCCGCCAGGAGGGTCAAACGATGGGCGAACTAGTGGTCGAGACGCACGATCTGACGAAGAAATATGGCGATCTGGTGGCAGTAGACAGGTTGAACTTGCATGTCCGTCAGGGCGAGGTGTTCGGGGTATTAGGACCCAACGGCTCGGGCAAAACAACCACCATTCTGATGCTCCTTGGCTTGACGGAGCCCACGTCTGGCAATGTGCGCGTGCTCGGACTCGACCCGGCTCGCCAACCTCTCAGTGTCAAGGCGCGCGTCGGCTATATGCCGGATGAGGTGGGCTTCTATGATGAACTCAGCGCGCGGGTCAACCTGATCTATATCACCAAGCTCAACGGCCTGCCACGCGCTGAGGCCTATCAGCGCATTGAGGAGGCTCTGGCGCGGATGGGGCTCCAAGATGTAGCGGACCAGCCAGTGAGGACTTTTTCGCGCGGCATGCGCCGCCGCTTGGGTGTGGCTGAAGTGTTGCTCAAGCGACCCCAGCTGGTTATCCTGGATGAGCCTACCCAGGGGCTGGACCCGGAGGGTGCCCGCGAGTTCCTCAACATCATCCGAAACTTGAAGCAGGACGGTATCACTGTCCTGCTTTCTTCCCACCTGTTACATCAGGTACAGGCAATTTGTGATCGGGTAGGATTGTTCCACCGTGGACGTATGGTGTTGGAAGGCAGTGTGCCTGAGCTGGCGCAGAAGGTGCTGGCGGGCGCCTATCACGTCTGGCTACAGGTGGAAGGCCCAGAAGAGAGGATTCGCGAGGCGCTGCGTCAGCTGCCCGGTGCCCGGGATGTGATGCGTGAGGATCACAACCGTTATCGTGTGGTCGCCTCGGAGGATCTACGTGCTGAGGCAGCCAGTGTGGTAGTGCAGGCTGGCGGACGCTTGCTAGGCCTGGGGGTGGAGACACCCAGCTTGGACGACATCTATGCACGGTACTTTGAGGAGGTGCACCATGGCGCTGCGGTCTGATCAATCGCAAGAGAGGATGCACGGTCGCGAGGGATCGCCTTGGACTGGTCTTTGGGCAGTGGTAGCCAAAGAGATGGCTGACCATCTCACCGGAATGCGCATGCGTATCCTAGAGATCCTAATCGTTTTGACAGCGATAGGTACTGTGTACGCAGCGACGCAGAATCTACGGGAGACGGTGGGGCAGGATCCCTTCATCCTGTTGCGCCTCTTCACCACGGCACGTGAACCGTTGCCTGCTTTTGTGGGCTTTCTTGGGTTTTTGGTGCCTCTCATTGCCATTGCGCTGGCGTTTGACAGCGTCAATGGAGAGTTCAGCCGGCGCACAATGTCGCGCGTCCTGGCGCAGCCGATCTATCGGGATGCCCTGCTATTGGGTAAATTCCTTGCGGGTATCTTTACGTTGGCACTGGTGTTGGCAACCATTTGGTTGCTCATTATGGGCGCCGGGATGATCGGTTTGGGCGTTCCACCTAGTGGTGAGGAAGTGGCACGCAGTTTGTGGTTTTTGTTGGCGACCATCTTCTACGGGGGCATCTGGCTGGCAGTCGCGATGTTGTTTTCCATCATATTCCGCCAGCCCGCTACTGCTGCGCTTGCGTCTATTGCTGCATGGCTGTTTTTCACCGTCTTCTGGGGCATCTTAGCTGGGGTCTTGGCGCCTATTTTGCAGCCAGTGCGCTATGGGTTCCCGGAGGAAATCATAGCGCAGGCGCAGACAGAGCTCACTCTAACACGCTTGTCGCCCAACACATTGTACACTGAGGTGATGATAGCCCTGTTGCAACCCACCGTGCGCTCTGTCGGTCTGGTGTTGCCTATTCAGCTGCACGGCGCAGTGCTGGGCACCCCTCTTCCACTCAGTCAGAGTGTGCTGTTGGTATGGCCACAACTCACTGGGCTGATCGCGGCGACCATACTTCTGTTCGCACTCGGATACGTGTTGTTCCAGCGCCAGGAAATCCGTGCATAACTGCACCAAAAGTGTACCATATACATCGTTGGCACTTGTGCGCACCCCTGTCAAGGGGTGCGCACGAATCATTTCAGAGCAAGTATTGCGTGCCCACTGCTTTTGCACTCCTTATTTCTCTACAGAAATCTGAGTAACTAGAAGCCTTTTCGGTACTTTCTTGCCTCACTACTTTGTCTTGTAGCAGTCAAATTGGTTACAATAGCAAATGATAGAGTGAGTATAGAGTCCAAGGGAATACAGAGAGAATCTCAGGGGTATGTAGCGCAATGCCTATCCAACTCTTACCACCTGAAGTAGCTGATAAAATCGCTGCTGGCGAGGTTGTGGAACGTCCTGCCTCAGTGGTCAAAGAGTTGGTTGAAAACGCGATCGATGCCGGCGCCCGTCAGATTCGCATTGAGGTGCGCGAGGGTGGACGGCGGCTGATTCGCGTCACCGACGATGGCGTCGGTATCCCGCCTGATGAGCTACCCCTTGCCTTCGCACGCCACGCCACTAGCAAGCTGCGCACTCTGGAAGATCTGCAACATATTCGCACTTTGGGCTTCCGGGGTGAAGCGCTTGCGTCAATTGCTGCGGTGTCACATCTCACAATGATGACCTGTCAGGTTGGTAGCTCCAGTGGCTCGCTCATTCACCTTGAAGGCGGCGCGCAGGTGCGCCGCTCCGAGGTAGGGATGCCACCTGGCACTGTCGTGACAGTCGCTCATCTTTTTTACAATGTTCCAGCTCGTCTCAAGTTTCTCAAGGCGCCTGCAACCGAGGCAGGCCACATTCATCGCGTGGTAATGCACTATGCGATGGCTTTTCCAGAGATTTCTTTTAATCTCAAACTGGACGAGCGTGTCGTGCTGCAGACCAGTGGCAATGGTTCCCTGTATGATGTGCTGCTCGAGTTATTGGGAGCGGAGACCTGCCGACAGCTGCTCGCACTACCAGAGGACAACTCTTCTTTCTCGTCCGCGCAGGTAAGTGGTTACGTGAGTGCACCATCACTACACCATGCGCAACGCGACCATATCATTCTGTTTGTCAATCGACGATGTGTACAAGACCGCTTGCTCTCCACCGCTGTTGTGCAGGCATATTATACTTTGCTGCCAACAGGTCGTTACCCTGTCGCGGTGATCAACGTGATGGTTGACCCGGCTGAGGTAGATGTCAACGTGCATCCCGCTAAAAGCGAAGTGAAATTTCGTGAGCCCCAAGAGATGTTTCGCGTCGTACAACAGGCGGTGCGCAGTACTTTGTTGGCAAAGACCACCCCATTTCAGATAACGACCCATTTAGAGGGTAATGTTTCAACTCCGACTTCGCCTGCAGCTGAGAGAGAATGGCGAGAGCTCTCCCATTTTGGGTTTGAAGTGCAACGGACCCTGAGTGTGGATGAAGAAACTGAGTCGCCAGATACCCGACTACCGATGCTGCGAGTTTTGGGACAAATGGCGCTAACCTATGTGATCGCGGAGGGGCCAGATGGGCTCTACTTGATCGATCAGCACGCTGCCCACGAGAGGGTATTGTTTGAGGAGATGAAATGCCAGTATGCTGCAGCTGCTGTTCCCACGCAACAGCTGTTGTTCCCGGTATTGCTGGAGCTGACGCCTGGACAAGCCGCTATCCTCGAGGCGGAACGCACGACGCTGTCGCAGCTTGGTTTTGAACTTGAGCATTTTGGCAGCGACACATACCGCCTGCACGCCGTGCCAGAAGTGCTGGCCTCTTCCGATCCTGCGACAGCTCTGCGCGACATATTGGCTGATCTCGCTGAGAGTGGCGCGCTGCTGGCGCGGCGTGCTGACGAACGGGTGATGACCACCGTGTGCAAGCGAGCTGCAATCAAAGCGGGACAGTCCCTCTCATTGCGTGAGATGCAGGAGCTTGTCAGACGTCTGGAACAGTGCGAAGCACCTTGCACGTGTCCGCACGGGCGGCCCACGATGCTTCATTTGAGTGCTGCCCAACTAGCACGCGAGTTCGGCCGCATATGACGTTGAAAACTTGCGTCAAAGATTGTATTAAAAACTATGTATTAAGCTAGATCGCTAATCCGATTTTAATGTGTGTCCTGGAACGCTGTGGTACAATAGTGTGCGCCTGCAAAATGTAAGCTTCGGGTAAGTGGTGAGCGGATAGCGATGCACATTGTGCTGGTCGGTCTCAATCATACCAGTGCACCTGTTTGTCTGCGAGAGAAGCTAGCAATCAACGGAGCAAATTTACATAGTGCACTCGAGCAGCTGCGCCGTGCCAACGGCCGTGGTGTCATGTTGTATGAAGGTGTCGTTCTGTCAACGTGCAACCGCACCGAGGTCTACGCAACCTGCGATGAGGCGGAAAACGGTTATCTCTCCCTCATTGAGTTTCTGTGCCTTAATCGTCAGCTGGCATCGGAGGAATTCTCCGCGGCGCTATATCGCAAGCGCGATTCTGAGGCAGCTCGACATCTGATACGCGTGGCATGCGGATTAGACTCAATGGTAATGGGCGAGCCCCAAGTGCTGGGTCAAGTGACAGCAGCTTATCAAGCAGCTCTGGCAGGGCGGAGCTGTGGCGCAGTGCTCAGTGCACTCTTCCAACACGCCATTCGCGCTGGAAAACGGGCACACTCCGAAACAGCGATTAGCCGTCACGCGGTCACTGTACCCTCTGTTGCAGCAACGCTAGCCGAACAAATAGCAGGGAGCCTGCAAGGACGGGTGGTGCTGGTTATGGGTGCTGGCGAAATGGGTGAATTGGCAGTGCGCACGATGATTTCGCGCGGTGCCAGCAGCATCATCGTGGCCAATCGTACCTACGATCGCGCATTAGCGTTGGCGCGCGAGCTCGGTGGCGAGGCGATGACATTCGAGCGACAGGTCGAGGCATTGATACGCGCAGACATTGTGATCACAGCTACAGATGCTCCCCATGTCATCCTGACACGAAGTAAAGTAGCACAAGCAATGGCGCACCGTCCAGAACGTCCTTTAGTGATTGTGGATATCGCTGTGCCACGTGACACCGAGCCAGCAGTGGCCGAGATTGATGGTGTGTACCTCTTTGACATCGATGATTTGCAAAGTGTGGCGGATGAAAATCTTGAAGCTCGTCTGCGCGAGCTGCCACGTGTGGAGGCCATTGCAAACCAGGAAACAGAGGCATTTATGTGTTGGTTTGAGACGCTGGAGGTCGTCCCCACCATCAGCGACTTTCGACAATGGGCCGAAAAGGTGAAAGCGGCTGAGCTGGAAAAAGCGCTGCGGCGCCTTGGCCGTCTCGATGAGCGAGAACGCGAGGTAGTTCGCGTGCTGGCGCACAGGTTGATGAATAAGTTCTTGCACCAGCCGACTGTGCGATTGAAACAACAGGCCTTGGAAGGCCAAGGGCATCACTATGCCAATGCCATCCGTGAGCTGTTCGGTCTGGGCTTGCGAGATTGTGGGATCAATCAGATCGAGGAACAAGATATCGTAAGACAACCCGAGGAGAAGCAATCGTAGACCCCGTGAGAACAACACTGATCCTGGGTACCCGCCCAAGCTTGTTGGCACGTCGACAGACGGAGCTGGTGGCACAATTGCTCCGTTTGAGTTGGCCAGAGCTCACTATCATAACGCGAGTGTACACGACACGTGGCGATCGCGAAGCACAACGTCCGTTGCCCGAGATCGGCGGCAAGGGTTTGTTCACCGCCGAGATCGAGGCTGCATTGCGCTGCGGCGAGATAGACTTGGCTGTGCATAGCTTGAAAGACCTACCGATTGCCACCGAAGGTGATTTGATTATTGGCGCTGTCCCTGAACGCGCTCCTGCGTATGACGTGTTTGTCTCGCGTCACGGGATAGGCCTCAAAGCGTTACCACCTGCGCCACGTATTGGCACCAGCAGTCCGCGTCGTGCCGCCCAATTGCGCGTGTTGCGTCCTGATGCGGAGATTGTCAATTTACGCGGCAACTTGGATACGCGTCTGCGTAAGGCTGCGATGCCAGACTACGATGGAGTGGTGTTGGCAGCGGCAGGGCTCATCCGCCTTGGGCTGGAAACGCACATCACGCATCCGTTCTCATACGAAGAGATGTTGCCAGCACCGGCGCAGGGTGCACTGGCCGTGCAGTGTCGGGCAGATGATGCATTAGCCTTGGCGCTATTACGTCCTATTCACCATGTGCCCACTTGGGCAGCGGTGACGGCGGAACGTGCCTTCCTGAGCGGGTTAGGTGGTGGCTGCGCTGCACCAGTCGCTGCTTATGCAGAGCCGTGCGCCGCAAATGCCTCAGTGCTGCAACTGCAAGGGATGGTGGCGAGCTTGGATGGTTGCCAGATGGTGCGTGTCTCGGGTGAGGGCGATCTGTCCAGGCCGCAAGAATTGGGTTATCGGCTGGCCGAGGAAGCTTTGACACGTGGCGCAGCAGCGCTGTTGCGTGTGCGTGAAAAGGCAGTGGTCAGAAGTACATAGACGAGGAACAAAGACGAATGACGCGTGGGCTGGCAGGTCTGCGGGTGGTGGTTACACGTCCACAAGTGCAATCAGACGCACTATTTAAGCAGTTGTGCCTTGCAGGTGCGATACCGATCCTGTTTCCAGTTATTACCATTGCACCTCCTGAGGCAGGGGGTGCGTTGGATCAAGCTATTCGTCGTCTGCATGAGTATAATTGGATTGTCTTCACCAGCGTCAACGGTGTGGAACAGTTCCGAAGGCGTTTGGTTGATGTGTTGGGGGTATCTCATGCAGAATTGCGAGGGGTCCCCGGATTTGCTGGCAAGGTCGCAGCGATTGGCCCCAAGACAGCGGAAGCATTGCAGCGGTACGGCATCGAGGTAAACGTTTTGCCGAACAAATACCGAGCCGAAGCAATTCTGGACGTTATCGGAGAGGTTCGTGGCCAGCGTATACTGTTGCCGCGGGCAGATATTGCGCGCGCAGAGTTGGCAAAAGAACTGCGTGCGCGCGGTGCCATCGTTGAAGAAGTTGCTGCGTATCGCACGTTGCCCTCTGTTCCCCCTCCAGCTGCCTTCGAACAGTTGCGCCAAGGAGTGGACGTTATCACTTTCACTAGCTCTTCGACGGTGCGCCATTTTGTAGCGTTGACACAAGGTATGGACTATGGCGATCCCTTGATTGCCTGTATTGGCCCGGTCACAGCTGAAACTGCTCGACAGCTGGGGCTGCGCGTGGATGTGGTGGCGGACGAATATACTGTGGATGGTTTGCTTAGAGCGTTGCGAGTATGGAAAGACAATCACCCATCAAACTGATTCGGCATCCGGTCTATGATCTGAACGAACGTCCTTTTATGGTGATCTGGGAAACAACTTATGCCTGCGATCTGGCGTGTCGTCATTGTCGCGCGGAGGCACAGCCTGAGCATGATCCTCTCGCGCTGAGCACAGAGGAGGCGCGTCAGCTTTTGCATCAAGTTGAGGGTTTTGGTCGCCCACGCCCCATTTTCATCTTCACCGGTGGAGACCCTTTCAAACGCAGTGATCTCTTTGATCTGGTGTATTATGCGAGCAACATCGGTTTGCCCGTGGCAGTGTCTCCGTCCGGCACACCCCTGTTAACAGCAGAAAACTTGCGCCGTCTTAAGGAAGCGGGCGCTAAGGCGATCTCGCTCAGCATCGATGGTTCCACTGCCGCTTTCCACGACGCATTTCGCGGCGTGCACGGCTCCTTCGAATGGACGGCCAATGGTTGGCGTGCGGCACGTGCTATGGGGCTCAAGACGCAGATTAACACCACCGTCACACGCTTCAACTTGCATGACCTGCCTCACATCTTCCGATTAGTGCAGCAAATCGGCGCTATGACGTGGAGCTTGTTTTTCCTAGTGCCTACCGGGCGCGGACGCCAAGAGGATGAGGTCTCACCTGCCGAGTATGAGGCGGTGATGCATTTCTTGTACGATGTATCCAAGTACATCAGCGCCAAAACGGTCGAGGGACATCATTACAAGCGTGTCGTGCTACAACGCGCCATTCTTGAGGAGAAGGGATTGCCTCTTGAGAGCTATTTTGTGCTTCACCCGATCTACTACGATCTGCGCGCTGGACTGCAACAGGTTGTGCAGTCAGCAGGATTGCAACCGCGTGCTATCGGAGGCATCCATCGTACACCTATGCACATTAACGCGGGGAACGGTTTTGTGTTTGTTTCGCGCCGAGGTGATGTCTTCCCTAGCGGCTTCTTGCCATTGCGTGCTGGTAATGTGCGTGAGCGTTCATTAGTGGATATCTATCGCGATGCATCGCTTTTCCGTAGCCTGCGTGACACGAATCGCTATGAAGGACGTTGTGGATTATGCGAGTTTGTAGGCGTGTGTGGAGGTTCTCGTTCGCGCGCGTATGCAATGACCGGCAATGTCTTGGCTGAAGAACCTTTCTGTACCTACGAACCGCATAGTTTCCCTTTTCAGACAGAGCTGCGCGAGAAGTTGCAATCAGACCAGCACGAGCACGAGGCATAGCGTTGTCGCTGAGCACCCATTCATCGCTCTTTAGGAGAGGTGTTGCAATGAGCTTCCCTGTTATCCGTCCTCGCCGTCTGCGCGCTACCCCCACGTTGCGCGAGATGGTGCGCGAGACCCAACTAACCCCACAGGATTTTATTTATCCTATGTTTGCCGTGCATGGCGAAGCGGTGCGACGTCCTGTGCAATCGATGCCTGGCGTGTATCAGCTCTCGGTGGACCAGCTGGTATACGAAGCCCTTGAGTGTCATGCACTGGGTATCCCCGCCGTGATTTTGTTCGGCGTGCCCGCACACAAAGATGCATTAGGAAGCGAAAATTTCTCCGATGATGGTATCGTGCATCAATCTGTACGTGCCATCAAGGCTGCTTTGCCCCAAATGATTGTGATCGCCGACTTGTGTATGTGCGAGTACACCGACCATGGCCATTGTGGCGTTGTGCGAGATGGACAGATTGACAATGATGCCACGTTAGAGATTCTGGGTCGGGCAGCGGTTAGCTACGCGCGTGCAGGTGCCGACATTGTGGCACCTTCTGGTATGATGGACGGCATGGTGGCTGCTATCCGGCGTGCCTTAGACGAGGCAAATTTCCTGAATGTCAGCATCTTGAGCTATGCTATCAAATACGCTAGCGCCTTCTACGGTCCCTTCCGCGAGGCCGCTGAGGGAGCGCCGAAATTCGGCGACCGCAAGACACATCAAATGGACCCAGCGAACGCGCGCGAGGCGTTGCGCGAGCTGGAATTGGACATTGAGGAAGGTGCTGATATGGTGATGGTGAAGCCAGCATTACCCTACTTGGACATTGTACATCGTGTCCGTCAGGCAACTCACCTGCCGGTAGCGGCTTATAATGTGAGCGGAGAGTACGCGATGGTCAAAGCAGCAGCAGCCAATGCCTGGTTGGACGAACGTGCTGTGGTGTTAGAGGTGTTGACGAGCATCAAGCGCGCCGGCGCTGACCTGATCCTTACTTATCACGCTAAGGACGCAGCGCGTTGGCTGGCATAGTTGTAAACTGCAGAGATTATCTTTGGTGACTGGTAGATCACCATGAACGATCGCTTTCTTAGAGCATGCCGACGCGAACCAGTGGACTGTACCCCGATTTGGCTCATGCGCCAGGCAGGGCGTTATATGGAAGCTTATCGGCAGCTACGCGAACGCTATACCACTATGCAGCTGGTGAAAACCCCTGAGCTGGCGGTTCAGATCACCTTGCAGCCTATCCGTGCGTTTGAACTGGACGCCGCTATCATCTATTCTGACATTCTGCCACCTCTTGAGGCAATGGGACTCGAAGTGGAGTTTCTGGATAGCGAGGGGCCAGTTATTCGCAATCCCTTACGCCATCAAGATGATGTCAAGGCGTTGCGCGAACCTGATCCGCGCGAGAGCTTGCATTTTGTGTTGCAGGCTATCCACTTAGCACGTCTGGAGCTCGACGGTCGTGTCCCGTTGATTGGATTCGCCGGGGCTCCCTTCACTCTGGCGACCTATGCCATCGAGGGCGGTAGCTCGCGCCACCTCATACGAACCAAGACTGTGATGTACCGGGAACCTGAGACCTGGTATCTTTTGATGCAACGGTTGGCCCGTTTTCTGGGGCTTTACCTGCAGGCACAGGTTGAGGCAGGTGCGCAGGCATTGCAGCTGTTCGATAGTTGGGTGGGAGCACTGAGCCCGGCAGATTATGATCGCTATGTTGCGCCCTATTCGCAGCACGTGATCCAGACGGTGCAGGCAACCGGCGTGCCAGTCATCCATTTCAGCACCGGTACAGGTGGGATGGTGGAGAGGATTGCGGCGGCAGGTGGCGATGTCATTGCGGTGGACTGGCGCGTGCACCTAGAAGATGCTTGGCGACGTATCGGATATGACCGGGCTGTTCAAGGCAATCTTGACCCCTCGGTGCTGCTCGGCCCACCGGAGGAGCTAACACGACAGACTATGCTTATCCTGAAGCAAGTAGCAAATCGCCCGGGGCACATTTTCAACTTGGGTCACGGAGTGTTGCCGCAGACACCTGTCGAGGCAGTCGCTCGCCTGGTGGAGATCGTGCACGAGAAGAGTCAGCGATGAACTCCTCTGCTTCGCTCCCTTTTTCAGCGCACTCATCTGTTGTCAACATCTCATCTTCGTACCCTGATCGACACAGAATGGGATCATCCCGTATCGAAGGATCATCTGGCTATCACGTCGTGATCATCGGGGGAGGTATCACTGGCCTTGCCACAGCATATTATCTGCAAAAGTATGCTCCTCCCTACGTTACCTACAGCGTGCTAGAAAGTGACGCGCAGTGGGGCGGCAAGATTATCACCGAGAACATCTCTGGTTTCGTCGTGGAAGGTGGCCCCGACTCGTTCCTGACCCAGAAGAATGCTGCGCTCAACCTCTGTCGCGAACTAGGGCTCGAAGACCGTTTAGTAGGCACTAATGAAGCTCAGCGTAAGGTCTACGTGCTAATCGGCGGTCGTTTGCGCCCGCTCCCTGACGGAGTGATGTTGGTCATCCCAACGCGATTTGCCCCTTTTGTGACCTCACCGCTGATTTCATTGCCTGGTAAGCTGCGCATGGCCCTTGACCTGGTCATCCCGCGACGCCGTCAGGATGGCGATGAAAGCTTGGCCAGTTTTATTCGTCGCCGTCTCGGCAGCGAAGCGCTTGACAAGATCGCTGAGCCACTTATGTCAGGCATCTACGTCTCGGATGCAGAACGACAGAGTTTGGCGGCCACCTTTCCACGTTTCATAGAACTTGAGCGTACCCATCGCAGTCTGATCAAGGGCATGGTTGTACAGAGACGGCAGGCCGCGCGGCGCACTGGTCCGCACTTGCCATTGTTTATGACACTGCGCGATGGCCTGGGTGAGCTGGTGGCGGCATTGTGTGCTCAGCTGCGGGGCAGTCTGTGCCTGAAGAGTCCGGTGGTACGCCTGGAGACAGTGGTGGACAGGGGTGGAGAGGATCTGCGTGATAACAGACGAGTGCCAGGTTATCGCGTTTGGCTCCAAAATGGTCAAGCAATCTATGCGGACGCAGTCGTGTTGACAGTGCCTGCTTACACCGCTGCAGATCTGGTAGCTCCATTTCACCCTGTGTTAGCCAATTATCTGCGCACTATCCGTTATGTTTCAACCGCTACAGTGTCGCTGGGGTATCGTTGTGATGGGTTTGAACATCCCTTAGATGGCTTTGGCTTCGTAGTCCCACGCCGTGAACCGAGTCGATTAATGGCTTGTACTTGGACATCCACCAAGTTTTGCTGTCGGGCACCAGATGGCTATGTGCTTTTGCGCGTCTTTCTGGGTGGACCGCACCGTGCAGATACCGTAGCACTTGACGATGATCACCTCTTGGAATTGGTGCGCGAAGAGTTACGATGTATCATGGGCATCAATGCCAATCCAGTTATGGCTCAACTGCATCGTTGGCAAGATGCCAACCCGCAGTATGATGTTGGTCATCTGGAACGTGTGACAGAGATTGAAAAGCTGGCGAGTGAGATGCCTGGACTGTACATCACTGGTAGTGCTTACCGAGGAGTTGGTATTCCGGATTGTATTGCGCAAGCTGAAAGTACAGTGCGATCTATTCTGGCCACATTAACGGGGTGCACGGCACGTTAAGTATACATTAGTAACATCAGCACTTGTTCGCGTCAGGTCGCGTCATTAGGTTGTGCGAACCATTCTGTCCGGGTTGCCCCAGCCAGCAGGGAGTGTCCCACTAGATAGTTTCCAAGCGCGATATGCTGTCACTGGAGTCAGAAGGACTTGTTGTGTAGCGGGCAGAGATACTGTACTAGCGCCTCGGAGACAGCTATCCGCGCCCGGAGATCCTAGTAGAGGACGTTCCTTTATCCATCATATATCCATCACGAAACGAGGTCACGCTATCGGCGCAATGGAGATCAGACCGTTTACACGTGCAGACGCTCAGGACGCCGCGGAAATTCATATCGAAGGTCAGCCAGGCACTTTTTTGACCCGCCTAGGCAAGGATTTCCTGGTGCGTCTGTACGAGCTGTTTGCCGAATCCCCCTATGCTTTCGGTTTTGTGGCGATGGACAATGATATGGTCGTCGGGGTGAGTTTTGTCGCTATGGATACGCGGCAGCTGTTTCGTACCATCAAGTATCAATACTGGCATCGTCTGATCTGGCCTGTAGTGCGTCAGATCCTACGCGACCCAGGATTGATAGGCCAGATCTTCCAGAGTCTGCGCTATCCCAATACCCTGAAGCCGCTGCCCGACGAGGCGGAAGTGCTCTTTTTTGGTTTGCGGCGCAACTATATGCGTCAAGGGATCGGACCAAAAATGCTCGACTACCTCTTGGAGGAGACTTATCGGCGCGGAGCATTGCGATTGAGTGCCACGATTGAGAAGAGCAATCGTGCGGTGCGCTGGATGATTGCCACGTTGCCTGGCGCACGCATAGACCAAGAGATCATTCTGAATGGCAGGAAGATGTTAGTATATCGCACCGAACTGCCCATAGGGGTTGAGCGCGAGCCGCCGACTGGATCGTGAACGTGCGCCGTGAGGCGGGAAACGTGCGTTTGGGTGTGGCGGGGGATACCCTCAGGTGCAGCGCGGTTTGTAAAAAGTAAAGTGCTGTGAGAGCGGAGGAGGAGCTGATGCGCATTGCTCAATCTCAAACGTTGTTCGCTGCTGCTCAGAAGGTGATTCCAGGCGGGGTCAATTCGCCAGTGCGTGCTTTTCGTGCTGTGGGAGGACAACCGCTGTTCATTGCGCGTGGGCAGGGACCCTACCTGTATGACGCAGACGGTAACCGGTATATCGACTACGTGCTAAGTTGGGGACCTTTGATCCTAGGGCACGCTCACCCGAAGGTGGTGGAAGCTTTGAAGAAAGCAGTGGAACGGGGCACAAGCTATGGTGCACCGACAGCCCTGGAAACGCGACTAGCTGAGCTAATCCGCGAGCTGATGCCGGCGTGTGAAATGGTACGCTTTGTCAATTCTGGCACCGAAGCGACTATGACCGCTTTGCGTCTGGCACGCGCCTTTACCGGACGGGACAAAATCATCAAATTCGAAGGGTGTTATCACGGTCATGCTGATATGTTATTGGTGCAAGCAGGTAGCGGTGTAGCAACGCTGGGCCTGCCTGACAGTCCAGGGGTGCCACGCGGTGCCGTACAAGATACCCTCGTAGCACCCTATAACGATTTGGAGGCAGTGCGCACTATCTTCAACGCTCATCCTGGCCAGATCGCTGCCGTCATCGTGGAGCCGGTGGCTGGGAATATGGGTGTGGTGCCTCCGGCAGAGGGATTCCTCGCTGGCCTGCGTGAGCTAACTCGGCGGCATGGTGCAGTGCTGATCTTCGATGAAGTTATGACCGGCTTCCGGGTGGCGCTGGGGGGAGCCCAGTCCCTCTATGGCATTGAACCCGACCTAACCACCTTGGGCAAGGTGATCGGCGGTGGGCTGCCGGTGGGCGCTTATGCTGGCCGGGTGGAGATTATGCAGCTGGTCGCACCTGCCGGGGCGATGTACCAAGCTGGAACACTGAGCGGGAATCCCCTGGCCATGACGGCTGGCATCGAGACGCTCAACGTCTTGTGTCAACCCGGTGTCTTTGAAGGAGTGGTGGCACGCACTCGCAGACTGTGCGAGGGCATCCGTGCTGCAGCAAGCGCGGTAGGAGTGCCCATCTTTGCCACCCAAGTGGGTACCATGTTTTCTACCTTCTTCACCCCCGGTCCAGTCGTCGATTGGGCGAGTGCCAAACAGTCCGATACCCAGCGTTTCGCACGCTTTTTCCAGGCGATGTTGGAGCAGGGTGTCTATTTGGCACCCTCCCAGTTTGAGGCTGGTTTTGTATCTACTGCTCACGATGATGGCGTGATCGATTCCACCATTACGGCAGCGCGCAGAGCGTTCGAAAAGTTGGTGTGATTGTCCACTGAACGCGAAGAACGTTTACACTGCAGAGCGGAGCAATCAATGCGATCAGCAGAACATCCATCTGATGAATCCTCAAGCAGGCTGAGCCATGTAGATGACGCTGGGCACGCCCGTATGGTGGATGTTAGCCAAAAAGCTGACACGCCACGCGAGGCGATCGCCCGCGCACGTGTGGTGATGCAGCCGTCTACATTGACACTCATCCAGGAAGGTGGAACCCCCAAAGGGGATGTTCTAGCTGTTGCTCAAGTGGCTGGCGTTATGGCTGCCAAGCGTGCGCACGAGCTGATCCCAATGTGCCATCCTTTATCACTGACTTACATTGGGATCACGTTTGCACCTCACCTACCTGAGGCAGAGGGAGAGCCTGCCGCGATCGAAATCAGTGCGATTGCACGTACGGTGGGCAAGACAGGGGCAGAGATGGAAGCACTGGTAGCTGTGGCGATTGCTGGCCTCACCATCTACGATATGTGTAAAGCGGTGGACCGTTCGATGCGTCTCGAGGCGGTACGGCTGGTACATAAGAGTGGAGGCAAGAGTGGCATCTGGAGCGGGAAGTGAGTGAGACGAGCGATGCAGGTAACCGTAAAGTTGTTTGCCCGCCTGCGCGAGATAGTTGGGGCCGCACAGCTGGTGCGTGAACTGAGTGAAGGTGCTACGTTAGGTGATCTACTCGAGGTGTTACACACCGAGTTTCCAGCCTTACAGGAAATCGCGGCGCGCACTTTTGTCGCGCTTAACCACCAGCTCGCCACCCCGGACCACCGGTTGCAGGATGGTGATGAGGTAGCACTTTTTCCACCAGTGAGTGGTGGAGCAGATTATGTGGCCATCGCACGCGAGCCGCTGGACACTGCGCAGATCATCCGAAGAACCATTCGGCCAGACACTGGCGCCGTGGCAACTTTTGTAGGCGTTGTGCGCAATGTTTCTTGTGGTAAAGCAGTGCTCTACCTCGAATACGAGGCGTATGATGAGATGGCGTTGCGGATGCTCCATCAGATTGCCGAGGAGATCCATACTCGCTGGCCACGAGTTGCAGAGGTCGCTATGGTACAGCGCATCGGTCGCCTTGAGGTAGGCGAGGTTGCAGTGGTTATTGCCGTTTCAAGTGCTCATCGCGATGATGGCTGTTTCGATGCTTGCCGTTATGCCATTGAGCGTCTGAAGCAAATCGTGCCCATTTGGAAAAAGGAAGTCGGACCGGATGGCACGGTGTGGGTGGAAGGGGATTATTTGCCGCGGGGTGCATAAGCCTAGTAGACAGACTACTGAGGAGTTGATGCTGGGATGGACAGACAACCGAGCGCTGTTATTTTCGGTGCAGGCAGTGTAGGTCGTGGGTTCCTGGGTCAGCTGTTCAGCGAATCGGGTTACCATGTGGTCTTCGTGGACGTAGACCTTGTGCTGGTCGAGGCGCTGAATAGAAGGGGTAGCTACACCTTGCGCCTGGCCGGAGTGTCCGGTGTGGAGGATGTCACCATAGGGCCTGTGCGTGCAGTGGATGCACGACAGGTAGAGCAGGTGGCCAAGGAGGTTGCGGGCGCCGTCATCATGGCAACTGCAGTGGGCGCACGCGCCCTATCTGCAATTGCCACACCCATTGCTGCTGGCTTGGCGCAACGCTGGTCGGGCGGAGAGAGCACACCACAGAATATCATCTTGGCAGAAAATCTTCATGATGCACCAGATGTATTACGCCATCATGTAGCCGAAGGGCTGCCAGAAGCTTTCAGACCGTTGTTGGGTGAGCGTGTCGGTTTCGTTGCATCGGTTATCGCGCGTATGTCACCTGTACCAACACCTGAACAGCGCGCCCAAGACCCCACACTTATCGTTGCTGAGCCCTATAAAGTGTTGCCAGTGGACCGCGATGCCTTTGTGGGGCCATTACCTCAGATAGTGGGCATGTATGCTGTATCACCCTTTGTGGCTTACACCGACCGCAAGCTGTACATCCATAATGCGGGTCATGCTATGTTGGGCTACTTGGGCTATCGACGCGGGTACACTTATGGCTACGAGGCACTGCGCAATCCGCGCATCAACGCCCTGCTTAATCAAGCGCTTACCGAGTCGAGCTGTGCTCTACAGGCAGAGCATCATCTGGATGCCGTTGCGCTGGCCGAAAATGTACAGTACTTACTAGATCGATTCGCTAACCGTGCGCTGGGGGATCCGATCAGTCGACTAGCACGTGACCCGCTGCGCAAACTTGCTCCCGGCGACCGGCTAGTAGGCGCAGCTCGCCTTGCCGAAAAGCATGGTATTACTCCCTTGGGCCTGTCATGGGGAATTGCTGCCGGGCTCGCTTATGATGATCCGGATGATCCCCACGCGGTCGAGCTGCAAACCATTGTCCGTGACGCAGGATTTGACGGTGCGTTGGAGAAGATATGTGGCATTCATCGGGATGAACCGTTGGCGCAGCTGGTGCGTGAGCGCTATCGCATCTTGCAGAACGATCCAGAGTGGCAAAAAGGGTGATGATGCCATTTATACCAATATAGGGACTGAGAAAAAGATTATTGGAAGGCAGGGAAAACCAGAGCGTCGCAGCGTGCAGAGACTACAGCTTGGTGACGACAACCTGTCTTAGCAGTGTTTCGATCAACTGACGGTCGCCCACACCGGTGCCCTCCTGCATAGCAGCCGCGGTACCGCACGCTACAGAGCGCGCTGCAGTTTCGGCGGGATCACAAGCATCACGCGTGGCCCAGAGCAATCCTGCCAATGCTGCATCGCCAGCGCCTACTGGACTGCGTGCGCGCACTGGCGGGGGAACAGCCATCCACACCTGACCCCGCGTAGCCAACACGATTCCTCGAGCTCCACGCGAGAGTGCCACCAAAACGATCCCATCTGTGTGCAGCTGACGCGCTGCGGCGGCGTGCTCCGCGTCGCTGGAGAGTGCCACGCCGAGCAGATCCGATGCTTCCTCACTGTTCGGTTTTATTGCGAAGGGATGGGCTGCAAGGCCGGCGCGCAATGCGGCACCGCTTGTGTCCAGGAAAGCGTATCCTCCGTGTACCTGCACTAGTGTGATGCAGCGAGCATATAAATCATCTGGCGCGTCGGGCGGTAGGCTGCCACAAAACGCCCACAGATCACCCGGTCTTGCCAGCTGTGCGATGTGATCTTGCAACATTGTGATCTGACGTTCGCTTACTAAGGGTCCTGGCTCGTTGAACTTGGTGTACTGCTGATGTGCTTCGTCCAGCAGGGTGATATTCTGGCGCGTTTCACCTTCCACTTCTATACAGACCACTTCATAACCAGCTGCCAACAGCTGCTGATGCATATACTGACCAATGCGGCCACCAAAGAATGCAATGATGCGGCTTGGGATACCCAGCGCGCGCAAACTGCGTGAAACGTTGATCCCCTTACCCCCCAAGTCTTCACGGATCAGCCTTAGACGATGAACGGTACCCGGTTCCAATCGTGGCACACTGAAAGCTTTGTCCAGGACAGGGTTGAGCGTGACAGTAGTGATCGAAGGCATACCCGTTACTGCCGGCTTTGGACCAGCTTGACAAACTCATCAAACAGGTACAGTGAGTCGTGTGGTCCGGGTGATGCTTCGGGGTGAAATTGCACACTAAAGGCACCCAGCTCGGGATGACGGATGCCCTCAATTGTGTTGTCGTTCAAGTTGATGTGTGTAACCTCAGCTCCTCCCAAGTCGCTATCAGGGCTGACAACGAAGCCGTGATTGTGGCTGCTGATTTCCACCACACCAGTGAGCAAGTTTTTTACTGGTTGGTTACCTCCTCGATGCCCAAAGCGCATTTTTTCCGTGCGGCCACCTAATGCCAAGGCCAAGATCTGGTGCCCGAGGCAGATGCCAAAAATTGGCACTTTTCCCAACAGGTAACGCACATTATCAATGGCGTAGGTCACAGCAGCAGGATCACCCGGGCCATTGCTGAGAAACACACCTGCCGGCCGCATCGCGAGCACCTCTTGCGGCGGGGTACGGGCTGGCACAACAGTCACGCGCAGGCCACGATCTACAAGCATACGCAGAATATTGTGTTTGATACCAAAGTCATATGCCACCACCAATGGCGACGAGGTATCGGGTTCTTTACAACGCCGATAGCGATACCATTGTGAGCTACCTCCCTCTGTCCAATTGTAGGGTTCCGAACACGTTACCTCGTCCACCAGATTGGCGCCTGCCATGCTGGGAGTGCTGCGTGCGAGCTCAATGAGAGCAGCAGGATCCTCGGCAGCAGGGCCATGGGCAATTGCTGCGCGCATGACGCCGCGACTGCGAATATGGCGCACCAGTACTCGTGTTGCCACCTCGGTCAGGCCAATAACACCATACGCTTTGAGGTAGCTATCCAGGTCGCCTTGCTCCCGCCAGTTGCTCACAATTGGGCTCAACGCTCGTACCACGAAGCCGGCTACCCACACCCGTCGCGACTCGATATCCTCACGGTTTACACCAGTGTTGCCCACGTGCGTTACTGTCATCGTGACAATCTGGCGATGATACGAAGGATCCGTCAAGATCTCCTGATACCCGGTCATGGAGGTATTGAACACTACCTCCCCGGTTTGGACACCTTGTGCGCCGAACCCTACACCTGGGAAAAGGCGACCATCCTCAAGTGCTAACAAACCTTTCATATGCCCCAGTCCTATTTTGCGCTTGGATTTCTACGTATTCGTGCACTATTTACTCACTGCTTCGCTGATCCCAGACAGCGGGCGGTGGTGTGCCCGGCCAACCCAAGTACAGCATCTGGCCACCATCCACCAACAAGGTCGCGCCGGTCACAAAATCGGCATCGTCGCTCGCTAAGTAGGCGACGGCCTTGGCGATGTCCTCGGGTGTGCCCAGACGACGCCAGGGCACACGCTGCCAGCCTGCGTTGACCACAGCGTCACCATACAAGGCTCGTTCCCCTGGCGTGTCAATCCAACCTGGCTCGATGACATTAACGTTGATGCGATAAGGGGTCAGCTCAGCTGCCAGTGAACGCCCCAGCATATGCACGGCCGCTTTGGCCATATTGTATGCGGCCTGACCGGCGAAAGGCACCTCAGCGCACACCGAGCCGATGATGATAATTTTGCCGCCTGGTCGGCCTGTGTTGTTCTGATGCACCATTTGCCTGGCTGCACATTGACACGTGTGATAAACGCCAAACTGTGTGACTTCGAAAACGCGACGGTGTACCTCCCAGTCAGCGTCAATCAGCATGGCATGCCGCTCGAAGACAGCATTGGCAACTACAATGTCAATGTGGCCGAAACGCTCTACTGCGGCGTCGAACATGCTTTGCACTGCTTCTCTGTCGGCCACATCCGCTTGGTAGACGAGCGCCTGGCGCCCCAAACGGCTGATCTCAGCCGCCACCTCCTGAGCTTCCTCACGGTGGGAGTAGTAGTTGACTATCACATCTGCTCCCTCTGCAGCAAGATGCAGAGCAATACCACGGCCAATGCCACGCGACGCCCCTGTAATCAAAGCAACCTTGTCTTTGAAGTGATTCATATTTCCCTTTTACCTTGACATTTGATGCAGATAGTCTTTGATGAGCGGGTAGAGCTGCTTGTAACGCGCCAAACGTTCCTGATAGGCGGCGAACATGGCCGGCCTCGGTTCGAAGGTGTGGGTGACGTGCACAAACGCCTCAGATGCTTCGACGCCCGACGCGAAGATTCCGCTTCCCACACCTGCCAGCAATGCGGCGCCCAGCACCCCACATTCGTTCACCTGTAAGCGCATAATTGGTTGACCTAAAATGTCGGCGGTCAATTGCAGCCAGACATCCGATTTGGAACCACCACCGGTCGCTCGAAACTCGGTGATTTGCAGTACGCTGTGGGGAATGAGATCCAGCGCTTCGGCGAAGTAATAGGTGAGCCCCTCGAGTAATCCTTTGATCAGCTGTCCGCGCGTTGTCTCCAGCTTCAGACCCATAATGACACCGGACGAATCGGCGTCAAATGTTGGGGGGCCGCAGGTAGCAAAGTGGGGCAACACCATCAAGTCCGTTGGCTCGGCAGGTAGCTCGGCCATCAGTCGATCATAGATATCGTATCCTCTCTGCTGTGCCTCGAGATGTTCGGCTGCTGCCATCGTATCGCGTGCCCAGCGCAGGATCGAGCCGCCGATGTTATAGATGAAGCTCACGAATTGTCCAGGCAATACATGGTGCTCAATGTTCAAGCCGGCTTCGCGTAGTGGGCGGCTGGGCGGCAAATGGTCATATGTCGGTGTGATGCAGATGAAAGTGCCCATGCCATACACCGCGCGACCCGGGCGCACCACCCCTGCTCCTAGGGCGTTGCAACACTGATCGTGCCCTCCGGCGATAATTTTGACTTTGCGCGGAAGCCCGAGATCCTCAGCAAGCTGCCCATCTACCTCTCCCACTACACTGCCAGCGGGTACGACTCGCGGGAGCTTTTCAGGTGGGATACCCGTTGCCTCCAATAGCTCAGGTGACCAATCAGCAGCATGCACGTCGAACAAAAGCGTGCGATTCGCTAGCGAGTAGTCGGTTACTGCTTCGCCGCCGAGGAGGAAGCCAATAAGGCCACTGGTAAGTAAAAACTTGTCAGCGCGCTCAAAAAGATCGGGCTTGTGATCGCGTAGCCATGCCAGCTTGGGTGCCGAGTGTGCCAATCCCAGGATGTTCCCATTGATTTCATGCAGTCGCGATGCGCCGGGTCGAGCTCCCATTTGAGCCACATATTCTTCACCGCGTGCATCAATTCCCAACACAGCTCGATCCAGGATGGCACGATCCGCGAGACGCACTGGGGTCATGGCCTCGCCCATTGAAGAGATGGAGAGAGCGGTTACCTCATTCCCTTGTGTTGCCGCGGTTACCTCGCGGATGACCTCCTTGACCTTACTCCACACGTCCTGCATATCCAGCTCGGCCCAGCCGGGCTGAGGGTGAAGGATGGGATACTCCCGATAAGCGAGTGCTATGATGCTGCCTTTCTCGGTGACAATGCCAGCTTTGCAACCTGTGGTGCCTACGTCAATGCCTAGCAAGCTCATTGTGCCTACTCCGTCAGATAAGATGAAATCAGAGTTCTGGCAAATGCTATCGCGCAAATCTCCTCAGGATGTTCAAAGTTGGAGGTATACTTGACATAATTAAGCCTACACTGACGGTCCCCGCGATGGGCGAGACCGTGTCGCGCTGTCAATCGTAGCACAGTGTGGCCGCTATTCCTCGCAACCGCCAGCACAGCTAAGTCGCCACACGTTGCCATCGCGTGCCAGCAGATCGTCTGCCTCGGGAGGTCCCCAACTGCCCACCGGATAGCTCACCAACGGTGGGGCCTCGGGTGATTCCCAGCCGCGCAGAATCGGGTCTATCAACTGCCAAGCAGCTTCAATTTCGTCATAACGAGCAAATAGAGAAGCATCACCTCGCAGCGCGTCCAGCAAAAGGCGCTCATAGGCATCCGGGATTGCCTGGTCGCCGAAACCTGTCCGGTAATGAAACTCCAAATCGCGCGAGATGGTCTCCTGTGCCGAGTCGGGCACTTTTGTCTCGAATTTGAGATGGATGCCTTCGTTGGGCTGGATGCACAAAGATAAGATATTCGGAGTAAACTCTTTGCCGGGTGGCAGATCAAACATCACATGCGGGGGGCACTGGAACTGGATAGCAATTTCAGAGGTTTTCTGTGCCAACGCCTTGCCCGAGCGCAGATAGAAGGGCACACCCTGCCAGCGCCAATTGTCGATATAGAGCTTCAGTGCAGCATAGGTAGGCGTCTGCGAATCGGGCGCCACCCCTGGTGTGTTGCGATAGCCTTCATACTGCGCACGCACCGTGTCATGCAACGCAATAGGACGCACTGCACTCAGCACCTTCACCTTCTCATTGCGCAACGCATCTGCGTTGAATGACGCTGGCGGTTCCATAGTCACCAGTGTCAGGAGTTGCAACAGATGATTCTGGAACATGTCGCGCAGTACTCCTGTTGCGTCGTAGAAGGCGGCGCGGTGTCCTACATCCACGCACTCGGCAACGGTGATCTGGACATTACACATATATTGCCGGTTCCAGACCGGTTCGAAAATCGTGTTTGCAAAGCGGAAGAAGAGAATGTTTTGTGCTGTTTCCTTGCCCAGATAATGGTCAATTCGATAAATCTGGCTTTCCTGAAACACGCTGTGCACGGCGTGATTGAGCGCCTGCGCAGAAGCAAGGTCGTGCCCAAAGGGTTTCTCGATCACAATGTTGCGCCAGCCCTCCTGCGGGGCTGCCATTCCCGCTGCGCCTAAATAGGTAACAATCGGGATGTACAGGGTTGGTACTGTGGCCAAATAATACAGTCGATTGGATGGCCCTCCTTCCAGACGGCGCAGTTCTTGTTCTAAATGGCGATAGCTCTCGGAGCTCTCCAGATCACCTTGAACATAATGTAACATCTGAGCAAAGGAAGCCCACAACGTCTCGTCCAATGTTCCGTCTACAAATCTTATAACTGCGGAGTGCATTATCTCGCGAAAGATCTGATCGTCATAAGGCCGGCGGGCAAACCCGACAATGCGCGTCCCATCCGGCAATCGTTTCTTGCGGTAGAGGTTGTATAGCGATGGCACCAGCTTACGCTGAGTCAGATCGCCTGACGCTCCGAAGATGACAATTGTCGAAGAGAACGCCGGCTTTGGCTCGATGGGCTCGCTGGGCGTGCCCCATCGCACGCGGGGAACTCTACCACATGAACCGGGATGCACCCTAGGCCTCCTTACCTGCCCTTGATGTTACTCCACTGCTTGTGGATGATCCGGTGGTACCAGTTCGGCTGCACTAGCGTTCATTTCCACCTGTTCAATGGTCTTGCAACCGGGTATGACACAGGTGACGGCAGGATGCTGTAAACACCACGCCAGTGCCCACACGGCCATCGGCACGCCTGGTGGCACCTCCTGTTGGGCGATCTCCTGTACCAACTGCAATCTTCGTTGCACTTCTGCACGATCTTGGAGGGAGCGCATGTCATCCGTCTGAGTGAACTCCGTGCCCGGCCGATACTTGCCACTCAGCAGACCGCTCGCCAATGGTACGCGTGCCAGAACCCCCAGGTCCTGTGCCTGACAAGCTGGCAACACGCGTTGCTCTGGCCCTCGATCCAGCCGATTGTACACCAACTGTATCACACTGGCACCAACACGAGTTGCCTGTTGCACCTGATACAAGTTCTCGCTCTTGCTGCTGATCGAGATGCCCAAAAAACGGATCTTGCCAGCTTGCCTCTGCTTGTCAAGCATTGTCCACAAGGCATCTTGATTGAAAGCCTGATCATTCCCGGAGTGGAATTGGTACAGATCAATGGTTTCCGTGCCCAAGGCTTTTAGTGAATCTTCCAGTTGAGCTAACACCTCGTCCGACGACCAACGGTCCACGCGTTCGAAGTTACGGACGAATTGGTGGCCGAACTTGGTGGCAATGATCCACTTGTCGCGCTGGCCGCGAATGGCACGGCCGATCATCTGTTCAGATAGATGGTCACCGTAGCACTCAGCCGTGTCAATGAAGTTGATGCCCATCTCTTGGGCGCGCCCCATCAAGCGGTCTACTTCAGACTGGGTAAATTGCTTGCCCCATTCTCCGCCGAATTGCCAAGTGCCAAGGCCAATCACCGAAACGCGCAATCCTGTTTTGCCCAGACGACGGTAACGCATACCTTATCTCGTTGCCCTTCCAATGTGCATTCTTTGACCCTATGAAACCGAAAGAGAGTATAGCACAGGCTCCTTGCTCCCGACAATCGCACAGATGCAAAAATGACATTGCCAGATAGTTACGCGTTGGTTTATAATAAGCGATGGAGATGCGCGTGGTTCCTCACTGGCTGGGGGACGAAGTGTACGCTTTCGCATCTCCGGAATTCCAATCACGAGAAAGGATTGCCGGAAGATGAAAGCGAGACTGGTTCTTCCCACTCTGATTACGTTGGTGGCGATTGTGCTTGCTTGCGTAACTTCCCCGAGCTATGCGGGCCCCAATATGCGCCGCGCGATGCTCGCGGCAAAACCGCTGGGTGATGGTTTGAGCATTGGGCAGCTGCAGCCTGGCGCCGAACAGTGGTACCAAATCAATGCAGCCACGTTAAAGAACGACACGGATCATCTGGTGGTGTTTAGCCTGGTATACCGGCCCGGCAACCACGAGGTCACCCCCTACGTCAACTTCCAAGTGTTCACCCAAGAACAGGTGGAGCGCTGGTTGCAGGGAAGCTCCAACGTTGCGCTGGGCGTCGGGATCTTTACGACCGCCGATTTTGACCCGAATTCCGCGGAACGCATGTGGACTGGTAGTCTGCTGCGTGAGGAAACCTACTACGTGCGTCTGTTCAATAACTCGGCCACACCCGTGGAATATCACTTGATGACTATGAGCCAACCTGCGGAGGTGTTGGTGGCAGAGCCTGCTGTGGCGCACGAGGGGCAGACGTATGCACAACCAGCTGCCGCCATGGAGGCTGGCACAGCTGCGCCATCCGCAGCAAATCCAGCCTCTGTGCTTAAACCTGCTGCCACTGCGGACGAAGCACGCTGGCGCATGATCGTCGCTGCCGTGCAGAGTATGTCGCCTGAAGAAGCAGTTGCATGGCTGGCGCTTGCTGATCAAGCCGGCTTGCTTTCCGGCAACCTCGACACGGCAGCAGCAGACAGATCCTCCACTATACCAGCCACAGAGGCAAGCACGTCGTCTGCCGTGCCACAGCCGACCGCTGAAGCAACACCTGTTGAGCGCACTCTGTCACCAGCGGAGTTGTACCCAAGTGTGTACCCCAACCGGCCACTGGTGTTGCACGACGGTGCAAACGTGGGTCGTCTGGCCCCCAATGGCGAACATTGGTATGCTTTCATCCGTCAGGACTACGATAAACAACGTTTCGAGCATATGGCGCTTACGATGTTCGCTACCCCTGCAGATGGCAATCGCTCACACCACATTAACTTTCAGATTTATCCAGCTAGCCAGATTCATATCTGGCTGCGCGGTACGCCGAAGGCTATGGTGCCAATGGGGCAAGGACAGTGGGTGGAACGTGATAAGGATCCTCTGACCGGTGAGCGGCTATGGTCAGGCAATGTGGTGGATGGTGACACGTACTACGTGCGCATCTTTAACCACAGTGACCAGGTTATCGACTACTACTTGATTACCAACGATGTTATTAATACAGAGTTGGGTGACCGTGTCTTCTCGGCCAATCAGTTCTATCCCTACGTGCTATATCCGCCGGATAGTCAGGCGGCGCGCAATCGTTGACACTGGTGCAAGACAACGTACAACGTCCTAGCTTGGATAAAAACGGACGCCTTTGAGGCAAGGAGGGACATCGGATCAGCCAATGGAGCAGACATACTCTAGAGAGTCACTTGCGATCCTGATCACGCGCGAGGGCATGGGGCATGCCGAACCAGCTCTGCAGCACCAACTGATCGAGAAGTACCTCACCTTGTTGGATGAAAGTAACATGTTGCCGGATGCTATCTGTCTTTATGCTGAGGGGGTTAAGCTAGCGGTGGAGGGATCACCTGTGTTGGCACAACTCAAGTCCCTCGAAGCAAAAGGGGTGCACGTGATTCTATGCAGTACTTGCTTGAACTACTTTGGCCTGTCCGATCGTGTACAGGTGGGTATCGTGGGCGGCATGGGGGACATCATCGCGGCTCAGTGGCACGCTGACAAGGTGATCACGCTATAACGTAGCGAAGTGGGATGCCTTGACGCGACACTATAGTCGCTCTAACAAATCTATTTCAGTGCCCTGTGGCCACCCTACTGTGGAGCGTGCCAGAACGTAACATTCGGTGCGCAGCCAGGGTTGCTGCATCACCTCTTCCGGCATAGTGATGAATGGATTATCATGACCCAACTGCGTGGCATGGCAGCGGATGCCGGCCAGCTTCACTTCCAGCCAATCGCTCACATCGATGATAGTAGTAATTTCGTCTCCTCGGTACGGGATGAATGGAAAGGGCACGCCATCCATCATCACCGCCTCCGGCATGCCATTACTTACCATTGCAGTGATCTGAGCTTGTGTCAGAGCACGGTAGTAGAGTTTTCGCACCTGGTGAGGCTGGCAGGTATCTCGCAGCAGCTCGGGAAAACAGTCGGGATCAGCAGCAAGATCAAAAGCGATGGAAGCCCAGCGGTGCACAGCAATGTGGTCATAGTGACCATAAATCCCATCAGGCCCAAACGTGATTATCACATCGGGACGCAGCTCACGGATGATGCGCACCAAGCGCGCCACCGCCTGACCCTGATGGACAATGGTGAGCTGACCATCTTGGTATCCCATAAAAATGGGTGAGTGCACACCGTAGATTTGGCAAGCGCAACGCAACTCCCGTTCACGCACATCAGGAAGGTTGGCGGGCGTAGCAATCTCTGGCGCAGCGATTTGTCCTGCCTCTCCACGTGTGGCGGTCACGACGTACACGTCGCACCCTTGGGCGGCGTACTTAGCTAATGTCCCGCCGCTGCCAAACGCTTCATCATCCGGATGGGCATACACTGCCATAAGAGTGTAACGTGCCAATCGACTGCTCCTACTGCAGATCTTTGGGAATGGTCTCCCTCGACGTTATGCCTCTGGGAATACTTGAATAAAACGACCGTCGCGCACTTGGAAGATATACACGGTGGGTGCGCGCAAGTCGCCATTAGTGTCGTAGCTAATAGGACCTAGTAAAGAAGCTATCTCCAGTTGGCGAATCGCCTGTGCCACATCGGAGCCCTTGAGAGTCCCTGCTTTGGCTGCACCGTCCAACAGCACTTGTCCCGCTACATAGCCGTTCAAGCTGTAGGTATCGGGATTGCGATGTTCGACGGCCTGGTAAGCCGCGATCCATTCCGGGCTGGCCGCTGTCCATGGACTCGGCCCAAAGGCGCTGACGTAAATTCCCTCGGCAGTGCCTTCGGATTCGTCAATCGTGGTGGCAAGGAAACACCCATCCGAAGCGAGGAATGGTACCTCGAGACCTGCTCGCACTAGCGCATGGCGGAGATAGGGGCACTCGACCTCATAACCAGCATAGAAGATGGCGTCAGGCTTGGCTTGAACAAGCTGAGATACTTCGGTGTCGTATTCACGCTGTTCCACCCGCACCTGGATCTGAGTGGCCACCTCACTGCCGGCTGCTCTCAGGTTTTCGCTAACCGCTGCAGCTAACCCGATGCCATAGGGATCGTCATTGTGCAATACAGCTATGCGCTTTGCTTGCAGGGTTTTGGTGAGGAATTCTGCGTCAATCTTTGCCTGCACTGCATCATTTGCATTGACACGGAAAAAGTTGCGGTAGCCCTTTTGTGTCAAGCTCACTTCACTTGCGGTGGGTGTGATGACCACGAGCGAGAGGTCCTTATAGATCTCCATCGCTGCTAATGTCTGGCCGCTATTCAAATGACCAATAACTCCCAAAACAGGTTTCCCGGCTGCCACGTCATCTGCTACGCGTTGCGCTACTGCTACAGCCACTTCACTGTCGCTCTCGTCGTCAATCCCTTCAACAACGACGCGGTAGCCCATTAACCCTCCGCGAGCGTTTACTTCTGCAGCGATAAGGCGCACGCCCCCCAACACTGTTTGTCCAGCATTCGCCTGAAAACCACTCAGAGGGACTGCCACATAGACGTACAGATCCCCTTTAGTCGGCTGGGTCGTTCCGCCTGCACAGCTCACCATCAGCCACACTGCCAGAAGCAGGACTGCAGCGGTGCCGTAACGTATGCCATCTATAAACGAAGCTCGTTGCATCGCCATTCTCTCCCTATTGCTCAGCTGGGTTCATAATATCTTAGACAGGGCTGTATGACAAGCGGGTGTGCGCGATCAGACAGTATCCCTGAAGGGACCTGTCCATTAAGTGCCAGCACCAAGCTCCAACAGGATGACTGGAGCGAAGGCATCTGCTGCATAGAAGGCAGAGGAATCGTTTAAACTAACACCCTGTTTGAGGCTTTTATTTACATTAATCTCCTAGTATAATTAAACTTGAGCGATAGGGAGTATTGGGCACTGTTATCCAAAACGGAGCTAGGTCGTGCGGGTGAAAAATCTGGCGGAGCAGATCGATCAACTGACAGCACCGGGCGAATTGTATGAGAAGCTGGAAGGGAGCAAAGTACGTTGCTTCGCATGTGCACACCGTTGCCTGATCGGTGAGGGGAAGCGTGGTATTTGTCAGGTACGTTTCAACCGGGGAGGCACGCTGTATGTTCCCTACGGCTATACGGTCGGTTTGAACCCTGATCCGATTGAAAAGAAGCCGCTTTACCACGTCTTGCCTGGTGCTACTGCGCTGACGTTTGGCATGCTGGGTTGCGACTTCCATTGTCCCTTCTGCCAGAACTGGTTGACCACGCAGGCACTGCGCGATGAGGCAGCTGGTGTGCCACCGCGCCCTATTACTGCTGAACAAATAATTGCTGTGGCGCGGCAAAGCGGATCACAAGCAGTCATCAGCTCCTATAATGAACCCCTGATCACAGCGGAGTGGGCAGCTGCTATCTTTAAGCTGGCCAAGCAAGCAGGGTTGTTAACAGGGTTCGTTTCCAACGGTCATGCCACTCCCGAGGTGTTGGATTATCTGCGGCCGGTGACCGATTGCTACAAGATAGACTTAAAGAGCATGCGCGAGGAGAACTACCGCCGCATGGGGGGGCAGCTACGCCACGTGTTGGCAACCATCGAGGGAGCACACCAACGCGGTTTCTGGGTAGAGGTGGTAACGCTGGTTGTTCCCGGTTTCAATGATTCAGACGCGGAGCTGCGCGAGGCAGCAGCCTTTATCGCTGGTGTCTCGCCGGATATTCCTTGGCATGTCACTGCTTTCCATGGCGACTACAAAATGCGCGATGTGGAGAGCACGTCGGTGCGCACTCTGTTGCGCGCTGCCGAGATTGGTACCCAGGCTGGATTACATTTTGTGTATGTAGGTAACATAGCCGGGCGTCTACCCCAATGGGAAACGACTTGGTGTCCCCAATGTCACGCTGCACTGGTAGCGCGCTACGGTTATTGGATTGAGTCCTACCGCGTGACCCCCGATGGACGATGTCCAGAATGTCAGGCAGTTATTCCAGGCCGCTGGTGGACGCAGGGACATTTCCAACACAGAGCTTATTAGGAGTTCTCGTCCGGCTCGGCGTAGCCGTGCAGACCAATGAGTGGGACGAAAGCCACTGGAGTGAGGTATTCGGTGCGCAAGTGTGGTCCGTGTCGCGTGATGCGCATTAAATCCTGATAGCCCGTGGGGCCGATTGGGATTACGAGGTGAGCCCCATCTGCCAGTTGTTTGATGAGTGGTGGAGGCGGCTCGGGTGCTGCGGCAGTTACAATGATCGCATCGAAAGGTGCCTCTTCGGGCCAGCCTTGGCTGCCATCGCCTACGCGAAACTCGATGTTGTCATAGCCCAGCTCTTCTAGGACAAGGCGCGCGCGTTCAGAAAGCTCTGGCAAGCGTTCAATAGTGTAAACACGCCGCGCCAGCCGGCTGAGAATAGCAGCTTGATAGCCAGAGCCAGTGCCGATCTCCAGAACGCGGTCGTGCGGTTCCAGCTCCAGCTGTTCGGTCATATAGGCCACAATGTAAGGCTGAGAAATGGTTTGCCCCAAGCCAATGGGCAAAGGATGATCCTGATAGGCCATAGCCCACATATTAGGGGGTACGAAGCGGTGGCGGGGAACCTCGCACATTGCTTGCAATACACGTTCATCCTTGATGCCGCGTCGCACCAGCTGCTGCTCAACCATGCGCTTGCGCGCTTCTGCGAAGCCAAAGCTATCCGCCACTGCTGGCAATCTCCAGGGGGTCATGCAAGATCATGTAACCATATTATTTCTGGTGTAGCAAGCTCAGTTGAGAGTGTTCAGAAACATCACAATTGCCCGTCTTGTGAACCTATTCTCCTGCAGAAATCTGCGTGACATAAGGCCTTTATATGCCCACTAGTGGAGTGTTTGGGATAATTTGGGATAATTTGGGATATCGCTTTGGGATAAAGCACTTTTTGAGGATAATATTAATGCTCTTCGCCTTTCTCTGCAGAGGCTGGGCTGAAGGACAATGCTCTGGGCATGTAGCTGCGCTATCTGAGACCGGGCACGGGGTTGCGTCCAGACGCTGGGGAGTGGCGCGCAGGAAGGACAAGTTTTCGACATTCATTCTAAGTTTCGCTCTGAAGGTGCTGATCAGCGTTCGGTGGGTGCTCTGCGGATGCAGCTCGGTCTTAACCCAAAGTGTGAACAGGACACTGGCAGCCTCCATCCTCCTAGTCTGTTAATTGTGAGACGAGCGTCTCTTGTTCCGGCAGAGCACTTAGCACAGCGAGGATCTCGCTCCGGAGCACAACAGATACAATAGCAAGATTAACGGCGAGCCATCTATCAGTTCCGAGTGAGCAGCCTGCTTGACTATTTCAGGATGTAATAGGTGCCGCGCTTGTCACCAACCCTGAGCAGGAGGTTCTTGTCTACCAGGTCAGCCAGATCGAGGCGCAACGTCTCCGGCGACACCGATGGGCATAGGTCCCGGTATTCGCGATTGGTGATGCGGCCGAATTCGCGTACATAAGCGAGCGCACGCATTTGCCGCTCGTTCATATTGCTTTCCCATGTGCGGGCTGCGGGACGTTCGCGCGTATTGCGCAGCGTGACTGTGAAGGAGTATGGGGTCGCTTTGAACTCAGGTGCAGGGTGACCATGTTGTAACATTTCCTCAATCATGCGGTCGATGCCCAGCCCCAGCTCCTCTATGTACCCCCACTGGAAGAGGCCGGCCACAATCCGGGGATTGCGCGAAAAGTGTTCATCGACAATATTGTCCACAGTGATGTAACCGGGTAGCCCGCCCGGGCTGATGACTTCCAGTCGATCCTCGAACATGCGAATTTCCACCCGGCGTCCTGTGAGGCGGTAATCGCGATGGGCGATGGCGTTGACCAATGCCTCGCGCACCGCGAAGCTAGGGTATTCTGGCTGTTCCTCGCGTTTCAGGCCAACAACCACAGCGCCCACACGCATCTCTTGCCAGGTGATGTTCCATGCTGCTTCCACCAGCCGTGCTAGAGGACCTTCCAGCTCAGCACGCCGGCCGTAGCCTGCCAGGCCGTTCTTGCCACGTGGTTCGGTGCCTTCGAATCGCACAAACACGATGCCACTTTGGGGCAGGAACTCCTGTGGATGTTTTCCAAATAGGAGCATACCAGAGACAGTGGGAATTCTATCTTCGGTTAGCGCGCCGATGCCGATCAGGTGATCATCAATGGAGCCATTGATAGGGGTTCGACCACGGTCGCGGCGCTTGTTGAGATACTCTTCAATAACGGAGTCGTCTAGATCATCTCGCGTGGCACCTTGCACCGGTTCTGCCTCGAAGTCGCCGCTTGACTTGGTGGCCGCCAGTTGGCGAATAGCGTCACCTCCCAGTGGCATGTTGAGAGCACCATGGCGCACTAAAACACGTCCATCGGCCAGGCTGTGTAACTCGGGGCTGCGTGGCACAGTAATGTGCACAATGGTGCCATGTGCCAGCTCAGCCTGTCCCCATTGCGTGACCACCGGTGGACGGCACATGCTCAGAGCACGCATCAAGATGACCTCAACCTCTTCCGCCAGCAGCGAGGTATGTATCGTGCCTCGTTCGTCTATGCCTAACAGCACTGTGCCACCCTCGGCATTGGCAAAGGCAATCAGTGTCTCCGCCAATGTTTCTGAATCAGGCACTGGCAGGAACGCTGTCGTCTGGTTAGCGCCGCGCGCCAGCAGATTGGCTAGAGTCGTGCGCATCGACCTCTGAATTTACCCCTGTTCCAGCTTTCGGATTTTCTCACGCAGTATGTTGATGCTACAACGTTTACCGCTTTCCGCGTCATCATAATACCAGTGCTCCCATCCGTTGCAAGGAGCTCCTCTGAGATAAGACGCGACCTGATGAATGGAGCCGACCAGTTCTCCATATCGCAGCGAGCCATCCGCCAACACGATAGCACTTGTCTGGCCGCCTGGGTCCAGATAGAGCAGCTGCCCAGGTTGGATCAAACCACATTCCAAGAGCGCCCCAAAAGGTACACGCTCTTGGCGTCGTGGATTGGGAAGCATTAGGCTCTCGATCGGAGCGGGTCGCACCGCCTCGATGCGAGCGCAGGCTATATCCACATAAGTCTTTTCTTGCTCGATGCCGATCCAATGGCGACTTAGTCGTTTTGCTACAGCGCCTGTGGTACCACTCCCGAAGAATGGATCAAGCACCACGTCCCCTGGATTGGTACACGCCAGAATGATACGGTACAGGAGCGCCTCAGGTTTTTGGGTGGCGTGAGCTTTCTGTCCGTTGACTCGCAGTCGCTCGTTCCCCGTACACAAAGGGATATGCCAGTCACTGCGCATCTGTTGTCCATCGTTGAGCTGCTTCATCGCGTGATAGTTGAACGTATAACGCGCACCGCGCTTCTTCTGCGCCCAGATCAGTGTCTCGTGCGCGTTCGTGAAACGCACACCGCGAAAGTTGGGCATCGGGTTGCTCTTCACCCAGATGATATCGTTAAGAATCCAGAAATCAAGATCTTGCATCAAACGGCCGATGCGAAAGATGTTGTGATATGTGCCGATGACCCACATTGTGCCGGTGTCCTTGAGCACGCGTCGGCAGGCGCGCAGCCAAGCTTCGGTAAAAGTGTCGTACGCTGCGAAGTCAGAAAAACGATCCCAGGCGTCGTCCACACCATCCACGCGGGTCAAATTCGGCCGCCATAATTCCTGTCGCAATTGCAGGTTATAAGGCGGATCAGCAAAGATTAGGTCAACACTGTCAGGGGGCAGCTGTCCTAGTGTCTCAACACAGTCACCAAGTAGAATTTGATCCAGGGGCAAGTGCGACATTGCGTTCCTCACCAGCTTGTCTATGTGCTAATAATACCTTCACACGCGCTCGCCTCGTTGACGTTCCACAGACTGAGCTGATACGGCGGTCGGTGTCCGTCAAGCAGGATGAACGGGGCTGCGCGTCTTACGGATACACCCAGTGCCTGCAAGTCTGCCAGGTCGCGCAATCGGCCGCGACGGCGTGCCTCTAAGATGACATCTGCAGTGCGCGGACCAATGCCAGGGACCCGCAGAAGTTGTTGACGGCTGCAACAATTGATTTCCACTGGCTGCTGCGCCAGATGACAACGTGCCCAGGCCATCTTGGGGTCCACGTCCGTAGGTAATGCACCTTTATGGTCAAAGGGGATCTCATCTAGGGTGAAACCGTAGAAACGCAGCAGCCAATCCGCTTGATACAGGCGGTGCTCGCGCCGTAATGGCGTTGGAGGTGCATCCGCCAGAGGTGTCCCGGGCACCGGGCTGAAGGCAGAATAGTAAGCACGTGACAGACCCACTTCTCGATACAAGTAGCTGGCTGTGCTCAGCAGCTCGCGGTCGCTTTCCCCCGCAGGGCCAACCACGAACTGCGTTACCAAGCTGGGCAGGCGCTTACCATGCTGGCTCACGTGCACCAGCTGGTGTAGCTGCTGGAGAGGTGCCAGCAGCTCCGTCTTAAAATTCTTTTGCGGGGCGATGGCTGCCAAGCGCGCTGCATCGGGTCCCTCCAAATTGACTGAGAGGCGGTCAGCTAGGCGCACTGCTTGCTCGATTTGGGCTGGTTCGGCGCCAGGCATAATCTTCAAATGGATGTAACCACGGTACATGTATTTGTGGCGCAACAGCTCCACTGTAGCCAGCATTGCGTCCATAGTGCGTGCGCCCCCGCCGACCACTCCACTACTAAGAAAGAGACCACGCACCACTCCAGCGCGCTGCATTGCATCGAAGGCGCGTGCTAACTCGTCAGGGGTCAGCTTGAGACGTGGCACCCCGTCATGTCCGATCCGAAATGTGCAATAGTGGCAATTGCGTTCACATACACTGGTCTGCATAGTTCGCAGGACAGCAACTGGCCCATCTGGTCGCTGCACCCGCACGATGCTGGCAGCCAGGAAATCCGCTTTGGCCTGACCTACCCGCCTGGTGCATTGTTCACCATCGCAATCCAATACGGCCAGCTGGCTGAGCAGTTCGACTTTTTCCTCTGCATCAAGGACATGTATCACATGCACACTTCTATCATAGCACATTCGTTCTAATTGTCAAGAGTTGTCTTGGCAGAAAAACACTCAGATTACCAGGTTTATGAGCCTGTTTTCCTACGAGAATCCGGGTGGGAAAAGGTCCTTTCGGCACTTGCCCTTTGGACGTACTCGCGGCCCCTGTAAATTGGGAATATAGCTCTTCATAGGTTCGCTCTCGCAGGGTCGAGTGGCCGAACATCTATGAATCCTCGAGCGGACGCGTTTGCCTGCATAACTCGTAGAGGGGGAGCAAGACACCAAGCTACTTTGCAAAGGTTGTGGTTCTTGCATGGGATTTGACAAACCTTGTGTCAAGTAATATAATATTACAGGATGATAAAAAGATAATAGTCCAACAACTGTGAACGGGGCTAGTACCCATCCAAGCGGCATCCAGAGAGCCGACGTAAGGTGGAAGGTCGGTATGTGCGCGGGTGGGGAATGGGCCCGGGAGTTGCGTCCCGAAAATCAGCAATGCTGATGAGTAGACGGCGCCGGAAACTCTACCGTTATCAGAGAGCTGGGTATTAAGCAGAGCGTTTCGTTGGGCTTTGCAGCGTACCCGTAGAGTGAGACTGGTGCACCCGGGACCCGTGTGCGTTTCACACGGGTTCTTTGTTTCACTGATGTCACAATGCAGACCAGGTCAGCATCAGTCTAAGTGAGGTGGCACCGCGGAAGTGGTTGGACAAAGCCCTTTCGTCCTCAGGGTTCCGATATCCGGGACACGGCAGGCGAAAGGGTTTTTTCTATTTGGTACAACATTTTCAAGAAATAGCATACATAAACAAGGAGGAAGAGACAATGGTAACCAAGAATGATCGAACCAAGTTTCTGCTCGGTGAGTACGACATTCCTAAGGCATGGTACAACGTCTTGGCTGACCTTCCCAAACCTTTACCTCCAGTGCTGCATCCTGCCACCTTGCAGCCAGTTGGTCCAGATGATCTGGCCCCTTTGTTTCCGATGGCTCTAATTATGCAGGAGGTAAGCCCAGAAAGGTATATCGAGATACCCGAGCCAGTACGTGAGGCGTATAAGCTATACCGACCTACACCGCTGATCCGTGCTCGGCGCCTCGAAAAACTGCTGGACACACCTGCGCGTATTTATTATAAGTATGAAGGGGTAAGCCCTGCTGGCAGTCACAAGCTCAACACTGCTATTGCTCAAGCTTTTTACAATAAGCAGGAAGGTGTCAAGAAGCTCGCGACTGAGACTGGTGCAGGTCAATGGGGTAGTGCGTTATCAATGGCTGGTGCCTTCTTCGGCATCGATGTAGAGGTCTTCATGGTCAAAGTGAGCTACCATCAAAAACCTTATCGGCGCAATTTGATGGAAGTCTATGGCGCGAAGGTACACCCCAGCCCCTCGCCATTGACCGAGGCGGGCCGCAAAATCTTGGAACAAGATCCTGAATCACCAGGCAGCCTGGGTATTGCCATCAGCGAGGCAGTGGAGGTAGCTGCGACCAGTGGCGGCACAGTGAAGTACAGCTTGGGCAGTGTGCTAAACCATGTGATTCTCCATCAAACCGTAGTAGGCGAAGAGGCACTTCAACAGTTTGCCCTAGCGGATGACTATCCTGATGTGCTGATCGGGTGTGTAGGCGGTGGATCGAACTTTGCTGGTTTTGCTATGCCATTTCTGCGTGAACGTCTGCACAAGGGGCTGAACACGCGCTTCGTGGCGGTGGAGCCTCGTGCTTGTCCCAGCCTTACCCGTGGGAAATACACTTACGACTACGGCGACACAGCCCATCTGACCCCTTTGATCAAAATGCACACATTGGGACACACTTTTGTTCCGTCCGGTATTCATGCTGGTGGTCTGCGCTACCACGGGATGGCACCCATTGTAGCAGCCTTGGTTAACCAAGGGCTAATGGAAGCGGTGGCGGTTTATCAGAATCCTGTCTTTGAGGCTGCTGTCATGTTTGCCCGCACGGAGGGTATCCTGCCTGCTCCCGAATCGGCACACGCAGTACGCGTGGCTGTGGACGAGGCACTGCAAGCCAAGGCAGAAGGTAAATCGCGAGTTATCGCATTCAATCTGAGTGGCCACGGACTGCTTGATCTAGCAGCGTACGACGCTTACCTGAATAATAAGTTGGAGGATTTTGACTTCCCCGTCGAAGCGTTGGAGGCTGCGCTTGCAAATCTTCCGAAGGTGGAAGCTGCATAGACAATCAAGGCTTTAACAGTGGTGAGGAACGTGAGGGCCATGATCGGTTAGAGTATCCGTGCTCATGGCCCTCGAATTTCATTAAGTGTTTGCGACTCTCGCTTGACTGGAAGAAGCCCAGTTTCTATACTCAGACACGCGATGGGATCCACTGTTCATTAGGAAGGTTCGGAGGTCTTGTTTATGGAAGCTAGGGTTTGGCATCAACATTACCCGCCTGAGGTGCCTACGAGCTTGGATTACCCTTCTGTCACGTTGAGTGATCTGCTGCGTGATACTTCTGTCCGGTATCCTGATAAAGTAGCACTGATCTTCGCCCAGAATACCATTACTTATCGTGAGCTGGATGCCTTGGTGAATCGGGTCGCAACCGCTCTGCAATCACTCGGTGTGCGCAAAGGGGATCGGGTAGCGCTTTATATGCCAAACTGCCCCCAGATGGTAATCGGGTATTTTGCCATCTGGCGAGCTGGCGGAGTGGCGGTACCGGTCAACATTGCTTACGTGGCCCGCGAGTTTGCACACCAGATGAACAATGCCGGCGCCACAATCGCAATGTGTTTAGATAGTAAGTGGGAGCAAGTCCAAGATGCCGCCACTACCACCAGCCTGCAGCATATTGTGCTGACCAGCTTGGACGAGTTGGCGTCTCGGTCATTTGTGTCTTTTGTGGATACCGGTGCGGGTGCTTTATCCTTGGGTCAAGGTGAAGGTGCCACTTACAACGGAATACGCGTGCACCGTTTGCGCGATCTGTTAAGCGTTGATCCTGCACGCACTCTCCCTGCCGTCTCTGTCGCGGTATCGCCCGAGGATGTCGCTGCATTGTTGTATACAGGAGGTACAACAGGACTGCCCAAGGGGGCCCAGCTGACGCACCGGAATCTGATCACCAACGCTGTGCAGATCGCCGTCTGGTTGACGAACTTGGTACCCGGTGAAGAAACAGTGCTTACTGCTTTGCCATTGACACATAGTTATTCGCTGACAATGTGTATGAACCAGTCGGTGTACCGAGGTTATACCCAAGTCCTGATCGCCAATCCGCGCCAGTTGGATGATATTTTGGCAGCGGTCGATACCCATCAGGTAACTTTGTTCCCAGGGGTGCCCTCAATGTTTCTGGCGGTGAATCAGCATCCCAAAGTTCGCTCGGGAGAATATCAGCTGGGTTCTATCAAGGCGTGTATCAGCGGTGCCGCACCGCTGCCCCGCGAAGTCCAGCAGGAGTTTCAGCAGATCACAGGCGGCGTGTTGGTGGAAGGCTATGGATTGACGGAAGCGTCCCCTATCACCCACTGTAACCCGTTACACAGCGGAGGCCGCATTGGAACCATCGGTTTACCGTTGCCAGACACTGACTGCAAGATCGTGGACAGTGAGACGGAAACGAAGACCTTGGAGCCAAAGCAACCAGGTGTCTTGTGTGTTAGTGGTCCCCAGCTGATGGCGGGCTATTGGATGATGGCAGAAGAGACGGCCAATGTGTTGCGGTGCGATGACACAGGCAAGCTATGGCTTCATACGGGTGACATTGCAGTGATGAGCGAGGATGGTTACTTTCGCATCGTGGATCGCAAGAAAGATACTATCGTTGCAGCAGGTGGGCTTAAGGTGTATCCCCGCGAAGTCGAGGATGTACTCTATGAGCATCCTCACGTGCTCGAAGCGGCTGTGATAGGCGTGCCAGTAGGTGGAACGGATCAGCGTGTCAAGGCTTTCATTGTGCTGCGACCAGGAGAGCAAGCAGACGAGGAGCAGATTCGCTCCTTCTGTCGAGAACGGCTTGCTCCCTACAAAGTCCCCAAATACGTTGAATTTCGTACCAGCTTGCCCAAGTCACCTGTCGGAAAGGTGCTCAGGCGACAGCTAGCCGCCGAAGAAGGACTTACCGCCTGAAACATTGGCTCAGACCGTAACTGGTTGAGGCTTCAACACAATCTTTGGCTGCGGCGGTGCGTCTGCAAATAGATTCTCAAACTGCTCGGCATCCAGTGTCTCTTCCTGCACTAAACGGGTGGCGATCAGAGTTAGTTTGTCGCGATAGCGAGTAATGATGTCGCGCGCATGTTGGTACGCTTGATCGACCAGATTTCTGACTTCCTCGTCAATGATATAGGCAACTTCTTCGCTGTAATTTCGCTGCTCACCGATCTCCTTTCCCAGGAAAACGAGCTCTTCCTTTTCACCAAAGGTGATCGGTCCCAGCTTCTCGCTCATTCCGTATCGAGTCACCATCGAACGGGCGATTCGGGTCACGTGTTCCAAATCTTGACGGGCGCCCGTGGTGATGTCGTCGAAAACCACCTCCTCAGCCACACGACCACCGAGGTATACGGCCATCTCGGCCAACAGGCGTGACTTGCTTACCAACGTGCGATCGTCTTCTGGGAGATGGAGAACGTAGCCCTCTGCCATGCCACGTGCGACGATGCTCACTTTTTGCACGGGGTCAGCACCGGGTGTCATCCGGGCTACTAGGGCGTGACCAGCCTCGTGATAAGCGATGATCTCCTTCTCTCTCTCGGTGAGCACCCGACTCTTCCGCTCTGGGCCCAGCATGACCTTTTCGATCGCTTCTTGGAACTCACTCATATCAATGGTCTTCTTGTTACGACGCGCCGCCAGAATGGCCGCCTCGTTGACCAGATTCTCGATGTCAGCACCCACGAAGCCAGGCGT
>OGCI01000025.1_pt1 | contig 172389 bp, 148 predicted proteins | sample 1570021 | NCBI WGS metagenome assembly OGCI01 (sample SAMN06264664, study PRJEB24512) | hot springs metagenome | isolation source: Hot spring water | place: South Africa: Tshipise | collected 2015-06-21 | reverse complement strand
AGAAAAACAAGAAAAACAAAAATCTTCTTCCCGAAAGAAGAAAGCAGAGGAAAAGAGTAGTGTACAGACTTTATTGGAAACAAAAGAAGAGGAAAACATACAAGAACAAGAGAATAAGGAACATTTAGAAAAAGTAAAAGTTGCTGGGACTGTTTTGAAAGAGAAAATAGAAGAAAAAAAAGAGGGGAGAGAACAAAAGTTAGAACCTTCTATAGAACACCATAAACCTCCACACATTGCAGAAATAATCCCAGAAGAAGAAATCAGTAAGAAATCCTCCATAGAAGAATCAAAGAAAAAAAAGAAAACTAAAGAGCAAGGGATCGGGATTAGTATTGGTGGGGCTGTAGAAGATGTAGAACCTGTTGTAGAAATAGTGCTTTCAGATGGAACGAGAGCTCGTATTGATGATGTCGATATAGAACGATTAATGGTACAACAAAAAGAAGAAGAAATATCAGAGGAACCAGAACTTTTAGAGGAAGATTATGGGGATGAACTTGATTGGCGTAAGAAACATAAAAAATTAATGAAGCATCCCCCTGTACCTGACCCCGATATCGTAGCAAAAGTTAAAAGGGAATCTGAAGAAAGGTTAAGAAAGAAAAAAGAGAAAAATAAACCTAAAAATGTAGTTGTAATTGATAAAGATAAATTATTTGGTAAAAAAGATGAGCGAAAAGGGAAAATTGATAAAAAGGATAAAAAGAAGGGTAAATATAATAAATATGCAATAGAAATGGACGATGAAACAATGTTAAAAGAAGCGGCCGCAGCAGTAAAAGAATTTGAGACTTTTGGTTCATCTATTCATCTGAAAAAGAAGAAAAAAAGAAAGGACAGAACAACACCTTTTGATGAAGTAGAGAAAGTCGAGATTCCTGTAATAGAAGTTTCGGGTCCCATGACAGTAGAAAATGTGGCCCAGTTATTAGAAGTATCTCCATCGGATATTATTATGGACCTGATGGATTTAAATATTATGGCCAACAAGAATCAATTAATTGATTTGGATACAATTCGGTTTGTTACAAAAAAATATGGGGTAGAAGTGAAATTAGTAATTCCAGAAGAGGAAGAAGTTTTAATAGAGGAACCCGATAATCAAGAAGATTTAGTTCCTCGTGCTCCTGTTATAACAGTAATGGGACATGTAGACCATGGTAAAACATCTTTATTAGACCGTGTCCGTTCAACAAATGTTGTTGCTACTGAATCAGGAGGAATTACACAGCATATTGCTGCTTATGAGGTACAAACAACAGGGGGTAAGGTCGTATTTCTTGACACACCGGGACATGAGGCTTTTACACAAATGCGTGCCCGAGGAGCAAAAATTACTGATATTGTAGTTTTAGTTGTTGCGGCAGATGATGGTATTCAGCCTCAGACAATAGAAGCGATTGACCATGCAAAAGCGGCTGAAGTTCCAATTTTAGTGGCCATTAACAAATGTGATAAACCCGATGCACAACCGGACCGTGTTCGTCAGGAACTAATAGCATATGACCTGGTGGATGAAGCATGGGGTGGAAAGACAATTATGAAAAATATTTCTGCCAAAACAGGGGAGGGGGTAAGTGAACTTCTGGAACTTATCATTCTACAATCTCAAATGATGGAACTTAAAGCCAATCCAAAGAAACGAGCAAGAGGGTCGGTTATTGAAGCGGAGATAAGTCGAGGGTTTGGGCCTGTGGCATGGGTTTTGGTACAGAATGGAACATTGAAAGTGGGAGATGTAACCCTTGTAGGTAATACATGGGGTAGAATCAGGGCAATGTTTAATTCCCAGCAGGAGCCCATTCGAGAAGCATATCCTTCTACTCCAGTGTTAATATCCGGATTGGAATCCCTTCCAGAGGCGGGAGACACATTTGTCGTTGTAGAGGATGAGAGGAAAGCAAGATTAATAGCAGAAAAAAGGCAACAAATTAAGAAGTTTCAAACAGGAGAACCAGTGAAAGTTATTACCCTCGAAGACTTCCATTCATTTGTAGAAGCAGGAGAACAAAAGAAACTTCATATTCTTATTAAAGCAGATGTGCAGGGGTCAGCGGATGTTTTGAAGTCAAGCTTGTCAGGGTTGGGCAATGAACAAGTAGGAGTAGAGATAATTCGTGCAGGAGTGGGAGAAGTAAATGAGTCGGATATTTTGTTAGCCCAGGTGAGCAAGGCAATAATAATAACTTTCCATGTAGGAGTGAATCCGCGTGCCCAAAAATTAGCAGAAGAAACAGGGGTTGAAATACGAAAATATGAAGTAATTTATGACATTATTGAGGATGTAAGAAAAGCATTATCTGGACTTTTGAAACCAATTGTCAATGAAGTGGTCGTGGGACATGCAGAAATACGAAAGGTATTCCGTTCTTCAACATTTGGGAATATTGCAGGTTGCTTCCAGCTGGATGGAACAACCGTTCGTGGGTTATGGGCCCGTATTATCCGTAATGGTAATGTGATATGCGAAGACAGAATAAATACTTTGAAGAGGAATAAAGATGATGTTCGTGAAGTTTCTGCAGGTTTTGAATGTGGAATTAAATTAGAGAAGTTCGAGGATATAAAGGAAGGGGATATTATTGAAGTATATCGGTTAGAGGAAGTGAGACCTTCCTTAAACTGATTTAGATAATCCAAAATATAAACAGAGGAGAAAAGGATTTGGGGTAGCAATTGGAATTTTGCATTTAGATTTTTTTATACATGGTTCGAGATCTTTAAAAGAAAAACGGCGTGTAATAAAAAGTCTAATTGCACAGATAAAAAATAAGTTTAATTGTTCCATTGCAGAAACAGATTATCTTGATTTATGGCAAAGAGCACATATAACTGTATGTGTGGTTTCTAATGAACATAAATTTACAAATACACAGTTGAATGAAATTGCTAAATATGCATCAACTCATATTGACGCAGAAATGTTAGATTATAGGATAGAAATGCTATGACATCGAAAGGAAGAACAGAACGAGTAGCAGAATATATTCGGGAAGAAATAGCTAAACTCTTAATCGATGGAATAAAAGACCCTCGATTGGGCTTTGTGTCTGTTATGGGAGTAAAAATGTCAAAAGATTTAAGATTCGCTAATGTATATGTAAGCCTTTATGGGGATGAAAAACAGAGGAAAAGTTCCCTTATTGCATTGCAGAATTCAGCAGGTTGGGTGAAAGCCATGATTGCACAAAATCTCCACATGAGATACATCCCTGAGATACGATTTTTCCCTGATGATAGTTTAGACCGAGTTTATGCAATGGAGGAAGTATTTAGTATGATTCATCAGCATAAAACAGAACAACCTTTTATAAAATTGGATTTACCCACGCTGATCGATGAAATGAAGAGTTCAGACCGTATTATGTTAACTACACATGAAAGACCTGATGGAGATGCTCTGGGAAGTCTTCTCGGTCTTTGGTATTGGTTGGAAGTACAAGGGAAAAATCAAATAGTTCCTCTTATTGAGAGGCCTGTTCCAAAAATGTATTCCTTCCTTCCCCGAGCCGGTAAAATATATACCTTAGAAGATGAAAATTTGCCAAGGATTGATGTAGATACAGTAATTGTAGTGGATGTTGCATCCTTAGAGAGGATAGGCGAAGTTGCGGAAAAGGTCCAGACGAAACATAAAGTATTAGTAATTGACCATCATGAAACATTAGAAAACAATGGATTAATGGGATTTGTAGACCCTTCTTATGCTGCTTGTGGAGAAATTATTTCAGAAATTTTTATCAATACCAACACTCCGTTTATACAAGAATCAGCAATTTGTCTATATGTTGCACAAGCGACAGATACAGGGGGTTATCGTTTCTCAAATACAAACGCTCGTTCGCATCGGATCGCCTCACATTTAATGGAAACACACTTTGACCTTGAGGAGATCAATACAAGAATATTTGATACGATTACAATCTCACAATTTGAATTAATGAAGAGAGTATTGAGTAGAGCAAAATTAGAAGTGCAGGGAAAAGTATCATATAGTTATCTTACACAAAAAGATTTTGAACAAATTGGAGCCTCATTAGAAGATTGTCATAATTTAGTAAATACTTTGAGAGAGATTGACGGTGTTTCAGTAGGGGTTTTGTTTACGGAAATAAACTCAGAAAAAACAAAGATTAGTATTCGTTCTCGTAAAAATTTTCATGCTGGGGATTTTCTTACACAATATGGAGGTGGTGGACATCGATGTGCTGCGGGTGGAACCTTGAATATGCCGTTGGAATACGCAAAAGAAGTAATTTTGCAGGCAATTGAAAGAGAAATAAATGGAAAAGAAAAGTAAAACTTTTATGGACGGAATTTTACTGATTGATAAACCATCAGGAATTACTTCTCATGATGTTGTTGATGATATAAGAAAGAAATCAGGAATAAAAAGAATTGGTCATACGGGGACATTAGACCCTAATGCAACAGGATTGCTTATTCTATGTTTAGGTAAAGCAACAAAACTTTCTGAATATTTTATTGCTTTAGACAAAACATATGAAGGAAAAATGCAACTGGGAATTGTTTCAGATTCTCATGATATAGATGGAAATATTATTAAAGAAAATACAATACAGGTGATTTCAGAGAAAGATATTGAAAAACATATTTCTGGGTTTATTGGGGAAATAGAACAAGTTCCTCCTATGATTAGCGCAATAAAAATAGGTGGAAAGAGATTATATAAAATAGCAAGAGAAGGAACAATCATAAAAAGAGAAGCACGAAAAATTAGAATTCATGAATTCATAATATTAAAAATAGAACTACCGAATGTTTGGTTCCGTATTTCATGTTCCAGAGGAACCTATGTAAGAACTTTGTGTAATGATTTAGGTGAAAAGATAGGTTGTGGAGCTATTCTTGCCGAACTTAAAAGAATTCAAGTTGGAAATTATACCGTTGATAATGCTATTTCTCTTAATCTCCTTAACACAAAAGAGGATATACAAAAACGGCTTATAAATATTAACCATGCTCTTGACTTACCTCGTGCTGTTCTTTCTTCAACAGGGGAAAATTTGTTTATGCATGGGAACAAAGTTAAGAATGAAGAGATAGCGAAAATAGATGAGGGAACTAGTGAATTTGTTCAGGTGTTTAATAAACAAGGTATATTTTTAGGGGTTGCAAGTATAACAAGAACAGCAGTTGGCCCTACCCTTATACCAAGGAAAGTGTTTAATTAAACAGGAAATTTAATGAAAATTGTTAAGGATATAAAAAAAGTAAAAGTTAAAGATAAAAATGTTGTTTTGACAGTAGGGAGTTTTGATGGAGTTCATTTAGGCCATATCGAAATACTAAAAGAAGTAGTGTCGTTATCGAATTCAATCGATGGAACTCCGTGTGTTATGGTTTTGCGACCGCACCCAAGAACTTGTTTTTCACCGGACATACCGTTGAATATACTTACATGTGATGAAAAACAACAGAGGTTGTTTCAACAAAATGGAATTAAAATTACAACAATTCTTCCATTTAATTCTGAAACGGCTAATTTAACACCAGAAGAGTTTATAACAAGTATCCTACTTAACTTTGAACAACTTTATGGAGTTGTTGTTGGACATGATTTTAGATTTGGCAAAAATGCTGAAGGTGATTTTGATTTGCTAAAAAAATATGGAAAAAAGTATGGCTTCAAAGTAAAGCAGATACCCCCGCTGATTATTCAAGGTGAAAGGGTAAGCAGTTCTCTTATTCGTGAATTGATATTAGAAGGAGAGATGGAAAAAGTAGTGATTTTTTTAGGGAGAAAATATTCACTTTTGGGAAAAGTGGTAAAAGGAAAAGGAATAGGTCGACAATTAGGTTTTCCTACTGCAAATATTCTTCCTTTTCATAGTGCGGTGCCCCCTCATGGTGTTTATTCTGCAGAATGTGTTCTTGAGGATGGTCGTGTTTTTCCATCGGCTATAAACATTGGAATTGCCCCTACAATTAGACAACAAGATTTTGCCATTGAAGCACATATCATAAATTTTGATGAAGAGATAATAAACCAAAGTATAGAAGTTGTTTTTCATAAACATATAAGGCCTGAAAAGAAGTTTTCTGGTAGGGAAGAACTCATCAAAGCCATACGAGAAGATGTTGAAAGCATAAAACAGTATTTTATGAAATAATACAAATAGAAAAACTTCAAAACCATAATAACTATACAATAGTCTTTATACAAAATTCCAAAGAATGATAAAGATGATGAAGCAAAATCAACAGGAGTATTTTAGAAGTATATTATTTTGTTTATCGATTTCTATTATTATTCTATTATTCTTTTTTTCCTGTTCTAAAGATAGATATAAGAGATCTGCAGATAGGGAAACCCTTCAGATCATTAAATCCAAAAGTGAACAGGTACCGGGTATGTTAAAAGATTTTAATATAGAACCAAATGAGGAGTATAACCCCTTAGCAGATTTGCCCGTGTATGTAGAGGAAGAAGAAGCCTTTGGAGTGAGTCAAAACCAGGGACAGCAATATTATTTGCTTTCTCTCGAAAAAGCCCTTGAAGTAGCAATGAATTGTAGTAGGGAATATATAACACGAAAGGAGACATTGTATCTGTCGGCTTTGAGTTTAACACTGGAGAGATATAGATATACTCCTATATTTTCGAAAAAAGAAAAAATATCAGTTACACAGCAAACCTATGATAAACAGGTTTTGTCAGATTATTCTCGTGCCTTAAATGCATTGGAAACCTCTTTACCTAATATTCAAGCCCTTACAGGAACTTCTGCTCAACTATTGAGGCAATATCACCAAATATTGGAGGAGGCAGGTGATATTACAGGTTTGACAAAACCGGATATCGAGATTGTGGATAGACAATCAGCAAAAGGTTCCTTACAGACGGGGATGTCTTTGCTTTTATTAGGTGGTGGGAGACTGGCACTACAACTTACAAATAATTTTTTCCGCTTTTTGAATGGAAATGCCAATGAAGAAGCCGGAAGTGTATTATCGGCTTCGTTTACCCAACCTTTGTGGAGGGGGAGAGGAAGACAAATCTCAGCAGAAAGGTTAACACAGGCAGAGAGAAATGTTTTATATGATTTGCGGGATTTTACACGCTATCGTCAGGAGTTTGTAGTAAGAATATGTAAGTCTTACTACTCTGTTTTAGAACAAAGAGACATTGTAAAGAATAATTATCAGAATTACTTAAATTTTAAGATTAGTTATGATAGAGAAAGTGCATTTGCCCAAGAAGGCAGAAAGACTCTAACAGAAATAGGTCGTATTCAACAAGCATTATTGTCTTCAGAGGATACTTGGATTAATTCATTAAGAAGGTATAAAGAAGCATTGGATGAATTCAAGATTTTATTAGGTTTGTCAACGGATAGTCCTATATTACTTGACTCTAATGAGTTAATAAAACTTAAAGAAGAAGGTATAAAACACCCAAAAATTACAGATGAAGATGCTGTTAAAGTTGCATTAGTCACGAGATTGGAAATCTATACACAAAAAGATATTTTGGAAGATGCGACCCGCAGAATTAAGATTGCTGAGAACGCTTTAAAGCCGGGTGTCGATTTATTCTTAGAAGGAACAGTAACGAATCAAGGTAAAACAAATTTTGAAGATTTAGATTTTAGGAGAGGGGTATATAGTGGTGGGCTAAATCTTGATTTACCTCTTAATCAAAAAGAGGAAAGAAATGCGTATCGAACCGCATTGATAAATTATGAAAGAGTAAAGAGAGAATTATCCTTAAAAGAAGACCAAGTAAAACTAGATGTTCGAACCTCTTGGAGAAATCTTGAACAGGCTAAAAGAAATTATGAAATAGCTCAAAAAAGTGTAGAACTGAGCCAACGCCGAGTAGAGGAACAAAACTTGCTTGCAGAGTTGGGTAGAGCCACAGCTTTAGACTTGGTTGACGCACAAAATGATTTAACAAGAGCACAAAATAGTTTAACTTCAGCAATAATAGCCCATAATATAGCCCGTCTTGAATTCTGGAAAAACATAGGAATTTTATATATTAAGTCGGACGGGAAGTGGGAGGAGATAAAAGATGTTAAATAATGTAAATAATAAAAGAAAGAAATATTTGTCTGTTGTAATTTTGTTATGGGTTGCTTTTATTCTATTGTATATTTTTTTCAAAAATGTCATATTCGTTAATAATCAAACTAATGCTAATATAGTCTTTCCTGTTAAAAGGGGGAATTTCGAAGTTACGATCTTAGAAGGAGGTAGTATTGAAGCAAAAGAATCTTTGCAAATAAAATCAGAGGTCCAGGGAGAAACAAAAATACTAAGTATTGTAGAAGAAGGTTATTATGTTACACCGGAAGATGTTCAAAAAGGAAAGATATTGGTGGAACTGGATGCAAAAAAGTTGTTAGACCAGCAAATAGAGCAAGAATTAAGTTTTCAGAGGGCAAAAGCAAGTCTGGCTAATGCAGAAGAACAATATGAAATACAGAAGAATCAAAACGAGATAGACATTCGGCAAAATGAATTAGCAGTAAAATTTGCGAGAATGGATATTGAAAAATATTTAGGTATCGATACAACAAATGAAATTTTGAAGAAGATCGGTGTGGATAATGAAAATGTTCAAAAATTAGTTCTTTTAGAAAAACAAAACCGAATGAATGAAGAAGGAACAAATAATAACGGGGAGAAGGAAAAGGAAAGTGATAACAATAATGAAGAAACAGTAACGAATACAGAACTGGAGGAAAATAAAGGTGATTTAACAAAAACGTTAATATCTTCAATTACATCTGAAAGTATTGATTTTAGAAAATATGCGGATTCAGCGTTGTTAGGAGATGGTGTTGCTCAACAAACATTGCAGAAATATACTACGGATGTAATTTTGGCGGAAGAGGATGTAAAATTGGCCCAGAAAAAATTGGAAGGGACACGAAGGTTATATGAGAAGGCTTTTGTAACACAAACAGACCTTGAAACAGATGAGTTAACTTTAAAAAGAAGACAGGTAGCCTTAGAACAGGCAAATACTAATAAATCTCTTTTTATTCAATACGAATTCCCAAAGCAGGCTGAGAGAATTATTGCAGAGTATATCGAGGCTGTATGGAAATACATCCGGATGCAAAAGGTGGCGGTGTCTCGTTTGGCTCAGTCTGAAGCAAATTTGAGTTCAGCAAAATCACAGTTTGCTATTGAAGCCCGAAAAAAAAGAGAACTGGAAGAGCAAATTCAAAAATGCATGATAAGGGCAACAAAGCCTGGGTTGGTCGTTTATGGTGGCGAAGAAGACCGTTTTATGCAAGAAAGAATACAGGAAGGGACATCTGTTCGTGAAAGACAGATAATAATAACGATTCCAGACACCTCGGTTATGCAAGTTCGTTCAAGGGTACATGAATCTAATATTAAGAGAGTTAAACAGGGGCAAAAGGTTAAGATTCGGGTAGATGCATTCCCAGAAGAATCATTGACAGGTACAGTGGACAAAGTGGCTGTTCTACCAAATGCACAAAATAGATGGCTGAATCCTGATTTAAAAGTATACGATACATTTATCATTATTGATGGAACGCATTCGTGGCTAAAACCTGGTATGACAGCTCAGGTGGAAATATTAGTTGCAGAATTAAACGATGTACTTTTTGTGCCGATGCAAAGCGTTTTTAATGTTGATAATCAACAGGTATGCTATGTGCAAAAAGGAAATGAGATAGAAATGCGAATTGTAAAAACTGGAGAATTTAACGAGTCATTTATTGAAATAAAAGAAGGATTAAAAGAAGGAGAAAAGGTACTTTTATACACTCCGGGACAAACTATTCAATCAAGACCGAGTGAAAAATAATAGATATAAACACGAGATATAACATTGAAAAATTGTGTAATTAAAATAGAAAACTTAAAGAAAAATTATAGAATGGGAAGTGTGGATATTTATGCTTTAAGGGGGATTGATATTGAAATAGAAGAAGGTGAGTTTGTGTGTATTATGGGACCATCAGGATGTGGTAAGTCAACATTGTTGAACATTCTGGGTTGTTTAGATAAACCTACTGATGGAAAATATTATTTAAATGGCTGTGATATTTCTTATTTGGACGACGATACCCTTTCGGATATGCGTTGTAATTATTTGGGCTTTGTTTTCCAGTCCTACAATCTGATCCCTCAACTATCTGTAATTGAGAATATTGAAATACCCCTTTACTATCAGGGTATTTCTCCAAATGAAAGTAGGGAAAAAACAATAGAAATGGCTTCTCGAGTGGGATTAGCGGAACGGTTATATCATAAACCTACAGAACTTTCAGGTGGACAACAGCAGAGAGTAGGTATTGCGCGTGCTCTGGTAAATAATCCATTAGTTATTCTTGCAGATGAGCCCACAGGGAATCTGGATTCAAAATCGGGGAAGGAAATTATAGATATTTTTATAGAACTTCATAGGCAAAAAAAAACTATCATTATGGTAACACATGATGAGGATATAGCAAGAAATGCAGAAAGAATTATATGCTTGCGGGATGGATTAATAGAAAATGATGAAAGAGTTTATCGAGGGTAGGAATATAGAGGAGATGGAATGATTAGAATATGCTGAATTTAGTGTCTATATATCGCTGGATAAGGGTAATTAAGATGGGGTTTAAAAGTTTATGGTTACATAGACTACGCTCGTTATTAACAGTGCTAGGGATTGTCTTTGGTGTTGCATCTGTGATTGCTATGTTAGCAGTTGGAGAAGGTGCAAGTCAGGTTGCACAAGAACAAATTCGGAAATTGGGCAGTAAAAATATTATTGTTCGTAGTGTCAAACCTTCATTAGAACAAAAGGCCACAGGACAAAGAAGTCGAGCTATTGAATATGGAATAACATGGGAAGATGCAACAAGAATACGGTCAACAATTCCGGATGTTGAGGTATTGGTTCCCAATAGAATCATTCGTGATGTTGTCTGGAATACACAATGGCAAATAGATGGTCAAATTGTAGGTACAGTAAGTTGGTATCCAGAAATGAGACAATTGCAAATAATCGAGGGGCGTTATTTTAATGAATCTGAAGTTTTGAGTGTAAAAAATGTCTGTATATTGTCGTTAAATACTATAGCAAGATTATTCCCTAATGGAAGTCCTATTGGAAGGAGTGTACGGATTGGTTCTGATTATTATAAGGTTGTGGGTATTATAGAAGATGAAGGTGGAGTAGGAACATCAACTCAAACACAAAGTTTTCTTACGCAATCAGCAGGTAATAATTTAAGGGAGGAGAAAAGAGGTAGTATCCAATCTATTCAGGAGGGAATGGGAAGGGGAGACAATAGAAAAGCAACAATGACAACACCTAATTATCGAGTTTATATTCCTATTACATCGGCGCAGAAAAGATTTGGCGAAACATTAGTCCGAAGGACTACAGGAACCTTTGAGGCGGAAAAGGTAGAACTTCATGAGCTTATTGTTATGGTAAATAAAGAAGATAGGGTAGAAGAAGTTGCAAAGGTCGTAGATAATATTCTCCAAAAATATCATAAACAAAGAGATTATGAATTAACGATACCTTTAGAATTGTTAAGACAGGCTGAAAGAACAAAACAAATATTTAATCTTGTATTGGGAACAATTGCTGGAATATCTCTGTTAGTTGGTGGTATAGGAATAATGAATATTATGTTAGCAACAGTTACAGAAAGAACACGGGAAATAGGTATTCGAAGAGCATTGGGAGCACGAAAAAGAGATATTGTGATTCAATTTCTTGTAGAGACAATTATAATGTCAGGGACAGGTGGGCTTATGGGAATTGGATTGGGCTTATTTGTTCCATATCTGATAACATACTTTGCTTCTATGCCTACGATTATTCGTTTATGGAGTCCCGTGATTGCATTTGGCATTTCTGCCGGAATTGGCATTATTTTCGGAATATATCCGGCACTTCGTGCTGCAAATATGGACCCTGTAGAAGCCCTTCGCCATGAATAGTTAAAAATAGCACTTTTACCTTCCTTTGTATATAATTAGGAAAATTATATTTTCCCACAAAATTCTAAGTCTGATATGTTACAAGAAAAGATTGAGATAAGAGGTGCAAAAGATCTAAGTGAAGTGAATGAAGCCATTCAATTAATGTCGAATGTTTCACGGGGAGACTCTTTTGTTGCACATGATTGGTTGGGTAATGTGGGAGCAAAATATCCAAATTTTCAGAATGAACATATTCGTATTGCACTATATGATGGAAAAATTATATCTGCTTTAAGAATTATAACAGATGTTATTCGTATAGGTGAGGCAAGGTTAAAAATGGGGGGAATAGTATGGGCTTCTACTGCAAGATATTTTAGGAATAAGGGTATTGCTAGTAGAGTTATTCAGAACGCTGTGAATTATATGAAAGCCAATTTATACCATGTTTCTATGCTTTTCGGAGTTCCTAATTTCTATCGTAGATTTGGGTTCGCTACCACGATTCCTGAGTTTTACACCGATATTCCAACATGTAATTTGTTAACAAGTATTAAACCTACCCAATATAAAGTGCGTAAGATGAGACCTGCGGATATTGTTTTATTGAGGAAAATACATGATAATAATGATGAAGATATCTCATGCTCAATAATAAGGACACAAGCACATTTTGCAGTTAAATGGAAATTGTGGGAAACGGGAAGAACAGTAATGGATATGAATGGAAAAATATTAGGATATTTTTTGCAACGAATCAAACAATCCGATACATTGTTTGTACAAGAAATGGGCTCTACGAATGAAGAAGCATCAAAGGTAGTATTGCATGCTGTTGGTAAATTAGCAGAAAAAGAAAAATTAGGAAAGATTCAGTTTGCTTCTCCACCTTCTCATCCCATTATTCGTTTTCTGAATAGTTACTGTCCAATACGAAAGACACATTATAAGAGAAGTGAGGGTGGGATGATGGCGATAATTAACGAAGAAGAAACTTTAGAATGTATGCTTCCCGAATGGGAAGAACAACTTCGACAAAAATCTTTGCTGAATCAGGAGGATGAAACTACTATTATTATTTCAGGTGTTCCATATTGTATCCGCTACCGTAAAGGTTCTATAAGTGTTATAAAAAAGTCAGGAAGAAACAAAATTTCAATAGATAAAGAGGAACTTGCAAAACTAATTTCTGGATATATTTGTATGGAGGATATACTAAGCAAAAAAAGATTTTTTATTTCGTCAAATGCAAAAGATTTTCTTTTAAGTATTTTCCCGAAAAGATTTCCCTATGTATGGCAAATGGATAGGTTTTAAAATTTAAAAATTTAATAGAGGTTCTTTATGAAAATTAAAAGCAATAGTATCCAACTTAAATTTATTGGAAACCTAATTGTAGTTTTTGTTTTTTTATCATTGTTTATATCCATATTGCAGTTTGTATTAATTAACAATCTAGTTATTAAGGCTGCTAATGAAAGAATAAAGTTGAACATGAAGTCAGGTTGGTATTATTTTGACGAAAAAAAACGAAAATTAGAAATGATACTTGATTTTTTAGAGGATACTTTTTCAAAAAAAGAAATGCTCGAAGGAACGGAGGGATTGATTTCTTTAAGCAAATATACAGAAAGTAAAGATTTAGATTATCTTTGGATAATCTCAAAAAATTCAAATGTTCTACCCAAGGAAGTGTTGTCAGAGTTTAATTCCTTTTTTGTTAGTGAGGATTCAAAAAATAACACAGGGTTTATAAAGAAAAATATCCGAGATTTGCAAGAAAAAATTCCATTTATCTTTCAGTCAGGAAGAACTATCCCAGAGGATGAATCCATTTCGGTGTTTGCATCGAAAAAAATAATCTATTCAAATTTCGATGAAGAGGTTATTTTGATTGCTGGCTGTTGGTTAGACGGAGCCAATTATTTCGTAGACCAAATCCAGAATATTGTATTTGAAGATAGTTTTTACAAAAAAAAGCGTGTAGGAACGGTAACAATATTTAACGGTGATGAAAGAGTTGCCACAACAGTTTTGTTGTCTAACGGTCAAAGAGCCGTTGGAACACAGGTATCAGAGGCTGTGAAACAACAAACCTTGATAAGAGGTATTCCTTGGATAGGAAGGGCCCAAGTATTGGATGATTGGTATCTTGCGTGCTATGAACCTATCAAAGATATTCATGGGAATATTATAGGCATGCTGTATATGGGAGAGTTAGAAGCGGTAACAAAGGATGCTCGAACTTTTGTGCTTTTTCTAACTTTATTTATTATTTTACTCATTATGTTTATTGCTTTATTTGTTCGTCTACGCCAGACAACCCGTTTGCTGAAAAGGATTTATAAATTGAGAAAATCTGCTATTGAGTTTTCGCAAGGGAATTTTTCTACTCGGGTAGAACAAGATAGCACAGGTGATGAAATATCTGAATTAGTTTCTGTATTTAATTCTATGTTAGAAACAATTGAAAATGACAGACTTAAATTGATTAAGCAACAAGAACTGGTTGAAGAAGCTAACGCCAATTACCTCGATATGTTAGGATTTGTTACACATGAATTGAGAAATAGTTTGGGTTCTGCCTTATTTAATGTTATTTCACTTAAGGAAGGTGTATATGGAGAAACATCTGAGGAAGTAAAAGAAGGTCTTAACATTGTAGAAGATAGCCTAAAATATTTGAAGGAAATTACCAACAATTACTTACAACTTTCTCGTTTGGAACAGGGAGAACTATACTTTGAGAAGAAAGAAGTCAACCTACAAAAAGATGTAATACAACCTGTTTTGAATGATATTTCAAAATTGTTGGAAATGAAAAAACTTAAAGTAGAAAATGAAATACCAGAGAATTTTGTTTTACCAGCAGATATAAATTTGATGCGTGTTGTTTATGAAAATCTCTTAGGCAATGCAGTTAAGTATGGAAAAGAAGAGGGGAATATAAAAATTTCTGCAAGTCGAACAGAAGGAGGCCAAATACAATTGATTGTTTGGAATGATGGCCCTCCTATCGAACCTCAATTGATAACATCTCTTTTCCATCGCTTTAAAAGATACGACACAAAAACTCCGGATGGGAAAAAAGGTGCAGGATTAGGGTTGTTTATTGTAAAAAGGATTATAGAATTGCATGGGGGAGAGGTTTCTGTCCACTCTGAAAAGGATAAAGGAACTTCATTTATTATAAATATTCCTGTTTGATATGTTAGGTGTCTTTCTTTGAAAACTGACTTCGTATGACATTTAACGCTCCACCGGCTTTATACCACTCAATTTGTGTGGAGTTGTAAGAATGATTTGCCAGTATCATTTCGCGGGTACCATCTGCGTGGTGAATGGTTACAGTTAATGGTTTCTGGGGTGTAAAGTCATTTAAATCTAAAATATCAATCTTATCGTCTTCACGAATTTTTTCATAATCGTCCGGATTTGCAAAAGTAAGGGCGAGTATCCCTTGTTTTTTCAAGTTTGTTTCATGAATACGGGCAAAACTACGCGCAAGTATCACTTTTATACCCAAATATCTTGGTTCCATAGCAGCATGTTCTCTTGAAGAACCTTCTCCATAGTTTTCATCTCCTATAACAATAGTTCCTATCCCTTGTTTCTTGTAAAACCGTTGAACAGCAGATACAGTGTCGTACTGCCCTGTTATTTGGTTTTTTACACAATTTGATTTGTTGTTAAACGCATTAATAGCCCCCATAAAACAGTTATTAGAAATGTTATCGAGATGACCTCGATATTTTAGCCATGGTCCTGCAGGAGATATATGGTCGGTTGTGCATTTGCCTTTAATTTTTAATAAAACAAACAATCCTGTTAGAGCCACATTATTAAGAGGAAAAGGTTCTAACAATTGCAGTCTATTAGAGTTAGGATGAACTTCCACTTTTAATTTGTCCGTATCCTTTGCTGGTGGAACATAACCTAATTCAGAGATTATAAACCCATTATCGGGAAATTCTTTACCAAGAGGCGGGTCCAGTTTTACTTCAACACCTTCTTCATTTAGTAATTTATCTGTTATAGGGTTAAATGTTATATTCCCTGACAAGATAAATGCAGTTACTATTTCAGGAGATGCCACAAATGCATGTGTCTTGGGATTTCCGTCATTTCTCTTTGCAAAGTTTCTGTTGAAAGAAGTTACAATGGTATTGGGTTCATCGTCAGGGCCATAACGAGGCCTTGACCATTGTCCAATACAAGGACCGCATGCATTTGCAAGAACTACACCATTGATACCTTCAAAATCGTGTAGTATTCCATCCCGTTCAATAGTTTTACATATCAGATCAGACCCGGGTGTAATGATGAGTTCTGATTTTGCTTTTAACTTTTTGGAAATAGCCTGTCGAGCAATAGAAGCAGACCTGCTTAAGTCTTCGTAGGAAGAGTTTGTACATGAGCCGATTAGTCCTACTTCAACTTTGAGAGGCCAATTATTCGTAATTGCCTTTTCCTTTAATTGTGATATGGGAGTTGCTAAATCAGGAGTAAAAGGACCATTTATATAAGGTTCCAGAGTGGCCAGGTCTATCTCTATTGTAGAATCGTAATATTTTTCAGGAGAAGAGATAATCTCTTTGTCAGGACAAAGTTCCTGACCCAATATTTCACATAGTTCAGCAACTTTTTCTCTTCCTGTGTATATCAGATAATCTTTCATTCGTTTATCATAAGGGAAAATTGAACATGTCGCTCCCACTTCTGCACCCATATTACAAATAGTTGCTTTACCTGTACAAGAAATTGTTTCCGTTCCAGGTCCAAAATATTCAATAATGTATCCCGTTCCTCCTTTAACAGTGAGAATACCCGCTAATTTCAAGATAACATCTTTAGGTGAAGTCCATCCTTTTAATTCTCCCAAAAGTTTAACCCCCATGATTTTTGGAAATTTTAATTCCCAGGGGAGACCGGCCATTACATCTACAGCATCAGCGCCACCTACACCTATCGCTATCATTCCTAATCCTCCAGCATTAGGTGTATGCGAGTCCGTTCCAATCATCATTCCCCCGGGAAAAGCATAGTTTTCTAATATTACTTGATGAATAATTCCCGCCCCCGGTTTCCAGAAACCAATCCCATATTTCTGTGAGACACTATAAAGAAAGCTGTAGACCTCTTCATTATCTGTTAAGGCTTTTTGAAGATCCGCTTTTGCCCCTTTTTCTGCTAATATGAGATGGTCACAATGAACAGTAGTAGGAACTGCAACTTTAGGTCTCCCTGCCAGCATGAATTGAAGAAGTGCCATTTGGGCTGTTGCATCTTGCATCGCGACGCGGTCCGGGTTAAACTCTATGTACTCTTCACCTCTCTTTATTTCTCGAATATCACTGTTATTGCATAAATGAGTATATAAAATTTTTTCAGTGAGCGTTAGGGGTCGATTTAATTTATGTCGAATTTGATAGAGTTTCTTTTGAAAGGTACTTAATGTATCAGAAATCAATTCGAAATCAAATAACATAATTGTATCTCCATTAGATAGGGGAAAGATTAATAGAAAAGAATAGAGAAATTATATAGGAAGGGATTATTCTTTTGCTAATATATATACAACTTCTTCTGCCAAAAGATTGTTGAGATAGTTTACAACCCCTTTGGCATTTAGAGCAATTTCTTCAATTATTTTGATATTCATTTCCTTACAAAGGTTTCGAAAATCTTTTAATGTAAGAAAATGTCTGTTAGGACTTTCATACCAGGAGTAAGGAAGATTGGGAGTGACTGGTGAAACACCTTTTAATAATATATTTGAACGAACTTTCCAGTGCCCAAAATTAGGGAAACTTACAATTCCTTTCTTCCCGATACGGAGCATCTCTTTTAATACAAGGTCCGGTCGCTTTATGACCTGTAATGTCATGCTTAATATAACATAATCGAAACAATTATCAGGCAACTCAGAAAGTCCCTCGTCGATATCTGCTTGTATTACAGGTAAACCACATGAAATAGCACTTATAACATTCTGTTGGTTAATCTCAATTCCTAAACCATCAGTTTTTTTCTCACGGTCAAGACGGCATAGCAATGTACCTGCTCCACAACCAAGGTCTAATATTCGTGAATTATATTCTATCAGTCTTACAATTAAATCCAGATCAATTCTTGATCCTGAGTAAATGCTATTGGGTATAACAATTTTAGGTTCGACCCTCTCCTGTCTATCATTTGCAAAGCACTTTGGACAAGGTCTGTCTGGGAAATAGATATGTTTCAAAAAACCGCTGACCAATTCTGTCATGTTTGTGTAGTCTATCAGAAAAGAGTCATGCCCATAGGGAGATTTGATATTGCAATAACTAACCTTTTTCTTTTGTCTTGCAAGAGCAAATACAATTTCCCGTGATTTTTCTGGAGGATACAACCAATCGGACGAGAATGAAACTACTAATGTTTTCCCCTGAACTCGGCTCATTGCATCATCTAAATTCTTATATCCTCTGGAAATATCAAAATAGTCAATTGCTTTTGTAATGTATAGATATGAGTTAGCATCAAAACGATTAACAAATTTTTCACCTTGGTAGTCAAGATAACTTTCTATAGAAAATTCTTTATCAACATCATATCGTAATTGTTTCCCATTCTGGAGTTTTCGTCCAAATTTCTCTTTCATTGAGTCGTCTGAAAGATATGTAATATGGGATAACATTCTTGCAACAGCTAATCCATTGGTAGGACCGGGGGAGGGGTAATACTTACTATTTACAAATTTGGGGTCAGAAAGTATTGCATGTCTCCCTACTGCATGAAAAGCAATTTGTTGAGCTTCACTTACGGGAGGTGCAGAAATTACAACTATTGATTTTGTTTTTTCAGGGTACCTTACGCTCCATTCCAGTGCTTGCATTCCTCCCATTGAACCACCGATAACGCAAAGCCATACAGGTATTTCTAAATATTTCATTAATTCATATTGTGCTTTAACCATATCGCCTATGGTTACAAAAGGAAAATCTTTACCATAAGGTTGTCCTGTTTCTGGATTTATAGACATCGGGCCTGTTGAGCCAGCACATCCTCCTAATGTATTGGAACAGACAACAAAATACTGATTAGTATCAAGCGCTTTTCCAGGACCAATCATAGGGTCCCACCAGCCTGGTTTTTTATCGTCGGGGCTATGGTAGCCTGCCGCATGAGCATCTCCTGATAACGCATGGCATACAAGAATCGCGTTATCTTTATTAGGAGATAAATTACCATAAGTTTCGTATGCGATAGTTACAGGTCCTAACTTTGCTCCACTCTCCAGAGTAAGATATTCTGGAGAGTGAGCAAAGGTATAATACTTTGTTTCTACAAATCCTACATTTCCTATATCCATACTTCCATCATTATACTAAAAATTATTCTTGGGACTTATTTAATGCCTGGTCTAAGTCTTCAAGTATATCATCGATATCCTCGATACCAATAGACAAACGAATAAAATCAGGTGTAACACCTGCTGATTTTTGTTCTTCTGGGGATAATTGTTGATGTGTGGTAGAAGCAGGATGAATAACCAGAGTTTTAGCATCTAATACATTGGCTAAGTGTGAAACAAGTTTTAAATTATCAATGAATTTTTTTGCAGAAGGGATATCACCCTTAATGCCAAATCCGACGATAGCCCCCTGACCTTTAGGCATGTATTTTTGTGCTCGTGCATAATCCGTATGTGATGGAAGTCCCGGATAATTTACCCATTTAACGGCTTTATGTTTTTCCAAAAATTGAGATACCTTCAGAGCATTTTCACAATGGCGGGGAACTCTTAAATGAATAGTTTCCAGTCCCTGTAATAATAAAAAAGCATTGAATGGAGATAAGCAAGGTCCCATATCTCTAAGTAAGGTTACACGGGCTTTAATAATATAACTAATGTTTCCTAACGGTTTGAATATATCATTAAATACCATGCCATGATAACTGGGGCTGGGTGTGGTAAATTCAGGAAATTTCCCGTTGTCCCAATCGAATTTCCCACTGTCTACAATCACCCCTCCCAAAGAAGTTCCATGTCCACCTATTACTTTTGTGGCACTATGGACTACTATGTCTGCACCATAATCAATGGGCTTAAACAAAATAGGAGATGTTACGGTATTGTCTACTATAAATGGGATACCATGTTCATGAGCTATTTGGGCTATTGCTTCAAAGTCTACAATGTCATTTGCGGGGTTGCCAATGGATTCAACATATAAAAAACGGGTTTTGTCATCCATCTTCTTTTTAAAATTCTCAGGGTTGCTTGCATCAACAAAACGGGCTTCAATCCCCAATTCAGCGAATGTATTGACAAATAAATTATATGTTCCTCCGTAAAGTGTACTGGATGAAACAAAATTTTGTCCTGCGTGTGTTATATTTAGTACAGCAAGTGTTACAGCAGAGGAACCTGAAGCCAGTGCTAATGCACCGACACCTCCTTCCAATTCTGCGACCCTTTTTTCAAATACATCTACAGTTGGATTCATAATGCGACTATAAATATTTCCAAATTCCTGAAGAGCAAACAATCGTGCTGCATGTTCACTATCCTTAAATACATAAGAAGTAGTTTGATAAATAGGTACTGCTCGTGCACCAGTTGTAGGGTCTGTAACCTGTCCGGCATGCAATGCTAAAGTTCCTTGACGGTATTGATGTTTTGTCATAATTATTCCCTTTCTTTTTTTATTTATTTTATTGTTTATTGTCCATTGAATAAAGATGTTGATAAGTATCTTTCTCCAGAGTCCGGAAGAATAACAACAAATGTTTTATTTTCAAATTCTTCCTGTTTTGCAAGTCGAATAGCCACAGCCATCGCCGCTCCCGAACTTATTCCTGCGATAATCCCTTCTTCTTTTGCTAATCGTCTTGCGGTTTCAAATGCTTCTTCGTCTGTTACTGTTTCAATCTGGTCAACTAAATTTAAGTCTAAAATATCGGGTTTAAATCCTGCACCAATCCCCTGTATCTTATGAGGTCCCGGGGAACCTCCGGATAGAACAGGGGAACCTGCTGGTTCAACACCTACGCTTATAATTTTTTTACCGCATACTTCTTTAATATATCTGCTTACTCCTGTTATTGTTCCACCTGTTCCAATGCCTGCTACAAAAACATCTACACTACCATCGGTATCATTCCAGATTTCAGGACCTGTGGTTCTGAAATGGATGGATGGGTTTGCAGGATTTTTAAACTGTTGTGGCATAAAATAATTTGGGTTTTCGCTTGCAATTTTTTCTGCCTCTGCAATGGCACCACGCATTCCTTTTTCGCCGGGCGTAAGAATGATTTCAGATCCAAATGCCTTTAACATTGCCCTGCGTTCTAAACTCATTGTTTCGGGCATGGTTAGAATAAGACGATAACCTCTCGCGGCAGAAACAAATGCGAGGGCAATCCCTGTGTTACCGGATGTAGGTTCTATTATGGTTCCTCCGGGTTTTAAAAGACCTTTATTTTCCGCGTCCCATATCATTGCTGAACCAATACGGCATTTTACAGAGTAACCTGGATTCCGACCCTCAATTTTTGCAAATATTTTGTCCGTTTTTGTCTCTTGAGTGAGTTTGTTTATTTTTATCAAAGGTGTGTTCCCAATTGATTGACTGTTATCTAAAAATACTTTCATTTTATAATCCTCCTGAATATATAGTTAAATTTAATTTAATAACGACTGAATTAGAAAAATAGAAATGGAAAAAGAGAAGAAACTAACACATGAAGGGGGTACATCGGCAGGTGAAAATAAAAATATCTACTTTTAATAAATGTATGTATTGCATTATTGTCTTTTTTGTACCTGTGTTAGTTGTAATCATAATCATCTTTTTTAGTTTAACATATTTTTTTATAATAAACAAATTTACATAGAAGTATATTCCCATAGAATAAAAATTTGCATTGGGCTACTGTTTATGATATAGTATGACTTGTCAATTGAATATGTCAAGGGGGTTTATTGGTTAGGGATGTACTAAAAATCCGATGATGCGTAAGTACCCGACCTAAAAAGTGAAGGGCTTTGTATTTTGGGTTTGAGAGTACAGGCTAATAAACTTCTGTGACAGAATGTGTATGTTTTAGGAGATGCACAAGTGAATATTTTTGTCGGAAATCTGTCGTATTCATCTACCGAACAGCAATTAGAAGAATTGTTCGGAAGATACGGCAAAGTGGACTCTGCGCGAATCATTTCAGACCGTAATACGCGTAGGTCTCGTGGCTTTGCGTTTGTGGAAATGCCTGATGACAATGAGGCAAAATCAGCAATCGAAGCACTCAACGGTTCCAGTTTTGGTGGAAGAGAAATCAAAGTTAACGAAGCCAGACCTAAGGAGGAATTTGCACCGCGCAGAAATCGTAATCGTTACAGACAATAACTCGTAAAGAGATTATATAGTACGATTATAAAATGTGCTCACTTCTAAAGAGAAGTGAGCACATTGGGTTTTAAAGTACATTATTTTTTGTATTCTTGTCCGGGGGTATATTGTTTTGTTACATGTTTCTGTAAATTTTCAAATTCCCAATGGACATCTCTCATTTTTTGTTCTACAAAAAGATAGGATTGGTCTGCATAGTGAGGTGAGTTTTCATTTTGAGTTGCACTACCGAATTGGTGCAATGCTTTAGAAGAAACCTTTCCATTTTTATCCCATTTTACCAGTAGAATATAAGAATCACCGGCCCTGCCTTCTAAATATTTTCCGGTCCATTCCCCATAAACACAATAAAGTAAATCAGGTCCTCCGCCTAAACCGAGGTTTACTTTGCCACGAACGAGGCGGTTAATTTCTTTCCATGGAATATCGATTCTGCCGTAAGTAGATTGAAGCAAATGAATTTTTTCCTTAAAGGTTTTGAACAGGTCAGGGATAGGTCTGTCAAATATCTCGGCACGGACTACGGGCTCTAATGTAAGTATAGCGATGGCTGCAGACGAATTTTCAGGGTCCGCTTTCCCATCCCAATTTTTAATTAGTTCCAATGCTTGTTTTTCAATTTCATTCTCCGGGTTAAACTCGTTTGAAATCTTGTCAACATACTTTTTTGCTAATGAGTTTTTAGAGTAAGTCCAGTCGAATTTATACTCATAAAATTCTTCTTCTGTTATGGATTCATCACTACCTAAAAGTTCTAACAATCGTAGGGCCCGATTGGTCATGTGGTCGGGAGGCTCAATTCCAAATGTTAGAGAGTATTTATTCGGATTGGGATTGTCCTCACCAATAGTTGTCTGGAAAGGAGTAGAGTTGCAATTTTGTATAAAACCCGATTTTGGATTTTTAACTTGAGGTAGTTTTTCAAAAGGTAAGTATTCTGTCCACAGTGTTTCGGAGGTATCTCCGGGTAAATAGCCTTTCCAATCATATTTTTCAGAACGAATAGGCAAAAGAGCATTGTATATATACCAAATATTCCCTTCATAATCTGCATAGCCTATATTGAAAGAAGGTATACCCTGTATTCTTAGTGCCTGTTCAAATTCATGTATATTCTTTGCTTTGTTCATCCGATACCATTGTTCTATTTGTTTTATATTTTTATATCCTGCGTATCGAAGAGCATAGACTCCATGAGGACGACGGATAGCAGGTCCATAATCACAAAATAATATTTCTCGTGATATTCGAATGAGATATTTGTCAAATATTTTTACAGGGATGTGTACGACTTTTCTTTCAAAGTTTTTCCATTGTCCATCCAATCGATATTGAGCAGGATTTTCTGGATTAATTGTTAATTCATAGACATCTACAAGGTCAGGCATATTTACTGTATGTGCCCAACCTAAGTAGTTATTGTGTCCATGAAGTATAACAGGAGCCCCTGGAAAGACTCCACCGGTTATATCCCATCCTTCTTCACTTTTAAGTCGGGCTTCATACCATGCAACAGGACCTGTCCACGGTTGATGAGAATTTATATCGAGGAATGTAGAACCATCTGTTGTTCTTTTAGGGCTTATAGCAAATGTATTTGAACCTAAGGGTAGGTTTTCGAAAATCTTTTGTATAATTATGTTTTCATCATTTTTCCCCAACATTTTAGGGCGGTGAATCTGGGGTTTCTCTCTTGATTTGAATAAGGGTTCAATGTAACGATTTAGTCCAAAGAAAAGAGGTGCTTTAAGGACAAATCCTGCAATGATGTCTTTTCCTGAAGCGGGGAAGACACTCCAGCAAGTGACCTCATCAGGATGAAGCCCTGCATAATGGTTTACTCCTTCCGCATAAGCATCACAAATGGCTTTTATTTCATCGGATAAATCCGTTTCATATTGTTTGTTCACAATGTCCCATACATTTAAAAACTCTAACATGTAATCATAAATAAATCCTTTAAAACCTTCCATTACTCCACTTTTACCACGAATTAAAATCTGCCCTTCCTGGACAGTTTTGAAGTCATCTTCACATTGTGCATATGCTAAGCCATAAGCAACATCAATATCTCTTTTCCCATAGATATGCGGGACACCCCATTCATCACGATATATGGTGACATCATATTTTCCTTCAGGAGGTATGAATGGTTCGAGCGATGGGGGGGTATTTTTTATTTCTTCACAGCCTGTAATAAGGATAAAACAAAATAAGACAGATAATTTAAATAGAAGAAAGACCTGTTTTTTCATACACTCTCCTTTAATAAACAAAATAGTAAATTTTGATTAGTAGGACAAAAAAATGGGGGGATTTGTTTCAAAAATAATAAAAGGGAAATGGTAATTATCTAATTGGGATAAATGGAAACCAGATAGAAATTTTTTGGCGGGGAGATAAAAACGCTCCATTAAAATTGGCGTTTGTTATTATTGCTCCTTCAAGCAAGGCATCCTTTAAAAATGCATTGGATAAATTTGCTCCACTGAGATTGGCTCCCCTTAAATCAACTTGAGAAAGATTTGCCATGAAGAGATCTGCTTCACCTAAATATGCTTGTCGAAAATCACTTTTCGTTAAATCTGAATTCTTGAATTTAGCCCTATATAAGTTTGCTCCGGAAAAATTGAATTGTTTCATTATACGATTAGAAAAGTCTACTTCATTAAGGACTGCATTAGAGAACATACAACCTTCTAATACTGCATCTATAAACTTTACCATAGTTAAATCTGCTTGGGAAAAGTTTGTGTCTCTTAGGTCAGATTTTATGAAAGAGGCCGAATGAAGGTATGCCTTTTGAAAATTAGCCTGTCTCAAGTCCGCTTCATTAAAAACACACTGTCGCAAATCACATTTGCTTAAATTTATTCCAGCAAAGTTTTTATTTATAAAATTTAGTCTGCTTAAATCCGGTGAAATTGCTGGGTCAGAGTCCCTCCATTGATTCCAAACTTGAATTCCTGCTTCTAATATTTTTACATGTTCTTTATATGCCATATATTTTCATCCTAAAATCATGCTCGTTTTATCACTATTCATATAATAACACGAATTGTTGTAACCTTTAAATAAAATAGTTCTTATGTAAATAACTTAAAGAATAATAGACTAATGTAATGATAAATTATAGTATTAAGTCTTATTATGGTATATAATTTTGCTGTATATATGGTGATAAATTAGGAGGAATGCAGGAAGATTTTATTGGAATAATTTTTTGCTCTTCAATAGATTTGTGAATCCCTTCCATGATTTCAACGATATGCCTTGCTAATTCTCCGTTGGCACTATAGGAGGAACGATTTGTTTGTAATGCACAAACCATATCGCTAATACCGATGCCTCTCATATTGGTGAAAAAATCATAGCATGTGGGGAATTCAGTCCATTCTTTTTTGAATTGATTGAAGAAAAATATCTTACCACCAAAACAGTTAGGGTCCGGGAGGGACAGGGAACCTGTTTCACCATGTATTTCAATGTGGGGTAGATGATGGGACCATGTATCAAAACTCATAACAAGTGTACATAATACATCATTTTCAAAATTTAATACAGTATGAATATCCGTCGGAACCTCTACATGAATTTGTTTTCCATATAAGGGCTGGCTTGTGATAGTTCTTGTCTCAAAAGTAGTTTTACCATAAGAAAAAACAGATTTTACAGGTCCTAATAAAAAGACAAGAGAAGTTAAATAGTACGGTCCCATATCAAATAAAGGACCACCCCCTTTTTTATAAAAAAATTCTGGGGATGGATGCCACGACTCATGTCCTCTGCAAAGCATAAAAGCCGTTGCCGAAATGGGTTTTCCTATCCAACCATCATCAATGATTTTCCTTGCTGTTTGCCAGCTTCCACCTAAAAAAGTATCTGGCGCACAACCCATAAATAACGAGTTTTTCTTGGATGTTTCAATAAGTAAATTGGCTTGTTCGACTGTTAGGGCAAGAGGTTTTTCGCTATATACATGCTTTCCATGTTCTAATGACTTCATAGAAATTTCAAAGTGGGAAGATGGATTAGTAAGATTTATGACCAATTGTATGTCATTTGAGTTTAGAATGCTGTCAACATCCAATACCTCAATATTATACTTTTTCCCTTTTTCTGCTGATTTTTCTATCAAAATATCTCCACAGGCAATAAGTCTCAAATTAGCCAAATGCAAGATATTTTCAATGTATACTTCTGATATATTACCACAACCAATAATGGCACAATTTATGGGTTGCGATATTTGTTCCATATTTTTAACTTCCTCTAACAATTATTTTTCGCAAATATAAACATGGCAAGGTGGAAAATTTTTCAAAATGATAGGGGAACGAGTGCATTTGTTATTAAACTTTTTGGGAAGTTTGTCTTTGAAAAATTTTTTTCCTGAAGGTACCCATGGACTAAAGAAATAAGCAAATGTCAGGAATTTTCCTTTTTCCCGGAGGCATTCGTATGTAGCATCCAATAGTTTATTTTGTAACTCGTCTTCAAACCTTGTCCATGGCAAACCTGATATAATGACATCGCAAGAATCATATCCGGTATCTTTCAGATATTTTAGTGTATTTTCTGCAGAATCCTGGACCACATTGACTTCCGGACATCTTTCTTTTGTAGCCTTCGCAAACACGGGATTGATTTCCATAGCAATGAAAAAAGCATCATACGGTTTTTTCTTTTGGATACACTCTGTAAAAACGCCAGTTCCAGGACCGAATTCAACGATAACTTTCGCATCTTTTAATGGGGCTAAATCAGTTATGCAATCTGCTAATGCGGGACTACTGGGTGCTAATGCCCCTGTTGTTTTATTGGCTCTAAAAATCTCTCCTACAAAAGTCCAGAATGACATAGGTCCGCCTTTCTTGTAATGTTTTTTATTTTTAGGTAAAATAAGATAATAAATTATAAATATTTCATATCAAATTTTCATAATTATATTATCTTATTAAAAGACTTGACTTTTTTGTATGTATATGGTAATATTATAAAGAGGATGATTATGATTAAATATAAATTAAAAATTTGCATTGTTATCTTATTGATGTGCGGAATAATAGCAGGGGGTGTTCCATCTTATCATATAAAAAGAATAGATATAAATGAAGATGGTATTATTGATGTTTGCGATATTCAACGATTTGTATCTGCGATTATTTCGGATAATGTAAATACATTACCGGACATAAATAGTGATGGAAAAATTGATATTAAGGATTTACAAATCCTTATGAGAAATATGGGGAAGAAACAAAAGACATTTCAATTAAGAACATGCATTTTATATAGTAGCATTCCAAAACCAAATTACAGCAATAATCAAAAGATAAAGAAGGTTGAAACATATAATCCTTCGAATAAGCACAACTCAATATATGAAAGTAGAAAACTTTTTATTCTATCTGATAGATATGAGCGGAAAGGAGAGGGGAAGGAAAAGAATTATTCTTTAAAACTGTATGGGAAAAAATATCTCGCTTATCATATCAGCCCAAAATCACCTCCCGATTGTTAAGTTATATTTTCAATTTTTAAGGTTAGAAATTAATTAAGAAAAAGATAAATTAGAAGGAGATAAAATATGAGTAAAGTAACTTATAAAGGGACATTTAGGGTAATAGTATTATCTGTTATTATGTTAATTACCCCATTCATAGGAAAGGCTGTAGCGCCCTGTCCGTTACCATCTGATAATAATGCATTATTGGATTTGCTCTGGCCTATGTTTGATTCAAATCGAGATGGTGGATTATCTAAGGTTGAATTATCAAAGGTATACACCGTACCTGATCAGTATTTTAATATGCTTGATACCAATAAAGACGGAAAAATTGACTGTCAGGAGTTCAGCCCAATTCTTGCTTTGTTGCAATTGTATTTGCCAGGTGGGCTTTTATCTATCGTTGATACTAATGGAAATCAACTCATAGAGTACGAAGAAGTATCAGGTTATATCAGTTTAGAACAGTTCCGACAATTAGATAGGAATAAGAACGGTGTAATTGATTGTGGTGATATTGGAGAACTGCCTCCAATTGAAGGAGAACCTGAAGAAGGTGAAATCATCATAGAGGGTGAAATTGGTATTGAAGGGGAATATACCCCACCAGAAACCGACCCATGTGCCTGGATAGAATTAGCTATTTCTGAGTTTGATAACCTTGACCAGAATAAAGACGGTGTAATTACCCGAGAAGAACTAAACTTCCCCATTATTTTGATTTATCCGCCTATCGTTGATTTTGACGAATTATTTGAACAGTTTGATTTAGATGACAATGGTGCAATTACTAGAGCGGAATTAGAATCATGGGCAGAGATATGTGGAATTATCATAGATGATAATGGAGAATGCCCTTTGCCTGAGATACCACTAAGTAAAGTTGTAGAATTACTTTTCCCGTTTGTAGACTTAAATGGTGATGGGAAATTAAGCCCTGATGAGGTGAGGAATTTGTATCCTGATATTGACAATCTGTTAAGTCAATATAATCTGACTTTGGAAATTGCTTATTTATTAATTGATACAAATAGGGATGGTGGAGCTTCTCCTAATGAGTTGATGATTATATTAAACATATTAGCCCCTCAATTGGGAGTAAATCCTAATAATGTTTTATCAATCATCGATAAAAATGGAGATTCGATGATTGGTTATGAAGAAGTAGCCGAATATGTGACGCCGGAACAGTTTGGCTATGTAGATATGAATGGAAATGGTTTGATTGATTGCAATGACCTGGATTTCATTCTAAATCCTCCTCTTTGGGAGGGTGAATTCCCAATTCCTGATATAGATCCATGTGTAATTGGTCCGTTAGCATTGGAATATTTTGACTTTTTAGACCAGAACAAAGACGGTAGAATTATTAAAGATGAGTTGATTACTCCGCTGACCGTTATTTATCCAATTCCTGTTGATCCTGCATCCCTCGATACTATATTTGCAATCTTTGACTTAGATTCAGATGGAGGTATAACCAAAGATGAAATTAATGCGGTAATCGCGAATTGTGACGAAATTCTCCCAATCGAAGGAGAACCCATCCCTATTGAGGGTGAATTTGAAATTCCAACAGACCCATGTGTAATTGCACCACTCCTGATCAAATACTTTGATTGGCTTGACCGTAATAAAGACGGGAAAATTACTATGGACGAACTAAACGGTCCTGTAATTATGTCAAATATTCCATTGCCAATTGATATTTCTTTGATAGGAGAAGTTTTCAGAAAGTTTGATTTGAATGGAGATGGAGCCGTTACGAAAGAAGAGGTAAAGACAGTATTAAATACTTGTAATGAGGACCCCGGTGAGGGAGAACCTTCAACAGAAGGAGAAATTATAATTGTTCCAGACTTGTGGAATCCATGTTCCATTGTCCCATATGCGATACAAATGTTTAGTTCTATTGATGTCAATGGAGATGGAGTAATAGACTTAAATGAAATAGTTATGTCTATTGCGTCTATCTATATGATGCCTATTGATCAAACATGGTTAATTCGTATTGTAAGTCTGCTTGACCTTAATGGTGATGCGCAAATTACATTGGATGAGTTACAGGTAATTAATGAAAGATGTCAGGCTCAATCATCTGGTGAAATAGGTGGGCCTGGTCCGGGCGGTCCAGGTGGAAATGAACCACCATCGTCATTGGTTTTAGAACGAGCCGTTTCTGGAAATCGCAGGTATTGGCCTGGACAAACATTAACAGTAATCTTAACCATCAGAAATCCTATTCGGTTGAGAATTTCTGCTTTAGGTTTGAAAGAAACGCTCCCGGCAGGGTGGGTTTTAGAATCTGTCGTGGAATCCAGTAATGCTGTTGTAGTTCCTTCTGCAGGTACTACAGGGACATTAGAGTTTGCATGGATAGATATACCAATATTTCCTGTTAAAGTTGTCTATACTGTAAAAGTACCAAATGATGCAGAGGGTCAGGCTGTTATTTGTGGCTATGTTCTTTATCGGACAGTTGACAGTGAAGAATTGACCTCTCCTGATGTTCAGACAGTCTTATTAAAAGGATGGGATCCTGATAGGGCACACTCTGCAGACACCAACCGCGATTGGGCTATATCTTTGACAGAGATGTTGCGAGTTATACAAATGTTTAACTTTGGTGGGTATGGATGTGACCAATCTTCAGAGGATGGATATGGTCCTGGAAATGATAAACCGAGACAATGTTCTCCTCATGCATGCGATTATCGGATTCAGGATTGGAAAATAGACCTTTCTGAATTGCTCCGATTTATACAATTGTACAATGCCCCAGGAAAAGGCTATGTCCTGCAAGATGGGACCGAGGATGGTTTTGCTCCCCTTTTAAACTAAGGGATAACTCATAAGGATTGTGTTGGGAGATAAGGTTTTGTTAACCTTGTCTCCCAACTTTTATTTTAGTAATTCAGGAAAATAGAGAGGTTGTCAGGGAAAATCTCTTTTTGAATATAAATAGCACATAATCCTCCAGAAGAAAAGAGATTTCCGGATAGTTCTTTTATAGACAATTCACCTGATAAAAAAACGCCTTTTTTGTTTATATATGTTCTTAAAATTCTTTCCATGAGGAGTGGTGTAAAGTTAGAAGAATAACATGTAAGAAAAAGGAATAAAGGAGAGCCATTGCACAATATCATTAAATCTTCAAGTAAAACAGAAATATGCTGTTCTAATTTCCAGATTTCATTTTTGGGTCCTCTCCCGAAAGAAGGGGGATCGAGGATAAATCCGTTGTAGGTTTTTCCTCTTTTTATCTCCCTACTGACAAATTTCCTTACATCTTCTACCATCCATCGTACCGAATTTTCATTTGAATGATTGAGAGCAATGTTCATTTTTGCTAATTCAACCATGCCTTTTGAGGAATCTACATGACACACATTAAATCCCTTTTTAATACATGCTACTGTTGAAAGTCCTGTATATGCGAAGAGGTTTAATACATTGATAGTATCCATGTGATTAGTTTTAAGATTTAATATAAGATTCCACAGATGGCAGTGTTCTGGAAAGAAGCCAACATGTCCAAAACCAGTTAATTTTGTGTATACATTAAACCCCTGTAATACTATGGGGAATTGTTGGGGTATCAGATTTTGATACTCCCAATGGCCACCTCCATCATCTGAACGGATATAGGTAGCATCGATATTGTTTTTCCATAAATCAGGTAAACTTTTTGGATAACACGCTTCTGGTGCTGGCCGAATGATTCTATATGGTCCTATTTGCTCTAACTTAACTCGGTTACCAGAATCGATTATCTGGTATGAATTATCCTTATTAAGTTTTTTCTTTGTGTTTATTAAACTCATACTACTATATTTTATTTTTTTATTTTATAAAGGTATTTGAAAATATAGGTTGAATATATTATACTAATTTCAGGGATTAGGGTTGGGAAAACATTTTAATAAGGAGTAAGGCAAATGAAGAAGTATATTGTCATTGTAATTATCTTGGCTGTCATTTTAGCATTAGCATTCCCTATAGTTAACCTAATTGTAGGACCTCCTGTTGGAACTACATTAACAGATAAGAAAGTGGATGACCCAACATTTGCCAAAGTGCTACCTATATTAGAAAAGAAATGTGTGAATTGCCATACCAAAGAATATCGTCTTCCTTTTTATGCAAATTTCCCCGTAGCAAAAGGGATCATAGAAGCCGATATTAAATTAGGATTGTTTTATATGAATATGATAAAAGAACTTTTCCCGGGAGAAAACAAACCACCTACAGAGGTTGCTTTGGCAAAGATTGAACATACAACATTAATGAATGAAATGCCTCCTTTGAGATATATCGCTCTCCATTGGGATAGTATGTTATCAAAAGAAGAACAGAATCTAATTTTATCGTGGGTAAAATCAACGCGTGCCAAACACTATGCAACGCAAGGGATTTCAGATAGTTTGAAACAAGAGGTTGTTCAACCTTTACCCCAAAAAGTAGATGTGGATATACGGAAAGTTGAATTAGGAAATAAGCTATATCATGATAAAAGACTTTCCAAAGATAATACCCTTGCGTGTGCTGGTTGTCATGATTTGGGGACGGGTGGAGTTGACCGTAAGAAATTCTCAGTAGGTGTAGGCGAAGCAGTAGGTCCGATTAATGCTCCTACTGTTTACAATGCCCTGTTTAATTTTGTTCAATTCTGGGATGGTCGTGCTATAGATTTACAGGAACAGGCAGATGGACCTGTTAATAATCCTATAGAGATGGCCTCTAATTGGGAAGAGGTTACATCAAAGTTAAATCAAGATGAGGAGTTTACAAAAGCGTTCTTAGAGGTATATCCAACGGGATATAACAAGGATAATTTTACTAATGCTATTGCAGAATTTGAAAAGACATTAATTACCCCTAATTCACGATTTGACCAATTTCTATTAGGTAAAGCGGATGCATTATCTCCGGAAGAAAAAGAGGGGTATGCTCTATTTAAGAAATACAGATGTGCTACTTGCCATGTAGGAAAGGCCATAGGTGGACAATCGTTTGAAAAAATGGGTTTAAAAGGGGATTACTTCAAAGACCGAGGTGGAGAAATAACCGAAGCGGATTTGGGTAGATATAATGTTACAAAGAATGAAGATGATAAGCATAAATTTAAGGTTCCGCTACTTCGGAATATTGCGGTTACCCCTCCGTACCTTCATGACGGTTCCACAGATGACTTGCAAAAAGTGGTAAATATAATGTTGAAATACCAGGTTGGGAAGCAGATTCCGAAAATAGAGGAAGAGAAGATTGCTAAGTTTTTAATGACCCTGACAGGTGAATACCAGGGCAAACTGTTGCAATAGATAATAAATCTTTGTCTATACAAAGTATAAGTGAAAACTACAGAGCCTGTATATTTAAAAAATGGAAAAGAAATAGAAGAGAAATGTTTAGAATGGGCTTCTTCATCGCTTAAGAATTGTCATGTTTGCCCACGACAATGTAATGTAAATAGGCTGGAAAATAAAAAAGGTCATTGTAAGATTGGACAGTATGCACGGGTATCCAGTGCCTTTCCTCATTATGGGGAGGAATCTTGTCTTGTTGGATGGAGAGGCTCCGGAACAATCTTTTTTAGTGGTTGTAATTTGAACTGTGTTTTTTGCCAGAACTTTGAAATAAGCCAGTATCCTGAGGGTCCGGAATATTCCCCAGAGATTATTGCTCAGGTAATGTTAAATCTCCAGTCTCTTGGGTGTCATAACATTAATTTAGTTTCCCCATCCCATGTCGTTCCACAAATTATAGAGTCTCTTATAATAGCAAAAAAAGAAGGACTAACAATTCCGATTGTATACAACACCAATGCCTACGATTCTCTGGAGACACTCAAAATACTTGAGTATTGGGTTGACATTTATATGCCGGATTTCAAATATTGGGATAGTGAAACCTCTTTTAAGTATTCCAATGCAAAGGACTATCCTGAAATTGCAAGAGCCACTATCAAAGAAATGCATCGTCAGGTAGGTGACCTTGTAATTACTTCTGATGGAATTGCAAGACACGGTTTATTGGTGAGACATCTTGTTATGCCAGGTATGCTCAACCAAACAGAGGAAATTTTAAGATGGTTTGCAACTGAAATTTCAATAAATACCTACATCAATATCATGGAACAATATCGCCCCTCATATAAGGTTCCCGGTACCCCTGAATATTCGGGGATATCGAGGCAACCTACCCCGGAAGAAATAAGAGAAGCTTTTAATATGGCTAAATCCTATGGACTTTGGCGATTTGCAGAATAAAAATTATTACTTTTTTGTCAGTAAAAATTTTTATAGTCTAATTATCAAAGACTCCTTAATTATGTATTACAATGTTTTCGGAGAACCATAAGGGAGCCTGTCGTAATTAAGCAAATAAGTATTATATAAACGAGTATTGAGGAAACGGGTAATTCATCTGTAACAATAACATGAAATGTATAAGTAGATAATGCCTTTTGACCGTTATCGTATTCGCAAATGTATATGCCTGTATCTTCTACTTGTGCGTTAGGTATCCATAATGAACGACAATGGGTATTTAAACCCCTTTCAATCAAGTTTCCATTTATTTTTGTCCAGTTATATGATGAATTTGTTGCAACGGGGTCCGGAACTCGCAAACAAATATCTGCACCAACTTCAAAAATACCACCTAATGTAGAGGAAGAATGACAATCTTCACAATCGGATCCGGGATATACTTCAGGATTTAGGGCCGAATTAATATAGGCTTGCTTCTTTTCATCATAATTCATATTGGCACGGACGAAATATTCATATTCCTGTTTATTTGTCCAACCATCCCCATCTGCGTCTCCATTCGGTCCAAAATATTGCGGTAATAATTGATAATAAATAGGTGTAATAATATTCACATGAATGTTAAAACTTGGGTCTATGGCTTGTGCCGCGATAGAGATTACGGTAGGTATCATGGTAGATTCTGAATTTCCCAGAGTCATATAACCGGCTAACATTTGAGGTAGACCATAGAAAATGGTATATACAACGCCATCTTCACCGCCACAATCGTATATCATCCTCTCCATATTCTGATTGAATGCATTTACAGCAATTTGATGACTTACCCCACCTCTGGATGTGAAATCTATCGCTGAATTTTTATAACACTCAGTAATCAATGAAAATTCTAAAGAGTCTAACATACCATTCCCAGAAATAACAATCGGCTCTATCGATATTTGTCCCCCATTTAAATCACATTCTTCAGGACTAAAAGAAAGACCTTCTGCCCCTTGTTCACCTAATAAAACATAATAAGCACTTAGATTATCATGCAGATACCTCATTCCCGCTTCAATTTCATGGTCAGGGTATCTTACATAATCATGATATTCCCACATGCCGTTATACCAGAAATCACCATTTCCTTCTGAATTTCCAGTTCCCGGTCCACCTAATGGTTTGCTTGTTGTATCTGTTATGGAATCATTATCTACAACACCTAATATAACCTCTCCAACTGCGGTGCTTACATTTACTGTTACACGATATAATTGTCCACTAATTAATTCCACTGTTGTAATGGGGAGTAGATTTGACAAACTATCCTTAGCAGAAAAATCTGCAGTATCGACATTAAGTACAGGTTCACTAAAAACTACCTCGTAAACCGCATTATTTCCGTTGAGAGAGACAAGATTAATTTTATAAACTTTAGGGTAGTCCAACCATTGACTAATAAATTCAGACATACATCGTTGGGCTAAGATTTTGTAACCTTGTTGTGATAGGTGAATATTTCCATCAAATAGTCCTGATGGATGAACCAGTGAGCAGGGATCACCCCCTGGAAATGGAGTATAAGAAGGATAACTGCCGGGGTAAGGTACAGAAGAGGGGGGGAGGTTAGTTGGTGTTGAGGTCCCAAAGTGGTATTGCATTAACCCTAAATTGTGTACATAATAAACACGAGATTTGCTATCTGCAAGAGTCTTTTTCGCTTGTTCAAATCGAGCAAAAGCATTTTGTTGGTCACAAATAGAACAGCCTCCGCGATCTCTTCCAGCGAAAGTGTAACCACAGAATGCTACGCGAATATCGGGACGAACTGATAAAATTTCATCAATTATCCCGTCTATGTAATTTACTATTGTATTGATCATATTTTCTTCTTGAGGTGGATTTGAAAGCATTCCACAACTCCAGCTAGGAGTTTGTGGAGTGCCACGCATAAAATCATTTCCACCTAAAGTCATAACGACAATATCTATCGTTGGGTATTTGATTAACTCATCTTTAATGTTCTGAATATAATTATATTTTTCGGGGTAAAACTCAAATGCTCTTGCACCCATAATAGCAGTTTTACTACCGATTTCTCGTATGTGTTCTAATCCAGGAGTTTCTGTAAAAATTTCTTTGAAAGTTCTGAAAGCCCACATGAAACCCGTCCAGCTATCACCAACTAATAAAATACGCGGGACTTCTTCCTGAGAAAATGCTGTAGAAGTGTTTAGGAAAATTAATAAAAAAAGAGATAACACACAGCATACCTTAATAATACCTCGTCTCATTTAATTCTCCTTCTTTAAATAAAGTTATTTATATAAAAATTCCTTAATTAAATTATAGCAATAAAAAAATAATGAAATCAATAAAATATATTTAATACAGATGAATTTTTAACTAAGAGATTAAAAAGATATATTTTTAACTTGACAACAAAGGAATAAAGTGTTATAATTTGTTCAAGAATTCACAATTATACTTAAAGGTAAGTATATAAAATTTGTTCGTTTATTCACAAATGAAAATTGTATGGTATCTGAAAAAACAGTAGAAAGATTAAGTTTATATCGACGCATACTTCAGCAGTTAAGGGTTGAGGGTAAAGAAACTATTATGTCTCACGAACTCGCAAATTTATTACATATCAAGCCAGCCCAAGTTCGTAGAGATATAATGCAATTGGGTTATTCTGGTATTCCCAATAGTGGTTATAAAATAAGACCTCTTCTTGAAAGCATTGCAAATTTCTTAGATTCTCCATTACCCCAAAGTGCGGTTTTAGTCGGTGTAGGTCATTTAGGCTTAGCCTTGTTGGCTAACTTTGCAGGACGGTGGAGACAGTTGGCTATTCGTGCTGCTTTTGATAAGGACCCGTCAAAAGTAGGACAGACTTTTCATGGGTGTCGTTGCTATCCCATGTATGATTTACAAAAAGTTATAGCAGAGACTAAAAGTGTTGTAGGTATCCTTGCAATCCCAGGTGAGAATGCTCAATCTATTTGTGATACTCTGGTTCAATCGGGTATCAGTGGAATATTGAATTTTTCACCATTGCGAATAAAAGTTTCTGAAAATGTTTTTGTAGAGCATGTTGATCTTTCTGCTACTTTTGAAAAGGTTTCTTTCTTTGCAAGACGGATGAAACATTACGCAGAGGAAGAAAAATGGAAGATGGAAAACGAAACGACTGATGATGAATATGAAACAATAATAACCAAACAATAAAAAATTATTTTGTAGGAGATAAAATATGAATGAAAATTCAAAACATGTATGCATGGAAGAAGCAAGTGAAGAAGAACTACTTGCTCGTCTCGATGAAGTAATTGCGGAATACCGGGATAAACAAGGTGCACTTATCCCTGTTTTGCAGATTGCACAGGCTATGTTTGGGTACCTGCCGGAGAGTGCACTGAAAAAAATTAGTCTGGGTTTAAACAAACCATATAGCGAAGTTGCAGGTGTAGTAACATTCTATTCTTTCTTTTCAACTCAACCTCGTGGAAGACATATGATTCGGGTTTGTTTAGGAACTGCTTGCTATGTTCGTGGTGGGAAACAAGTCCTCTCTGCTATTAAAGACAAACTTAATATTGATGTGGGCGAAACCACAGAAGACCGTATATTTTCTTTAGAGGTAGCTCGTTGTTTTGGGGCTTGCGGACTTGCACCAGCAATTATGGTTGACAATGATGTTCATCAGAGGGTAAAACCAGCTCGAATTCAAGCTATTTTAGATCAGTATTTAGACAAAAATACAGAGAAAAACAAATAAATCATAAGGAGAAAAATTATGACAAATATTATTCGTTCTCCAGAAGACTTAAATTCTTTGCGAGAGAAAGCAATTAAAGAGATTGATATTCGTGGTTCTGAGAAAGATTTGGTGGTTACAGTTCACATGGGAACATGTGGTATTGCTGCGGGTGCTCGTGAAGTATTAAAGAACATCGTTTCCGAACTTTCGGCAATAGGTATAGCAAATGTTACAGTTCGCCAGTCCGGATGTGCGGGTCTTTGTGACCGAGAACCGATGATTACAGTTACACATAAATCATCAGGTGCTGAATATCGGTATGGCAAATTGAATGCAGAAAAGATAAGAGCGATTGTTCAGCAACATATTGCAGAAGGTAAACCTGTAATGGAATACCTAATTTCGTAATAGGAATATTATTTGTGATGAAGTTCGTAAGGAAGAAAGTTAAGCATTTAATTTTCGTAAGAGAAGTAATTCAATTAATTTTTGTTCTTATCTTAAGTTCATTTTCTGTGTATTCAGAGGAAAATGAATGGGAAGCAATTTCAATAACGGATACAGGGGCAGTTTTAAATAATACGGATATGGGTTGGGTTCTTCATTATTACGATAATGATATTGTTAATTATGGAGGAAAGTTACAGCCTACGGATACAGTAGATGAATTCCCAAATCTTTCCGTAATATATCTGCGTATTGCCTGGTCGTATTTAGAACCCGCAGAGGGTAAATATGATTGGTCTTTACTGGATACACCCGCACAAAGATGGATTTCTAAGGGTAAGAAAATAGCTCTCCGTATTACATGTAGTGAGACGCCTATTCCATGGGCTACTCCAAAGTGGGTAAAAGAAGCAGGAGCCAAGGGGAATTTTTTTACGCCTTTAGAAGGAATTAAAGAAGATGGAACGCATTGGGAACCCGAGTTTGATGACCCGATATTTCTGGAAAAGTTAGAAAATTTTTTATTATCTTTAGCAAAAAAATACGATGGAAATCCGGATGTAGCATTTATCGATATAGGTTCTTTGGGAGTTTGGGGAGAAGGCCATGTATGGCATTCCACAAAGAAACACATTTCAACAGAAACAATTAAAAAACATATTGATTTACATGTAAAACACTTTAAAAATACGGTTATCGTCTTAAACGATGACCTTATTACAAATGGACAGAAGTTTACTGAACTTTCGGAAGACAAAAAAGAACTTCTAAAATATGCGGTGGAAAAGGGACTAACTCTTCGGGATGATAGTATTCTTGTGCAAGGGGGCGAAAATGCCTATTTTAGCGAAAGTCTTGCAGAACCTTTTTGGAAGAATAAACCCGTTATTTTAGAAAGTGGTCATTATGGACCTTCTAAAGAGGAGGGCTGCTGGGGTGATGGAAGTCAATATTTGCAGGCTGTAGAGGATTACCACGCAAGTTATGTTTCTATTCATTGGTGGCCCCATGAATTTCTTCAGGAGAATCGAGAATTGATTAATAAGATAAACCTCCGTTTGGGTTATCGTATATTGCCGATAGAAGTAAAATGGCAAAGAAAAGTAAGTAAGCACAGTGGTAATTGGGAGGTGTCTTATTGCTGGGTCAACAGAGGCGTAGCTCCGTGCTATCGGGATTTATACCCAATTATTACATGGAAAAACGAAAAAGGTGGAATTGTATCTGTTTTTACAGATACCAACTTTAATCTGAGACACTTATCTGTAAATGGACCCGAGGGGCAAAAAACAATGGAAAAAACTATTACATATAGTTTTAATCCTATTCTATTTTCAAATGGAACTTATTCCGTATATATTTCTGCAGGTTCTGGTTCAGGAACGCCAGAAATTCATTTACCTCTGTCCGGAGATGATGGACAGAAAAGATATTATATTGGAAAAGTCAATGTGTTTTAACTGGAGAATAAATGAAAACTAAATATATTAAAGGTTATGGAAAGGAGATAACAAGATGAGTTTATTTCGAAGTCATGTGTTAATCTGTGCAGGTGCAGGATGTGTTGCATCGGGCTCGATGGAAGTCAGTTCTGCTTTTTCGGATGCACTTGCAAAACATGGACTAACTGATGAAATACAGGTAGTTCATACAGGATGTTTGGGACCCTGTGCTATAGGTCCTGTTGTTGTTATTTATCCAGATGCTACTTTTTATCAAGGTGTTAAGGTTACAGATGTTGAGGATATTGTTGTTGAACATCTGTTGAAAGGTCGCCCCGTTACTCGCTTGAACTTTAAGTCTACTACCACATCACAAATTATCCCGGCTCTACAGGAGATAGGTTTTTTTAAACAGCAAACAAAAATTGTTTTAAGAAACTGTGGTGTTATAGACCCAACAAAGATTGAAGAATATATTGCGAGAGACGGTTATCAGGCTTTAGCAAAGGTACTAACCCAAATGACACCCCAACAAGTAGTTGAAGAAGTGAAAAAATCGGGACTTCGCGGAAGAGGTGGTGCAGGTTTTCCAACAGGAATTAAATGGGAATTGACACAAAAGGCTCCCGGTGATAAAAAATATGTACTCTGCAATGCTGATGAAGGAGACCCGGGTGCATTTATGGACAGAAGTGTTTTGGAAGGTGACCCTCACAGTGTTATAGAGGCCATGATTATTGCCGGATATGCAATTGGTTCCGACCAAGGATATATCTATGTTCGTGCAGAGTATCCACTAGCCGTAGAAAGATTGAACATTGCTATTGGTCAGGCAAAAGAACTGGGGCTCTTGGGTAAAAATATTATGGGTACAGGTTTTAACTTTGATTTAGAAATTCGGATGGGTTCCGGTGCCTTTGTATGTGGTGAAGAAACTGCTTTAATGCGTTCAATAGAAGGAAAACGCGGAGAACCTCGTCCTCGTCCTCCGTTCCCAGCCTATAAGGGTTTATGGGAAAAACCCAGTTTATTGAACAATGTAGAGACTTATGCAAACATACCTGTAATTATATTAAAAGGAGCAGATTGGTTTGCCTCTATTGGTACAGCTAAGAGTAAAGGGACAAAGGTATTTGCGTTAGCCGGTGCTGTCAATAATACAGGTCTTGTAGAAATTCCAATAGGAACACCATTAGGCGAAATTATTTATGATATAGGTGGAGGTATCCCTCGTGGTAAACAATTTAAAGCGGCGCAAATCGGTGGTCCTTCGGGAGGATGTATTCCTAAGCAATACTTAAATGTTCCCGTCGATTATGAGTCCTTACAAGAATTAGGTGCCATAATGGGTTCAGGTGGTTTGATAGTTATGGATGAAGACACCTGTATGGTCGATATGGCTCGTTTCTTCCTGGATTTCGTTCAAGATGAATCTTGTGGAAAATGCGTCCCATGTCGAGTAGGTACAAAAAGGATGTTGGAAATTGTAACAAGAATTTGTGAAGGTAGAGGGGAAGAAGGCGATATTGAAAAACTTATTGAATTAGGACAGCAAATTAAAGACGCTTCCTTGTGTGGACTGGGTCAGACAGCCCCTAATCCCGTTCTTTCCGCTATCCGTCATTTCCGTGAAGAATTTGAAATTCATATTCGTGAACATAAGTGTCCGGCGGGTGTTTGTCCTTCTCTTGTTCGTGCACCCTGTATGAGTGCATGCCCTGCAAATGTCTATATTCCTGGCTTTGTTTCATTGGTAGCGGAGAAACGCTATGCGGAAGCACTTCGTGTTCATCGGGACCAGAATCCATTTGCATCCGTGTGTGCTCGTGTATGTTTCCATACATGTGAAGATAAGTGTAGAAGAGCCACATTGGATGATGCAGTATCAATACGCGGATTAAAACGATTTATGGTTGAACAGGAAGTGACCATTCAACTTCCTGAAATTCGTGAGAATGAACAGAATCTTCGCAGGAAAATTGCTATTATAGGTGCAGGTCCTGCAGGTCTTACCTGTGCTTATTTTCTTGCACGATTGGGATATCAACCTCGTGTGTTCGAATCAGCATCCCGACCCGGTGGAATGTTAGTACAAACTATCCCGGCATACCGTCTACCGCGGGAAGAGTTGGCTCGTGAAATTCGCATGATAGAGAGAATGGGGGTGGTTATTGAAACTGAAAAGGCATTAGGGCGAGATTTCACATTACAGAGTTTGCGCGATGAAGGTTATGAGGCGATTTTCCTTGGGATTGGTGCTCCATCGGGACAAAAATTAAGGATTCCGGGAGAGAATGCGGAAGGTGTGGTTGAAGCAATTGATTTTCTTCGTGAGTATAATCTTCGTGGTTCTGTACCTGTAGGGAAGAAAGTTGTAATAATTGGTGGTGGGAATGCAGCAATTGATGCGGCAAGAACTGCAATTCGATTGGGTGCAGAAAAAGCCACTATTCTTTACCGAAGAACACGAGAAGAGATGCCCGCGTACAAAGAAGAAATAGAAGAGGCCGTTAATGAAGGGGTTATTCTTAAGATGTTAGTGGCTCCATTGGAAATATTAACTGAAAACGGGAAAGTTGTTGGTGTGAAATGTCAGCACATGTGGTTAGGTGAGTATGACCGCTCTGGTAGAAGAAGACCTGAAGCAAAGTCCGGTGAAGAACCTTTTATTGAAGAAGCCGACCAGGTAATTGCAGCAATCGGACAAACAGTTGATCTGAAACGATATATGGATGGTTTAGATGTGAAATTGACACCGTCCGGTTTTTTGTGGACAGATCCATTGTATAGTCAAACCACAATTGAATGGTTATTCGCAGGTGGAGATATAAGTTCGGGACCTTCTTCAGTAGCAGAAGCCATTGGAGCAGGCGAAAGAGCCGCTGTTGGAATTGATAAATATCTCACAGGTGAAGAACATGCATTTTGGAGGGAACCTTTTATGGTAGATACTGAGTTTGACCCTGATTCAGACCCAGTAGATTTTCCGAGGGCAAAAATGAAACTTCTCCCTGTTGAGAAGCGGATACATAATTTTAATGAGGTAGAAATTCCATTTACAGAAACATTAGCAGTTAGAGAAGCACGCCGTTGCTTGCGTTGTGATTATCGTGAAACAAAAGTAAGTTTAAACCCACAACATTAATAGAAGGAGAATAACTCATGCCAAAATTAACTATAGATGGAATTCCTGTAGAAGTTCCAGATGGGACAACAATACTTCAAGCTGCCAAGCAAGTTGGCATAAAAATCCCCACTCTTTGTTATCTGGAAGAAGTTCAGGAGATTGGTGCATGTCGTGTATGTGTAGTTGAGGTTGAGGGGGCTCGCACTCTCATTGCCTCATGTGTTGCACCTGTTACAGAAGGAATGAAAGTTCATACCAAATCAAAGAGAGCCAGAGAAGCCAGAAAAACAGTCGTAGAATTACTTCTATCAGACCATGATGGTGATTGCCAAATATGCGTTCGAAATGAAGATTGTGAACTTCAAGAATTAGCGCGGACACTGGGAATTAAAGAAGTTCGATATGAAGGAGAAAAAAGTAAGAGAATTATTGACGATAGCACCCCTGCCGTTGTTCGAGATACATCTAAATGTGTTCTATGCAGAAGGTGCGTTACTGTTTGTAACGAAGTACAGGGTGTAGGTGGTTTATTTCCTCAAAATCGCGGTTTTGAAACAGTAATAGGACCCGCGTTTTGTAGTGATTTGGATGATGTTGTATGTGTCCAATGTGGTCAATGTGGTGCAGTATGTCCTGTAGGTGCAATAGTAGAAAGAGACCAGATTGCAGATGTTTTCTCTGCTTTAGATGACCCTACGAAGACAGTAGTTGTGCAAACAGCCCCTGCAATTCGTGCTGCATTAGGTGAATGTTTTGGTTTACCACCTGGAACACTGGTAACAGGCAAAATGGTTACAGCACTCCGTAGATTAGGTTTTCATGCTGTCTTCGATACAAATTTTGCCGCAGATCTTTGTATTATGGAAGAAGGAACTGAATTATTAACTCGATTGAAGAAAAAATTAGTAGATGGTGAGGATATTGCATTGCCGATGTTTACCAGTTGTTCCCCAGGCTGGATTAAGTTTTTGGAACATTTTTATCCCGATATAATTCCAAATATTTCAACATGCAAGTCTCCTCAACAGATGTTTGGTGCAATTGCAAAGACCTATTACGCAAAGAAGATAGGCAAGAAACCGGAAGATATTGTAGTTGTTTCAATAATGCCCTGCACAGCTAAAAAATATGAGAATCAGCGTCCTGAAATGAACAGTTCAGGTGTCCAGGATGTAGACTATGTCCTTACTACTCGTGAACTGGGAAGGATGATAAAACAGGCAGGTATTGATTTCGTTAACTTACCCGATGGTCAGCAGGATTCCCCCTTAGGGCTATCCACAGGTGCTGCTGATATTTTCGCCAATACAGGAGGTGTGATGGAAGCGGCGATTCGTACTGTATATGAAATTGTAACCGGTTGTGAGTTACCTTTTGATGGCCTTCATGTTGCTCCTGTCGAAGGTCTTGAAGGGATAAAAGAAGCATCCCTAAAACTTGAAAAATGCGTTCCCGATTGGTCCTTTTTAGAAGGTGCTACGGTAAATGTTGCTGTTGCACACGGATTGGGTAATGCACGGGCATTAATAGAGCGAGTTCGCTCAGGAGAAAAAGCATATCATTTTGTAGAAATTATGACCTGTCCCGGTGGATGTATAGGTGGTGGAGGACAACCTCGATTTACAGATAACTCTGTTCGTCTTGCTCGTATTCAAGCAATATATAAGGAGGACGAAGGAAAACAACTTCGCAAATCCCATGTAAATCCAGATATAAAGAAATTATACGAGGAATTTTTGGAACATCCCAACAGTGAGATTTCCCATCATCTACTTCATACACACTATCATGCAAGGACCAAAGTATAGGATAAGTGATGTAAAGGGGAGTGTTTATTACACTCCCCTTAAAAATATAGAAAAGTAGTATAATAGGACAAAGAAGGAGTATGTAGGTTTATGTGTGTATAAATCTTAGGAACAAACAAATGGAACAGCAATTAATAATGGTAGTTGACGATGATGTAGATGTACAAGACTTTTGTAAAATTGTTCTGGAAAGAGAAAATTATAAGGTAATAACATTTTCCAATTCAGAAAGTGCTCTTGAATTTTTAACAGATAATACACCATCTGTAATTATAACAGATTTGATGATGGGAGGAATTGACGAGGGTATCCAATTTGTTAATAAAATAAGAGACTTAAAAAACAATAAATCAAATATTCCTATCATCATGATTACAGGGATACATTCAAAATTAGGTTACGACATAAGCCCTCGTTCTGAAGAAGAAAAAAAACAGATGAAAATTGATGAATTTATCTCAAAGCCTTTAAATCCTAAGCAATTACTCATTGCGTTGAAAAGAGTAATCCGATAAAATTCGTTTTCTGTACATAAAATAAAAGGAAATTGATTATGAGTTCTAATGTAGAAACAGTACCTATAAATGAGGAATTGATTTCTGATACTCTAAAACATGGCATTAAAAAAGATGCGGTTTATATTCGAGAAGTTCTTGCTAAAGCACTTGAACTAAAAGGCTTAAATGAGATAGAAGTTGCCTCTCTTTCATCTATCAGCGACCCAGTCCTTCTAAAAGAACTTTTCGATACTGCACGAAAAGTAAAAGAGGAAATTTATGGAAAGCGATTAGTTCTTTTTGCTCCTCTTTATGTTTCAAATCTATGTAAAAATGAGTGTTTATATTGTGCTTTTAGAAGAAGCAATACGATGGTGCGTAGGAAATCTTTAACACAGGAAGAAGTTTGTAAAGAAGTGGAGACATTAGTAGACCAGGGTCATAAACGCATTTTATTAGTAGCGGGCGAGTCATATCCATCAGAAGGTTTTGATTATATTATTAAATGTGTTGAAACTATATACAGTGTGAAAAAAGGTAGAGGTGAAATACGAAGGGTTAATGTGAATGTAGCACCTTTGTCATTAGAAGAATTTAAGAGATTGAAATCTGCGAAAATAGGAACTTACCAATTATTTCAGGAAACCTATCATAGGGAAACCTATCAGAAAGTACATATAGGAGGGCTTAAAAAGGATTTTGATTGGCGGATAACAGCAATGGACCGTGCTATGAAGGCTGGTATTGATGATGTTGGGGTGGGTATATTGTTTGGTCTTTTTGACTGGCGTTTTGAGATTCTTGCTCTTATGCAGCATATACATCATTTAGAAGAAACTTTTGGTGTGGGACCCCATACAATAAGCGTTCCACGATTGGAACCTGCGTGCGGTTCTGATTTATCGACACACCCACCTTATGCAGTTTCTGATATAGATTTTCGAAAAATTGTAGCCCTATTGAGACTTGCTGTTCCTTATACAGGGATTATAATGTCGACCCGTGAGACACCTAATATAAGGAGAGAAACTTTTGCATTAGGTGTTTCCCAAATATCCGCAGGTAGCAGAACGAACCCAGGCGGATATACTGGAAATGAGGAAGAAGACATGAGCCAATTCTCATTAGGAGACCATCGCTCCCTTGACGAGGTTATTCAGGACATTACCCAACTGGGTTATATCCCATCATTTTGCACCGCTTGCTATAGATTGGGTAGGACAGGTGCTGATTTTATGGACCTTGCGAAACCCGGACTTATCAAGAACCATTGTGAGGTGAATGCATTGAGTACCTTTGCGGAATACCTTGAAGACTATGCCTCTCTTGAAACGAAGCGATTAGGATGGGTTAAAATTGAGGAAATAATAAATTCAATGCCTGAAAACCGTAGAACACGAACAGAAAAAATGTTGAGTCGTGTTAAGTCCGGTGAACGGGATGTTTATGTGTAATTGATATGTCTGAGTTCCGAATTGAGTCAGATTTGTTAGGAGAAAAAGAGATACCTGCTGATGTTTATTGGGGTATCCATACTGCACGTGCAGTAGAAAATTTTCCAATTTCCAAACAGTCTGTCCATCCGGAATTAATACAATCATACGGTCTTATAAAACTTGCATGTGCAAAAACAAATTATTCATTAGGATATTTAACAAGACCCGAAGGTAAAGCGGAAGCCATTTTTAATGCATGTGAAGAGGTAGCAACAGGAAAATGGAATAACCATGTTATTGTGGATGCTCTTCAGGGGGGAGCAGGAACCAGCACAAATATGAATATAAATGAAGTTATTGCCAATCGTGCCTTAGAAATTTTAGGTTTTCCCCGAGCAAAATACGACATTATTTCTCCACTGGATGATATAAACCTTCATCAATCTACTAATGATACCTATCCAACAGCATTAAAACTGGCTACAATCAAAATGTTAAGGAGGTTAGAAAGTGCTATCATCCTGTTGTTGGAAGCATTTCAGACTCTTGAAAAACAGTTTTCAGATGTTGTGAAAGTGGGAAGGACAGAATTTCAGGATGCAGCCCTAATTACATTAGGTAGAGAAATGGGTGCCTATGCCGATGCCCTCGCCCGGGACAGATGGCGAATTTATAAATGTGAAGAAAGGTTGAGAGTAGTCAATTTGGGGGGAACTGCTATTGGGACAGGTTTAGGTGCCCCGAGAAACTATATTTTTCGGGTTGTCGATAACCTGCGAGAACTTTCAAATATTGGTTTCTCAAGAGCAGAAAATCTCGTGGATGCAACACAAAATTTAGATGTCTTTGGAGAGGTTTCCGGTATTATTCGTTCTTATGCTATAACAATAAACAAGATTGCGAACGATTTAAGATTGTTGTCTTCCGGTCCCGAAACTGGTTTTCGGGAAATAAAACTTCCACAACTGCAAGCAGGTTCTTCTATTATGCCAGGAAAAGTAAATCCTGTATTACCTGAAGCTGTTAGTCAAGTAGTATTTCTTACATTTGGATATGACCAGACATTATCGTTAGCATGTGCTTCTGGAAACCTTGAATTAAATCCATTTTTACCGTTGGTAGCTCATTGTATTTTGAATATGATTGATATGCTCATAAATGTTACACAACTTTTTGCTGAAAGATGTGTTAAAGGGATTTCTGCAAATCGAGAGGTTTGCAGGATAAATGTTAATAACTCTACCGCAACACTCACGGCACTTATACAAAAAATAGGTTATGAAAAATCATGTGAAATAGCAAAAAAAGCAAGTAGTTTGAAAAAAAATATTCGGGATATCGTATTGGAAGAAGGGCTCTTAACATCAGAAGAATTTGATTTGCTCATAGCCCCCGAATCCATTTGTAGATTAGGTTTTAATGACTGAAGTAATAAAAATAAACCTTTTTAGGAATTTGTAATGTTCAGAACTTCCCCAAAGTCTTTTCGACTCCATATAGGTCTTTTTGGTAGGAGAAATGTAGGAAAATCCAGTTTGCTTAATGCGATTACCCATCAAAATGTTTCTATAGTTTCTGAAACAGCAGGAACAACTACCGATCCTGTAGAAAAACCTATGGAATTATTTCCATTGGGTCCTGTCCTTTTTATTGATACAGCAGGAATTGATGATATAGGTGCTTTGGGTGAATTACGCATACAGAAAACACGACAGGTTTTTGACCGAACAGATGTAGCAGTTATTGTTACAGAATCAGGGGTATGGGGGGAATTCGAGAAAAGTTTGCTTGAGGAATTTAAACTAAGAAATATCCCTATATTGGTTATATTTAACAAAGCAGATTTGCAAGAGCCTGATGAGGAATTATTTAGTCGATTAAAAAAAGAAAAAGTATTATTTGTAAAAACAGTGGCATCAGAACAACAAGGTATAAGTGAATTTAAAAATGCTCTTATTGCTTCCGCCCCGGAAGATTTCATCAATAATCCAACGATTTTAGGCGATTTAGTAGGACCTGGGGAGTTAGCAGTACTTGTTATCCCCATAGATAAAGAAGCACCTAAGGGGCGATTAATTATGCCACAGGTCCAGTCCATTAGAGATTTGTTAGATAACGATTCTATGTGTGTAGTGGTAAAAGAACGGGAACTACGCAAGGTTTTGGAACTAATAAAAACTCCACCGAAAATTGTTGTTACTGATTCACAGGCATTTTTGAAGGTTGTTGCTGATACTCCACCAAATATTTGGGTTACAAGTTTTTCTATATTATTTTCAAGATTTCGTGGAGATTTAATTACACAGGTAGAAGGAACATTGGCTATAGAGACTTTAAAGCCCGGCGATAAAATACTTATTGCAGAATCATGTTCCCACCATCCAATAGCAGATGATATAGGAAGGGTAAAAATACCAAGATGGCTTATGCAATATGTGGGGGGAAGGTTGGAATTCGACACGGTGCAAGGTAATGATTTCTATACAGACTTAACGAAATACAAATTGGTTATACATTGTGGAGCCTGTACACTAAACCGACGAGCTATGTTAAATAGAATTATGCATTGCAAAAAACAAGGTGTACCAATAAGTAATTATGGTTTAACAATAGCCTATTCTTTGGGTATTCTTGAACGGGCATTAGAGCCCTTTCCCTCCGCACTGGAAACATATAAACAAAAATCAACAAATAAGATTAAAAATCAACGATAATACACATGAACAAAGAAGATATTCTTTATTGGTTAAGAGAAAAAGACGAGCATAAGTTAAACAAGCTGTGGAACATGGCGGATTCTGTTCGAAAACAGTTTGTAGGGGATGAAGTTCACCTTAGAGGTTTAATCGAAATATCAAATTACTGTAAGAAAAATTGTCTATATTGTGGAATACGAGTTTATAACACGAAACTAACACGATACAGGATGAGAGATGATGAAATTTTGGAATGTGTTAAATTTGCAAGGAAAAATGGTTATGGAACAATTGTTATTCAATCAGGCGAAGATACATATTTTTCAAGAGATGAGATAGCAGAATTAATAATAAAGATTAAAAAACATGCAGATGTTGCTATTACATTAAGTTTAGGAGAATGTGATGAACAATCCTTAAAAATTTGGAAAGAGGCCGGTGCAAACCGTTATCTTCTTCGTTTTGAAACTTCTGATGAAGAACTCTTTGAAAGAATTCATACAGCAAAACAATCAAAAAGTTTAGAACGACGAATTAGGCAGATAGAAGAACTAAAAAGATTAGGTTATGAGGCGGGAAGTGGAATAATGATAGGAATACCCTACCAAACTTATGAAAGTCTTGCAAACGATATTTTATTATTTAAAAAATTAGACATTGATATGATAGGAATAGGTCCCTATATTCCACATCCTGAAACACCATTAGGAAGGGAATTTATAAAAGATTATAAAAATGATGAAGAAAGGTTTGTCCCTAATACGGAGATAATGACTTATAAAGTTATTGCATTAACACGAATTATTTGTCCAGATACAAATATTCCGGCTACAACAGCACTTGCAACTATAAATACTCGGGAGGGACGTATTTTGGGCTTAAAAAGGGGAGCCAATGTTATCATGCCTAACCTTACACCGCCAAAATATAAAAAGTTGTATGAAATTTATCCAGGAAAATCCTCAGCAGATGATGAACCTGAAGTTATTCACCAAAATGTATTAAAAGTCATAGAACAAGCGGGTAGGAGAGTCGGAAAAGGTATGGGAAACCGTAGGGAACTATAACTTCTATTCCCTTATTTCTGTCAAAAAAGCAAATGTTAGATTTTTTTTGATATAATAATAATCCTCCTCAATGAAATAGATATCTCAGAGATACGATTATATTTATCAAAAAGAAAGGAAACACAATGCCCAAAAATATTTATGAAAAGATATGGGAAGCTCATTTAGTCTATGTTCCGGAAGATCAGGACCCTATTATTTATATTGATAGACATTATGTTCATGAAGTAACCTCACCACAAGCATTTGAAGGGTTACGGTTGGCTGGGAGAAAAGTCCGTAGACCTGATTTAACATTTGCTACGATGGACCACAATATACCTACTACGAACAGAGACAAACCTATTGCAGACCCTATGTCTGCATTACAAGTGGAAACCCTAAAAAGCAATTGTAAAGAATTTGGAATTCAGTGTTTTGATATGCATGACCCCAGAAATGGCATAGTCCATGTTGTGGGTCCTGAATTAGGTTTGACACAGCCAGGAATGACAATTGTTTGTGGGGATTCTCACACTTCAACTCATGGTGCCTTTGGCTCTCTTGCTTTTGGTATCGGAACAAGCGAAGTAGAACATGTTCTTGCAACACAGACATTGTTGCAAAGAAAATCGAAAACAATGCAAATTCATATAGAAGGAGAGTTGCCTATTGGTGTAACTGCAAAAGACCTAATCATGCATATTATTGGGAAAATTGGAACGGATGGGGGAACTGGATATGTCATTGAGTATACAGGAGATGTTGTTAAAAAACTTTCTATGGAAGCTCGTATGACATTATGTAATATGACAATAGAGGCAGGAGCAAGGGCGGGGCTAATTTCTCCTGATGAAGTTACTGTAAAATATCTTTTAGGCAGAGCCTATATTCCAAAACATATACCAGAAGAAGAACTAATTCAATTATGGTTATCATGGGCATCTGATCCGAACTGTTCTTATGATAAAACGATAAATATTAATGCTGTTGAAGTAGAACCTCAAGTAACATGGGGAACTTCACCGGAAATGGTGAGCCCTATTTCAGGGAGAGTTCCTGTATTAAATGAAATACAGGATACAAATCGTAGAAATGCAGTTGAAAAAGCCTTAAAATATATGGGATTGGAAGAAGGAATACCTATAGAGTCTATCGAAGTAGACAAAATTTTTATTGGTTCCTGTACTAATGGAAGAATTGAAGATTTAAGGGATGCAGCGAGGGTAGTAAAAGGTTATAAAGTTAGCAAAAAAATAAAGCAGGCAATAATTGTTCCAGGTTCGATGCTCGTTAAAGAACAGGCGGAGCAAGAAGGCTTACATACTATTTTTCTTGAAGCAGGATTTGAATGGAGAGAACCGGGATGTTCCATGTGTCTTGCCATGAATGAGGATCGCCTAAATCCGGGAGAGCGATGTGCCTCAACCTCTAATCGTAACTTTGAAGGTCGTCAGGGGAAAGGAGGAAGGACCCATCTTGTGAATCCCGCAATGGCTGCAGGTTGCGCTATTATGGGGCATTTTATTGATATTCGCAAATGGAAATTTAATGATTAAAAGGAGATAAGCAGTGGAGAAATTTACTGTATTAAAAGGAATTGTAGCACCTTTGGATGCAAGAAATGTAGATACAGATCAGATTGTTCCTAAGCAATTTTTGAAGAGAATACAAAGGACAGGTTATGAAGATGTGTTGTTTTATGATTGGCGTTACCTTGATGATGGAAAAACACCTAATCCAAAATTTGAGATGAATTCAGAACGCTATCAAGGAGCAACTATTTTATTAACCCGTGATAATTTTGGGTGTGGGTCATCACGAGAGCATGCTCCATGGGCACTAAAAGATTATGGTTTCCGGTGTATTTTGGCTATCTCTTTTGCAGATATTTTTTATAACAATTGCTTTAATAATGGGATTTTACCCATTACTCTTTCAGCGGACATTATTGAACAACTCTTTGGGGAAGTTCGTGCAAAAGAGAATTACATGTTAGAGATTGATTTGGTAAACCAGAGTATTACAAAAGAAAATGGAGAAAAAATTCATTTTGACATCCATTCCTTTCTTAAAGAGCGTTTAATAAATGGATGGGACCAAATCGGTCTTACATTGCGATACGAGGAATTGATAACTAATTTTGAGAAACAACATCCACTGAAATTGTAAATCGAAGTATAATTTCAGGAAGGAGAAATGATATGCCTTTATACACTTATCAGGTAATTCATGAAGATGGTAGCGAAGGTGAGATTATAGAAGTGTTTCAAAAGGCAGATGAACCTCCATTAAAATTTCACCCGAAAACAGGTGAAAAATTAGTTCGAGTTTTTAAACCGGTGCATATTGCGGGTTGGGGCAATGAACGAGTAGCAAAACAAATATTAAGTGATAAAAATCTTGCTGAAAAAGGTTTTACAAAATATGTGCGTTCAGGTAAGGGATATTATGAAAAAACTACAGGAAAAGAAGGTCCACCAACTATTAATGTAAATGATTAATAATTGGTTTGACTATTCCTTTCCTACTTTTATATGATTTATTAAAATTTACATAAATATTAACTTAGGAGGTTGTGAAATGAAACAAATGAAAAGATATTTTTCAATGGGAATAATTCTTATAACTCTTGTTTCTATATTATTTTCTCTGGGTTGTGGTTCCATGCCATGGAAAAAGAATAATGAGCAGCCGCCACCTGTAGAGTTATTAGATGAAACAAAACAAGCAACAGGTAATTTGCCGGAAGGAACCACAACTCTTATTCCGGGTTCACAGCGATTTAAAGATGTGCCGTTACCGGATAAAGTAAAGGAAGATTTTGAACGTTCTTATGTTTATGAGTCAAGTACAATTCAGGTAGGTAGAATGGTCTACTCCATAAGGGCCGATGCGAATGATGTTGCTCAATTCTATGTAAAAGAATGCCCAAAACACGGTTGGAAATTAGATAATGTTATTCAGGGCAATGGAATTCAATTGAATTATTCGAAAGAAGGTAAAAAATTACAAGTAAATGTTTTTCCTCAGGGAATAGGAAGACCAAAACAACTGGTACTAACTTTAACACCATCAGAATAAAACGAATCAATGGATTTGGGAAGTATTGGCAAATATAGAAAAATATCTTTTTTAATTAATTTGTCCGTTTTTTGTGTAGTGTTATCTATATTGTTGCTATCTTGTGGTACGGTAAAAAAGATAGATATACCTTTTATTAATAATAAATCTCCATCGGAACAGGAAAAAATTATTACGGTTTTGGATAATTTGGAAAAATTGATAGAACGAAAACAAGTCAAAAGAGCAATGAATTATGTATCAATAGAATATAAAGACGAACAAAACCGCAAATATAATGATATAAGAGAATATCTTCAAAGTATAGTTAGAGATTACAGAGTGGTACGAATTACAAGAGCGACACCAGAAATAAAAGTTGAAGGAAATCTTGCAACAGTTTACGATACATTTGGTACTGTTGCAGAACCGTATGACGCAGTTCAAGGTGTTCCTGTTAATATTCAGGGGAAAGTTATTATTACCCTGCAAAAGGAACCCGAAGGATGGAAAATCAAGTCCTGGAGTTCTCTTTTGTAATTTTATTCTGACCACTCTTAATCATTATAATCCTTAATCTTGAAAAACAATAAAAAGAAGGGAATTTGTATTTATGCCTATTCGTAGACAGAAGAAAAGAAAGACAGAAGTAAAGGATATTTTACCCAACATTGATGAACCCAAAAATCAATTACTTCTTTGGTGGACCCATATAAGAGAAAATTTATATCTTTATATTTTCTCTATATCTTTTATCTTTTTGTGTGTTCTAATAGGACTTGCTTATGGTTCTTATACGAGTTCAAAAACAAAAGATGTTATGACGCGCTACGCTGGTGCTGTACTGAAAGAAGATTTACAAGAAAAATTAGATGCATTAAAACCTCTTTTGGATACAAATTCAGCACTAACTCCTGAAATAATGTATGTTTATGCAGAGACGGCTTTCGCATTAGGAAAAATCGATGAGGCGGAAACAATCTGGAAGAAACTGTGCGAAAAATATACTCAATCGGAATGGGTTCCGAATGCTCGTGAAGGTTTAGGGTATTTGGAGGAATTGAGAAAGAATTACGATAATGCAATTAATGTATACAAAGAAGTAAAAGAGAAGTGGAATAATTCTTTTGTTGCCAGAAGACAGTCATTTAATATCGCTCGTGTGTTAGAAGCAAAAGGTGATTTACAGGGTGCTATAGAAGCATATAAAAAACAACAAGAGGATTTTCCTGAATCATCAATTGCAAATAAAGCAAAAAATGCTCTTGAAAAAATAAAGGCGGACCACCCCGAACTGTTCCCGGAAGAGCAAAAAGAGGAAGAAAAGTCAAAAAATGAAACAAATGGTGAGGTCAAAGAAAATACAGGAAATTTGGAATCTGGAAAAGTAACGAATGCACAAGAATAAATAACTTCTTCATACCAGGACAGCAATAAAATCGGGATTATACAAGTATAAAGAAAGATTAAAAGTAAGAAATAAAATCTGAAAGTTGGGGACTGTAGATCTATGAATCAGGAAAAGAAAACTATCCATGTAGTTGTCAATACCCACTGGGATAGAGAGTGGGTATATCCATTTGAAGAAACGCGTCTATTGTTAGTGGAGTTTATAGATCAGTTGATTGAAATTTTAAAAAATGATCCCGATTTTCATTCTTTTACCCTGGATTCTCAAACAGTATGTCTCGAAGATTATCTTGAATTAAGACCTGAAAAAAGAATAGATATAGAAAATCTTGTTAAATCAGGAAGACTTATAATAGGTCCATGGTATTCTCTTCCGGAAGAGTTTATTGTTAATGGAGAATCCTTAGTTCGAAATCTTTTAATGGGTCATCGGGTTGCCCAATCCTTTGGAAAAGTCTCCAAGATTGGGTATACACCATTTAGTTATGGGCAAACTTCGCAAATGCCACAAATATATAACGGTTTTGGTATTGATACGATAATTTTCTATCGTGGGATTAATACACCCAAAAGTGAATTTATTTTTGAAGGTTCAGATGGTTCAAGATTATTAGGGATGAGGTTCGGTTGTTTAAGCCGTTTTAGTTATTATATTTATGTTTATAGGGTTTTGAGATACGGTTCTGATGATGTTTATGCCTTTTACAATTGGGACAGGGGGGCAGGTCCCTTCCGTTTAGCTTCTTCAAGTAGACCCCGGGCTCATTATTATGTTACAGATCCCTCAAACAAAATGTGGAATGTAGAACCTATTCAAAAACAACTTGAAAAATTGGTTAGAGATGAGTCTCAACATTTTACGACACCACATATATGCTGTATGGAGGGTTTCGATAGTTCCGCTCCTGACGAAAAAGAATCTGAAATTGTAAAATTGTGCCAAAAACTTTTACCTGAACATGAGATTCGTCTATCAAGTTTAGAAGAATTTATGAATGCGATGAAAGAATGTGTTGAAAGCCCGACTATTATTTACGGTGAAAGCAGAGACCCGGGAGCAACAGGGAAATGGACGCATCTTATGGGTGATGTTATTAGTGCAAGGGTTCGTGTGAAAAAAGCTAACCATCAGGCTGAAAAGATTTTACAAAGAGATGCAGAACCATGGTGTGCTATATCAAATGTGTTGGGTAAAGAGTATTTTAGAAGTGCATTAACTCGAGCATGGAAACTTCTATTGCAAAATCATCCACATGATACGATTACAGGCGGTGGTATTGATCAGATGGAGAAAGATGCTATCTATCGTGCGGAACAGGTTTCTATTATGGGTGAGGGATTAATGCGTCGTGCACTTCAACATATCTATTCAAAAATTAATTTATCTGATGTACCTGCAAAAGAAAGTGTTTTGGTTGTTTTTAATCCAAGTCCTTTTAAGCGAAGTCAGGTTTTATCTACATATATTGATTTACCTGATAATATGGGTTATGATGCTTTTCAAATTATAAATCCTGATACAAATACACCTTGTAAAATACAAATCCAGCAACAGTTTGAAACAGGTACCCTTGTTAGAAACCTTCAGGATATTTCAATTGAATTAAGGTCAAAACGATTTCTTACTTATATTGATGTGGAGGAAATTCCTGCTTTCGGTTACAAAACATTTTATATAAAACCAGCCGATAATCTTCCGGTTATTGAAAATAATTGCATTTATAAGTCTCCATTTATACTTGAAAATGAATATCTTTTTATTTCGTTTAATAATGATGGAACTTTTAACCTTACAAACAAAGAAACAAATGATAGATTTTATAACTTGCATTATTTTGAAGATACGGGGGAAACGGGACATTCATGGATACATATGGAGCCCGATGAAAATGAAACAATATATTCACACGGTTGCCCTGCTAAGTTTGTTGTTGAAGTAAATGGACCTTTGTTGGCTCGTGTAAGGGTTGACTATACGATGATGATTCCTGCCGGAGTTGAAAGAGATATAACAGAATTGGATAGAGAATCGGAAAAAAACCATACTCGAAGAAAGACAGAGAAAATCCCATTAGAGATAACAAGTTATTTTACTCTAAGAAAAGGAAGTCGGCAGTTAGAGATTAATACAAAAGTAAAAAATAATGCCAGGAATCATCGTTTAAGAGTTGTATTCCCCTCAGGAATAAGAGATGCAATACATAGTTTTGCGGAAGTATCTTTTGATGTTGTCAAAAGACCTATCAAAGTCTCTCCTGAGAATCCATACTATGGGAAACCCAATCCTCAGTATCCTATGTATCGTTTTGTTGATATATCAGATGGGAATACAGGTCTGGCTGTATTAAATAACTGCGGGTTAAGAGAGTATGAAATTATGGATGAACCCATTCGACCTATTGCACTGACATTGTTCCGTGCTTTTACTTTTAGAAATGCACCCATTTTTGGAAGGTGGGATGTTTATCCTGAAATGGAATTATCTCAGTGTTTAGGAGAACTTGAGTTTTCTTATGCAATATATCCCCATAATGGGATATGGGAAAAGGGTGTTGTGAAAGAATCTGAGAAATTTAATGTAAATTTGGAACCTGTACAAGCAGGTCCTATCAAGGGTGGTTCTTTGCCTTTGTCACATAGTTTCGTTGAAATAGAAAATGATGTACTACAAATTAATGCTATAAAGTTGGCAGAGGATAGAGAGAAGATATTAATTGTAAGGTTTTTCAACCCGACTGAGAATGAGGTAACAAGTTGTGTAAAGTTTGGTTTCCCTGTACAAAATATATGGCGAACCAATTTAAATGAAGAACCTATCGAAAAGATTGCAGAGAAGAAACAATTAATAGAAATACAGGTTTTGCCTAAAAAAATAATAACCCTGGCAATTGAGTTTACATAGTAAAGGTTTTAATTAACTCCTACATCTAGAGAAAGATTTAAGCAATTTAGGATTTCTTCTTCTTTAGGTTCAACGGTAAGAGGTTGTTCTGCAACAGAAATAGCGTTATCAGGGTCTTTTAATCCATGTCCTGTTAAAATACAAACAATTTGCAATTTATCACCTGAAAAAGGTGTTTGACCATCAAAGTATCCATTTTCAGAAAGTTTTATGACACCTGCAATACTTGCAGCACTGGCAGGTTCTGCAAAAATGCCTTCTGTCCGTGCGAGTAATTTATAAGCATTTCGAATCTGTTGGTCAGATACCATCCCAATAACACCACCCGATTCATCTCTCGCATTTTCAGCACCTTTCCAACTTGCCGGATTCCCAATGCGGATTGCTGTTGCAAATGTTTGAGGATTTTCTACTGGATGTCCCAGTACGATTGGAGCAGCACCTGATGCTTGAAATCCTAACATTTTGGGTAGATTTTTTGCCCTTCCCGATTGGTAATATTCCTTATATCCCTTCCAGTATGCAGTTATATTACCTGCATTACCTACGGGCATAGATTGGAAATCTGGTGCAATTCCATTAAAGGAATCAACAATTTCAAATGCACCCGTTTTTTGTCCCTCTATACGATAAGGATTTACAGAATTTACAAGGGCTATGGGATGTTCATAACAGATTTTACGAACTAATCGCAAAGCATCATCAAAGTTCCCTTTTATTTGGATAACTTTTGCCCCATGAATCATAGCTTGAGATAACTTTCCAAGAGCAATTTTCCCTTCGGGAATGAGGACGGCGCATTGTAATCCGGCTCGTGCAGCGTATGCCGCCGCAGATGCTGAGGTATTTCCTGTGGAAGCACACATAATTACTTTATAACCTTCTTCCTTAGCCTTAGTTATAGCAACAGTCATACCTCTATCTTTGAAGGATCCTGTAGGATTTAAGCCTTCATACTTTAACCATATACTAATCCGTGGGTGTATTGCAGAACTTAATGCCGGTGCGTGAATAAGAGGCGTTCCGCCTTCATTTAAGGAAACAATAGGTGTATTGATACCTACTGGTAAAAATTCTCGATATCGTTCGATTATGCCAATATTTTGCATAGAATTACTCCATTATATGATTATTGTAATACTCTTATTAAATGTGTTGGTTCAACAATACAATCCAACTTGTCAATTTCGGTCAATGCACTTTGAACACTTGATTCTAAAGATTCATGTGTCATTATTATTACATGGACAGGTAGGGCTTGATGATAGGATAATGTTTCTTTTTGATGGCAAGAAGAAATGCTTACCTGGTGTTTACCTAATATTGTGCATATTCTTCCTAATACTCCTGGGTAATCTTTAGTAGTAAAACGAAGATAATATCGGTTCTGGAGTAGTCCAATATCTCGAATATTTAAATCATGATAATGATTGAATGGAGGTAGGGGAGGAGATTCTTTTCGGTAGGCAAGACTTAATAAGTCACTTAACACAGCAGTTGCTGTTGGGAATCTACCTGCTCCTTTACCATAGTATAAAGTAGGACCTGCGGTTTCACTTTCGACATAGACGGCGTTAAATTCATTCCGAACCGATGCCAATAGATGGTTTTGAGGGACAAGTGTGGGATGGACCCGAGCCTCAATTTCACCTTCTACTTTGCGGACGATGGCAAGTAGTTTGATGACATATCCCATTTCATTAGCATAAGAGACATCACTATGTGTAATTTCTGTAATCCCTTCAACATAGATTTTGTCAAGAGGAACGGGCATGCCAAAACACAAACTCGCGAGGATTTGACATTTGTGGGCAGTATCATAACCTTCAATATCCAGGTCTGGGGGTGTTTCTGCATATCCATTTGCCTGAGCCTCTTTTAATACAGTATCAAAATCCAACCCTTCATAAGTCATCCTACTAAGTATATAGTTGCATGTACCGTTAACAATTCCACAGATAGATTCAATATGTGTGGTTGAGAGGACTTCTTTTAAAGTCTTAATAATAGGAATAACTCCTGCTACAGACGCTTCGTACCGTAATTCCTTTTTAGTCTCTTTTGCTATTTTGCAAAGTTCGTCCCCATATTTAGCAAGTAGCATTTTATTAGCAGTTACTACATGTTTACCCGCTTGTAATGCCTTTATAATAAATGTCTTAGCTGGTTCTATCCCTCCTATTAGTTCACAAACAACATCAATTTCTGGGTCATTTATTAATGTTTCAATATCTGATGAAGTGGTTACATTACTTAAATCATACGGTTTCAATAAATCTGACTTTATCTCGACAATATGTTTTAACTCTAGTTCTACCCCTGTTTGGTTTTTTATATATCCATGATGGTTGAGCAATAGGTGAATTACACCACCTCCTACTGTGCCTGCACCTATAACACCAACTTTTAGTTTCATCAAAATACTCCTCATTTAATAGTGTCGTTTTTAGTTATTTATCTATGGTATTTATTATACATATAGGATTATCAGGACTAAAAAATTGTCCCTCTTGAATTAAAACTTTTTTTAGGATTCCGGAGACGGGTGCTGTAATAATATACACTGCTTTATCCGTACAAATCTCTACAAGTTCCATTCCTTTTTCTATTGTATCACCTACATGAAACAACCATTGAGATAATTGGACTTTGATATCATTTTCATCAGGTTTTGCTTCGTCAGGTATATAAACTACATATTCCATAGCCTATCCTTTTCTTTCTTTACACCAATAATCGGCATGGTATGAACTTCTAACTTCAGGACCTGCGATAACTTTCAATGTCAGATTATTTTCTGCCCATTGTTCAAAAAAATGGAACTCCTCGGGTGATAAAAAATGAGAAACAGGGAGTTGTTTTGCAGTTGGTTGTAAATATTGTCCTATGGTTACTATAGAACAACCTACATTTTCAAGGTCTTTTAATGTTTGAAATATTTCATCTTTTGTTTCTCCTAAACCAACCATAATACCCGATTTCGTTTTTATTTCAGGATAGAGTTCTTTAACCTTTTTAAGGACATCCAGCGAAATGTGATAAGAACATTTTTTATCCCTGACTATTGGACACAATCGTTCCACAGTTTCGAGGTTGTGGGCAAAAACATCGGGTTTTGTTTCAAGAATCGTTTTTAAAGATGCTATATTCCCTTCAAAATCAGATACAAGTACTTCAACTTTTCTATCAGGAAAATTTTCTTTAAGAGATGTGATAACTTCGGAGATATGTTTAGCTCCTCCATCGGGTAGGTCGTCTCGGGTTACCATAGTCAATATAATATATTGTAATCCCATATATTCGACTGCTTTTAATATTTTATTTTTCTCAGCGGTATCGGGGGCTCCTGGCTGCCCTTTTTTAACTGCACAAAAAGAACACCTACGAGAACAAACATTACCAAGTAATAAAAAAGTTGCTGTTTTGTGAGACCAGCATTCTGGACGATTGGGACATAAAGCACTTTTACAAACTGTGGATATTTCCATATTTCCAAGGAAAAATTGTATTTGCTTCGTTGTCTCTGTATCAGGAATTTTAAACCGTATCCAATCTGGAAAAGATCTTTTTATATCTGTTTTGTAATCCATTGATATGTCCCAAATATTGAATAGGAATGAAATTATATCATGGATATGTAAAGATGATAAAATGTTTGATATTTGTTATAATTAAACATAATAGACAATAAACTTAAACTCGTCTAAAGGATTTTTATAATGAGTAGGGACGAGGAAAAAAAAGAAACAAAGACATTATTTGGGAAATTGCGGTTTCGCAAATTTGATGAGGTTTGGTCTCCTGCTAATAAACCGCCTCAGGAAGAAGTTGTGAAACCTCAACCAAAATTAGAAGAGAAAAAAACTATAGTTCAAAATGAAACGGACCGACAGACCACAAAAGAAAGTGAACCATTAAATATCCCAAAAACCCAAAAGACAGGACTTAAAGTTATGATTATACCCGATCAAGTGTATATTGAAGGTTCAATAAGAGGTGAGTGTGATTCAGAAATTTATGGGAAAATTAATGGAAATGTACAAATCAGGGGAAATCTTGTTTTAGGAAAAACAGCAGAAGTCAAAGGTAGTATCAAGGCACTATCCGCTTCTATTGATGGAGTTGTTGAAGGAAAAATCGAAACTACAAACGATGTAGAAATTGGTCCCAATAGTAAAATTCAGGCAGAGTTAATATCAGGACAGAAAATAGTAATTTCTGGACAAGTTAATGGAAGTATTCATGCCGAGGTTGGAGTGAAGTTACAGCAAACCGCGAGATTAAATGGTGATATAACGGCGTTAAAATGGTTCAGTATACAGGAGGGTGCTATTTTTAATGGGAATTGCTCAATGAAGAAGTCTGAAACGCCCAATATAGCTCAACCAATACAACAACCCAAGCCCCCAGTACAACCCAATCAATCAACTCAATTAAATCAACAAAAAAAATAGTCTATTAGAGGTATATATCAACTTTTTCTGTATTTAAATCGTATTTATAGTGAAATATAAAAAAAAGTAAAGGAGATAAAATATGCCGATATATATGTTTCATCCAGCCGATTTGTTAATTATACCTGCTGCATTATTCGCACTATGGGCACAAATAAAAGTTAAAAGCACATATCAAAAATATGCGTCCATTCCTACCCGGAGTAGAATTACAGGAAGGGATGTCGCTCAATGGATCTTAGAAAGAGAAAATATTGGAGGAGTCGGTATTGAAGTAACAGAAGGAGAACTTACAGACCATTACGATCCTATAGAAAAAAAAGTTCGTTTATCAGAAGCAGTATATTATGGTAATAGCGTATCCTCTATTGGAATTTCAGCTCATGAACTGGGTCATGTGATACAGCATGCAAGAAGTTATGCTCCAATGCAAGTTCGACATTTTATATATCCAGTAAGTTCGTTAGGTTCTAATTTATCTTTCCCATTAATAATTTTAGGAGTTATTTTAACATCAATTGGAATTCATGCACAGTGGCTGATAAATGTTGGGATTTATATGTTTTCCCTTGCAGTTCTTTTTACGATAATTACATTACCAGTTGAGTTTAATGCAAGTAAACGAGCCATAAAAATATTATCCGATGGGAGATTGCTAACTCAGGAAGAACTTGAGGGTGCTCGTGCTGTCCTGAACGCAGCCGCTTTGACTTATGTGGCTTCTGCTGCAACTGCAATATTACAATTAATTCGTCTATTAATCATCTTTAGAGGTCGTGAATGATATTCCTGCGTAAGTGCAGAGTTGCGAGAACCTTCCTACTAACAATTATTATTTTGAACGATATTATTGGGGCAAAGGCTGATAATAATTCGGATACTATTTGTATTCGTGTTGAAGGTTTTGCAGAAGGACCATCCTATCTCGTACGTCAAATGGCATTAGGAGAGGCCCAAAAAAATGCTTTAGAGCAATATCTTCTTTCCCTATTACCAGAAAAATATTTAAATTATTTGAAACCGATATTTAACAAGGCCTCTCTGTACATCAGGACATATAAAATTTTATACGAGAATACTACGAATGATAAATCTGTAATAGAAATAGAGGCAGAATTAAGCGATGAATTAATAAATAAAGATGTTACGACTCTTTTAATACCCCATATAACGAATCTGCCTAAAATATCATTGTTTATTATTGATATACATGGTCTTTCAGAAAAAAAAACTTATACAGAGTCTATTAATGCTTATGAAGTAATTGAAGAAAAAATGGAAAATCTTAAATTCATAATACAAAGAACAAACATAGAAAATAATTTTAATGAGTCTGAAGTGATACAGATGATACAGGGAGGGCTGGAAGACAAAAAAAAGATGGCCATGAGCCAGGATGCAGATATTTTTGTGTTTGGAATAAATCAATATGAACTTTTAGGGGATTTATCCCAAAATCAAATACAGAAAATTCGTTGCACTCTAACTATGGAATTGTTCAGAGTCTCTGATGGAAAACTATTAGATGCTTTTAGCATGTCTGCCTCTGTGCGGAGTAATAACTTATCAGAAGCGAGAAAACAGTCTGCAGAAGATTGTGCAATAAAATCTATACAAAAAATTATTACATGTTCTTTTTTGTCGTCATTAAACGATAAAAGGAATATAAAATATGTTTATCTTTATTTTGATAATTTCAAGGATAAAAGTTTAATAAAAGATGTGGTGGATTATTTAGAAACAGCAACATATGGGAGCAGAACAGAGTGTGTTTTTGAAACCCAAAAAAAAGCAAAGTATAGATTAATGTTCGATGGTCCTATTGTTCATATTGTTGATTCTATTAGTAACAACAAATCTTTAATGAACAAAATAATAATTAAAAAGGTGGTTGAGAGAGATATTTTTATTACTTTTTCTGGGAAGAATTAGTTCTTGCTTAGTTCTTTCTCTATGCTATCGATAACAGATGTATCATCAGGTCTAACCTTAGGTTCAAAACGAGCTATTGTTTTTCCATCCTTACCAATAAGAAATTTTGTAAAGTTCCATTTAATGCTTCCATCAAAGGGAGCATTATCTCGCGTTGTTAGGAACTTATATAGGGGACAAATATCCGAGCCATCAACAGAAACCTTTTCAAATAAAGGGAATGAAATTTTGTAATTGACCTCACAGAAATTTCTTATTTCTTCATTACTGCCAGGTTCTTGATTCATAAAATTATTTGCAGGAAAAGCAAGAATAACAAACCCTCTATCTTTATATTTTTGATATAGACTTTCTAATTGTCTATATTGTGGTGTAAAACCGCATCGTGAAGCGGTATTTACAATCATTACTACTTTGCCCTTGAATTGTTTTAGGTCTACCTCATTACCATCTATTGACTTAACTTTAAATTTGAGTGGGGTGTCTTTAGATCTTTGTTCTGCTGATATACTTTTATGAGGGAAGAAACCCAAAACAAATGAAACAAACAAACTGAATATAAAACGGTAAAGCAGATATACTTTTCTCATAACATTTCTCCTTAAATATTAAATTTAACTAATTAAACCATAAAGTCACAAGCAATATTTCTTTTTTGTAAAATGAGTGTAAATAACATTAAGTTTGATATAAATGATAAAATTGAATATTAGTAAAAGAAGGGATAACTATGAAAAGTAAAAGGAAAAAAATACATTTAATTGGACATGCTCATATAGACCCTGTTTGGTTATGGAGATGGACGGAAGGATATACAGAAGTACGAAGTACTTTTCAAAGTGTAATTAACTTAATGAAGGAGTTTCCTGAATTAAGATTTACAGCGGGTAATTCATGTTTTTATGAGTGGATAAAAAACGCAGAACCTGAATTGTTTAATGAAATTAAAAAAAGAGTTGAAGAAGGAAGATGGGAAATAACGGGAGGTTTCTATGTAGAGCCAGACTGTAATTTAACATCGGGTGAATCTTTTGTTCGTCATGGATTATATTCGCAGAGGTTTTTTCAGAAACATTTTAAAAGAAAACCAAAAATCGCTTTCCTTCCCGATAGTTTTGGACACGCGGGGACTCTACCTCAGATTCTAAGCAAATTGGGAATACAGTATTATGTTTATATGAGACCTTGTCCAGAGAAGGAAAGGGATTATCCCGATGGGACAACATTCCGATGGTTTTCTAATGATGGAGCATCAATTATTGCTTCAGTTATTCCCATGAGTTATGGAGGGGAATATGAAGAAGTAATTGATAAGATTAATAAAATAGAAAAATATCCGTATTGGAATGATGATCAGGACGAATTTTTGTGTTTTTTTGGAGTTTGTAATCATGGGGGAGGCCCCACAAGGACAACAGTAGAAAATATTAAAAAACACCGAAAAAAAATTAGTAAATACGAATTGAAGTTTTCCACCATAAAAGAATATTTTGAAGGTTTATTAAAAACAAAACAAAATTTGCCAATAATAAAAGATGAACTCCAACATCATGCAAGGGGTTGTTATAGTGTCTTATCGGAAATTAAAAAACTGAATAGACAGATAGAACATAGGATACTAACAGCGGAAAGATTTGCTACAGCAGGATGGTTGTTAAAAGAGGTAGATTATCCCGAAGAAATATTTGAAGCAATTTGGAAAGATTTGTTATTTAATCAATTCCATGATATTCTTGCTGGGACAAGTATTAAAGAAGCCTATCCGGATGTAAGAGATCAATTAGGAGCAAGTAGACATCGAGCCGATATAGTGATAAATCAAACCCTTCAAAAAATTGCAAAGAGTATTAATACAAAAGCAGAAGGAAATGCTATCATTGTTGTAAACCCGCTTGCGTGGCCTGTAAAGCAACCTGTGGTAGTCTCTGAAATTGTAGCTCGGGGTATTGGAAACGGGGATATAGAAATGGTTGATGATGAAAATTCCTGTTGTCCCATTCAAACTATTCCATCGAGTGCACCAGGTCGAAAGAGATATATATTTATTGCGGAAGTTCCATCTATGGGGTATAGGGTATATTTTGCGCGTCAGGAGTGTGAAGAACATAAAGAAATGCATAAATTAAATATAAAGCCACACACAATTCCACATCCGCCTATCGTTGATAGAAATCATATCGAAAACGATTATTGGAATATTGAATTTGATTGCTGTGTTGGGGGGATTTCTCGTTTGTATGATAAGGTACATAAAGTAGATGTGATAAAAAAATTAGGTATACCTGTACCTCTGATAGATGCTTCTGATACATGGAGTCATGATATTTCAGAATATAGAATAGAAGCAGGAAAATTTTTATTAACAAACATGTTAATCAAAGCAAAAGGAGAGGTTTTGGCAAGTGCAGTTCAGGAGTTTAAGTATAATCAATCCAAAGTAATACAGGAAATTATTCTATATAAAGATATCAAAGATATTGATGTTATTCTAAACATACTTTGGTTAGAGGAATACAAAGTATTAAAATGGCTTGTAGAAACAAATATCTATAATGGTACGGCCATATATGAAGTCCCTTATGGCGTTCAGGAACGTTTATGCAATGGCGAAGAAGAAGTTGGGCAACAATGGATAGATTTGTCCGGTATTATTAACGAAAAGGAATATGGTTTAGCCGTTATTACAAATAGTAATTATGCTTATGATGTGAAAGACAATGTAATACGGGTAACTCTTTTACGCAGTCCTGCTTATGCACATCACGTTCCCGACAGGTATGAGATCTCAAAAAACTATTCTATTATTGATCAGGGATGGCACGAGATGAGACTAAGACTTATTCCTCATGAAGGTACATGGAAAGACTCAAGGGTTGTTAAATCAGCATGGGAGTTTAATGTTCCACTTATTGCACAATACGAACCTGCACATGAAGGGAGAAGGAGACTGCAAGCGACTTTATTGGGAACAGAGGCAGAGAATATTCTTATTTCTGTTGTAAAAAAAAGTGAGGAGGGTAACGATTTAATTATTAGGGCTTATGAGACAGATGGTAAAGAAACGGTAACAAATTTACATCTTACATTTGCTCAATTTGTTTATCCCCTTAAATTTAATCCGTTTGAAATAAAAACAATAAGAATAAATCTTAATACGAAAAAGATAGTTGAAACGAATCTTTTGGAGGAGGTGGATGATGGAAAAAATTGAAATAATTGAAGAAATATGTTTATCTGTTTTAATCGAAAGCAAAGACCCATGGGTTCCATTAGAAACATTAATTCAAAAGTGTAAGGACAGAATGAGAGATGACAGGTTTGACGAGGCTGTTATAGTATCTTTCTTAAGGAGTCATCCGGAGATAAAGGTATTAGACCCTTTCTATATTAATATCCCAGAAGTAGAAGGACTGTTTAAAAGAGGGGATTTGAAATTACAACCTATTGCAATATTGAAAAGGAGGTTACCTGATGAAAAAGATATTATGATCTGGTTGTATAGGCATACAGAAAACTTATTGGAAATGCTAAAAAATATGGAAATAACAGCGGAAACAGAAACGAAAAAACAGCAAATTGGTATGGTTATAAATAAAACAAAAAATTTATTGTGGAAATTAAAAGATCCAGCCACTGGGATAAAAGATGGTGGGAAATTAAAGAATAATTAAAAATATGTTTTTTGTAACTCTTTTATATACTTTTCTTCTTTTTGAACCTGAACTAATAACTTTAAATATTACTCCGGTAGTCCGCGATGTTATCGTTGAAGATATAAACCATGATAGTCTAAAGGATTTAGTTCTTTTTATATCAGAAGAGGATGAATACAATAAAAGTCTTATCTCCTTTTATCAGCAATATGAAACGCCAAGATTCTCCAATAAATACTCCACTAATACTCAAATAAGCGAACCCTGTTCAGTAATATTTTTTACAAAAATAGAAAACAAGAAGAATTTTCTTGTTATAGCAAACAGTGAAAGTTTGCATATATATAAATTAGAAACGGATGGGATACTGCGAGAACAAAGTATTAGTTATCCAAACACTTTTTCATATAACGCAAAAGAACCTGTAGTTATGCGAGATATGTCCTATGATTTGGATAATGATGGAACAGATGAGTGGTTTATTCCAACATCACGAGGGATAACAATATTCAAAAATCGTATGCCCATTTCAGAAATAGAGTTTCATGTATTCCACGAAATCTATTCTGGGAATAACATGACCCTATTCTACCAATTTCCTGTAATATTTCCTATAAAAAATAGCAAGGATAATCCTAAACCCGTAGCATTTTTAGGTGATAAAGAATTGGTCTTGGCCTATGGTGAAAATTGGAAGGAGACAAAGAAGATAAAAATAGAAAGAAAAAATCCAGAAAAGTGGGATTCAACATACCGGTTGGGAGATATAAACAATGACAATTTTCCTGATATATTATTTACAGAGACTCAGGGAACTATAAATCTGAAGACTACAATATTTTTATATATATCAGAAGGAGGGTTTAATTATTCAGCAAAACCACAATTTGAATATAAAATAAGAGGGGCCATTTCTTTACCTCTACTAAAAGATGTAAACAATAATAATAGAGATGATTTGATACTTTTTAATATTCCTCTCGGATTAACTAATTTTATTAACTTCTTTTTACGTGGAAAATTATCTGTAGAAACAAAGGTGTTTTTATCAAACGAAAATATACTGCCTGCAAAACCGGATTATCGAACAACAATGCTAATGGATGCTCCTGAAGGAAGAGACCAAATTGCTTATGCAGTAGATGATTTTTCTGGTGATGGAATTCTTGATATTGCTTATGGTCAATCCCGCAATACAATACAAGTTAATGTTGGTTTAGAAGAGAATATATTGAAAACAAAACAATGGACGAAAGTGAATGTCCCCGCTTTTGGAGTTATAAGAACGAGCAATATAAATAACAATAAAAGTAAAGATATAATTATATATCGCCCCACAGGGGAGAACAAAGAACGAGTGGATATTATTCTTTTTTGATACTTAATGATTAATAGTAATTGTTTTAGGATACCTGTATGGATTTGTTTGATGGTCTATTAGAAAAAGCCCAAGAGAGATATGATTATTTGTGTCGGGAAATAGAACGGCATAACGAACTTTATTATGTTCATGCGTCACCGGAAATATCGGATTATGAGTATGATATGTTGATGAAAGAACTGGAAGAAATTGAAAAACAGTATCCAGAATTGAAAAAAGACTATTCGCCTACACAAAGAGTAGGAGGAAAAGTTATAGATGAATTTAAATCTGTAGAGCATACCGTTCCTATGCTCTCAATCGATAATACATACAATGAAGCAGAGATTAGGGAATTTGATAGTCGTATAAGAAGGTCTATACATGATATAGAGCAAATTGGCTATGTTGTGGAATTGAAAATAGATGGTGTGGCTATAGCAATAAGGTATAAGGACGGTATATACCAGCAAGCAATAACAAGAGGCGATGGCTTTCGTGGAGACGATGTAACAGATAATGTAAAAACGATAAGGTCAATTCCCCTCCGATTAATGAAATTTGCTCCGCATTCATTAGAAGTCCGTGGAGAGGTATTTATGATAAATAAAGAATTAGAACGATTAAACCAGATAAGAGAAGAAATGGGAGAGGAACCTTTCCGAAATCCGAGAAATACAACCGCGGGAACTCTAAAACTAAAGGATACAAGACAGGTTGCCCAAAGGAAACTTAGCGCATATTTTTATGAAGTTATATTAGAAGATAGTGATAAAAATATTATTCAATCCCATTTAGAGACATTAAACTGTTTAAAAGAATGGGGTTTTCCCGTAAACCCACATTGGAAGAAATGTGAAAATGTTGAAGAGGTTATAGAGTACTGTAATCTATCGCGAAACAATCGCTATTCTCTCGAGTATGAAATTGATGGAATGGTGATAAAAGTTAACGAACATACAATTCGTGAAAAATTAGGAACAACCAGTAAATCTCCAAGATGGGTAATTGCGTATAAATTCCCTGCTGAAACGGCCCAAACAAAATTGTTAAATATAAAAATACAGGTGGGTAAAACGGGAACACTAACACCTGTTGCAGAGATGGAACCTGTACCACTGGCTGGGACTATAGTAAAAAGAGCCACTTTACATAACTTTGAAGAATTAGATAGGAAAGATATAAGAATTGGAGATATTGTAGAAATTCAAAAAGCTGGAGAAATAATTCCTCAGGTTATAAGACCAATTTTGGAACTTCGTCCACCTGATGCTAAAACATTTCCCATACCACAAATTTGTCCTGTGTGTGGTAGTAAGGTTCAGAAAGATCCGGAGGGTGTATTCTACCGTTGTTTGAGTTCAGAATGCCCTGCTCAGTTAAAACAAAAGATACAACATTATGCACAGAGAAGAGCGATGAACATTGAGGGATTGGGACCTGCAATAATAGAACAATTAGTAGATAAGGGATTAGTAAAAAATATTGCAGATTTATATCGACTAACCAGAGAGCAGGTAATAAAATTGGAAAGGATGGGAAACAAATCGACTGAAAACCTCATTAATGCTATAGAAAAAAGCAAAAATAGGACATTAAGTGCTTTATTGTTTGGGTTAGGTATTCGCCATGTAGGTCAGCATTTAGCAGAAATACTTGCACGAAATTTTAAATCCATAGAGGAGTTAATATATGTAGATATAGGTAAATTAACAGAGATAAATGAAGTGGGACCTGTAGTTGCAAAAAGTATTAAAGATTTCTTTTCTACAAAAACAAATGTATCACTTATTGAAGATTTGAGAAGATTGGGTGTAAAAACCAGAGAAATAGAAGAAAATAAGGGTATTGAAAAAAATATTTTTAACGGAAAAACTTTTGTTGCAACTGGAACATTAAAAGATTATTCTCGGGAGCAGATAGAACAGAAGATAAAGTTTTATGGAGGAAAAGTCTCTTCTTCTGTAAGTAAAAACACAGATTTTGTTTTAGTGGGGGATAATCCGGGTACAAAATTAGAAAAAGCGAAACAGTTCGGAATAAAGATAATTACGGAATCTGAATTTGAAAAGATGATACAAGAGGATGCCGGATGAAATCAATAACAATAAAGTCTCCACAGTTTATCAATTCTCAAACAGGGCGGGAATTGTATGAAAATGTGCAGAGACACGAGAAGGAAAAAATAGAACAGATTATTTTTGATTTAGAAAATACAGAAAAAATGGATACTTTAGGTTGTGCATGGCTTCTTCGTATTGCAGAGGAGTGTAAAAAACGAGAGATTTCATTTTTATGGACGGGAGCAAATAAAAATGTTTCGGAGATGTTAGAAGTTGTTTCCCCAGCATTTGAATATAGGGAAGTGGAGAAAAAACGAATAGAAAATTTCGTTATAAGGTTTTTATATCAGACGGATAAATTTTTAGACGAAGTGAAAGATTTTTTAAATCTTTGTGTCGATGCTATTTATTGGACAATATTAGCCCCTTTATCAGGGAAGAAATTCCGATGGGAACTTTTTATTGAAGAAATATATGAGATGGGTGTCCGAGCGGTTCGTATAGTATGTCTGATGAACTTTTTATTAGGATTGATCATCGCGATGCTATCTTCTGCTCAGGTTGCAAGTTTTGGGTTGAGTATATATGTGGCAAATTTAATTATGATAGGTTTTGCTCGAGAACTTGCTGCAATTATGACCGCGACAGTTGTATCCGCAAGAACAGGAGCCGCAATTGCTGCGGAAATATCAACAATGAAAGTTCAGGAAGAAATAGATGCTTTGAGAGGAATGGGAATTAATGTGACTCAATATTTAGTTGCTCCAAAAATGTTAGCCCTTTTAATTGTACTTCCTTGTCTTTCGATTTTAGGCCTTGTTTTTGGCTTATTAGGTGGCTCAGCATGGGGAATACTTGTATTAGAATTTAACCCTTCTGTATGGTTTAGGCAAACGGTGAATTCTGCATATTTTGAAGACCTTTTGCAAGGAATGTTAAAAACATTTGTATTTGCTGTGTTTATTGTATTGATCGGTTGCCATAACGGTTTTCGAGTATCCGGTGGTTCCAGAGGTGTCGGTTTAATGACAACTCGTGCTGTAGTTATGGATGTATTTATGTTGATTGCTGTAGATATTGTCTTTGCAACTATTTTCTATTATTTAATATAAAAAGGAATTAAAGTGTCTCAGGAAGTTATATTAAAAGTTGAATCTCTCCAAGTTCAATATGGTGAGCGAATTGTACTACAGGATGTATCTTTTGATGTTTACAGGAAAGAGATATTTTTGATTATTGGGGGAAGTGGTTGTGGAAAAACTACACTTTTAAAGTCAATATGCGGTTTGTTAAAACCTACTATTGGAAATGTTTTTATACAGGGACAAAATATAACATCAATGGACGAAGAAGAATTACAAAAGATACAACAGAATATTGGTATTGCATTTCAATCAAGCGGATTAATAAATTCCATCACTGTTGGTGAAAATGTTGCATTACCGCTTAGAGAATACGGTCTGGTTGATTCTGAGATTATAGATGAAATAGTTCGAATAAAATTGAGTTTAGTTGGGTTAGCAGGGGTTGAAAATCGGATGCCTGAGGAATTATCGGGTGGAATGAAAAAAAGGGCAGGATTGGCAAGGGCACTGGCATTAGACCCTCCCTTAGTCTTTTTTGACGAGCCCTCCGCTGGATTAGACCCTATTATTGCTTGTGAATTGGATGAACTTATCATGAACCTAAGAAAAATTTTGGGAATAACCTTTATTATTGTAAGTCATGAATTAGAATCCATTAAGAAAATTGCAGACCGTGTTTTGATGCTTGATGAAGGACATGCAATTTTTTGTGGTAGTATGGAAGAAGTAAAATATACCTCGATAGATAAAGTAAAACAATTTTTTGAGAGAAGACCAAATGAACAAAGATATTCATTTGCATATCATTAGAAATAATTATTTTTTATAAAGTGAAACAAGGATAAAACAGTGGCTACTCGAAAACAAAAGTTTCAAGTTTTTCTATTCCTTTTTGTTTGCTTAACAATAACCCTTTTTATTTTTTATTTCGTATCGGGGATGTATAGTAATTATGGGATAAGATACTGGATAGAATTTGATGAATCTGTTTTAGGTGTATATGAAGGAGGTGTTGTTGAGTATTTAGGTGTTCCTGTCGGAAAAGTAGAAGAGATAAAAGTAAGTCATGAAGGGAAACCAAGGATTGTTATCAATATAGATAGCAGGAAAGTAACTTTGCACGAAGGAGTTGAAGCCAATATTGTAATTTATAGCCTTGCTGCTGGAACAATGGCAATATCACTAAGTGGTGGAGATACAAATGCTCCTATTTTGCCTCCAGGTAGTAAGATCCCTGCGCGCCGTTCTACTATTTCAGCAGTAAGTTCAAGAATTGAAGAACTTATGGAGGATATGAAAAATATATTAAATTCAGTAAAAACAGGTCTTGAAGGAATAGAATCAGGTGACATAACAGAAATAGCAAAAAAAGTTGATAGAGTTCTGGAAAAAGGAGAGACACTTTTGGATGATTTGCAAGATACAGTAAAGAATATTAATACAACAATAAACAAAATAGAGCCGAAAATTAGTAATACAATGGATGTGGGAGAGCAAACAGTTGGTAAAATTAAAGAATTATCTGAGAAGGCGGATAAACTTGTTACAGTTATTACAGAAAAAGCAGAGCAAGTAGATGTTCATAAAACACAAGAAAATATTAATTCAGCAATAGAGGAGATAAAAAGCCTTTCTAAAAATGTTGATGGTTTGGTAAGCGAATTAAAAAATATTACGAGTACAGCCTCCTATAAAGCCGATAACATTGAATTTTCATTACAAAAGACTCTGCAGGAAGTTAACTACACATTGGAATCTCTTAGAAATTTGCTTGAATCAATCCGTAAAAACCCTTCCTCTATTATAAGAGGTAAAGTTTCTGAGAAGGGAGGAAAATAAGTATGAAGAAGAATGTTATACCCAAAAGTTTAATATTACTTTTTTTGTCTTTGGGGTTTATTGGTTGTTTAACACCTATTAAAACTGATTATTCAATCAAGTATTATCTTAATCCAACCATAGAAGAGCAAAAGGGAGAGTATACAGGGTTAACTATTGGGATTCGTGGGTTAGAAGTTTCCAGGTCAATTACAAGTTATATAACATTTTTGGAACAAGGGAAATTGTATTCTAAAGAAGGTTTAGAATGGGCAGAGCATCCTGTTGAGGTTATCGAGAAACTTATTTTGAAATCTATGGAAAAGACAGGCAGATTTCAGGATATATCAAAAACTGTAGAACTAAAAAATCCCGACTTAGTTTTAACAGGTGAAGTTGAGCAGTTTTATTGTATAAAAGAAGGTAATATAAAAAAAGTTTTGATCCTATTAAATATGAGGATAAGAGAAACTAAAACAAGTAAAAATATTTTAAGTAAAGAATTTGTAGTAGAAAGAATATTTGAAAGAGAAGAACAAATTAATGAAGTCGTGAATAAAGCCCTGTCTGATCTATCTCAACAAATACAAAAGGAAGTCAATAAAACAAGTTTTCTAGAGAATATAATTAGATAATATTTTGTTTATATATAAGATTATTTCTATTGTTGAGGATAGATAATTATCTGATGTTACAGCAATTTATCTTTAACTTTATATACATACTTGCCGAAATGGCTCCTTACCTATTGTTTGGTTTTCTTGTAGCAGGTATATTGTCCCAGATTATCCCTACATCATGGGTTCAACAGCACCTTGCGGGTAGGGGATATTCTCCGATTGTAAAAAGCGCTATAATAGGAGTTCCTCTACCACTTTGTTCTTGTGGGGTAATTCCTGTGATGGCATCCTTAAGAAAACAAGGGGCCAATATCCCTGCGATGCTGTCCTTTATATTATCAACACCCCAGACAGGTGTAGATTCTATCTTGGCAACTTATGCTTTATTAGGTCTCCCAATGGCTATATATAGGCCATTTATAGCGTTGATAACTGCACTTTTGGGTGGTTCTGTTTATTATTGGATTGAAAAAAAAAAGATAGAACAGGAGGTTGATATATTAGAAGAAGAGCAAAAAATAAATAAAAATGAAGCAAACATGCACGATAAAAAAGATGGACTCTATTCTATTTCAAAAGTTGTCCATTATGGCTTTATTACATTACCTCGTGAAATTGTCCGTCCTCTTATTCTTGGAATTGTTATAGCCAGTGTAATAACTACTTTGATTCCTCCAGGTATTATTTCTAATTTTCTTAACATTGGAATATTACAGATATTCATGGCAATACTAGTAGGAATCCCAATTTATGTTTGTGCTACTGCATCTATACCTGTTGCTCTTAGCCTTATTTATTTAGGAGCCTCTCCAGGATCTGCGCTTGCTTTTCTTATTGCTGGTCCAGCAACAAATATTGCGACAATTTCAGTAGTTAAACAATTTTTAGGGAGAAGAGCAGTAATTATATATATCCTTACAATGATTTTTTCGGCTCTATTCTTTGGTATTACTTTTGATTATCTGATTGATTATATCCCCTCTTTAAATATATCGAAAATCTCTAACATTCAACATTCTCATGATATATTTTATAGCCGATGGAAGGTAATATCGTTAATTCTATTTATTTTAGTTTTGATTTTAGGGATTTTAAATATTGACCCATGGACATTAATAAAAAGAAGAAAAATGAAAATTCCTGAGAATGGTAGCTATTTGAAGATTAAGATTGCTGAGATGACATGTTCGCATTGTGTTCAAAAAATATCTGCACTTATAAGAGGTATATCAAATGTTACAGATATAAATATATCACTTGAAGAAAAAACTGCAGTTATCTATGGAACACCTTCTTTAGAGGAAATCAATAAAGTACTTATAGAAAAAGGTTATTCTGTTGAGATAATAGAAAATCGAATACTATACCATTGTAATTGCAAGTAAGATACTTATCTAACTTCTAATATATTTGAAGGTATTCCCTGTAATAGGGATTGCAAACCACTTTGGAATCCATTATCAATGGTTTCTTTAATGATGCTATTAGCAATTTCGTTACTTATTCGATTTATTGAATTAACTAAATCAACATTGGGGTATTTCCCTGAAAAATTCTTTGAACTCTCCAGTAGCTGTCCTTTTAATTCCTGAATCCTTGCATTAACGATTCGTATCCCTCTGTTCTTTTGTTGATTTTCCATTGGAAACTCATCCGATACCTCATCATAAGTAGCCAAAGCCTGTCTTAGAAGAACAATTGATTCAGCTATTCTTCCCGTTAAAGCCTCTTGTTCTGCTGTGCTTTGTAATTTTTCTGCCCTTTCCAGAGCCTCTTTTGTTTGTGCAAGGCGTGTTTCTCGTTCTTTTATACTATGCTCTGTTTCCAGCCGTAAACGTTCGGCTTCAGGATGTAATGGGTCTACGGATATAGCATTGTTAAACAGTTCAAGTGCTTCTTCCAGCTTTTTTGTTTCAAGGGCTTTGGTCCCTTTACCTACATAATAATCAGCAATTTTTCTTGAAATGTCTTTACGATTTAGATTTAATGCTAATGCATTTTTATATTGTTCTATTGCAAGTTCGTTAATATCCATTCCTAAAAGAGTATCGGCGATTTGAATATACATATCCTCTGTAAATGTGACTAAATCACTTAGTTTTCGAATATTCGTTCTAATTTCTTCTATTTTTCCTCTTTTTGCATAAAAAAGACCGCCCTGTAAGGCATAATCCCTGAGAGATACCTCACTAACACCACCTACAACCTGTCCTGGAACGAGTATGCTATACCATACATCGGCTACTGCGTTAAGTGATATACTAACACATTCTGACAATGTTGTCGATGCAGTACCTTTAAATCCAATATTTGATTTATATTCCTGTTCAAAGATTCGATCTCTTGATAAGATTTGTCGATAGAGTTGTGCAAAATATACCGATGGATTAACCTTTTGCCGTTGAGTAGTGCGTAGGGGCACATTTTCTATCATTTTTTCGACATCAGAGTTATAGAGAATTTGTATAGTAGGGTCTGCATTTTGTAGGGGAGATGTTGTTTGTGCTGTTAGTTTCCCCAACACTCCTAAACGAAATGCATAATATGGATCAATCTTTTTTGTTTTAACTGCAATTAGTAAATTCATTTCTGTTTCTATTGCTCGAACAGGGTCTGTTTTTGCAGTAGGAATTAATGTATAAAGCGTTTCATCAGTAATACCCGCACCATTTTTGATTTCTGTATCCAGTTTTTTTAGTGATGCATTCAATTCTTTATCAATCAAATGGATAGCATTATTGACAATTGATATTTGCGATGTTGGTCCCCAGGAATATCCCCGAGAAGAAATAAACAAAATAAATGGGAATAATATAATGAATGATTTAAATACAATCTTATACATAAATTACAATCCTTTTTGAGCTGTATTGGGTTGTGGGGGTACGGGATTGTTTAAAAGAGTTTGTTCAATTTGTTCTATTAGAACCTCAATTTCTGAGGTAGAATAACCGGGAACTGTGTTTTTGAGAATCTGAATATAGGTTTTTAGATGTTTTAAACCTTCCGAAAGGACACCCCTCTGTATATAAAGCAATCCATTTTCTAAATATGCGGGTGCATAATTAGGTTCTTTCTGAATTGCATTTGCAAAACATTGCTGTGCATAGCTCATGTCATTGTTTGCTAAAGCAATTCTTCCCTCGATAAGATAGGAACGCGGTGTGGGTTGCCCTTTATTTTTAATATTCTGTATTAACTCTGATGCCTTAGCAACATTATCTTGTTGAAAATATAATAATGCTAAATCTAAAGTAGCATCATGTGAATAATTCCCTTCAGAATTTTTTATCTTTTCTAATTCTATAATGGCTTCTGTTGTAAGTCCTGAGTTAAGTAAAGTTAATGCATATAAATAATTCAGACTTGTCGGAATTCTTTCCTTCGATTTTAGTGATTGTAATATTTGAAGTGTTTTGTTTGTATCCCCGGAATTCAAGAACAAAGAAGCGACAAAAGACTTTCCCAAATCACTTAATTCTTGAATATTATTATTAATTATTGAGAGGTATTTTTGTTTATTTTGCTCATCTTTCATATTTTCTGACATTATCAAAAGGAGTAATGCAGTTTGGGGAGAGATGTCGATATTGTTTACCAAATTTAATACCTCGTTATAATTACCACGAGAGAGCAATAATGCAACAATACTATTCTTATTTACATCTGAAGATTTAGATAAAGAAAGTAAATATTCATCATTATTTAAAATTGGAAGATTCCCTTCTCCAAGTAGCGTGAGTAGTTTTAAATCATTTCTATCAGGATATTTTTGTTCTAATTTCTTTATATATTGTAATTGTTTTTCTTTACTATTCTTTTTTGCCGACGCCAATAATGCCAGCCATATAACATCAGTGTTGTTATCATTTTCTGTTATAACTTTTTCAAATTCTGTTAATGCTTCATCAAATTGATTATTTTTTAAATAAAGTTTCCCTAATATCAAATGGGCACGGTTATTTTGAGGATTTTTTGCAATGTATTTCTGCAGAATGTCAATCGCACCTAATAGATTTGTACGACTTAAACTAATTGCACTGGATATAGGGTCGTATGTAAAGTATACGATTCCAATACCAACAATAATTAGCAACAAAATGATAATAACCCCATATAAAAAATATTTCTTTTTAATGTTAATAGAAGGAAAAAGACTTTTCTTTTCTTTGGGTGTTTCAGGTAATATCTTTGTTCCTGTAAGCAAGTTTGTTCCACAATAAATGCAAATTATATCTGTTTTATTTACCGGAGATTTACAATTGGGGCAAATACCCTGAGATTTTGTCTCTGTTTTTGCTTGAATTGGTATAGTAGATGCTTTTATTGGGGCCCCACAATGGGGACATTGTGTTGCGTTTTCATTTATTGGTTTTTCACAAAATGGGCACTGGAACATAGATTATTCCTTTTAATCGTTATGATGGTGTTCCGTTTGATTTACCATAGAAATGTAATCTTGTTCTATTTCCTTATTACATGATTTGCAATGTGTTCTACTGATAATATTACGCTTTCCACAGGATCTACATTTGGGGTAGAAAAGAGGAGGAACTGTTACAAAAGTAATTAGTAGAGTTATAGTAACCATTATGAGTAAGTAACCCAAACGCATTTTTTTATATTTATTTTCCTTTTATATTGTATAAAATTACTTTACAACATTATAACTTAAATACTAATAAAATTTAGGGGATTATTTCTTCAACAGAGTTTACAATTCGTGTTGGGCGATAAGGATATCTTTCTACATCCTCTATTTTAGTTACACCGGTTAATACAAGTATTGTTTCTACTCCTGTTTGTACCCCTGCTACAATATCTGTATCCATACGGTCTCCTATAATTATAGTATTTTCAGAGTGTACACCGAGGTAATTCATAGCACTTCTCATCATAAAAGGATTCGGTTTGCCAATATAAAAAGGTGTTCTTCCCGTTGCTTTTTCTATAAGTGCCGCCATGGCACCGCAAGCAGGAACTATTCCTGTTTCTGTAGGACCTAAAGGGTCTGGATTGGTTGCTATGAATCGTGCTCCGTTACGGATTAAGCGGACTGCTCGTGTTATTTGGTCGAAATTAAAATTAGAGGATTCTCCTAATATAACATAATCGGGATTGTATTCAGTAATGACATAACCAGCCTGATGAATTGCGGTAGTCAGACCACTTTCTCCCAGTACATAAGCAGTTCCCCTAGGCTTTTGCATTTTTAGAAACATTCCAACAGCCATAGCAGATGTAAAAATATTGGTATGAGGAATTTCTAATTTATGTATTTTTAGTCTATGGGATAAATCTTCAGGAGTAAATTTAGGATTGTTTGTTAAGACTAAAAACTTGCAATTTTTCTTGGTTAATCTTTCAATAAATTGATTAGCACCCGGGATAATGGTGTTTCCTCTAACTAATACACCATCCATATCAATAAGATAATTTTTTGTAACTTTATCGAAAATATTATCCATTTGTCTACTCCAAAATATATTTCAATTAGACATTTGATATAATCTTTAAATCAAGGATGTTGATATATTATCAAACTTCTCATATAACACCAAAAGTGTATTTGGAGATGAAAAAATGAGAATAAGAAATATAATATGTGTAATTGCTACCACTTTAATAATTGTTTTATTTTTTTCATCTTGTAGAACTATTGCTGGACAACCGTCAATAAAAAAAGCGGAGATTCTCCCAATGGAAATATCTCCAGGAGATACTGCAATTATCCAGGTATGTATAAAGGACAAACATCATTTAGTACAAAAAGTAGAAGCTGTAATAAAAGAAGACCCCCGAATAAAACTTAAACTAAGGGATGATGGTATTGACCCGGATAAAAAAGCAAACGATGGGATATGGATTTTGAAGGTAGATGTTCCACCAGAAGCAATCCCAGGAGTATATAAGTTAGAAATTATGACTTATACAAAGAATAATTTACCAATTTATATAAGAGGGAGAGAAGGAAAAGTTGAAACATTAAAAGCAGAAATACCTGTGATTTTAAAATAATAAAGTTTGAAAATGTTTGTTAGTATTTTTGTATATTCTTGTTTGTTTGTACACAATTTGGGAGATACGAGTGCAAATCCAAACATATTAATTCTGACTGTGGATACACTCCGTGCAGACCATTTGTCTTGTTATGGTTATCAATACCCAACTTCCCCAAACATAGACAAACTTGCAGAAAAAGGGTTTGTTTTTGATAATTGCATTGCAGAAGTGCCTCTCACATGTCCTTCTTTTTCATCAATGTTTACATCAAGATACCCTAGAGTAATAGGTGTAACGAAAAATGGATTAGGTATTTCAAAAGATGAAATAACTATTACTGAGTTATTCAAAGAAAATGGGTATTTTACCTTTTGCATACAAAGTAATTGGACACTGAAATCTAAATTGAGTAATTTACATCAAGGTTTTGATATTTATGACGATGATTTTCATGTTAAAAGGTGGGGTATTTTTTCATCAGAACGATTGGCAGATGAAGTAACAAAGAATGCCATTGAAATACTTAACAAACGGTCTGGACATAAACCTTTTTTTGGATGGGTCCATTATAGTGACCCGCATGCTCCATACCGCTTTCGTAAAGAGTATAATGTTCACAGTAAGAAAGGCAGTATAAAAGATGGGAAGATATATAAAACAATAAAAGATTATGATGCGGAAGTAAGGTTTACAGATGAACAAATAGGTGTTCTCTTAAAACATGTTCCTGAAAATACAATTATTGTCTTTACTGCAGACCATGGTGAAAGTTTATATGAACATAATTACTTAGGACACGGTAGGAAACTCTACCAGAACGAAGTCAGAATTCCTTTAATTATAGTTGCTCCTGGGATTAAACCGGGAAGAACGGATATCCCTGTAAGAGGAATTGATATAGGTCCTACAGTTTTAGGTCTTGCTAACATTCAAAAAGACAAAAATATGTTAGGAATAGATTTTTTGAAGGGAAATATAGATTATGAAAGAACCAGAGTTATTGAAACCTATGGGGGTGCTGTTCCTAAAATTCCCATATTAAGATTCTTTTTAAAAAACTCTGCTCCTATTATGCAATCTGTTATTGTTGGTAACTGGAAACTTATTGTTAAAGGGGAAAAGAAAGAACTTTATAATATTATGGAGGACCCTGATGAAAGTGATAATCTTGTTAAAAAATATCCAGAAAAAGTTTTTGAACTTCAGCAGAAAATAAATAAGTGGTCTAAGAGTACACCAATAAATAACAAAAGTTCTCACAAAAAAATAACTGAAGAGGATATTGAAGTTTTGCGATCGATGGGATATTTAGAATAAAAAATCTCATTTACTTTCCTCGCCAGCCTTTGTCAGGAATACTACAATCAGACCAATTTGGGGTATTTGTTCCGTTCTTTTCTCTTGCTCGAATCCAATAATAATATACTACAGGACTTATCTTCTCCCTAAAACAAAAAAAGCCTTTTCTTATGATAGGTGCTTCTGCTGTATAGTCAAGAAAATATGTATGAGAAGTAACCCCAATAGAAGTTGCGTTAGTACAATCATTTTCTATACCCCTGAGCACCTCAAATTCATATTTGTTATCATTATCCTTTGTTTTCCATTCTATTAAAACATATTCTGAATACAAACCGTCTGTTGCTGTAACATGATATGGAGGATAAGGGATAATTTCTCCTTCCAAATTTCCTTCTATTATTCCCTCTTCTTCTCCTTCTTTAGAAAGAATACCTTCCGACAAACCTTCATCTGTTCCTTCATTAGTAAGAAGCCCTTCTGTGTTCCCTTCGGCTATTTCTTCACCTTCGCCCTCGTATATCCCCTCTAATAAACCCTCATATACCCCTTCTTCTGGACCCTCTATTAACCCTTCTAATTCTCCCTCTATATCCGGATTCCCTTCCTCAATTACGGGTTCTGGATCAATATAGTCAGGAACACCATTATTATTTCTATCTTCTGTTCCTTCAATATTATCAGGGATTCCATCGTTATCACTGTCGAGATCAATAAGGTCAGGTATTCCATCTTCATCCGTATCAGAAATGCTTTCCACAACATCAGGAATTGTGTCATTATCTGTATCACCGGATGTAATTATAGGGATGAATTGAAGTTTTTTATTTTTTTTGTTATGTGTGAAGAAAGCGAGTAGTCCAGAAGTTTTATAGGTGAAATAATTATCTTCAAGAATCGATATGGTTATAGGTATATCTTTTTTAGCAAACGAAAAAACATCTGTTAATATTTCAGATGTAATATGTAGCGATTTCTTTTTTAGGTTATATATAAGCCTTTTTTTGGGTTGGGTTGGGATTTGTTCGGGAACCTGATCAATGATTATGGGTATATCTTTATTAAAACTCGATTCGCAAAAGAATCCGATTGTGTTATTCTTATCACTCAGGTTTAAATCACTCGCCCTGACAGCAAGGACCATAACATTCGTTTTAAATAAATTAGTGTCAAATTCAGAAGCCCTAAAAGCATTTAATGGATATTGAATCTTTGTTTCATTTTTGAGATTTGAAAGCACAGAAACAAAAACATCCGATGATGGTGGAGGGATGCTTCCGGAGTAGGTAGTAGAATTATAAAGAGAATAATCTGTTTTCCCATCATTATTAGTGTCGATATAGATTGTAAAACGTACTTGGTTTGGGGAACTCCATGAAGAGAAAGTAGAAACTAAAAAATAGATTACAGCATCTTCTATATTATTTGTTTCAGATAAGTAAGATAGATTGTCTGTTATTCCTAAATACTGAATATCTGCACAAGCTAAGTAGTCCGGAAGTTTTTCTTGCTTTTTACTGATACTCTTTAATTCATAAAAAGATAAAAAAGAAATGAAATCATTAGGAAAATTATCACCTGTATATAGTTCTTTACCCTCAGTTCTTAAAGAATCTGTGTTCGTTGTAGAAAAATCTAGATAGAAATCGTATAAAGAAATATCAGAAACAGGCTGGATTTGGGTATAAAATGGAAGATGTAGAGTATTATTATTTGTCATGTCTTCTAATAAAAATATACCGCTATGCTCACTTAACCATGAACGATAAGGTTCGTTGTATCTAAAATCGAGGGAAGGGTCTCTGTTATGTTTCAGTTGTGTAACATCAACATTTAATATGACAGGGAAATCAAAAAAAGAAGCCGGATTAACAGGAGATGAAACATTTATGGGTATTTCAATGTTAACTCCTGAAATCATTGTTTGTTGTATAAATGTTAATTTGAAAAATTTCGTGTTTTGTGAACGATTTTCAGCACGAATCCATCTTTCTTCTGTTGTAGATTCAGATATTTCTTGAGTTTTGAATGTTAGAGATACGGCCTCTGGGTACTCTTTGTCATAGAAAAGAAAATTGGTAACTATATTGTTAGAAAAATCATTTCTACCTATTCCCCCAACTTGTGGTGGAGCAAAAATAGATTCTCCTGTCTTGTAGAGATATGTTGCTAAAGTAGCGTTATTGATAAGAATTGTTTTTATCTCTTGTGCAGTTAGATTCGGTCTCATTTCTTTCAAGAGAGCAGAAAGCCCTGTAATATGAGGAGCCGACATAGATGTCCCTGAACTTGTTCGAGCAATTGGATTTGAAAGTAAATTTGCAGAGCGGATATGGACACCGGGAGCCGATATATCGGGTTTTAACAATAGCCTTCCTGATGAATAAATTGAAGGTCCACGCGAAGAAAAATATGCAATTCGTGAAGGGACTCCCCCTGTCAGAGAAGGGTCTGCATCTTCACAAGCAGAAACGGCAATCACACTTTCTGCAGAAGCGGGTGTACCAACAGAAAAAAAAGCATCACCTCTATTTCCAGCAGAGACAACAACTACTACGCCAATTTTAGATGCATTATTACAAGCAATTGCTTCGGGTGTATCTGAAAAACCAAAGTCTTCACCTAAGGATAAGTTTAATATGTTTAAGTGGTCTGAAAAATCACCATCTTGATTGGGGTCAATTGCCCATTCAATAGCAGGAATTAAAATTTCACTTTTGGATGCTTTAGAAAAAATTTTCAATGCATAAAGTTCTGTTTTTGGTGCGACACCGGGATGGACCAGGAAAGGATAACTTATAATAAGTTGTGTGTAATCAAATGTATAGGTAGCACCACTGTTCAATACTCCGTATCCCCCAATAATTCCCGCAACATGTGTTCCATGTCCATTTTGGTCAAAAGGGTCAGGGTCCGGTATAGGAATATTATTCCCCAAAACCTCAGGATCATAGTTCTCACCAACAAAGTCATATCCACCGGCTATTTTTGATGTTGGGAACAACCCATCACTAATAGTGGTAGGGTCATTTATACTATAGTCTTGCTGACTTCCGGACCCTCCAAAATCTTTATGAATATAATCAATTCCTGTGTCAATTATACCTATCTTTATTCCTTTTCCTGTAACCCTATATTGACTCCATGCATAAGGAGCACCTATAAAAGGTAAACTATATGCTAAATCGATACTCACACGAGCTAATAAGTGAATAGATTTTACCTCTGTTTCTTTCTCCAGTTCATGAATACATTCAGGTTCTAAATATACACCTATCCCATTAAATACTTTTTGAACTTTGAAGAGAATGTTTTGTGAAAAAGATTTCTTTTTTATTAACTTACTTATAAAAACATTCTGTTCCATTTCGATTTTATTTAGATGATTTTTCAGACTTATTGTCTCTTCTTCCAGCGATTTTTGGTTCCCCTTAATTTGAGAAAGAAACTCTACGCCACAAGGCGTATTGAGTTCAATTATGACGGGAATAGAGTCTGCAGATGAAGCGTTATGAGCACTATATACAAACAATAAAAGTGAAATAATACTTATAAATTTTATTTTTAAGAAAGACCAATGATTATTCATGTTATAATAAAGTCCCAATATTTTTCTTTATAATTTTTAGATATAAACATCACCTTTTTATTATGCCACAAAATTATTACGATAAAAATTACAGGAAAGAGTTAACTCGTGTAACATTATTAGGTTTGTTGTTTAATATCCTGATTACAATCTTAAAAGTAACGGTGGGCTATGTTATTCGTAGTCAAGCCCTCATTGCAGATGGTATCCATAGTTTATCTGATGGAATAACCGACCTGGCCGTAATTTTTGGAGAACCTTTTTGGACGGCACCTGCTGATATTAGCCATCCCCATGGTCATGGACGAATAGAAATGCTTGTAACTATACTTATTGGGATTTTATTAGGGCTTGTTGGAGTTTTTTTAGGTTTTCAAGCTATAAGGTCTATTATTTTATTTGATAAAAAGGAATTTATCTATTCAATTCCCATGACAATTATTGCAATTATTTCAGTAGTTTCCAAAGAATTATTGTATCAATACACCGTTTTTGTTGGGAAAAGGATACATTCTTCGGCAGTAATTGCAAACGCATGGCATCATCGCTCCGATAGTTTGAGTTCTATTCCTGTAGTAATTGCAGGCATAGGAATAACGATTAATCCGTCATATAGTATTTTAGATCCGATAGGGGCTCTAATTGTTTGTCTTTTAATTATATATTCAGCGTATCGAATAATTCTTCCAATGTTGAATATTTTAGTCGATAAAGGTATTACTAAAGAAGAAATGGCTAAAATATATGAAATTGCCTTATCTATAGGAGGAGTAAAAAGCGTCCATGCAATTAGAAGTCGTTACATAGGAGGAGGTATTGCCGTTGATTTGCATGTAATGGTAGACCCATGTGCCTCAGTTTATGATGGGCACATCATCGCAGGAAGAGTAAAACATGCCTTATTGGAAAAAGGACAAAATGTTGTGGATGTGCTTATTCACATTGAACCCTATGAAAAAAAAGAAAGAGAGAAATAATCGTAGTCTAAAACACTTGAAAAATAGCACATTTCAGATAGGATAATTCAGGCATGATTAAAATTTCAGGATGGTCAGGGGAGGCTCCATGAAACTCTAATAGCCTAACCTCTCGAGAGACATTTCTTGCTGACCTCTTAATAATTTCTCGGAAATCAGTGGGAGATATATAATGAGAGCACGAACATGTAATTAAAAATCCACCTTTTATTATATGTTTCAATGCTATAGAATTTATTCTTTGGTATTTGAGAAATGCTTTTTTGAAATCTGTTTTTTTCTTTGCATAAGCAGGAGGGTCTAATATAATTACATCAAATTCTTCTTGGGGGTTTTGGTTAAAGTATTCTTCAATTTCCATGTTATAAAAGATGGCTCGATTAATGTATCCGTTTAACTCCAAATTATTTCTTGCTCTATATATGGCATCACTGGAACTATCAACTGCAACTACATTCATTGCTCCTGCTTGAATACAATGACATGTCCATAACCCCACATAGCAAAAACAGTCAAGAACTTTAGCCCCTATCATATATTTTTGAGAATAGGTGTAATTAAGTCTCTGGTCAAGAAAAAGACCTGTTTTTTGTGCTTTTTTAATAGGAGCATAAAATTTAAGATTGTTGATATTACATAGTATTTCTTCAGGAATATCATCCGGTAGTTCTTCCTCCGATTTAAAATATATATTTTCTATGTCCTTAAAACTCTTTAGTGCATCGAATAAGTAATTTTTATATTGACTATAGAATTTGCATTGTGTAGTAATGATAACTGATGATTGGTATCTATCAATAACAAGTCCCGGTAAAAAATCACTTTCTGCATGTATCCAGCGGTATACATTAGATCTTGGAAATAATTTTGTTCTTAGGCTTAATGCCGTTTTTAATTTTTTGATAAAAAAATGTGTATTTATTTCTTCCTGATGGAAAGACAAAACGCGAGCGAAGATATTTCCTTCTTTTTGAAAAAAACCCCTACAAATAAAGCGGTTTTTAGAATTAAAAATATCAATAATTTCCCCATCATCGTTGGAGTTATGTTTTAATAATTCGTTTTTAAATATCCACAAATGCCCTCTTAATATTCTTTTTTCTTCATTTTCTTTAATATAAGCAGTAGGTATAGATTTATTCATGGACTTAAAATACGGCCCTTCCGATGTGTTTCCCGCCATTTGTTTATTGTATTAATTAAGTGAAATCGGATTCGCTCTTCATCTTTTTTCTTTTCATAAGTGATTTCCTTGTTCCACTCATTAAATTCTGTTTCATCTTTTGGAACTTTACTTCCTTCTTCGTATGCATTTGTATATATTACTACCCGGTCTTTGGTTATTTGTGCAAGACCCCCCATTATGGCGAAAAAATTTTTGTTTTTCGTCTGTTGTTGGATGGATACAATCCCCATTTCAAGAGCCGTAATTAATGGAGTATGCCCTTGCAATATCGTAATGGTACCATTGGATACAGGTAGAGAGACTGAGATTATATCCATGGTAATTGGTTTTGTGTTTAATGCAAACATCTGAAAGATAAATTCTTTATGCATCAGTTTGAAAATCCCATTTGTTTAGCCTTTTCATGAACATCTTGAATAGAGCCACAGTAAAGAAATGCAGATTCGGGATAGTTATCATATTTACCAGAAAGTAATTCAGTGAAACTTTCTATTGTTTCTTCTATACTTACATATTTTCCATGTATTCCTGTAAATTCTTCCGCAACAAAATTAGGTTGAGAAAAGAATCGTTGAATCCTTCTTGCTCGGTTTACTATTTGCTTATCTTCGTCGGAGAGTTCCTCCATCCCCAAGATAGCGATAATATCTTCAAGATCTTTATACCTTTGTAAGATCTGTTGAACTTCTCGTGCTATTTTATAATGGGTTTCTGTTATGTACCGTGGGTCTAACAATCGACTGGTAGAATCCAGAGGGTCAACCGATGGATAGATACCCATTTCAACAATTTTCCGTGAGAGAACTATTGTCGCATCCAGATGTGTAAAGGTATTTGCTGGTGCTGGGTCTGTAAGATCATCCGCAGGCACATATACCGCTTGCACAGAGGTAATAGAACCTCGTGTTGTTGATACGATTCTTTCTTGAAGTTCACCCATTTCTGTTGCAAGTGTAGGTTGATAACCGACAGTGCTTGGCATTCTTCCCAATAAAGCAGAAACTTCTGACCCTGCCTGTGTAAAACGAAAGATATTGTCAATAAAAAGAAGCACATCCTGTTGTTCTGTATCACGAAAATACTCTGCAATCGTTAATGCTGTTAATGCTACCCTCGCCCTTGCTCCCGGTGGTTCTGTCATTTGTCCAAATATTAAAGCCGTTTTGTTCAATACCCCGGACCTATTCATTTCTAACCATAAATCATTTCCTTCCCTTGTTCGTTCTCCAACACCTGCAAATACAGATACGCCCCCATGTTTGATAGCAACATTACGGATTAATTCCATGATTAAAACTGTTTTTCCAACACCAGCACCTCCAAAAAGTCCAATTTTTCCACCTTTTGGGAAAGGTGCTAATAAGTCAATTACCTTTATGCCTGTCTCAAAAATTTCCATTTTAGGGTTTATGTCACGATATTCAGGGGGTTTCCTATGTATGGACCAAAAATCAGTGGCTTTTATAGGTCCTTGACTATCTACGGGGGCTCCAATTACATTTAAAATTCTTCCAAGGACTTCTTTTCCAACCGGTGTACATATTGTCTTTTCAAGATTTACTACTTCCATTCCTCTATATAACCTGTCAGTACTATCCATGGCAATTGTCCTGACGATATTATCACCTAAATGTTGCATTACTTCTAAGACAATTCGTCTTTCGTCCTCTGTTTGTATTTCCAATGCAGTATAAATAGGGGGGAGATTCTCTTCTTCGAAACGAACATCAATTACAGGTCCACTTATTTTTATTACATATCCTTTATTCATGAGATAAATTTTACTCCATCGATTCAGTCCCACTAATTACTTCTAACATTTCTTTTGTAATTAGTTCTTGTCTCGTCTTATTAAATAATATTCCTAAATTTTGTAATGTTTCGTCAGCATTCTGGGTTGCTACTTCCATTGCTTGCATTCGGGCTAATTGTTCACAGGCTAATGATTCATGAAAAATACGGTGCATTTCTGAAATTAGAAATAATTCACAGGTATGAGTTACAACATCATCTACTGTTGGTTCAATAATCCAGCAATATTTCTTTTTATTTTCTATAAGTTTCTCATTTTTTTCTATAGTGAGAGGAAGAATTTGTTCCATTTCTATTTTGGTACTATAAGATAGACCTAATTTAGAATAGATAACAAATACTGCGTCCGTAACTCCATTTATCATATCCTGAGAAAATTCATGAACTAAAGAAGAAACTTTATCTAATGAGTAATCCTCAAAAAAATCAATATAAGACTTTTTCACGGGAATATGGCGGTACCGAAATGCTTCACTTCCTTTATTCCCAAGAGAAATAAGGGATATATTTTTATCAGAGAACATATTTTTTAATATAGATACCGTTTTCTGAACGATGCTGGTATTAAATCCTCCACATAATCCATGGTCACTTGTAACAACTAATAGAGTGATATTCTGTATAGTGCGTTTGATTTTAATTAGAGGGTGATTGGGCTGGAAATCAGGGAATTGATACAAATCTTGCCAGAATGTAGACAATTTATCAGGTAGTACTCTACTCACTTGTAGTGCATTTTGGGCTCGTTTAAGACGAACAGTAGCGACCATTTTAATCGCTTTTGTTATTTTTTGAGTATTTTTAATGGTTTTAATTTTGTTCCGTAATTCTTGTATACCGCTCATAAATGTTTCCCTTCATGCCATTTTTCAGAAAGAAAACGATTAATAAGACTGTCCAGTTCTTTTTGCATTTCCACGGTCCATTTATTATTTGTGCCAAGGTAATCGTACAAAGAAGGTTGTTCTGTTTTTATAAATGAGATTAATTCTTTTTCAAATCGTGGTAATGCATTTACAGATATATTGTCAAGCATTCCTGAAACTCCGGCGTGAATAATAATGATTTCATCTGCTAAAGGTAATGTTTCAAAACGACCCTGTACTAAAATTTTAGTGAGTCTTTTCCCCCTTTCTAATTGTGCTTTTGAAGAGTCATCAAGTTCACTACCGAATTGAGCAAATACTTCTAATTCACGGTATTGTGCCATTAAAACACGCAATGTCCCGGAAATTTTTTTCATTATAGGCGTTTGGGCAGACCCTCCAACTCGCGATACGCTGATTCCCGGGTTGATGGCTGGTCTTATCCCGGAATGAAACAGAGAAGACTCTAAATATATCTGACCGTCTGTTATAGAAATTACATTGGTAGGAATATAAGCAGAAACATCTCCTTCTTGGGTTTCAATGATAGGAAGAGCAGTCAATGTTCCTCCTCCTTTGGAGGGATGCAAACACGCTGACCTTTCTAGCAAACGACTATGTAGATAGAAAATATCCCCCGGGTAGGCTTCTCTTCCAGGGGGTCTTCTTAATAACAAGGATATTTGTCGATATGCACTGGCATGTTTTGATAAATCATCATAAATAATTAAAACATGTTTCCCTTTATCTCTAAAATATTCACCGATGGCACAACCCGCAAATGGTGCCAGGTACTGCATAGGTGCAGGTTCCGAAGCCGTTGCTGACACCACTATTGTGTACTTCATGGCTCCAAAGTTTGTAAGGTCACTTACTATCTGTGCTACGGTTGAGCGTTTTTGTCCTATTGCTACATAAATACAAATAATATCTTTATCTTTTTGATGGACGATGGTGTCAATTGCAATAGATGTTTTACCTGTTTGTCTATCTCCTATAATTAGTTCGCGTTGACCTCTTCCTATGGGAACCATAGAATCAATAGCCTTAATCCCCGTATGAAGGGGAGTATTTACGGGTGTCCTTTCTATGATTGCCGGAGCAATTCGTTCAACTGGATAATGTTCTACGGCCTGAATGGGTCCTCCTGTATCGACGGGTTCTCCAATAGCATTTACCACTCGACCTAAAATAGGTTCACCAACAGGGACAGAAGCAATTCGCCATGTACGTTTTGCGACATCACCCTCTTTAATTTGCTCATAATCCCCGAGGAGTATAATTCCGACATGGTCCTCTTCAAGGCTAAATACAATACCCTTAACACTATGGGGTAGGTCTATTAATTCGCCCATAAAAGCATTTTCTAATCCAAATACACGCGCAATTCCATCCCCACTTTGAATAACAGTTCCTGTTTCAGAGACATCAATTGAACTTGAATATAAACTTATTTGTTGTTTGATAAGATTTGTAATCTCATCAATCCGTGGATTGTAGGACATCGATATATAATTCCTTTTTCATTATTTCTTCTTTTAATTTTTCCAGTTGTGTTCTATAACTAAAATCGAAAGAAAAACCATAGAAATGAACAATAATTCCACCTAAAATGTTTGGATTGATATGTTTTACAAGTCGAACTCTTTTTTCTGTAAATTGTTCTAATGTCTTTATAAGAGATTTTTCAGATTCTTCAGGTAATTGTGTCGCAGTTGTTACTTCTACTTCAATACGATTTAACCATGGGTCGATTTTTTCCGCAAATACTTTTGATATTTCAGTAATTATCTCTGCACGATTGTGCTTAATAAGGAAATCCCCAAATTTTTTTAGATATTCGGGAGAATTTGTTGCTTCAAGAATTATATTTAATAATTTTTTTTTCTGTTCAAAAGGTATAACGGGATTCTTTAAAAAAGTAAGAAATCCAGGCTCTTTCTTAAATATATATGCAAGTAGTTGATATGTTTCATTTACTTTGACAAGGTCTTTTTCATCTTTTATAAATGACCTCAAAGCCTCTGCATATCGTTGTGCCAATCTATTTCGTATTGTAAAATTCATAAGATTTCTCTAAGTTATGAAAGCATAGTTATTAGGAAATTGAATTTTTCAACAGTTTGAGCCAATCGTTCCGGTGTTTCAAATGAACTTAGTTCTATTTCTGCCCTTTTGATAGATTCATCAATTAATTGTTTTTTTACTTCATTAATACAATGTAAGACCTCTTCTTGTTTTCTTGTCTCTAATAAAAATTCAATCTGTTCGATAGCTTGTTTGTTTTGTTTCTCAATTTCAGAGAGCTTTTGTGAAAGGAATGATTCTTTATAATATTCTCGCTCTTTAATAATTGATGGTAAGGTTTTATATAGATTTTGAACCTCATCCAGTTCTTTATTGCTTTGCTTAATAAGATTATCAATCTCATTTTGTTTATTCAGAATATTTCTTTGATATTTACTGATATAATTCTGCAAAGGAGTCCAGCCAAAATGAAATGCAATAACCAACAAAGTTATGAAGTTTAGAGTTTTGAACCAGAGCAAGTAATAGAAAATTCTACTTTTTTCTTTTTGAAACTTCGGATTTTTTTCATAGTTTTGTGCAAAAATAAACTGTTCTAATTTTTCTGGTGTTCCTTTAAAGAGGTGGGGTCTTTCTAAAAACATAAAATACTCCGGATTTTTAATAATTTCTCTATAAATTCTATGTTCTTTTTCATGTATTTGCAGATATTCCTTTGAAAGATTGGGAGAGTGAAAAAGGAGTACCCCTATTAATGTTCCGGAGAAATAAAATAATAATGTACCAATAAAGAATTTTTTATGTTTTGTTAGAAAATTCTTTTTTGTGTTACCAAGCATTGTACTATCTTCTCTGATAATGTTTTTGCATGTTTTTCAATTTCAGTTTTATCGATACAAAATTGTTTTTGGAGTTCACTTCGGTAGAGAGTTAACTGTTCGTGAGCCTTCTTTTGTTCTTTTTCAATTAGTGTTCGTTGCTGAATATAAGCACTTCGAATTGTATTATCTATTTTGGACTCCAATGTTTTTTGTACATTTTCAATTTCTCTTTTATAACTATCTTTTAGTTCTGTTGTTTTCTGATAATTGTTTTGAATTTCGTTTTCTTTCTTTTTGAAGTAATCTTCCCGCTCTCTTATTGTTTGTAAGAGAGGTTTCCAGATAAGTTTTCTTGAAAAAATAAAAAACAAAAAGAGTAAAATGATTTCAAAAAACAGTGTTAAATTTATACTAATCATAGACTTTTTCTTTATACCATAAAGAAGAGAATAATAACGGCTATTACCAATGCATATATTGCTACAGATTCAGTAACAGCTTGTCCTATAATCATGGTTCTTGTTACTGGACCGGACGCTTCTGGATTTCTTGCTACTCCCTCACATGCTTTCGCTGCTGCATAACCTTCGGATAAGGCCGCTCCCAAACCTGCTATTGCAATAGTAAAACTGGCAGAGATACAGGCAAATATTACCCGGAGATCTTCACCAGTTATAGGAATACCCGTATTTTGAGTGGTTGTTTCTGCTGTTTGAGAAATAATAAAATGAAGCGTGTTATACCAGGTAACAATATCCATGAGAAATCTCCTTATAGTTTAGTTGTTTTCTGCTAAATATGACGAAATATATACAGTTGTTAGTGATGCAAAAACAAATGCCTGAATAAAGGCTTCAAAACCCGTTAGTAACACATCAAGTATAAGAGGTACAAACATATAAAAGGTGAGTGTCGCAATAACAATACTTACAATTCCAGAACCTAATGTATTGCCGAAAAGACGACATGATAGTGAAATAACTTTGGATATTTCTTCAATAATCTTAAAAGGGAAGAAGAAGAATACAGAAAGTTTTTGTAAAGTATTTTTATGTTTCTTTTCATGATTTTCATTGTATAAAGGTCCTTGGAACTCTCGTATAAATCCATACAAACCTCTGAATCGAATTGCAGTAACCCAACTATAAATGAGTGACAATAATGCGAGCGATATTGTACAATTTAAATCACTTGTTGGTTCTTCCATATAAGGTAGAGGAATAAGAGAAAAGAGAATGGCAAAGAATATAAAAGAAAAGAGAGATGATACAAATGGTAACAGTTCATATAGGATGTCAGTATTTGAAGTTTCCATAATAGGTTCTATCAATGATTTAAACCACAAAACAACAATTTCAAGTAACGATTGGGTATGTGTGGGGATGCGTTGAAAACGATGAGAAAAAATGTAACCTACAAGAAGTAGACTCATTACAACAAAAAGAGAGGATAGAACTGTAAATATATGTATGCCTCCTCCCGGTATCAATATATCAGTACCGGGAATATAATATAAGACCCATCTTCTTCCTATTTCTTCCATTACAGATACCCGTTAATATTTATAATATATATAGGATATGAGAATTATTTCTCTTTCAAAATAAATAATATCAATAATTTATGATGATAGATAATATGATACAACTCTTATTGTCATAGGTGCAATGAGTAATCCAAAAGATACTAAAAAAACGGTTAAAATTGTTCTATCAGATATATAAACCATGAAGGAAAAGAATAACGCAATCAAAATTAGTTTTATAACGCTTCCAAATATAATTAGGTTAATTTTTTTTAAAAGAAGTTTTTTCTTAAGAGATCTAATAGAAATATAAGTTAGAAAGATATTTAAAAAACATGGAGTAGAGAAATAAAACGATTTTATACCCAGAAAGAAAAAAAATAATATAGAAAAAATAGAAGCGATGCATATCCCTGTTGTTAAGAAGGAGCATCTAAGTTTTTGTTCATTCATTTTAATTTTTTTAGAATTGTTATAAAGAAACTTATAAAACCTATTAAAATAAACAAAATAACAAAAATTGCCACTAATAAGCCATTTGTTTGAAAGTAATTATCCAATCTATTTCCTATGAAGTATCCAAGAAGTACAAATATGGAGAGAGAAAAACCTAAATTAGAAACCATACTTAAAGTGTTTATTAAATCTTTGTTAATTTTCATAAAATTTGATAAATTTAAAATAAAAAATTTAAATGTTTTTCATGGTAAAATGATATTAAATAAATTTTGTTATTTAGAGAATATCAGATGAGGTTTACTTTCTTGTATTTTAACATTTTATATTGTTTTTTTTTCATAGTTGTATTATATTCTACAAATTTATTTGCAGATATAGAATTAGAAGAAATTGTAAAGCAAAAACAAAATGCAGTGCTTCTTATTAATTGTGTAGATCCAGACGGGAACATAATTCAAGGTAGCGGTTTTTGTATATCTTATGATGGATATGTCCTTGCTACTGCCCATCAAGTTAAAGAGGCTAAAAAAATAGAGGGTAAAATGATTGATGGGAAGGTATTTCCATTAATAAAAGAGTATATCTCTGAAGAGAAGGATATTTCTATTCTGAAATCACAGCAGATTTTTCAATCCTGGATAGATGTTTTTGACACAAGAACTGTCAATGCAGGAACAAGTATATTTACCCTTGCTTCGCCTGATAACTTGGAATTTTCTGTAATTACAGGAACGGTTTCAAATCCGAACCGACTCTATAAAGGGAACAGAGTTTATCAATTGACGATGTATGCAGACCCTGGAGCAAGTGGTGCGCCTGTTTTTGACAAAAATGGAAACTTTATTGGGATGATTATCGGAAAGTTAGAAGAAACTGCATTTTCATTGGCAATTTCGTCAAGTGAAATTAATAAATTTTTGAAAACAACTCCCATATATAAACAACATGATGATAAATTAAAAATAAAAAAAACACAATTAATTGAGACAGAAATCATTCCTTTACCTAATATTGACCCTACTATATTTAAAGCAATAGAAGCATACAATATGGGAGTAAATAATGATGATATAAATAGAAAATTTGAATATTATAAAAAATCAGCACAGTTGTTCCCAGAGTTTTTTGAGGCATGGTTTAATCTGGGGGTTGTATCAGAGATGTTGAAAGACTTAAATACCGCAGAAAAAGCATATAGACAAGCAATAAAAGCAAATCCAAATTCATTGGAGGCAAAGAGAAACCTCGGACTTCTATTGTTAAATTCAAACCGTTTTGAAGAAGCAAAGTCTATTTTTGAGAAAGCATTAGAAACATGTCCTGAATGTCCACAGATTTATAATGATTTAGGAGAAACTTTAAGAAGAATGAATTATCTGGAACAGGCAGAGTCTTTTTTTGATAAGGCAATTACCCTGGATTCCAAATATGCTTTGGCATACTATAATCTCGGACTCATTCAATTAGAAAAAGAAAACGAAGAAAAGGCGATTTACTATTTTGAAGAATATACGAAATATACTACGGAAAAATCGGGTAAGGAGAAAATACTTCGATGGATAGAAGAAATGAAGAAAAAAAAGAAGATTCAATGACTGAAGAAAAACAGATTCCCAGAAGGATAGGGAAGTACGAAATTGTTCGTGAAATAGGGAAAGGGGCGATGGGGGTAGTGTATGAAGGATATGACCCTCTTATAAAGCGAAAAGTAGCCATTAAAACGGCAAGAAAAGACCTTTCAGTAAGTGCAAGTATTGCAGATGAAATATTTATTCGGTTTACACGCGAAGCAGTTATGGCTGGACAGATTCAGCATCCCAATGTTGTAACTATTTATGATATGGGTGATGAGAATGGATTGGCATACATTGTTATGGAGTATATAGAAGGTGAAGACCTGAAGTCTTTAATTACTCAGAAGAAGATTTGGTCTATAGATGAGATATTTAAAATAGCGAATGCTACATGTAGTGCACTGAATGAAACACATAAGCATGGGATAGTTCATAGGGACATTAAACCTTCAAATATATTAATAACTAAAGATGGAAACATAAAATTGACAGACTTTGGCGTTGCCCGTCTTCCGGATTCAACACTTACTCAAGAAGGGACTCTTATTGGGACTCCCCATTACATGAGTCCCGAACAATTCACCGGTGAAAAAGTGGATGGAAGGTCAGACCAGTTCTCTCTTGCTGTTGTTTTATATGAACTTATAACAGGAGAAAAACCCTTTGTGGGTGATACTTTAAATGTTATCATGCATAAAGTGTTACGAACGCAACCCCTTCCACCTTCTGACTTAAACATCCGAATTTCAAAAGATATAGACGATGTTATCATGAAGGCATTAAACAAGAACCCAGATGATAGATTCCCTGACATGGAGTCATTTTCTAAGGCTTTGAATGAAGTTATCAATAAAAAAAGAGATATTGAAAGTATAGATAAAGCAAAAATGGAAGCACCCACATTGATTGCAGATGACAATTTAATCGATAAGACGATGGGAAGAGTAAATAGATTCGACATAATAAAAAAAATACAAATATTTGCAGTTATAGGGGTTTTATTAATAATGGCAGGAATAATTCTCGGTGTTTTATTCCTACAAAAGGATAAAATCGGAACTGAAAGTAATAATACTCTTGATAATAAACACGATAAACCATATTTTGGCAAAGCCATATTCAATATATGGCAAGCAGAAGATAATGAGGCCTATGAAGACTTTCAAAATTATCTGGACTTAAAGAGGATTTCAGATAAAATTTCTTCTTTTGATGGAATTGTTGAATTGGAAATAAAAGACCCAAAAGGGATAGTTGTATATGAAAACGATAAATATAGCACAGGTGAGACTGCACAACTTAAAGGAAAGCCTGAATCAATTTCTTGGACTGTTCGAAGGGGAGATGATACATATACAGGGGAATTATCGCCATTAATAAAACCCGAAAAACCAGGAGAGACAATAGCGAAACATATCCTTTTACCACCAATAAAAAAATAGAAAGCAAAAAAACATTAAAGATGGTAAAATTAATAAAGGAATTGGTTTACTCAGAAAATAATGAGTAGGAGAATATTTATGGGACTGAGAAAGACATCTTTTCTAATTATTTCTTTATTATTAATACTTTTATTAGAGAATAGGACTATTTATGCACAAATATTTTTAAAAAATGATAGTTTCCCATTATTTACGGCGAAGGATATTAATGGAGAAGAAATAAATTTGAGTAAATATAAAGATAAAAATGAACCTGTTTTGGTCATTTTTATTTTTTCTCCCCAGACAGGTGAGGACATGGCCACAAAATTATCAGTGTTAGACCTACAGCTTGGCGGAAAGAAAATAGAAATAATTGGTATTGCTTGTAAAGAAGAGGTAAAGGGACTCAAACAATTTGCAAATAGATTGGATTTGAAATTTAAGATAGTTTCAGAAAAAGAATTATCAGATAATTCTTGTTTGAGTAAAGTAGATGTTCTTCCTATGGTTTTATTTGTTGTACCTCCGACAATGGTGATTGAAAGAATTCTAAGAGGTGGAGGACATCAACTCAGTTTGTTGAAGGAAACAGCCGAGTTTTTTTATAGGAAAAAAGATTTAGAAACGGCAAGTAAAATGTTAAATACTTCTATCGCGGATGAACAAAAAAATATAGATTTACAGGAACTTAAAGGATATATTTTATCAGAACAAGGTAAAATTGATGAAGCAGAAAAAGAATTTGGTGCTATAAATGCAACAGCAGGTTTGGCAAAAATCGCATATATGAAAGGGGATTATCAGAAGGCAATAGAATACGCTGACCAGGTTCCCAATGATGGTTATGCTCAAACTATTAAAGGAATGGCTTTATCAAAGTTAGGTAAAATAGAAGAAGCAAAAGTAATTCTCCAAAAGAATCAGGACAGAACCAAATATGATTGGATGAAGGCAGAAAACTTAAATGCTCAAGGACGTATATCTCAAGAAATGGGCGAAGATACAAAAGCATTACAAGAATTTGAACAGGCAGTTTCACTCGATCCAATGAATGTTGTGGCATTAAGTAATAAGGCTGTTGTCCATCAGAAAAAAGGGGAACTTGATAAGGCAAAAGAAATACTTACAGAAGCATCAAAAAGAGGTGATGACCAGGTTACACAAATACTCTTACAACAGGTTACAGAACAAATACAAAAAAATAATGATGTCCAAAGGCAAAAAGTGATACAGGAACAAATAACACAATTGGCAACTCGTTTTAAGGAACTCAAAGAGAGTGGTGTTATATTGGGTGATACATGGGATACAAAACCCCCTGTTGTAGCTTTTTTGAGGGGAAACACAGCTTTTCAAGGATTGCTTTTAGAAAGGGCAGGGGTTGATAATGCCTTCCAAAGAGAGCTAGAAAAAACAGTTCGTAATAGATTTTTGCCCATGCAGGTAGTCGAAAGAGAAATGTTAGATAAACTTCTACAAGAATTACAATTGGGTAGCTCTGATTTGGCATCTACGGAGACACAACGTCAATTAGGAAAGGTTTTGTCCGCACGGTTTTTAGGATTTATAGAATTTGCTTCTTTGGGTAAATCACCTATGGTATATGTTCGGTTAGTTGATACAGAAACAACAGAAATAATAGGACAATGTTCAAGTATTTTTAACGAAAATGATTTAATTTCAACTATCCAGAAAATTACAGAAGAAATGGAACAGTGCTTTAGGGAAACTAATAAGAGTGTCCGTGGTACAGTCCTTTCTGTAGAAGATAATTCTGTAACGGTAAACTTAGGAAAGAGTCATGGGATTAAAGAGGGCTGTGTGTTAACCCTCATACAACAAGGGGAACCGATAGAAATCAATGGAAAAAAAGTGGGTTTTAGACAGGTTCCTGTGGGGCAGATAGAAATACTAGAAGTAGAAAATGAATATTCAACAGGAACACTAAAACTAACAAAAGAGGGAACAAAAGTTGAAAAAGGAATGAAAGTAAAAGGGAATTTGTTTTAATATAAAACATGGAAATTTGGAGGGTCAATTATATGATTAAAAAAACTTTATTGTTATGTTTTATCATTTTATTATTATGTATGAATATTTATGCTCATAAACCTATTGTTATTGACGGGGAGCCATCAAGCATTGAAAACCCTTATGTTATAAAAGATATAACTGTTTCTCAAGTAGCGTATCATAAAGCAACAGATGGAAAATTAGAGATTTGGTTGAAATTTTTTGGTAAAGAGAACGAGAAAATTAAAATACAATTAGGTTCACCTAGATTAGATGATTCAAAACCTGTATATTTTCCAGCAATTGCAATTATTGCTAAAAACTTACCACCGTTAACAGTACCGTTTACAGTTCCAATAGAATACGGGGGACAGGTGTTTGATACTCTATCACAAAAGCCCGAAATTTTTCATGAGAAGTTTACAGGGACATATTCATGGATTTTCCCGACTATTGAATATATACTACCGACTACTGGCGATTATTATATCGTTGGTTATTTACCTGAACCTCAAGAGGGAAAGTTTTGGATAGCAGTAGGTGAAAAAGAAAAGTTTGGTGTATTAGATATTCTAAGCTTACCAAAGACTATTATAGATGTTAGAAATTTTCATGAAGTTTTTCCAGTCGGAGGAATATTGGTCTGGTTTTGGTTTGTAATACTATTTGTTATTTTGAGTCTGTTAACATTTTTAGGGGCCGGGATATTATATCTTGTAGGTGCTATTTAATAGGGATTCTAAGTATTGCTTAAAATATGGGAAAGAAAAAATAAAACCTTCATTTATTAACTTTTCAGGATAGATTTTCTGGTCTGCAAGAAATAGTTCTCTTCCCATTTCCCCCAAGAAAGTTTTTATAAAAAAAGAGGGTACACGAAAAAAGGCGTGTCTTTTTGTCGCTTTTGACAAAATATGACAAAATTCTTCCTGTGTAATTGGATATGGTGAAACAAAGTTATAAGGTCCTTCAGATTGATTTTTATTTAGAAGAAAAGAAACAGCGTTATATAAATCTTCAATGGCTATCCAACTTAGAAAAGCATTTTTATTCCCTATTGTTCCTCCTAATCCTAATCGATATAACTTTAATAGTCTATATAAGAATCCGCCTTCTTTTCCCATAATAATACCGAAACGCATAAAAATTGTTTTTATTCCATATGATATGGCTGGTTGAGCTGAATTTTCCCATTTCTCACATAATGATGCCAAAAATCCTATTCCTTTTTGACCCTTTTCTGTTGTAATATTATGTGTGATGGGACCATAATAGCCAATTGCCGATGCTATGAATAGTCTTTTTGAATTGTCGTTTAAATTAACAATACTTTCAGATAGAAATTTTGTTGTCTTTATACGACTTTCAGTTAGAATTTTTTTACGTTTCTCTGTCCAAAAGGATTCTGCAATATTAGCACCACTCAAATGAATAAATGTATCGAATCCTTTTAATAATTCCAAATCAATAATGTTATTATAAGGGTCCCAGAATATTTCCCTTTCATTAAGTTTTTTTTCTCGAATTAACTTATAACATATAAATCCGTTATTAGATAGACGGTGATATAAATAATTTCCGACAAATCCAGATGCTCCCGATATAAGTATCTTCATGACCATTATCCTAAAAGATTGATTGACATCTAACAATTTATTATTTTACAATTATTAAATACAATGTTAGAAAACAAATATTAAATAATATCCTAACTTGTTATGGAGTGTTTTTTCCATGTCGATAAATAGGGAATTAGAGTTAGAACAACCGATACAAGATTTAAAGCATGAAACATTGTTAAATATTGTGAGAACAGTTGCTGTGTTATCAACTAAAGGAGAGACTTTTTTTAGAAAATATGGTTTGACAGAAGCACAGTTTAATGTCCTTTTTGCCCTTAAATATAAAAAGAGAAAGTGGACACAATCGGATTTAGGACGGCGTTTGGTAGTAACCCGTGCTAGTATTACATCAATTCTTGATAAATTAGAAGCAAAAGGGTTAGTATTACGAAATTCTGTTGAAGGGAATAGAAGAATAAGGCATGTAGAACTTACACCTGAGGGATTGAATCTTGTCAGAAAAATGGAACCGATATATAGACGCAATATACATCGGCTTTTTTCATGTTTTTCTGACAAAGAGTGTATGGAAATTATTAAATACATGGAAATTATCCGAGAGAGATTAATAATTATTCCCAATTCTACAAAAGAAAATGACTAAATCTTTAATAATCAAATTACAAATTTAAGGTCTGAAATTCCATGGCTTTTTTTATAAAAAATATAAAAGAAGAAGAAAAATTTAGTCGGTTAGGATTTTATTCACTACTTGCAACACAATTCCAGGGGGCCTTTAGTGACAATGTATATAAACTTATAATTATACTTAGTGTCCCTCTTTTTCTGACTCAGGATTCACCATGGCACCGTTTTGTTACCCCTGTATGCACAGCTCTATTTAATTTGCCCTGGCTCCTTTTCCCTGCATTAGCAGGGTCTTTATCAGACCGCTATTCAAAACAAAGAGTAACTGTATGGACAAAGGTATGGGAATTAGGAGTTATGTTAATGGGAGCCTTTGCCGTATTTCTTAGAAGTTATCATTTATTGTTTTTTACACTCTTTTTAATGGCAATGCAGAGTACTTTTTTTAGCCCTGCTAAATATGGCATATTACCCGAAATATTGCCTGAAACTCGTTTATCATGGGGTAATGGATTGTTGAATTTGTGGACATTTCTCGCAATTATTTTTGGAAATGCTGTGGGAGGATGGATGATTGAGATATTTAGAAATAACTTGTATTTAGCTATGTTTTCTATGGTTGGGTTATCTTCTATGGGCTTACTTACTTCTTTATTAGTAACACATGTATCTCCTGTTGAACCTACTCGTAAAATAGAAATCAATCCTTTTGCGGGTTTAACAGGCTATTTTAAAATTTTCTTTAGAGATAAACAATTATTACTTGCTATGTTGGGAATTACGTACTTTTGGTTTGCAGGTGCCCTTATTATGCAAAATATCGTTGAATATGGAAAGGTAGAGCTGGATAATTCAGGGGCTATTGGGACGCTGTTAGCTTTGATAGCTATTGGTATTGCTTTAGGAAGTACTGCAGCGGGTTATTTTTCGAGGGAGAAAATAGAAATGGGATTGGTAGTTATTGGGGGTATAATGATGGTAATATTATGCTTCTTTTTGTCTATCCCGGGGATTAGCCTTGTTAAACTTATAGTATTAATGTTTGCACTCGGTTTTGGTGCGGGTCTATTCGATGTTCCCCTTGCTTGTTTGCTACAAAGACAGAGTCCTAATCAGGTTCGAGGGGCTATGATAGCAACAAGTAATTTAGTTACCTTTGGTGGAATGACTATTTCTGCAGGGTTGTTTATGATTTTATTTAGTATTCTAAACTGTCCACCACGGTTTATATTTTTTATAAGTGGAATACTATCATTGCTTATTTTAACTATAATGATAAGGATAGAAAAAAATATGATACTTCGTGCACTTCTCTGGATATTAGACAGTACCCTTTATCGGGTATTTGTTTCCAATAGAAACAAACTACCTGAAAAAGGTGGGGCATTAATAGTATCGAATCATGTGTCTTTTGTAGACATGTTAGTTCTGTTTTATAGTTTTGATAGGAAAATTGTTTTTGTTGCTGGAGAGAATATATTAAAAATCCGTTGGATGCGTTGGTGTTCAAAATTTTTAAATCTTATTTTAGTCCCCAATAATGCAACAATCAAAGAGATTGAAGAAATAATTGTAAAAATTAGACAACAGTTCGTTCTTGGGAATTGGGTGTGTGTACCTTGGGAAAAAAATTTTTACCCTTCAGGTCCTGAAATGCCATGGTATAAAGATTATAAAGTACTTACAAAAAATTTAGATATTCCTATTATCCCAATATTTATGGACCGTATAACAGAAATTGTATATAGAGTAAGAAATGGGAACATTAAATGGATGTTCCCGGAAAGATGGCGTTGTCCTATTTATATAGAAATCGGAGATCCTATGACAGATCCAAATAATAACTATGAAGTTAGAGAAAGAATTCAATGGTTGGGTTCACAATGTTATCGAAGAAGACCCTACATGTATAGATCTTCTTTACATCGTGCTTTTATTCATTATGCAAAGAGAAATCCTCTTCATTTTTGTATGGCCGATGCACTTACAGGACATATTAGTTACTTCAAAGCCTATATGGGAGCCTTAATATTAGGTAAAAAGTTCAAAAAAATATTGGGTAATGAAAAAATGGTAGGTATTCTTGTACCTCCTACAATTGGTGGAGCCATAGTCAATATAGCCCTTCAAATTATAGGGAAGGTTCCTGTTAACCTAAATTACACCCAGAGTTCAGAAATTATAGCATCCTGTGTGAAGACATGTGGTATAAAACATGTCCTTACATCAAAAAGGTTTTTAGAACGCGTTAATATTGATGTGCCTGAGATCCCTGTATATCTTGAAGATGTCCGTGAAACAGTAAATACATGGGATAAGATTTGGGGCATTCTTTGTGCAATATTTCTGCCAATTTATTTAATAGAAAGATATTTTAACGCTCCTCCTCACAAGGAGGAAGACTTGGCCACTATTATATTTTCAAGTGGCAGTGAAGGAAATCCAAAGGGAATAATGCTTACAAAGAGGAATATCATGAGTCAAGCAGAATGTATCAGGCGAGTTATCTGGCATGATAAAAATACCTGTGTATTAGGTTTTCTACCCTTTTTCCATTCATTTGGTTTTACTGTTACTATTTGGTTACCGCTGACAAATGGTGTACGGTGTGTATTCCATCCTAATCCTCTTGAACCTAAAGTAATAGGCGGACTCTCTCAAAAATATAAAGCAAATATTTTATTAGCAACGAGTACATTCCTTCAAGGTTTTATTCGAAAGTGTTCTCCTGAAGAATTCAATACTTTAGAAATTGTTATGGCGGGAGCAGAAAAGTTACCGGACAGAATACGAAAAGGATTTTATGAAAAATTTAATATTGAACCATTAGAGGGATATGGGGCCACAGAGTGTTCACCTTTGGTTTCGGTAAATCTACCTGATTTTGAAACGCCCGGGTTCTTCAATAAATTTAATAAAGTTGGATCAATAGGAAGGCCTTTACCCGGTATTTCTGTAAGAGTTACTGATCCTGATACAGGTACTATCTTAAGTATGGGGGAGGAAGGAATGCTTGAGGTTACAGGTCCTAATATAATGGCGGGTTATTTAAACTTACCAGAGAAAACAGAGAAAGCATTGAGAGGAGAATGGTATCGAACTGGAGATATTGCGAAAATCGATGAAGATGGTTTTATTTATATTACAGACAGATTGGCAAGATTCAGTAAAATTGCAGGAGAAATGATTTCTCATACCCGAATAGAAGAGGTATTGCATGATTTGCTGGGTTTAACTGAACTTAGTTTAGCGGTAACGGGAATTCCTGATGAACAAAAAGGGGAGAGAATAGTTGTCCTACATACATTAGAGGAAGAACAGATAAATAAACTAATTGAAATGATAGATAAGTCAGAACTCCCCAATCTTTGGAAACCTCGTCCTAATGCGTTTTATAAAGTAGAATGTATCCCCGTACTTGGAACAGGTAAATTAGATATAAGGGCTATAAAGAAATTAGCGTTAGAGATAGATAAAAAGGGACTATGACATAAATTTTAAGGTATTTTTGAAACGAAAATTAAATAAATAGTATAATAATATCGTAGTAAAGAGAAGAAGGAAACACAATAAACATAACTTTAAGGAGTAAAATTATGTTAAAAAATGTATTAATAACATTAGCTTTGGTGATGTTAGTTTCAGCATTTGTCGTTTTTGCACAGGATAACAATAAAGATTCAGAACAACCTGTTGGCGTTACAGTTACTGGCGAAAATGTTAGTCTATTTGAAACTTATGCAAAAGGTGGAACTGCTTCTGCAAATTCAGCAGTGGCTCAATTAAATGTGCTAAAAGTTACGGAAGCAAAAGATGTTGATGGTAAAGCGCTGGATGAATTAAAGGGAAAGATTTTGTTTTATCTCCCTACAAAGGAAGCTGATAATCTCATAACAGGAAACCAAATGAGGGGAAAAACCGTAACTATTATCGGTAAATTATTCAAGCAAGCAAATGCAATTCTGGTCGAGACGATTGAAGGGCATGATAGTGTGGACGATTTTGACAACCTTCCCGTGGGTTCAAAAAGTCAATTGCAGGTTTTATAATAAGCCGATAGACGTTTATCTATATTCTATATATCCGCAGACTGAAAAGTCTGCGGATATTTTTTATATAAGGAAATTTATAATATAATTACATAATAATATAGGAGGACAGATATGACAAAACAGGGTTTAATTTATACATTCTCTATTTTTCTTATAGCCTTTTTTCTATAGGTAGATCAGAATGAAGAGAAAGAATTGGAACAACCTATTGGTGTTATTGTCAATGGAAAAATATGAGTCTTATCGAAACATTGGCAAAAGGGACTTTCCTTTCTAAACATTCAATAATAGCCCAGATAGATGCATTAAAGTAGTGGAAGCAAAAGATGTTGATAATAAAATATATAGGACTTGAAAGGGAAAATACTATTTTATATCACTGTAAAGGAAGCAGACGCAATAATTACAGGGAATAAATATAGAGGAATTGATTTAACTATAACAGGAAAATTATATAGAGCAAATAATGCCCTATTTGTGGAAAGTATAGATAACGGAATTGAAAATGATTTTGAACAGATTCCACATACTTCTGGAAGTGGTGTCCCCGAATTATAATTGTTTTACGATATATCTGTAAGTTTATTTTTTAATTTTACTAAGTTTCTCTGAACGGTAATATTGTTAGGGTTAATTTTTAGTGCCTCTTCAAAAAAATTTTTAGCATGTGATAGTTCTCTATGTTCTGCACATAGAACTCCTGCATTATTTAAAACAACATCATCTTTACCATAATATTTCAATCCATTATATATAAAATCTATAGCACTATTATTGTTATGGCTTAAAAAACAATCTCTTGCTTTTGCCCATTGAATATGAAGCCAAATTAAGGAAGACGATTGTTTGTCTATATTCTTTTCTTTAATGTATTTCCAATTATATTTTTCCCAGTAGACCTCTGATTTAAAGACATTTTCCTTATCTCTCTTATATCGGTAAAGGATACCTGCAGGTTCCCAAGTTCCTTTCTTTTTTGTAGAAACACGAAGCTTTTTTTCAGAATATATAGGTCTTTTCGTATTATCAATAAGCCATCCAATTAATTCATTTTCGTATCGTGCTTTTGGGAAAGGAGCATATTTTGCCCATTGTTCTTTATCCATTCCTTCAAACAAATTGGGATTTAAATATCCACACACTCTTCCTATTATAATGTCTTTTCTTATTCCCTCCACCTTTTGAAGGTAAAGTAATGGAAAACTTGCGTGGTCTGTATACGGAATATAAATGGCATCAGGACTTAATGATTTAAGAATATTTTCACCGAATTCATGAGCAAACCAGAATTTAGAATAGTCATTTGTTTCATAATTTTTATACAATGGAATAAATGGTAGTAAGAGTATAAACAAATAGATGAGGTAGGGTCGTCTTGTTGAATAAGAATATAACCAATTCAGAACATCCCCTAACATGATTCCTAAAACGAGGCAACAACTTAAGTATAGGGGGATACCAAAGACGGACATTACTTCCAGCCATTCAATATCAAAATTAAAGTTCTGAACTAAAATGGCAGACAAACCTGTAAAAAAGCCTAAACAAAAGAATAATATACTCCATGTTCGATGTTTGAATAATAAGAAGAAAAATGATATCAGAGACAACAAAAATATGAAAGGAGAGCCAAATTGGTAAATTCCCATTCCAAAGAAAATATAGCATTGCTTTAATAGTCTAAGAAAACCTCTCGGATATTGTGTAAGCATGAAGGAATATTGTTTCCGTGTTATTAGATTTATTAGGTTTGTAATATTTTCCGGATTGCCCCAGTCAATTGGGGGATTGGATAAAGACCGAATATATAGATATGAACAAACCAATATCCACGATGTAAAGGAAATAATAATACAAAACAAGTATATTTTTATATTGTAGGAATTAATAGGATGTATGAATAATATAAATATTGCCAGTATAGGGCCTATTACAAACATAGTGTAATGGTTCCCTAAACTTATACCGTAAATAAAAGATAATAATAATAGATACCTGTGATTATTGGTGTCTTTCCATAAAATTAAAAGATATATACAAAGAATAATAAACAAAGCATTGAGACTGTATACCTCTGTAATTACAGATTGTTCCCAGAATTCTAAAGAAAAAGCAAAAATAAGGGAACTACTTATTGAGGCAATTCTGTTTTTAGTTATTCTATGTAAAGAAAGAAAAAGGAAAAGTATCGTGCATGAAGCAAAAAAAGCGGAAGAAAGATTTATCCTCCATGCAATATTTCCAACTGGGATATAAACAAAAGGATGAGACAATAAGCACCAGGTGGGATATCCGGGGGGATGAGGTATTCCCAAAAAATATGAGGCTGTTATTAGTTCCCCGCTATCTTCTGCGGTTACGGTAGGTGCTAAAGTGAGAACATAGACAGTAAAGGAGAAAAGAAATACAAAAATACCCATCATAAAATTTATTATGAAGGGTGAAAAATATTCATTCGTTCTCTCAAAACTTATTCTCTTCACCACGGATAATTCTTTGGATATTAGAACGATGTTTATAAATCACCAGAATAGCAACAACAAATGTTATAAGTACAAATATAATATCATTTCTATACAAAAATAATGTTAATAAAGAAAGAACAATTGCTGAAGATATAGAACCTACACTAACCATACGAGTTGAAAATGCAGATATAAAAAATACTAATCCTGCAATTAATGTAGGAATAGGTGCAAGAGCTAAATATACTCCCGTCCCTGTTGCAACTCCTTTTCCTCCTTTGAAAAAGAGGAAAATGGAGAACAAATGCCCTAAAATAGCGGATATACCTGTAAGTAAAGGAAGGTATGGATAATCAGGTAAATATAATTTAGTTAAAATTACAGGAATAAATCCTTTTAACGCATCGAAAAAAAGAGCAATAGCCCCTGGAATTTTGCCTAATACCCGCAATGCATTCGTAGCCCCAATATTGCCACTACCATATTTCCTGATATCTTTTTTATAAAATAGGAGTCCTATCCATAAACCTGTAGGAATAGAGCCCAACAGATACGCCAAAAGTATAGGAAATCCATAGAATAACATATATCTTAATTCCATTATTTTTCTCCTTCTTGCAATTGTATTTTTATGGGTACCCCTACAAAATTATATTTCTCTCGGATAGAGTTTTCTATAAAACGAAGATAACTAAAATGAAACAGTCTGCTTTGATTAACAGATAAAAGAAACTTAGTCGGTTTTATACTTACTTGAGAACCGTAGTATATTTTTGCTCTTTTTCCTCCTTTGGTTGGAGCAGGATGAGTGGTTTTTAATTCGGTAATAAAATGGTTAAACTCTGATGTAGAAATACGAAATAAACGATTTTTTTGGACAATATTTATAGTTTTGAACAACTCGGTAACATACTTTTGTTTATTCTGTATTACAGACAAATAAACTGTTGGTATATAACCGAGATGAGGGAGGTCCCTTTCTATCTGTTGCTGTAAAATAAAAGCATATTCTTTTTTGTTAGGAACTAAGTCCCATTTACTAAACCCAATTATAATTCCTACTCCTTGTTCTATTGCATAACCTATGATTTTTTTATCCTGGTCTGTGATACCCTCAGTAGCTTCAATAAGGACAAGAACAATATCTGATCTTCGGATAGATTTTAATGTTCTATGGACGCTATAAAACTCTACAGCCTCTCTTAAATGTGCTTTTCTCCGCATCCCTGCGGTATCGATCAAAATGTAATCATTTCCTTTCCAATTAAAAGGAATATCAATGGCATCTCTTGTTGTTCCCGGTGTTTCATCTACAATTACCCTTTCGTTATCTAAAAGGGCATTAATTAAAGAAGATTTTCCTACATTTGGTTTTCCGATAATTGCAATTTTTATTTGGTTTTCATTAGCAGTATCTGTTTGTATTTCATTATTTTGTTCAGGTAAAAGGTTGTAAAGTGTATCTAACAGAATGTTTAAACCTCTCCCGTGTAAGGAAGAAATAGGTATGGGGTCACCAAGTCCTAATTGATACAAGTCTGCAATGTTTATAGTATGTTTATCATCATCTATTTTGTTTGCTATAAGGAAAGTAGGTTTGTTTAGTTTAATAACAAAATCTCGCACATCAAAATCCAGAGCAGTTAATTCTTCCCTCCCATTCGTAACCATCAAAATAATATCAGCAGATTCTAATGCTTTTTGTACTTGCTGTTGCACTTTTCCCGTAATGGAATCTCTCCACTCATCTACTATACCTCCTGTATCGACAAGAATGAACTGCTTATCTTTATAGTTTACAAGGGTTTCATACCTATCACGAGTAATTCCGGATTTATCCAGAACAATAGCCTGCATTCTACCTGCAATACGATTAAATAAGGTAGATTTTCCAACATTCGGTTTGCCACAAATGGCAATTATGGGTAAATTAGAGCACCACTTTTTCATCTGATGTCCGATATTTTAGTGCAAAGTGCATTCCTACCCAGAGATAATCAATCAGGGATAAGAGGGTAAGTATAGTAGATAATGATAAAAAAATAATTACTAATATTCTTATTTGTAAAAGAACAATTGCAATATATATGGACAAAACAAAGGATGTGATTTTACCCCAAAAGCGTGGGGTTACTTTAACTTGTGTTAATTTTCGACTGATAAGATAAGTCCCAACGACAAGGACTGTATCCCTAAACAAAACAAGTGGCGGAAACCACAGAGGTATAGGAAACTCAAAAGAAGTATTTGAAGCGATGAAAGCAAGGCTTAGGTTTACTGCGAGTTTATCTGCAAGAGGGTCTAAACGGGCTCCTAACTCAGAACAAAGATTGAATTTCCTTGCAATATATCCATCAGATAAATCTGTTACAATTGCAACTACACAGATTATAAACCCCCAGTTTCGTAGATAATCTGTTTCTTTGGAGTAGAATGTTATAATTGTTAAAAAAATAGGTATTAGTGAGATCCTGAAAAATGTTAATAAATTAGGTATTGTTATCACATTCATCCCCTTTTTATATTTTTTATATTTCCAAAATAAAGGTAAATATATACCCTGCAAAAAATTTGTTTTAGTCACGAGCTTGAAGTTGTCTTTTGATACGAGCTATAAGCTCACTGGGATAAAAAGGTTTTGTAATAACATCTGAGGCTCCTATTTGTAAACTGTGCGCCCGGGCATCAGGTGTATGTGCAGAAGTTACACATATAACGGGGATAGACTGAGTTTGTGGGTTTGACTTTATTTGCTCGCACACTTCATAACCACTCATCATGGGCATCATTAAGTCTAAAAGTACAAGGTCAGGTTTTTCTGTCGAAACTAAATCTAATGCAGAAATTCCGTCGTATGCAGAGATTACATGAAATCCTTCTGTTTTTAGTGTTCTTTCCAACAATTCCACGACATCAGGTTCGTCATCTACTACCAATACCTTGTATTTACTCATATTAGGTCTCCATCTATTTGTTTTTTTCTTTTATAATAGTGTCGGATGTGTTCGTTTTTTTTGATATGTTGTTTTGAGAGGGAACAGATATTCCTCCTCTTCTATCAGTCTTTTTTATTTCGGACAAGGTTCGTTTCATCCCGTAGTCTATAAAATTATCATCTACCATTGAAGAACGAACAATAGTGGCTGCTATAGGAACCCCTAAATATTGAGAATATTCTTCATTTTTCATCATTTGTATATGTAATTCTTGTCCAATTTCATATATGCCCGATGTCCGAACTCTTATACCATACATATTTAAATCTAAGATAATTCCTCTTTTTTTGATATCCGGATTAATGTTCTCCCAGATGAGACAGGGTCTTTTAGAAGGAGTTCTTGGGGCAATCCTTCTTCTGAGATTTAAACTCTTTTTTTTATTTAAATCTTCCAATTAACAGACTCCATAATTTTAATAATTATAAATAATATAAAGTTGTTAGTAAAACAATAGTCTAATTTGATGGTTTAAAGTCTTTTATCTGTAATTTACAGCCACCATAAATTTTTGATGTAGAAATTTTAGGAGTATAAATGACATCTACTTTTTTGGTATTTGTTTCTTTAAAGAAGCGTTCTGCCAGATAATAACCTGTCCCATAGAATAGGCGGTTATCTTGTTTCATTGCCATCCTTACATTTAGGTCCTTGAATATCTGAACTGTGTGTGGGATAATTTCTACATTTGTTGTGCAAAATAGGGGAGGAGGATTACCATATCCTGTTGGTTCAAATCGTTGTAACCATTGTAATAGAGGAGAATCAATTTGTGAAAAATTAATTATACAATCAATATCTAATGTAACGGTTTCTTTTCCTTTCGATTTTTCTTGTGCTAATAGATCAATAATAAGTTCTTTGAAATGAGGGATATTTTCTTCATATAAGGTAAACCCTGCTGCAAGTTTATGTCCACCATATTGTTCCAATACATGTTTGCACTGATTCAGTATTTGAATTATATCGATGCCGTATATACTGCGAATAGAGCCTTTTGCAATTCCTTTTTCATCCACAGTAATTAGTGCAACAGGAACAGAATAACGATGCGCTAATCTACTCGCGACAAGGCCAATAATACCCTGATGCCAGTTTCTTCGTGTTAGAACAATTGCAGGGGCATCGTTTTCTATATATGCTTCAATTTCGGATATAGCATCGTTTAAGATTTCATTCTCAATGTTTTTTCTTTCTTCATTTGCTTTTATTAATTCTTGGGATAATTCCAGTACTTTATCATCGTTTTCACATAGTAATAATTCTAAAGATTTAAATGCGTTGTCCAAACGCCCAGCCGCATTAATTCGAGGTGCTAAGCCATAGGAAATTTTTTCGACATCCATTTCATCAAGACTGATATTAGACATCTCTGCCAAGGCCCTCAAACCAATCCTTTTATATTTTGATAAATGCTTTAGTCCAAGGGCAACGATAGTTCTGTTTTCGCCAGTAAGAGGCATAACATCTGCAATTGTTGCTAAAGCAACAAGGTCTAAATCGTTAGGAGAACCGTTTAATGCTAATGCTAATTTAAAAGCAACCCCCGCCCCACAAAGATTTGCGCAGGGGTGCTCCGGTTCCTCTAATCGGGGATTGATTATACTTTTTGCTATAGGTAATTCTTCAGAGGGAATATGATGGTCAGTAATAATTAAGTCAACTCCTAATTCCATTGCCTTTAAACTGGCAGGTATTGTGGAAATTCCATTATCTACGGTTATGATAAGCCGCACGGATTCTGAACGAGCCTTTTCTACTATTTCCGGGGTCAAACCATATCCATTGGATAATCGCTCCGGGAGACACGGAAAGACATTTTGGATACCAAATCGTTTTAATCCTCGTGTGAGTAATGCGGTCCCGGCAATTCCATCTACATCATAATCACCAAATACCCATACCTTTTCCCCTCTATTTTTTGCCTCCATAATGCGTTCAACAGCGCTATCTATTCCTTTTAGGGAAAAAGGAGATACAATTTGCTTTATAGATGGTTTGAAAAATTCTTCGGCTTTACTTACGGTATCAATCCCTCTATTTAGTAATAGATGAGCGATAAGAGGAGGAATTTCTAGTTCACTGGATAAACAATTTACTTTTTCATGATTCCATGCGTTGATTTTCCAAATCGTATTTTGAAGTGTGTCATTCATTTCTTTAACCGTTCTCGAGATATGTCTACAATCTTTTTACTTACTTCTTCTATAGATAAAAAAGATGTATCTATTAAGATAGCATCATCGGCCTTACAAAGTGGAGAATGCTCCCTTTCCATATTTCTTTTATCACGCTCTATTATTTCACCTAATAATTGTTCAATAGGTATAAAAATATTTCTTTGTTCTAATTCCTTTTGTCTTCTTTTAGCCCTGACCTCAGGTAGGGCATCCATGTAGAACTTACACTTTGCTTTTGGGAATACAACTGTTCCCATGTCTCTACCTTCCGCTACTGTAGGATACTTCATTGCAAATAACCTCTGTAAATATACTAAATGTTCCCTTACTCCGGGATTTTCATCTAACTTATATATAATCCTTGTAATCTCAGGTGTCCTGATTTCCTGAGAAATATCTTTTCCTCCAACTTCTATCTTTAGTCCATTATCTGTAGGTGTTAGTTTTAAATCAATTTTTCGTGTATATTCCACAACTACTTGTGGATTATCCAAATCAATATTTGAATGAATTGCCCACCATGTAACAGCACGATACATTGCCCCTGTATCTAAGTATTGGAATTCTAATTCTTTTGCCACAATATGTGCAACTGTGCTTTTACCCGCCCCCGCAGGACCATCAATTGCAACTACATCTTCTATACTTGTTAGTCCGTTATTGTTCTTTGACTCCATATTAAATTTATTTTATATTCCTATAATTCATTAATTTATTTCAGATATTTAAGATAAGAGAAAATTTATTGCTTACATTATAACAGAAAATATAATAATTTATCACATAAGAAATCTATATCCATATTAATAAATAATAATAAAGATAAAAATAATTTTTATGCTTTTATCTACAAGGAAAAATAAAGATAGACCATATCTATAAAAAATGCGATTAACCCCATCCCTATACTTGAAAAGGTCATTCCTATATGTGTTCTACCTTTACCAAATATTGAAAAAAACACGCCTCCAATTGCTAATATTGTGCTAAGGAAGGGGATAATTATTGTGCATAGTGCTGTTAGACTTGATATAAAACCTATACTCGCACATATTGCTTTATTCTTTTCACTCATAAAAGTTCCTTGATTTTTATTATATCACAATAAGAGGGAAATATTATTTTAGTTATCCATTTAAAACATTTCCGTTCTCCATAAATCATGCAAATGGACAACTCCCAATAATTTATTTTCTTCATTTATCACAATTAAAGAAGTAATTCTATTTGTTTCCATAATCTTTAATGCCTCAGAGGCCAATGTCTCAAAAGATATACAAATTGGTGAGGTATGCATACAATCTTTAGACTTCATATTGAGAAAATATCCATACTTCTGTAATAATCTTCGTAAATCTCCATCAGTTATAATACCCACGACTTTCTCTTTTTCATCAATCACAACAACCATTCCTAGACCTTTTTCAGATATTTCTTTGACGGTATCCTCCATTGTCATATCCAGATTTACTTTAGGAACTTCAAAACCTGTATGCATTAAATATTTTACTTTTAGCAATTTTTTACCAATTTGCCCTCCGGGGTGATATTTTCTATATGTTTCTTCATTAAAACCATCCATTTCCATTAAGGCAACGGCAAGAGCATCACCCATTGCTAATGTCAATGTTGTTGATGTTGTAGGGACAAGGCCAATTGGACATGCTTCTCTATCGACAGATATATCTAAAACAACATCGCTGTATTGTGCTAATTGAGAATTTAAATTTCCACACAATCCTATCAATTTAGCACCAATTCTCTTAATAAATTGGATAAGGTTGATAACTTCTTCTGTTTCTCCACTGTATGAGATAGCCATAACAACATCGTTTTCTGTAATATTACCTAGATCGCCATGCACGGCATCAGTTGCATGTATAAAAATAGAAGGATAACCACAAGATGCAAATGTCGCTGAGATTTTTTTTCCTATCAATCCTGATTTTCCTAATCCCGTTACAATAATTCTTCCTTTTGTGTTACGGAGTAGATGAACACACTGGTCAAATTCTACGCCTAACCGTTCGCTTGCTTTCTGTATCGATTGTGCTTCTAAACTTAAAACTCGTTTTCCTATATTTCTCATTTAATCTCTCCATTTACACAATAAAAAAGTTCTTTCCATTTTTTAAGATAAGCAGGCAGTTCAGATAAACGAATTGAATTAGAACTATCAGATAATGCTTTATCAGGATTTTCGTGAACCTCTATGAATACACCATCGGCTCCCACAGCAATACCTGCATTTGCAATATAAGGGGCCAACTTTCGCTCCCCGCCAGAGCCCCTTATTCCAGCACCCGGCTTTTGAATACTATGAGTAGCATCAATAACAACGGGAAAACCAATTTCAGACATGAGAGGTATTGAACAAGGGTCCATTATTAGTTGATTATAACCAAAACAGGTCCCGCGTTCTGTCAAAATAATATTTTTATTTCCGGTAGATAAAACTTTTTCTACAACTTCTTTCATATTCCATGGTGCTATAAACTGTCCTTTCTTTATATTAATAGTTTTCTGAGTTTTACCGGCAGATAGGAGTAAATCCGTTTGTCGAGAAAGAAATGCAGGTATCTGGATAACATCGAGTACATCTGCACATAATTTTGCTTGCCACGGCTCATGTATATCAGATAGTACAGGGACATTAAGAGTTTCTTTCACTGAATATAAAATTTCTAAACCTTCTTCTATTCCTGGTCCTCTGTAAGAATCAATATGACTTCTATTGGCTTTATCAAAGGAAGCCTTAAAAATGAAATGAACATCTATCTCATTACAAATGTTTTTTAATTCTTTTGCTAAAAATAAGACATGGTCCTTACTCTCAATTACACAAGGTCCTGCGATTAACAATAATTTATTAGATGGGATACTAATGTTATCTGTTATATAAACTCTGTGTTTCTTCATATTATTTCCCTATGATGTTGGCTATGTTTTCTTCAAAAGGCGGATAGATAATTCCTTTTTCCGTTATAAAAGCAGTTATATTTTCGGCAGGTGTTATATCGAATGCAGGATTATAGATTAGAACATCTTCTGGAGCATTTCTTTTATTATTAAAAAAAGAAATTTCTTCAGGATTTCTTTCTTCAATAGGTATTTGGGTACCATCAGAGGTGTTTAAGTCAAAGGTTGAAGAAGGAGCAGACACATAAAAGGGTATTCCATGATATTTAGCCAGGATTGATAGAGAATATGTCCCAATTTTATTTGCAGTATCGCCATTTTTTGCAATACGGTCGGCACCTATAATAACCATATCTACCTTTTTTAATTTCATTACATGTCCCGCCATATTATCACAAATCAAAGTTACGGGGATTCCTGCATATTTTAATTCCCATGTAGTTAATCGGGCCCCCTGTAATAAGGGTCGCGTCTCATCGGCAAATACATGAACTTTTTTTCCTTCTTCTGCTGCAATATAGATAGGGGAAAGTGCAGTCCCATATTCACCGGTTGCAAGGGCCCCAGCATTGCAATGAGTTAATACAGTAGTTGGATTTGTTATAAGTGTATTACCGTAAATTCCTATTTGTTTACATGCTGTTATTTCTTCCTGATATATATTTAATGCCTCCTGTTCAATTTCAAATATGAGACTATCTAGGGATTTATGAAAAGAGCCATGAGCTACCTTTAGTATCCTATCGATTGCCCAAAAAAGATTTACTGCAGTAGGCCTTGTTTTTTTTATGACGGATGCTGAAAAATTAAGAATTTCTATTGCTTCTGAAATATCTTTTGGTTTTTTATTAATTACTATTGCAACTAACGCAAATCCTGCGAAAATACCCAAGGCAGGAGCTCCCCGAATTTTTAATAACTTAATTGCTTCTTCTGCATCTTCTAATGTGTCTATGGGAATACTTGTAAGAGAGGTTGGTAATAAGGTCTGGTCAATGATGTGTAGTTTTCTGTTTTCCCAAATTATAGATTTTAGGTGAGATTTCATATATATTCCTACTATTGATGATTAATCGAGTTGTTAAAGATTTTTTCTGTATTTTCATCATATAATAAATATTTATCTACAATTTGAGTTTCCTCCTCAGAAATAGGCATAAATTTTCCCCATGAACGAACCAATATTTCTTCTGTTTCCTTATCTAACAAGACTCCTTCCGTACTTGCTAAAAGACGGTGTTCCTTTGTTATCCATGTTTTTACTAATAAATCTTTATTCAAAGGGACTCTTTTTAGAAAGCGAACAGTAAACTCTGCTGTAACACACATTCTATTAAAGTACCGGGCAGAGGACCAGGCCATAGTTTCGTCCATTGCAGAAGCAACAACACCACCATGGGCAAACCCGGGGTATCCTGTATGCTTTTCTGTAAACCGGACAGGAAGTATTGTATATTGGTCTTGAATAAAAAACTGGGATTGTAAACCAGAAGAATTATGTTGACCACAAACAAAACAATATGGGTATACGGGTAATTTCCTTAAATTCATAATTAATCCCCTTAATAATATAATTGAAAAGATGGTATATTATAAATAAAAAATAGATAGTGATTAATAATTCAGCAGCAAAGTATTCTGAGATTATCTGACTATGATAGCAATCGAGAAAGAAACCGGAAAAGAATTGTATCTTTATATCTGGAAACAAAATTATAACATGAATTAAGAATAGAAATTAGGAATGGAGATTTTATTTTATGCAGAAAAGGGAAGATATGAGTTCTTATACAGATGCCCTGTATTGCCTCAAATCGAGATAAAACTTTATGTTCATTAACAATGAGGTGGACAGATTTATCAAGTTTATGTTGACATAAAATATCTGGACTTAATTTGTCCTTTGCTTCAGATAATGGAAGAAATTCTAATGTGTTCTGTAAACTTGTTGATTTTTTCATTATATAGTTTGAAAAATTTGTGCATATTTCGCATTTATCATCATAAACAACTACAGGTTTCATAAAACTTACCTTTATTATTACAAAAAACAAAATATATAAAAAGAATATTCCAATGAAAAAATACATGATTGAAGAAGTAAATGGATCGGTTGAATTACAAATGGAGATAAAAAATAAAATTAGAAATATCGCTAAAGAGCTTGGTTTTGCAGTATCTGGGGTAGCAGAAGTAAAAGAAATCAATACAATCCTGAATTTAAAAAATTGGGTAGAATTAGGCTGTCATGCAGATATGGAATGGTTTCGAAAGTCTATAGATACAAGGGAGGAAATACGAATTTGGTTCTATGAGTCAAAATCAGTAATTGTGTTTGGTTATCCCTATTGGCATAAATGTTGCATTGACCAAATAGCGATGTATGCCCATGGATATGATTATCATAAAGTAATAAAAAAGAAGATAAAATCTATAGCATTGTTATTATCCACAATCATTGAGAAATTGAAATTTAAAATATCTGTTGATACAGGACCTGTTCATGAGAAAGAGTGGGCTGTCCGCGCGGGAATTGGATGGCAAGGAAAAAATTCTCTTGTTATTAATCCTATAATGGGTTCATGGTTCCTATTAGGAATATTGATTGTAAATATTTGTTTGCCGAGGGATAAAGAAATAAGAAATCAATGTGGAGATTGTAGAAAGTGTATAGAATCTTGTCCGACAGAGGCTATAAATTACAAAGGATATATAGATTGTCGTAAATGTTTAGCATATCATACGGTAGAAAATAAAGATATAATTCCATCCAATATAAAGGATAAAATAAAAAATACGATCTTCGGATGTGATATATGTCAAAAAAAATGTCCCTGGAATGAAAATAAGATACTGTATGATAACAAAGGGTTTTGTATTTTAGGAGATATAGATAAAGAAAAGATAATAGAGATGAATGATAAGGAACTTGCTATTTATTTTGGAAAAACTCCTATTGGAAAATCAAGAATAAATAGATTTAAGAGAAATATTGAAATTTATAAAAAAAATAGGGAATAGATTAAATATATAATCCGTTTTATTTGTAAATGTATAGTAATAAATCACTAATATTATTTATGTTATAATAATAAATCAATTTTCCCCATTAAAATGAAAAGATGATAACCTTTAGGAGCATAAATATATGAGTATTAAATTTGAGATATTTGACACAACATTAAGAGATGGCGAACAATCTCCAGGTGCAAGTATGAACACTCAGGAAAAATTTCAAATGGCTTTACAACTGGAAAAGCTTGGTGTTGATACAATAGAAGCGGGATTTCCTATAGCATCGAAACAAGAATTTGAATCTGTCCAGAAAATTGCAAAAGCAGTCAAGAAATGCCGTGTAGCAGGTCTTGCAAGGGCATTAGACGAAGACATTCGCTGTGCAGCTGATGCCTTGAAGTATGCAGAAAAACCGACATTGCATACTTTTATTGCAAGTTCGAAGATTCACATGGAATATAAATTAAAAATGTCTCCTAAACAAGTGTTAGAAAGAGCAAGAGAAGCCGTTAAATTGGCGAAGAGTCTTGTCCCAAGAGTAGAATTTTCAGCAGAAGATGCGACTCGTTCTGAGTGGGATTTCTTAGTTGAACTTACAAAAGTGGCTGTTGATGCAGGTGCTGATGTAATTAATTTGCCTGATACAGTGGGTTATGTAACGCCCAGTGAGATAAGAGAAATGTTTGCTTATGTGATAGACAAGGTACAGCCTCCTGAAAATATTATCTTTTCCTGTCATAACCATAATGATTTAGGGCTTGCTGTATCGAATGCTTTAGCCGCTCTCGAAGGAGGTGCAAGACAAATTGAATGCACAGTAAACGGGATAGGGGAAAGGGCAGGAAATACCTCCATGGAAGAATTAGTAATGATTATACATACGAGACATGATATTTATACTTATACTTGTAATATTGTTACCACAGAGATTATGCCTTCGAGTAATTTACTAAGTAAATTAACGGGATTGAAAGTTCCCTACAACAAACCTATTGTAGGAAGAAATGCTTTCGCTCATGAATCTGGGATACATCAACACGGCATAATTGCAAATACAAAAACTTATGAAATTATAACACCGGAAATGATTGGGAATGTCCGTTCTACCCTTGTACTGGGTAAGCATTCAGGAAGAGCAGGTTTAGCAAAACGCTGTGAAAATTTAGGATACAAGCTTGAGAAAGAAGAGTTAGACAAGCTATATGAGAAATTTATGGCGTTAGCAGAAAGGAAAAAAGAAATTTATGATGAAGATATTTTATTGTTGATTGTATCTTTACATCAAGAGCAGGTTGAAACCTATCATTTAGAACAGGTTCGAACAGCCGGTCATGACCCCTATACTGCATTGGTTAAATTGAGAAAGGGGAATGAATCACTGATGGATACCGCAATTGGTGATGGACCTGTAGATGCAGCATGCAAGGCTATTGAACGAATTACAGGAGTATTAGGTCAATTAGAACAATTCGATATTCGTGCTACGACACCCGGAAAAGATGCAGTAGGTGAAGCAACTGTTGTAGTGAAGTTTAATGGTAAAAACATAACAGGAAACGGTTCAAGTACAGATATTGTAGAAGCAGCAGTAAAAGCCTATTTAAATGCTGTGAACAAGTATATTGCAATAAAAGACGCATTAGACAATCACAAAAGTTAAAGACCTTTTGATAAATGGGTAATTTTAGTGATATAATAAGTCTTCAACTTTGAAGGGGAAATTATTTCTATACAATAATAAAGGAGAATAGATGTGAAAAAAGGTATCCATCCAAACTATGTTGAAGCCACGGTTAAATGTGCATGTGGTAATACATTTAAAACTCGTGCAACAAAACCTAATATTAATGTTGAAATCTGTTCAAACTGTCATCCTTTTTTTACTGGAAAACAAAAATTTGTAGATAGTGAGGGTAGAGTTGAAAGATTTCAAAAGAAATACGCAAAAAAGGCAACTTCTAAAACACAATCTAATTAAAAATATTTTAAAATATGGATACCCTCCTGCGCGAAAAAATACGCGCTATTGTTGACGAATATTATCGTCTGAATGAAAAAATGGCTTCCCCTGAAATAGCATGTGACCCCGAAGCATATCGACGGCTTGTTAAGACACAGAGGGAAATGGAGGATATTGTTCAAACATATCAACTGTTTGAACTTAAAGAAAAGCATTTAATACATACAGAGGAAGTCATTAGAGAAGAAACAGATAGTGAACTAATTAGTTTAGCACAAGAGGAACGATATTTATTACAAGAAGAATTAACCCGTCTTGAACAGAAGTTGCGTATTTTACTTCTCCCTAAAGACCCAAATGATGAAAAGAATACGATAATAGAAATAAGAGCAGGAACGGGTGGAGAAGAAGCAGGTTTATTCGTAGCCGATTTATATAGAATGTACATACGATTTGCAGAAAAGAAAGGATGGAGAGTAGAAGTATTAGACTCTCACCCAACAGAACTTGGTGGATACAAGGAGATTTGTTTTCAAATCTCAGGACAATCTGTTTATAGTCAGTTAAAATATGAGGGGGGAGTACACCGTGTTCAGCGTGTCCCTGAAACGGAGGCCCAGGGGCGAATACATACTTCTGCTGTTACTGTGGCAGTATTACCCGAAGCAGATGAAATCGATATAGACATAGATCCCAAAGACCTTCAAATCGATGTCTATCGTTCTTCAGGACATGGTGGACAGGGGGTTAATACCACAGATTCTGCGGTCCGAATTACCCATATACCAACAGGGATTGTAGTTACTTGTCAAGATGAACGTTCCCAACATAAAAACAAAGCAAGAGCACTTAAAGTTCTTCGTTCACGACTTTTGGATATAAAAACACATGAAGAACAAAAAATGAGGTCAGAGCATAGAAAAATTCAGGTGGGTTCAGGGGATAGGAGCGAACGAATTAGAACTTATAATTTTCCACAAAACCGTGTAACAGAACATAGAATAGGCCTTACATTATACTCTCTTGACAAAATATTAGATGGAGAACTACAGCAAGTTATTGATGCACTTGTAGCAGCGGACCAGGCTGATAGACTTGCTCAACTTGCAGAAACGGAAAATTCTACAACAAAGTAAAAAATATGCCTACCCTGTGGGTTTTACTTAATCAGATTACAGAAGAACTTGGTTCTATAACTGATAATCCAAGATTTGAAGCAGAATTGTTACTCGCTCATGTATTAGAAATAACGAGAGCTGAATTGCTGAGTAGAGTGAAAGAAGAAATAAATATTCCTCCTGAGATAAATAAGTTTGTTCAGAGAAGAAAAAATTACGAACCTATAGCATATATCCTTGGTTATACAGAATTTTTTGGCTTAAAAATTAAAACCATTCCCCCTATATTTATTCCTCGACCCGAAACCGAATTACTTGTAGAGGAGACATTAAAAATAATTGAAGAAATTAGTAAAAAATCAATCAATATTTTAGAATTATGTACAGGGACAGGTTGTATACCTATAGCCATTCTTAATAATTCAAATAAGAAAACAAAATGTATATCAGTAGATATAAACGAAAAGGCTGCTATTCTTACAAAACAAAATGCTAAAGAAAATAATGTTCAAATAAATTTAATTATTGGTGATTTATTTAGTCCTATAAATGACAAGAGTAAGTTTGACATTATTTTATCGAATCCACCTTACATTTCTGAAAAAAGTCGTAATATGATATCACCAACGATTAAAGACTATGAAGACTCGAGGGCTGTTTTTTGTAAGGAAGATGGGACATATATAATACGAAAAATTATAGAAGAAGCACGATACTACTTAACAATGGGCGGTTGGCTTCTATTAGAAATGGGTGACGGGCAGAAATATATTGTAGAAAAAATATTTAAAGAGAATGGATATGATAATATAAAAATATTGTTTGATTTGCAAAAATTACCTCGGGTTATAAAAGGAATGTGGAACCAGAAAATTTAATCAAAATAAAGCAATATGGAAGAGTATCAATATAAAAAAACAATGCGAGATATGCCTTTAAATGATAGACCAAGGGAAAGATTGGATAAACTCGGTCCAGAAGCATTAAGAGATGCGGAATTAATAGCAGTTCTTTTCAGGACAGGGACAAAAGAGAAAAGTGCTATTACATTGGCCGAAGATGTCTTAAAAACTTTTGAAGACCTGAGAAAACTCTCACAGGCAAGTCTTGAAGAGATACAAAAAGTCAAGGGTGTAGGTAAAGTAAAAGCAATAGAATTAAAAGCTGCATTGGAATTAGGTAAACGTCTTGTTAGACATCAGAAGACTTTTGTTAAAAGAATACAGAAACCATCTGATGTTGCGGAATTATTAATGAGCACCTATAAGGATTACGAAACAGAGTGTTTTATCTGTATCTTATTAAATATTAGAAATGATGTGATAAAAATAGAAAAAATATCACAAGGAGGAATTGACAGTACAGTTGCTAATCCTATGGATGTATTTCGATTAGCAGTTCGAATTGGAGCTCCTAATATTATTATCACACATAATCACCCATCAGGGGATCCAGAACCCAGTCAAACTGACATAGATATTACAAAACAATTAAGGGATGCCGGAAATATTGTAGGTATTCAATTATTAGACCATGTTATATTTGGCGATGGAAGATACATAAGCCTGAAAGAAAGGGGACTATTTTGAATCACTCAATTAATGCATGGATTATTGGGTTGAAGTATTACATACCCTGCATATTTGTAGGGTTATTATTGTCATATATAGGCTATGAATATTATAGACTTGTATTGCCTATTGGAATAGTATTTCTTATATTAGCAGTTTTTATTATGTTTTTTTTCCGTGATTTCCCAAGAACAATGAATGCAAAAGAAGAAGAGATTATTTCACCGGCTGATGGAACAATTGTAGAAATAAAAGAAATTGAAAAGGAAGAATATTATGAAGGAAAATGTATAAGAGTTTCTATTTTTATGTCGGTCTTTAATGCACATGTAAACCGTTCTCCTTACGATGGAGTTATAAAGAAGATAATCTATAAAAAAGGCCAATTCATGAATGCCATGAAAAGTCAGTCCAGCGATTATAACGAGTCCAATGCATTGTTCTTAGAGACAAGAAAGGGTAATATAACAGTAAGACAAATAGCAGGAAAGATTGCAAGAAGGATTGTCTGTCCAATAAAGGAAGGTACTTTTCTTAAGAAAGGGGAAAAATTTGGGATGATAAAATTTGGTTCTCGAGTGGAATTGTATTTACCCCTTAATAGTGAAATATATATAAAGGAAAGTGACAAAGTATATGCAGGTTTAACAATTATTGGGAGGTTTAAATAAGCATGACAACCGATAAAAGAAAACGAAAAAGAACGGATATAAACATAAAAAAACGAAACCCAATTAATGTTCTGGCAAGTGTATTTACAACTATAAGTCTATATCTAGGTATTGCTAGTATTTTTGCAAGTATAGGTTCTGAATTCGATAAAGCGGCATATTTTATTCTTTTGGCTATAATTTTTGACTCATTAGACGGAACTATTGCAAAAATGACAAACAGCGTTTCAGAATTCGGAAAACAATACGACAGTTTGAGTGATTTAGTAACATTTGGAGTTGCTCCCGGAATATTGGTATTTATGGCGTATTTACCAGAGGGTTTTCATTTGCCTGTTTCTCCAAAAGCAGAATCGATTATTGGAAAAACGGGCTCATATATGGCGATTATATATGTAATTTGTGCCGCATTACGATTGGCGAGATTTAATACCTATGAAACAGAAAAACGAGATTCATTCAGAGGTCTCCCATCACCTGCTGCAGGTGGAACTTTGTCTGCTTTTGTGCTTTTTCTGAACTATTTTGAACCACGATTGGAGTTACATAAATTAGGACCATTTGCCTTTTATGCTTTAGGGCCTATGGCTGTTATACTTGCCCTGCTGATGGTAAGCGCTGTTAAATATCCCAAAGACCGTCTAAAGTATTTTATCTTTGCACCGAAGCCTGCTTTTCTCACCCTTGCTATTACAGCTTTTGTTGTAGCTATTATTCATTATGCCATGACTACTTCCGTAGCGATTGTTTTGTTTCCTATTATGCTTGCTTATGTAGGTTTTGGTATAGGAGATACCTTATATCAGTATCTTTCTACAAATCCAGAAAAAGGAAGTGAGACAGAAAAAATTAGTAAAGAACCCCTTCCAAAGAATTTATAACGGCAGAAAATTGTTATATTAAACAAATATGAATCTAATATAAAGACTGTGATGAAACTTTTTTTAAAACCCTATATATATAAATTAAAAATTTTTCGTGGATTTGAAATCTTTCTTGGATTGCTTTTCCTAATCAGTGCTGTACTAAAAATAGTTGAAATTAATCGTTTCTGTGTTCAGATTTATGCTTATGGGGTTATAGCACAAAAAGATATTCTTCCATGGATTGCAACAACAACAATCCTTATAGAAGTAAGCTTGTCTTTCTTCTTTTTATTTTCATTCCCATACAGAAAACTAACCATGGGAATCAACTTAGCAATGCTTTCCGTATTTACATCACTTATTATATATGCTTGGATTTTCAATGACTTAGAAAATTGTGGTTGTTTTGGAAAAATCGAGATAGGTCCTGTAGAATCGATTATAAAGAATATAATACTTATTTTGATTTCTTTTGCATGCTTTTTAGGTGTTAGGCCGGTAGAAGAAGATACCTTTAGAGGATATAAAAATGTAATAAAATTTTATCTTCCACTTCTATTACTACTTGTTACGACTCTTATTATTTGTATTCAACAATTGCAATCGGAACAATTTCAAAAAGTAAATCAAGATAAGGATAGTAATAGTCCTTATATGAATATGATAGTGGATATAGATGGGGATGTCTATAACCTAGGAGAAGGAGAATATCTTATAGCACTATTGAGTTTTGGCTGTGACCACTGTATACAAGAAGCACCTAAAATAAATGAATATATGATAAGAAATGATATTCCTAAAGTTATTGCTCTATGTCTTGAGGAGTCTGTTGAGGAAAAAGAAGAGTTTATGAAAAAAGTTCAGCCTTTGTTTCCTATTTCCTCACTGGGAAATAGAGTGAGATTATTCCTTAGTCTAATAGGAAAAGAACCTCCAAGACTGGTATATTTAAAACAAGGAGAAATTATAAAATATTGGGATTATGACCTACCCACTTTAGATGAAATTATCAAAGAAACTATAAAATAATATTGATTAAAATGATTGATTACACAAAATATATTGTATAGATTTTATTTTAAAAATATTTGCCAAAATATGATAAATTCAATAGTTTTTGAAAAAGGCAGATTGTTTAGAGTATCATAAATGCATTGAATTAACTCCCATTATATTTTAATCTGCAATAAAACATTAAAAGGGTTCCAATTTTATATGAGTAATAATCATAACCCTGTAATTAAGACTTTAAATTTAACCAAGGTTTATGATACGGGTTTTAGGGGAGAACAGGTATCTGCCTTAAAAAACTTGAATTTAGAAGTCTATCCATCCGAAATATTTGGATATCTTGGACCTAATGGTTCTGGAAAAACAACCACGATAAAACTTCTATTGGGATTGATATTTCCGACATCCGGTTCTATTGAAATTATGGGAACGAAAGACATATATTCTGCTTATGTTAAAAAGAACATTGGATATCTGCCTGAGGGTTCCTATTATCCCGATTTTCTTAAAGGAGAGGAAATATTACGCTTTTATGGGCAGCTTTATGGACTTACTGGAAAAGAATTGGGAAAAAGAATAGATGAGGTACTAGAACTGGTTGGAATGACCCATGCTCGGAGAAGGTTGCTTAAGGGTTATTCTAAAGGTATGCGTCAAAGAATAGGTCTTGCTCAGGCTCTAATAAGCGATCCACAAATTTTAATATTAGATGAACCAACCACGGGACTTGATCCCATTGCTCGGAAGGAGATAAGAGATATTCTATCCCATTTAAGAGATAAAGGCAAAACACTATTGATTTCGAGCCACGAACTTCTGGAAGTAGAGATGATTTCAAATCGAGTAGGAATCCTGTATGAGGGTATTTTGCGTGTTGCAGGTACTTTAGATGAGTTACTTACATCAAAGGACAGGATTATAGAGTTTGCCAATGCTAAAAATGGAGTAGTTCAGGAAATAGAAAACAAAGGAGGAGAAGTGGTTGACCAGGTTAAAGATAGGGTATATCTAAAAGTAAAGAATGATGAAGAATTATATAAGGTCATAGAATTATGTAAAAATTTAGGGCTTCAATTAATAAAGATAACGCCTAGAAGAGAAACATTGGAAGAATTATTTGTAAATGTGATTGATTTAGCAAAAAAAGAACGGAGCTTATAAAATGCAAAATCTCCTTGATACTGTAAAAGGACCATGGTTTATTGCTGTGTATACATGGCGGGAAGGTTTAAGAAGAAAGACATTGGTTGGCTTTCTTGTTCTTAGTCTTCTCGTTATATTTGGGGCAACATTTATGACATCATTTATCAATCAAGCAACTGTTGGCGATGTTACTACGGATATGGATTTGAAATTAATAAAAGATATTTGTGTAACTACTATCTCAATATTTGGCATACTTATTACTATTTTTATTTCAGCATCTGTCGTTCCAACTGAAATTGAGAATCGAGTTATATATACTGTTTTGTCAAAACCGGTTCGGCGTTTTCAATATCTTTTTGGAAAGTTTTTAGGTGTTCAGTTAATTATAATTATGAATCTCTGTCTCATGGGTGGGCTTTTCTTTATTGCTTTATATATTAAACAACAAATCTTACCCACCTTGCTATTATGGTCTGTTTTTCTGACCTACTTTGAATTTTTAATTGTTTCTGCACTAACATTTGCTATTGCATGTGCGTCAAGTTCCTCAGTTTTGCCTACTATTGCAGGTCTCTTTATTTATATCACAGGCAGTCTAACAGAATACCTAAAAGATGTATACAATCGTTCTGGGCAATCAGGTGAATGGTTTGACACTCTTATTGGTTATATAGCATATATATTATGGAATATCTTGCCAAATTTACAAAGATTTAGCCTTAAAACACAAATTATAAATTCCCAACCGAACGACCCACCTACAGATGTATTAATTCCACAATTAGTTATATATGGACTTATTTATGCAGTATGTGGGTATATCCTTGCATATTGGATTTTTAGAAAGAGAGAAGTATAGAGAAAAAAATTTATGTCAGATAAAAAAATAAATATAGTTTTATTAATAGTCTTTGCTACATTTATTGTATTAGGTGTATATCAGGGTAGGCGTGTAGAGTTTTATAGAGAATGTGAAGCCTTTTATAGATGGATTCTTGCTGTCGGTACACAGGAAAGACTATTTCAGACATCAGAAGGAGAAAAAAAATCAGATAAATTTATAGATTTACAATTATTTGCCAAACTATCAGATAAAGCAATTCCATTACTTTTATCAGAAACAAAAGAAACAGTTCTAGTCGATAGTGCATTAACAAATCAGGAAAATTTTGCAAATATAATAGGAGATATATCTAACGATCCTGTAATATGGAAACTAACTATAAAAAAAGAGATGAGAGATCTGAGAGAAGAATTTCTGAAAAGTTTAAGAGAAGGCAAAATAGAATTTAGTAGAAATATATCCTATGTAGAGGCCCAAAAAAGTGGAGTAAATATTTTTAATTTATTTTTTGGATTTCGGAAAATTGCAGCAAGTTTAATCTGGTTAGAAGTGGACCGTTATTGGCATCAAGGATTGTTATATCGTATGGTTCCTTTAATGAGAACATGTGTAACATTAGATCCTAATTTTGTTGAGGCCTATCTCATAGGAGCATGGCATCTTGCATATAACGCAACTGCAAAACTTATTGATACACCTCAACATCTAAAAAAATGGAATCTCAAATATAAAGCATGTGTTGGAGAAAAAGAAACCTTTTACTATTTAGCAATAGATTTTTTAAAGAAGGGAATTCGGCATAATCCAAGAGATTATAAATTATATTTTGACCTTGGTTTCGCAATTTACAAAAATAAGATGAATGATTATCCTAATGCAGTTCGATATCTAACAGAAGCAGTTCGTGTTCCACATGAAAGGTGGGTAAGAAGACAATTATATATTTGTCAGGAAACAAACGGTCAATATGAGGAAGCTCTCCAGGGCTGGGAAGACTATAAAAAAAGATTTCCTGATAATCCTGTGGCACCACGGTTTATACTAAGAAATCAGGGAAAAATTTACGAAAAGAATGCACAGGAAATAATAAAAGAAGCAGAAAAGGTAGTCGATGAGCAATTAAAAGCAAAAATGATGAACGATGCAGTAAGTTTGAAGAAACAGGCAAGAGAAATTTGGCAAAAATTGAAGGAAGAAGAAAACGACCCCTATGGAGACTATCGCCTACTTCTTATGGATGCAATGGAATTGTATAATGAAGGACGCTACCTGGAATCAATCGCTGTGTTAGATAAGGCACGGTGGGAGAGTCCGAGTAATTTTGACGAGGTATCTGACTTAATTATTCGTATAAAGCAAGAAGCGAATTTACCTTTAACAGTTTCAGAAAAAAAAGCAGTTTTGAGAAAAGCAGAGGGAGACCGTTGTCAGGGAATGCCCGAAGAAATGACAGATAAAGGTTCGGGCTAATGAACAAAAATTATGATGAACAAAAATTATGAAAATATCAAAAGAAATCTCGATATTATTAAAGAAAAGATAGAAAATTCCCGGGCGAAAAGTGGCAATAAGGAACAGGAGATTACAATAGTTGCTATTACAAAAACAGCAAATGTTGAGGACATTCAAATTGCGTATGACTTGGGGATAAGACATTTTGGTGAAAATAGAATTGAATTTGCTCTTGAAAAAATAAAAAAATTACCATCCGATATCCAGTGGCATATGGTAGGGACAATACAAAGAAGGAAAATTCCTCTTATTCTTCAACACTGTAAATTTATCGATTCTTTAGATAGAATAGAAGTTGCGGAAACAATTCATAAAAGAGCAGGAGAATTAAATATAGAAAAAATACCGGTTCTCATACAATTGAATGTTTTAGGAGAAGAAACAAAACATGGCTTTTCATCTGAAGAATTCGAAAGGGCTTTTGAAAAAATTAAAAATATTGATAAATTATATATCCGAGGTTTAATGACAATTGCTCCGATAAATGCAAATGAAAAAACATTAAAACAAATATTTAGTTGTTTAAGAAATATTGCTGAAAGATATAAATTAAAAACCCTTTCAATGGGTATGTCTGATGATTATGAAGTAGCGATTCAAGAGGGAGCCACAGAAATCCGTTTAGGTAGAGCTTTATTTAGTTAAAAATATAATAACCTCTTTATAGGAAAAGTTACATGATAGAGGAATTAGAACAGATAAAAGAAAGTGCATTACAAAAAATTAAAGAATCCGATTCTACGGACTTTCTTGAACAGATACGAGTTGAATTTCTGGGTAAGAAAGGAAAAATAACAGAGGTCTTAAAAAAGTTAGGTTCTTTATCTCCAGAGGAAAGACCTAAAATTGGTAACATTGCTAATGAAATAAAAAACATTATTACCAATAATATACAACAACAATATCAAGTTGTTTTAGAAAAAGAATTCCAAAAGAAGATAGAACAGGAACAGATAGATATTACTTTACCAGGAAGAACATATGGTAATGGACACATGCATGTTATTAATCAAGTGATGAATGAGATTACAAGCATCTTTATACAAATGGGTTTTCAAGTAGCAAGTGGACCTGAAGTAGAAACAGAATATTATAACTTTGAGAGTTTAAATACTCCTGAAGACCATCCGGCCCGTGATGTTCATGATACATTTTACATTAAACCCGGTGTTGTACTAAGAACACATACCTCTCCTGTACAAATGAGGGTAATGGAAAAAACAAAACCTCCTGTTGCTGTTATTGTTCCAGGGAGGGTTTACCGTGTTGATAACGACGCAAGCCATAGCCCAATGTTTAATCAAATGGAAGGTTTATTGGTAGATGAAGATATTACATTCGCTGACCTTAAAGGTACCTTAATGTATTTTGTCCATAATTTTTTTGGTAAGGATACTGCTGTTCGTTTCCGTCCCCATTATTTCCCTTTTACTGAACCCTCAGCAGAAATGGATATATCGTGTACTGTTTGTAAAGGGAAAGGTTGTCGCGTATGCAAGCAGAGCGGTTGGCTTGAAATATTAGGCTGTGGAATGGTACACCCAAAGGTTTTTCAATATGCGGGTTATGATAATGAGAAATATCAGGGATATGCTTTTGGTTTTGGTATTGACCGAATGGCTATGCTGAAATTTGCAATTCCCTCAATTAATTTATTATTTGAGAATAACATAAAGTTTTTGGAGCAGTTCTAATATGAAAATTTCATTAAATTGGTTAAAAGAATATTGTAATCTTCCCGTCAGTTTTAAAGAACTGGCAGAGCAAATGACTATGTTAGGTATTGAAATAGAGTCTATAGAAGAACCGGGTAAAGAAATAGAAAACATATTTGTTGGAAAAATCCTTGATATACAACAACATCCACAAGCAGATAAACTCGTTGTTTGTAAAACAGATATAGGAAAAGGTGAACCCCTACAAATAATATGTGGTGCAAAAAATATGAAAGTCGGAGACAAGGTTCCTACCGCTATAGACGGTGCCACTCTTCCGGGAGGATTCAAGATTACTCGAAGGAAAATGAGGGGGATAGAATCATTCGGTATGATGTGTTCTGGCGCTGAATTAAAGGTAGAAGAAGATTCCGAAGGATTGCTGATTCTCCATCCAGATATGCCTATTGGTGAGGACATAAAAAAAGTATTAGGATTAGATGATATTATATTTGAAATAGAAATAACTCCGAATAGGGGAGACTGGGCTAGTTACATAGGACTTGCTCGCGAACTATCTGCATATTATAATGTTCCTCTAACACTACCAAAGATAGAGTTTATAGAGGAAGAAAAAACAGTTTCTTCTGTATCAAGTGTAACTATTGAATGTCCCGATTATTGCCCGAGATATTCGGGAAGAGTTATCCAGAATGTTAGGATTTCTTCTTCTCCTGATTGGTTAGCAAGAAAACTAATGAGTGCAGGGCAAAGACCCATTAATAATATAGTTGATATAACGAATTTTGTCCTTTTAGAAACGGGGCATCCATTGCATGCTTTTGACCTCGATAAATTAAATGAGAATAGAATCGTTGTCCGTCTCGCTAAAGATGGAGAAGAAATAAGAACTTTAGATGGGGAACTCAGAACTTTAAATTCGAACCAGATGATAATAGCGGATGCTATTAAACCACAGGCTTTAGCAGGTATTATGGGAGGAGCGGATAGTGAAGTAGACAATGGCACTGTAAATGTGTTTTTAGAAAGTGCTTATTTTGACCCGGTATCCATAAGAAGAACAGCCCGTCATCATAACTTGCTTACAGAAGCGGCTCAGCATTTCCAGAGGGGGGCGGACCTAGAAATGGTTGTCTGGGCTCTCAATAGAGCTACAGCCCTTATTCAAGAATTAGCAGGTGGAGAAGTTTTGAAGGGTGTTTTGGATGAATATCCAAAGAAAATTGAAAGAAAAACTGTAAAGTTACGATATAAAAGGACAGAAAAGAGAACGGGAGTAGATATTGATAAGAATTTCCAGAAGTCTACAATGACAAAATTAGGCTTTACTATTAAAGACGAAAATGAAGAAGAAGTTTTTTTTACTGTCCCATCATGGAGACATGATGTTTCTTTAGAAGAAGATTTAATTGAAGAAATTGCCCGGTTTTATGGGTATGACAAAATTCCAAATACGATTCCTAAAATTAGACAGTCCGGTGCAGTTTTTGATACAACATTTAAGAAAACACATAGAATAAGAGAACTCCTTGTTCATAAAGGGTTTACAGAATGTTATTCATGGACATTTTCAAATCCTGATATTATGAAACAACTAAAATTTTCTGAAGATTACCTCAATATGGTGTTTCTACAAAACCCGTTATCAAAGAATTTATCAACATTAAGAACAACAATTATCCCGAATCTCCTTACAACTGCCCAGAAAAACCATTTAGAAGATACACTTTCTGTCTTTGAAATAGGACCTGTTTTTATTCCTGATGTGAAAAACTTACTACCTAATGAGCCCCAAAAAATAGGGATACTAATTTCAGGCATTGCACACCCAAGATTATGGTGTTATGACAGAAGACAGTATGATTTCTTTGACTTAAAAGGTGTAATTGAAGATATATTAAATGAATTACAAATAACATATAGAGTTCAGAGATTGGAATTTCCTCTTTTTCATTCTGGACAATCAATGAGAATTACTAACCAGAATGATGAATTGGGAATTGTGGGGAAAATCAGTCCTAAAATTGCACATGAACTCGAAATAAATGAGAATACATACATTAGTGAATTGAATCTCGAAAAAATCTTTAAAATTATTTCTAAAAAGAAATTATATAAAACGATTTCAGAATTTCCTTCTACATCCCGTGATTTATCTATTCTTGTAAAAAGAACTCTCCCTGTTTCCGATATTTTTATATCTTTGAAATCAATAGGGGAGGGGATATTACAAAAAATTGAGTTATTTGATGTTTATACGGGTGAACAAGTGCCAAAAGATAAAAAAAGTGTTGCTTTAGGTTTTACATTTTGTTCTGAAGAAAGAACCTTAACGGATAGTGAAATCGATGCTGTTATGAAACAAATAATAGAAAAATTACAAAAACAATTTGATGCACAGATTAGATAAATATGGGTTTGGAAGAAACCATAAATGAATTTAATCAATCTTGTAAAGAGTTAGAAAATGTAATCGATTTATTTTTAGATACTTATGACGAGTTAAGTGAAAAGTATAATGATGTATTAAAAAAGTTATGGTCAGCAAAATCAGATATTTCCTTATTACAGACAAATCTACAGCAATTAGAAAACAATAAAGATAAAAATAAAATAATTCTTGAATCGTCAAGAGAAATTATAGAAAGAATAGACAAAATAGAAGAGATAGTGAAAAGTTTAGAAACAGAATTTTTAAGTGAATGATATGACTGAGGACTATATAAAGGTAAAAATTTGTAATACAGAGGTAGAAGTCCCGATATATATTAATCAAGAGAAGACTTACGAGATTATTAGAAAGATAGAAAAAAGGATGGAAGAATTAACAAGTTATTATCAGATTGCAAGAACGCAAACATTTGCTCTCCGTATTGCTTATGAAACTTTGCTTACATTTGAAAAAGAAAAAGAAAAAATAAGAGAAAAAGAAAAAGAAATAGAAAAACAATATAGAGTGGCAATAAACAATATTAAAAATATAAAAAATAAAATAGAAGAAAGAAATAAAGATAATAAATAAAAAATGTTTATATAGTGTCTGATAATATATATTATGTTTCATATATTTTGTTTGTTTGGGGTTTGTTTTTAGTTAATGTTTGATAAAAAATATACTTTTTGTCATTTTATAATATAACATATAATATTATATATATGATATAAAATTTTGTTATTAAATGAGATGATAATATGACAACATTTGTGATATTTGTGATTTATAAAAATATATTCTTTTTCTAAAGAAAATAGTTAAACTGAAGTGGAGAGGGTATTTTTATATTTTCATTAGTTCTTGAACTAAGTGCAGAAGAAAGTCACGATTATCCATGGTTAGGTAATGAAAAGTCCCCCCCATTCTCGAAAAAGACTTATTAAAACGAAGGTAGTATTCGGGTCTGTCCATGGGAGGTTCTCCTTGAGACCAGTCCCACTTAGATTCCTGTAGGTCAACAACAACTATAAAGTGATTTGTAATAGGTTTCCCATTTTGTATTGCAATGTTTTGAGACATAGACAATGATTTTTCAAAAACCATAGGAGACATTACAGCAGATCCAATACTTATGTATACTCCTTCTTCAAGTTTCGATACAGAATGAACAAAAGTGAGAAAATCTCGTTGGGCTGTTCTACCAATTGCTGAACAACAGTTCATTGGGTGTGTATAAATAATATCGTGTCCAATCATTGGATGTGCTGTGAACGGAACTTGATGACGAAAAGCACATGCTTGCAGACCAAATCTTTTAAATGGATGTTTTATATAGTGAAAACCTTCTTTAATTGAAAATTCTGTGATTTTTTGTAGTAAATCACACATAGAAGCACAATATTCAGGATTTTCTTTTACTGTGTCAGTTATTTCTCTTGTTAGGTCATCCTTGGAAGGGATATTAAGTCCTTCGTTTTCTACAAAAGAACCAACAGATTCGCCATACCCTTTACCTTCAAAGGCTCCAACGAGTAAAGATAGGTTAAGATAAAAGCCAGTTTCTTCCCAAATACCGAACTCTCCCCTACTTACATTGGTTTTTACATCTTCACTACTGTGTCCTTGATAACTAAATTCCCAATCATGAATGATTCCTGCGCCATTTGTGGCTAAATGAGTTATCCAGTTATTTTCAATAAGCCACATTATTACAGGGGCTAATCCATTTTTTATGGAATGAGCTCCAAAAACAAGCATACGAGACCTATCTTTTTCTTTTGCTATAATTAGTCTTTCTACGGTTTGATATAAAATCTTTTTTGAAAGTTCGTTCAATTTAGTTTTAGGTTCATCTGTAGGGTAAACGGCATCTTTTTCAATATATACTTTATCTTTTCTTTGGTTTAATGGCTTAAATTTTATTTTAAAACGGTTAAAATAGGGATATGGCATGTGTAAGAAATATCCTTCTTATAAATGTGAGTTTGTTTTTGATAAATCATGGATATAACTTGAGGTTTATCAGAGTTATTTTCCAAATTTTGAATTTTTAATGGAGTTGTTCCGTATTCCCTTAAAATGTTAAAACACAAATCTATATCGTCTGTTAAAATATAGTCGACATTAGCTTCTGCTAATTTTTTAATAGTTTCTGGGTTTTGAGCACTAAAAAAATTTACTTTTATTCCATTTTGATGGGCTAATTTTACATCTTCTTTAAGATTATCAAATCCTTGTGTAAAACTTACTTGCACATAAGATACTTTTAAATCTATTCCTCTTTTTATAAAATCATGCCTTTTTTCTAATTTTTCGGGAAGCAAACAGATTTTCATTTCAGGAACTTTTTTACGAACAGCCTCCACTTGTTTTTCATTATTACATGCTATAAAACATCGTCCCATTTGTCCGGAATCTTTTAAAGTGGTTGCAACTATTTCTGTTGTAAACTCGTCTCCATAAACATGGACATTACAGAGTATTCCGTAAGGAATAATGCTTACTACTTCATATAGTGAAGGAACTTTTGTTCCAGCGAATGACTCATCAAACCATTTTCCTGCATCTAATTTGTATATTTCTTCACTGAGTAATTCCTGAACCTTTCCTTTCCCGTTTGTTGTGCGGTCTACTCGTTCATCGTGCATAATAACTAAATGCCCATCTTTAGTCATTCGCACATCAAATTCAATCATTTGAACACCTTTTTTTATAGCAGATTGAAATGCAGGAATAGTATTCTCCGGAGCATTTTTAACATCTCCCCTATGTGCACATACATAAGTCTCTCCAACACTTATCTCTGGAAATAATATAAAATGAGCCAATACAATGAGTAGGATAAATTCTTTTTTATGTTTTGATAAATTTTTTAATGATGTTGGGAACATTTACTATTGCCTCTTTAAATTTTTCAATGTCTTTTCCTCCAGCCTGTGCAAAGTCTTTCCTCCCTCCACCTTTTCCTCCTACAATTTGTGCTAAATGATTTACAATATCAGAAGAACTAAACCTGTTAACCAAATCCTTTGTTACTCCAACACAAAAAGTGGCTTTATCTTCATATCTGATACCTATTACTACGATACCCGATTTGATTTTATTTTTTAATTGGTCAACTAATATCCTTGCTTGGTTTATGTCTTCATCTGCAAGTTCTAATACAATGTAATTAACGCCGTCAATTGATTTGAGATTTTTTAACAAATCTCCACCCTCTCCTAACAGTGCTTGTTGTTTCCACTTCTCCACTTCCTTATTCAGTCTCTTATTCTCCTCTATTATTTGACATATTCGTTCCTGTAATATATCAGAAGATGAATTTAGTATTTCTGACAGATATTTTATCATTCGATCCGTTTTTTGTAACCATTGTATAAAAGGTTCTCCACACACTGCTTCAATTCTTCTAACACCAGCAGAAACTGATGATTCAGATAGAACTTTAAAACCTCCAATCAATCCTGTTTTAGATACATGACATCCGCCACAAAGTTCTGTGCTGATACCATTGATTTTTATAACTCGGACGATATCACCATATTTTTCACCAAATAAAGCCATCGCACCTGATTGTTTTGCCTCTTCAATTGGAAGGTATAAAACTTCTACATCGTAATCTTCTCGAATTTTTTCATTAACCCACTTTTCGATGTCCAGAATACGGTCATAACCTACGGCTTCAAAGTGGGTAAAATCAAAGCGAAGTCTCTCGTCCGAAACCAGAGAACCACACTGGTGTACATGTTCTCCAAGAATATCACGCAAAGCAGACTGGAGTAAATGTGTAGCAGTATGATGATTTTGTATTGATATTCTCCTTTTATAGTCGATAATAGCAGTAATTTCTTCGTTTACTTTTATTTGTCCATTTATAACTTTCCCATGATGGATGAACAGCTTATCAAGGACCTTTTTTGTACCGTTTATTTCAATGAGTGTTTTTCCATCTAACCCCGTTATTATTCCAATGTCACCTACTTGTCCTCCACTCTCTGCGTAGAATGGGGTTTTGTCAAGGATAATAAATCCTTCCTCTCCCTCTCTTAATTCACTCATAATACTATCGTCTTTGATTATGGCAATAATCTTACAATATGCTGTATGTTGTTCATAACCGATAAATTCAGTATCTCCGTATTGTGAGAGAATTTTGTGGTATATTGGAGATATTTCTTGTTGCCCACTCCCTGTCCATGTTTTTCTTGTAAGTTCTCGCTGTTTTTCTTTGGCTTCTATATATCCATCCTCATCTAAATCAAAACCTTTTTCCTCTGCCATGTCTTTTACAATATCAAGTGGGAATCCATAGGTATCGTGAAGTTTAAACAAAATATCTCCACGGATAAGTTTTTCTCCCTTATTTTTCATTTCCTCAAATATTTCTTTTAATAAATCCATTCCCCGAGATAGTGTACTTCCAAATCGTTCTTCTTCCAGGAGAATAATTTTTTCAATTTGAGTTTGTGTTTCTATTAGTTCCGGATAATATTTCCCCATATTTTGAACAACAACTTTTGAAATTTGATACAAAAACGGTTTTGTTAGTCCTATTTCCCTTCCGAATCTTGAAGCTCTTCTCAAAATTCTTCTCCATACATAACCTCTCCCTTCGTTTGCAGGTAAAATTCCGTCCGCAGTCATAAATGATAAGGCACGAATATGGTCTGCTATAACCCTGAAGGGAATAGGATTATCAGTGTATGAACATGATGCAATTTCTTGGGTGGCTTCAATTATGGGAAATAACACATCTGTATCAAAAACGGTGTTTTTATTCTGAAGTAAAAGACACATTCGTTCTAAACCCATACCCGTATCTATTCCCCTGTTCTTTAAAGGTAAACGTGTACCATCTACCTGTTGGTCGTATTGGGGAAATACCAGATTCCAGAACTCTAGAAACCGTTCATGGGGGTCATTTTCTGGTGTTGCATGAGGGTCTATTGTTTCCCCTTTATCAAATAAAAGTTCTGAACAGGGTCCACATGCTCCTGAATCGCCCGCAGGTCCCCAGAAGTTATCTTTTGGACCTAAACGGACTATCCTTTTTGCTGATACACCAATCTCTTTATTCCATATATCAAAAGCCTCATCGTCTTCTTCATACACAGAAACCCATATTTGTTCAGGTTTTATTTTCATAATCTGTGTTGAATATTCCCACGCCCATTGAATTGCTTCTCGTTTAAAATAATCTCCGAAGGAGAAATTACCAAGCATTTCAAAAAATGTTAAATGGCGGGAAGTTTTTCCTACTTCTTCCAAATCATTTGCCTTTCCGCCTGCTCTTAAACATTTCTGTACTGTTGAGGCCCTTCGGTATGGAACAGGTACTTCCCCCGTATAATAGGGTTTAAACTGTACCATTCCCGCACTGGTGAAAAGTAAAGTAGGGTCATTTCTAGGTATTAATGTATCACTTTTTTCGATGACATGACCTTTGCTTCCAAAAAAATCTAAAAAACTCTCACGAATTTCATAACTTTTCACAATGATCACTCCATCTTATTGAAGGGTTAGATAAAGAAGTATATAGAATTTTATCAAAAATTCTGTAAGAATTTACATACGAGAGTTATTAAAAATAGAAGAGAGAACATAAATTATTGTTCTCTCTTCTATTTGATTCTATCTATTAAAGGAATTACGAGGTGAATGTTCCTTTTTTTAATTTAAAAATTGATAACAGGATTAAGGTTGCGATGAAAAACAGGAGTAATGGATAACTATATAAAGGTAATCTTCCTTCTGTAACTTTAACATATATGGTGTATATAGTTTTCTCATTATTGTAGTGACATATATAGATTCCACTATCTTCGGGCTGGGCATTATAAATTAATAATTTTTTACAATTTATCCCTGAAATTCTAGGGTTTGAACTAATGTCTGCATTTACTTTGCTCCATGTGAAGTGGGTTCCTTCTGGAATTGTTTCGCCAAATATGTCAAGGCAAATATTATCTCCCACGCAATAAATGGCTTTTCTTGTTGGGTTACAATTAGGACATTCTTCTGGTTCACTTCGAACGATAAGATACCCTGAATTATATACAATTGCTAAAATGGTATCCGAGTGCTGATTATAAAATGCGGAATAGTACCCTTGATTATTTGCTGGGTCCCATATACGAGTTATTTCACCAGTAATTGGATTAACTTCCTGTATGCCACCGGGCATCATGAAACCTTCTGAGCCAGAAATAATTAATTGATTATCGATAGTAATTCCAGAAACACCTCCTGTGAAATATGTCCCAGGGGTTCCAATGAGAATCCCATCTGTTTCCCAGTCCAGTGTAGTATGGGTATTGTAAGCATTAATTAAAGAAGAAATAGAAAATTTCCGTAGTTCGCGTGTATTACCATCCATAATGTATACCCAATTATCATCTTTTGCTAATGTTGCAGAGTAAGCAAAAGGTGGTTTGTCTATTATCATATCTTTATTTTTTTTCTGAGGTTTCGATAAAATAAACTGTGGAAAAGCCCGTATATTTTTTGTACTAATAGGCAATATATGTATTTCACTACCCGTGAAATCTGCCTTGCCAACATCAAGCAGTAATAAGTCTGATGTTAAAAGAATCCCATAGTAATGACTGATGTTTGTAATTATAGAGGATGGCGAGAAGTTCTCTGGATTTGTCAAGTTAAGGATGTAGATATCTCCAAAATAACCTTGTCCTAATATTGCTTTATTTCCTTCGGGACTGATAGCAATAAAAGCAGGGTCTCCTTGATAGCCTTCTGCTAAAAGCGTATAGGTATCGTTTTTAGGAGCGTTTTGTTTATAAATTTGGTTTCCATTCCAGATTAAGAAAGTACCATCGTTTAGTGGGGCTGAAGTAACAAAATAAGAACCGGGTGCAGGTTGGGGTATGTTGGGCAATGGAAAAATAGTTTCTGCCGTTGTTTGAAAAAATAATAAAAATACACAATAAGCGAAACATGAATAAAAATTGACACGGTAACTCATAATATTCCTCCTTCTGGTTTGAAGATTATTTTGTTTTTTGTTAAAAGGGAGGAAAAGTAGGCAGGTAGGCTTTCACAGAAGAAGAAATACCATCCCGCAACAACCTTTCCGCGAGTTGTTACAGATAAATTTCTTAACTAATGCAGGTCTTCTGACTTCCGGATCATCCTACTTGTCACGCCTTCCCGTTATTACAGTGGCTTTATTGTGACTTTCGTCCCCGGTCACAGCAGCGCGTCTGTGACGGACTTTCACCGTTCTTCCCTATACATTAGTTAGATTCGTTAGATTTTTTTTCACCTCCTTTCTATTTATTTAAACTTAATGAAAGTATAATTTAGTTTCCTAATCTGTTGCAAGTTCGAGGATTTTTTGGGGTATTTTCTCTAAAGGCAAGACATGTTCAACTGCATTTAAAGCAATAGCCTCTTTGGGCATACCAAATACCACACAGGTCGCTTCATCCTGAGCAATAGTCGTTGCCCCTTGTTCATGCATAAGCTTCATTCCCTCTGCCCCATCTTTTCCCATACCAGTCATGATTACTCCGATTACATTTTTTCCACCGTATTGGCTTGCAGATTTAAAAAGTACATCAACCGAAGGACGATGCCGGGATACTAATGGCCCTGACTTAACCTCTACATAATAGTTAGCCCCTGACCGTTTTAAAAGCATGTGATAGTTTCCCGGTGCAATTAACGCTCGTCCTGGAATTACAGAATCTCCATTTTCGGCCTCTTTAACCTCAATATCGCACAGTTCATTCAATCGTTTGGCAAAAGAACGAGTAAAATGTTCGGGCATATGTTGAACAATTGCAATTCCAGGTGAATTTGGTGGAAGAACCCTTAAAACTTTTGTTAAAGCCTCTGTCCCCCCTGTAGATGCTCCTATTACGACGACCTTATTTGTTGTTTTTGTAAGGGATAGTTTTTTATATGTTGAAGTTTCCGATGTTCTTGTATCTTTTTTTTGAACACGGACTCGTGCGGATGCTTTTATTTTATCTATTAGTTCCACACTCATATCACCTACAGTATAAGCGGCCCCCGGTTTGCACAATACTTCGACAGCCCCTGCCTCAAGTGCCTCCATCGCTAATTCTCCTCCTTTTGGAGTAAGAGACGATACGATAATAACAGGCAATGGATAATACTGCATCAATTTTTTCAGAAATGTTATACCGTCCATTCTTGGCATTTCTATATCTAAGGTAATAATATCAGGCTTGAGTTGAACAATTTTGTCTCGTGCTATATAAGGATCCGGTGCTGTCCCAATCACTTCGATATTAGGGTCTTTGGATAATTCTTTTTGAAGGATATTTCGAACCATTGCAGAATCGTCTACAATTAGAACTCTAATGGGTCTTGTTACTCCTGGAATTTCTATCCCTGGAATATTTTTTTCATTCATTAGCATTAATACCCTTTTTTAGTTTTTTTGATATTTTACAGATATACATATAGGATACTCATCTAAACTCAGAACTAAATAATTTGTATCTTCTCGTATCTTTTCCCATTCTTCTTCTTTAATTTCACCGGAGATTGGAGGTTGAAGTTCGAAAATGGGTTCTGTACCGGCTAATGATGTTAAAAAATTGCCACAAAAAATGTTTAGAAATTCACATAATGCATCTTTGGGTTCTACTTCTATATCGGTCGATCCTTCGTCTATACCTAATACATTATTTATCATAGCTTTACATAAAGAGTCCGGGGATACAATTATTGCTTTACCTGTATAGAGTCCCGAAAAAGACATTTCTGCCTTTATATAAGGAGGTTGTGTTTTTTGTTGATCAGATAAAAGATCTGCAAACATAAAAGCGAATTCTTGTGCAACATCAGTCAATACTTTTTTTATTAATTCTTTATCCATTTCATTCATTTTCTGAAACTCCTAAAAGTTCTATAATTAAATTTTTTAGAGATTCTGGAGTAAAAGGTTTTCTTAAATATGCTTTGACCCCTTTGGATTTTAATTCCTCGACACGTGTTTGACTTCCTTCTGTAGAAACAATAGCAATAGGAATCGTTTTTAGAAGTTCATCTTGACTCATTTCGTTTATTAATTCCACACCATTCATAACAGGCATGTTAATATCTGTTAATAAGAGATCTATCCAATTATTTTTTAAAACTTCCAGTGCTTCTTTTCCATTACCTGCATGGAAAATATTTCCTATTTCTATACCTGATAATAGTAATGTCTTTTCAATTACTGCCCGAACTGTTTTTGAATCATCAACTACAAGAATATTTATACTCATGTAATATCTCCTGTTTTGAGATTTTCCATAAATGTATTTATCTCCCCAATAAGTTTACATATAACACTTTCTACTGTTCGCATATCTATATTTAATCTCTCTATTGAATTTATATTATTTGAATAATTCAAACCGTCTATTCCGGAACCAATACCACACTCTAAACATAAGTTGCTTGCAATATGAACATAGTCTGTAACCAATTGGTATTCTCTGGGTGCTTTATCGGGCTCATGATGATACAAAACGGGTTGTATCAAAACATTAGGAAAATTCCATGCTTGCATCAATAAAGCACCTACTTCTGAGTGGTCAATCCCTAAAATTTCTTTTTCTGCTTTTTCAAAAGATAGTCTTTCATCATACGCTTTTTTTATTATAGGTTCTGGATCAATTTCTATAAAGGTCCCCAATACTATTTTCCCAATGTCATGGAGCAGTCCCACTGTAAAAGTATGTGGAGGGACATCTCCTTTTAATTCTTTCCCTAATAATTCACTGGCTATTGCGGTTCCTATTAAATGTTTTATAAGTTCACCTGCAGGTAGATCATATCCTTGGAGGGGCTTGACTGCTGTAGGAAAAATTGCTGTGGCAATAATCAGTTGTTGAATTCTGTTAATTCCTAATAAAATAACGGCTTCTCGAATTGTACTTATTGTTTGATGTCCTGCAAAGTATGCTGAATTCGCTAATTTTAATACATTAGCAGTTAATGTTGGATCAGTTTCTATTTCTTTTGCTATGTCCAGAATATGGGATTCTGGATTATTAATTTTGTTTAAAATACTTGCGGAATTTGTAGGAAAAGCAGGGATTTCTTTTATTTTTTCTATGATCTTTTCTCGCGAATTCATATTATTTTTTCCTGTTATAGTTCATATTCTTTTCCGGCACTTTTTATCATTGTTTTACCATCTATAATATGCAGATACATTGTTCGAGCTAGTGTCCCACCGACATCTTCAGATGAAATCAAGATGTTATTTTTCCATAAAAGTTTTCTTACAACTATGTGATTTCTTTCACCAATACGGAACATCCCATTATCATCTAAAAGTACTGCGCCTCCTGCAACTTTTGCTACGAGCCTTTTTCTATCAGCACCCATATTGAATAATGTCTGTAGCATTAATGGTAAACCTGTATCTACGAACATATATGGGACATCTTTCGCTTTTTCCAGGTCTACTTTTGATAACGGTAACATACAATGAATTAATCCGCCTATTTTTTGAAGAGGATCATATATGGCAATACCTACACAAGAACCCAGAGAATATGTTACCAATACATCCTCTGGATTACTCGATATTTTCATATCAGAAATACCAACTGTTAGCAACACTATCTAATATCTTTCAATATCTATTTACGGTTTATAATAAATAGACGGTTTTACAATTCGGAAACCTGTTTGGGTAGATGTGATACTTTCCGAGTGCCCAACCAACAAATACCCTCCAGGTTTAAGAAGCCTATAAATTTCATCAACAAGCATATTTCTTACTTTATCATCAAAATATATCATTACATTCCTACAAAAGACTATATCGAAAGGTCCTTTCATAGGGTAAGGAGTATCTATGAGATTTAATCTTGAAAAAGTAATTAATTTCTTAATACGGTCTGATACAATATATATCCATTCATTATTAATTTTTTTCTTTTCAAAATATTTCTGTAATAAATAATTAGGAATGTTATCTACTTTATGAGCATAATACTCTCCTCTTTTACACTGTTCTAATACTCGTGTAGATATATCTGTAGCGAGTATTTTTAAATCAAAAAAGGAATTATTAAGTGCTTCCATTGCTGTTATTGCAATAGTATAAGGCTCTTCTCCTGTAGAACATGCAGATGACCAGATTCTAAATTTAGTTTGTCCTGCTTCTTTCCATTCAATTAATTTTTCTTTTAAAAAATCAAAATGGTCATTTTCTCTAAAAAATTGGGTTACATTTGTTGAGATTGAATCAATAAGTTTAATAATCTCCTGTCCAGATTTGTCATTTGTAACATATTCATAATAATCTTTTAAATTATCAATGCCTAATGCATGAATTCTTTTAGATAATCTTCCTACTACAAGAGCTTTTTTCTGATCACTTAAATTGATTCCACTTGTGTTATATATCAATTGTCGAAATTTGTTAAATAAATCGTTATTCATATTGTCTTTTTATCTTTTATCATTCAGGAAGTTCTGATATCCAATCTTCTTTTCGTATTTGATATACCTTTAATACCATAATGTGTCCTGTATAACTATTAAAAACGATTTTTCTGCCCATATTCCCTTCAACATCTTCGGACACAATTTTAATACCTTTGTTGTTTAATATTTTTCGGGCTATTTCTACATTTGCTTTACCAATGTCTTTGTTTTTCTCATTAAAAGGTGGTTTTGCCCCGCCTATAATTTGTGCTAGAATGGAATCAGTTTTTGAACCTGCTTTTTCCATCATTTGGATTAACTGGAGTGTTGCTATATTCCCATATTGTGGTGTGGCTTTTTCTTTGGAGGATATTTTTGGGTAGAGAAAGTGGTTCATCCCTCCTATCTTCAATTTTTTATCCCATAAACAAACAGAAACACATGACCCTAAGACAGCATATAAATTTGTTGGAACAGTTGGAAGGTATATGTAGCCTGGTTCAATAAATACCTGCTGATATGATGTCAATTCGTTTGACATTTATTTCTTCTCGTGGGTATTATCACCCCTTACTTTTATTTAGAACTTCTTGTATTTTTCCTACTATTGTGTTGGGTTCGAAGGGTTTTATTACATAATTAGTTGCTCCCGCTTTTAACGCTTCTAAAACCCTGCTTTTTTCTGCTTCTGTGGTAACCATAATTATTGGCATTGTCTTACCCATTTCACGAATTGCCTTTAGCGCATCGATTCCTAACATGTTAGGCATATTCCAGTCCATAAGAATAATATCATAATTATTTTGTTGAACAGCTTGCACAGCTTCTACTCCATCTGCAGCCTGGTCAACTTCATTAATATTTGCACGACCTAACGCTCCAATTAATACTTTTCTCATCACAGCAGAGTCATCAACAACCAAAGCTCTCATTGTTTATACCTCTTTTTTATTTTTCAGGTTCAAATGTAACTCTTAATGTGAATGGACCTAAATCACTATCAAAGTTTATTTCTAACCATACTGAGTTTGTTGGATAATCTACAGAAAAGTCCCCACCTCGAACTACAGTGGGTAGGCTTAAATCTAAAGGTTTTTCGTTCCCCGTATTCATTCTTGCTTTTGCTCCTCCTGCTACTATATTTACCATTTCAGCAATAGCATCGGATACTGTATCATCCATGATTTTTATATCTGAATTTAATAATTTGTTCACCATTGCAAGTGCTGTAGATACAGGAAATGCAAGAGCAACCATACCGCGAACTCTACCACTGATTCCAATTAAAGCCATAATATCTCTTGGATTCGCTGTTTTTGCAATCCCCACATTTTTTCTTTCTGCTTTTGCATTCAGCATTGTTGTGAATAAATCATACACACTCTCTATAAAAGGATTTATATTTTCTGCTCGCATACTCCCTTACCTTTTTATATTTTTATTTATGTTTTTTTTACTTGTGGTTATTAGAGCGAACTCAAACTCTGTATTTCATTTGCTGTTAGAACTTTGTCTATATCTAAGAGTATTACAACAGATTCACCCAATTTCCCCATTGCCATAATAAACGCAGTGTCGATACTTGCTCCAAAAGATGGAGATGGTTCAATTTGATTTTCTGCTATGTCTACAACTTCAGAGACCTCATCCACAATAACCCCCATTGTTATAGGCCCATTGCCACCCATGACTTGAACAACAATTATGCATGTATGATCTGTATCTTCTACAGTCTCCATATCAAACTTTTTACGAAGTTCAATGACAGGGATTACCTTACCTCTTAAATTAATTACACCCCGAACAAAGTTGGGCGTTCTTGGGATGGATGTAATACTCATTAACCCAATAATCTCTTGGACTTTGAGTATTTCAATTCCGTATGTTTCGTTAGAGAGTTTGAAAGTTAGATACTTTCCCGCTAGTGATTTTAAATCATGTTTTCCTGTTGTTTTTTCCTGTTCTGTCATGGCCGTATTCCTTATGTTTAATGTAATTTATTTTACACAATTTTACCATCTATACAAAAGCAGAAGTTTTTTCTGCTAACTTTATAATACCAGCAATATCAAGAATAATACCTACTTTACCATCCGGCATGATGGCTCCTCCTGCAATTCCAGGGATGCCTTTGAGTGCGTCTCCAAGTGATTTGATAACAATTTGTTGTTGACCTAATATCTCATCGACCAGTAAACCTACTTGCAAATTTCCTGCTTCAACGACAACAACAGTTCCATCTATGTAATTCTCAATAGCATCAGAAATATCAAATAATCTATGGAGCCGATATAGATTTATTAATTTTCCATGAAAAGAAAGAACCTCACCTTTTCCTATGACAGTATTTATATCTTTTTCAGTAGGACGGAGTGATATAATAATAGACAATGTAGGAATAATATATCTTTCCCCTCCCACACGAACAACCATGCCATCAATAATAGCCAAAGTTAGTGGTAATCGAATTGTAAAAACAGTTCCTTTCCCGGGTGTTGATTGTATGTCTACTTGCCCTCTTAAGGCCTCAATATTTTTTCTTACAACATCCATTCCTACGCCCCTTCCTGATACCTCTGTTACAACTTGTGCAGTAGAAAAGCCTGGTTCAAATATAAGATTCCATACTTCGCGGTCGGATAATCCTTCTTCTGAACGAATAATACCCCTTTCTAATGCTTTTTTTATAATTGCTTCTCTGTTCAGTCCTGCACCATCATCTTCAACCTGAATATGGATGTTTCCTCCAGAATGAAATGCTCTTAAATATATGTTTCCTACAGGGGGTTTTCCTTTTTGAATCCTTTCCTCTGGATTACTTTCTATGCCATGGTCAACCGAATTGCGAACCATGTGGACTAAAGGGTCTCCTATCTTATCTACCACTGTTTTATCCAGTTCTGTATCTTCTCCAGCAGTATGAAACTCAATTAATTTTCCAGTTTTTTTAGATAAATCCCTCACAAGTCTTGCCATTTTTTGGAATGTACTTTTTATTGGTATCATTCGTAGAGACATGGCCATAAGTTGTAATTCTCTTGTTATTTTGTCTAATTGGCCAACATGCCTTGATAAATGTGTATATAAATCTCCTTGTAGTTCGACCTCTCTTGCTACCATGGATTCTGCAATAACCAATTCACCAATCATATCTACAAGTTGATCTAATCGATTTGCGTCTACTTTGATGGCTTCTGTTACAGTAGTTTGAGGTACTAATGACTGGGCCCTCTGTGTGCGAAGAGACTGGGCTACCTCTTTTGCATCAGCCTCTCCTGTTCGAACTAATAGTTCTCCTAATTTGGGTGGTTTACTTGTTTCTTTTTGTTTATTCAATGCATTCTGTATTTCTTCTTCTGTTGCAAAACCTAATTCAACCACAATTTCACCGATAGGTTTGTTAGAGAATTCCTTTTTTTGAATTTCTAAAACCCTCTCTAATTGTTTGGATGAAATAACATTATATTTTACAAGTATCTCCCCTATTTTTACGGGTTCTTTAGGACTTTTTTGCAATGTAAGTGCTCGGTTAATACTATCTTCAGAAATTATTTCAGAATCTAACATGATTTCGCCTAATTTGGCTTTTTTCTTTTCCACTCTATCTTTCAATAGAGTTGTTATTTTCTTTCCTTGTAATAATAAATGAATATTTTCTATTAGTTCTCCTGAATTCTCTCTCGGAATAATAGGTTCACCTGTGGTTAATGCTTTTCGAACTGCTTCAACACATTCTTTCAAAGCATCAACCGCCTCAAAAACAACATCTATCGCATCGCCTACGAGTAATAATTCTTTTTTTCTTGCTCGGTCTAATAAATTTTCTGCTTCATGCGAAATCTGTTTAATTTCTTCCAATCCTAAAAAACCCGATACTCCTTTTATTGTATGGAAGGCACGAAACACTGCATTTAAAGCATCACTTTCTTCCGGATCCGTTTCGAGGGTAAGAAGATGAACATCGCAATTATCTAAGTGTTCAGTGGCTTCTTGAACAAAATCTTTTACTAAGTCTAAATCCCCTTCTAATTCTTTTGGAGAAAATCTTTTGAATTCTGTACTTTGTTTTGTATATTTTTCTGTTTTTTCATTTTCTTTTTTTAACTTTCTATTCAAATCATTTGGAAAAGGGGGCATTATCCCTTTTCCAGCAAGAGCGTCAAATTTCTTTTTTAGCCAATCTTTTAAAAGAAATAAATTATCTATTAACTCCTGTGTTACACCCTGTTCAATTTGGTCTTCTGCCAGGTGACACAGCTCTTGTATATCACTTAAACCCAGGATTCCAGATTCTCCTTTTAGTGTATGAACTTTTCTTTTAAGTTCAGCGATTATTTCATTCTTATCAGAACTGTTGCTATAACTTAATAATAAAAATTCCATCTCTTCTAGGTTCGAATCTTGCGATTGTATAAATTGTTGAAATATATCAGGGTCAACATTCTCAGGTAATTCAATTACTTCACCTGTTCCAGGTATTATAATTTCATCAGTCTTTTTCTTTTTTAGTTCATCTGGATAAACAATTTCATCTTCTTTTGTATTTGTTAAAATTAATTGTTGAAATGAACTTATAACTTGAGATATTAACTTTAATGCTTCTTCCGTATTAGATATTTCTTGTAAAACAATTTTTTCTATCAAGTCAGCACTGTTATCTGCTACTGTAGCAGTTCTATCAAAACCTTGTTCTTTTGCCCATTCTCGTATCTCAATAATACAGGTATGCATTTGAGCCAATTCCTGTAAGTCCCCTGGACCCGTAAAAACCGCTAATTCGCTTAGTTTTTCTATAATTTCATGAACATCCTTATTCGGCATATTCAATCCTCCTAACTAATTTTTTATACATGTCAAAAAAATATTATATCAAAATTGTTCTTATTAAATATAATACATTTGATGAGGGTTATTTCTATTTATTTTGAAAATAGTGTAAATATCTACAACCTTTGTTATTCTATTTTAATATGCTTTTCCAACATCATCCCTGTTTTCATTTCTTTTATAAAAATAGTGTACCACCCTAAAGCCAAATTATTAGGTACTGGAATAAAAACTTCTTTTGTTTTTCCCCCTTCTATATTAACAATTTCTGAATATACGGTATCATTATTTCTTTTGTCTAGTTTTAGTTCTATGATAATCCATGTATTAATATTCTCTTTTGCTAAAACTCTAAGTTTTATTGGTATTCTATTGCCTCTAAGGATAGATTGGGGGCAGATTATGTCTAAATCTAATTTACTTTTTTTGCTACAACTTAATATAACTGGTTCCATTATAGATGTATCAAAAAGAACTTTTTTAGGATTTCTGATACGTTTTTCTTTTATTAGATCGAACAATTGTTTATTTTTATTTGAGTTCAAATTTAGTTGAATTTTTTTGGTAATTCCTATTGGATTTAAGTTGGGTAGCCAGGCTATTATTTCTCCATTGTTATAGGAATAGAATTTCCCATCTATCCATTTATAATCGTTCGAATATATGTTCTTAATATCTTTTATTTTCAAAATATTTTGTATAAGCGATATATCTTTTTTAATATTATCTAATGGTTTTGAGTTTATATTTGGTGATGGATTTTTATTCAACAAGAGAATATTCTTATTTTTTACTTTTTCACTATATATACTCTGATTATCCAATATATATTGTATATCGTGTATTAGATCAGGATTGTTTATTGTGCCGGGAGAAATATCTGCAATAATGATACCTTTATCTGAAAATTCTGTTATATTTAATATTTCTTCCTCTGATAACCAGAGACAACAAGGTAAAACTAAAATCTTTAATTTGTTTTTTGAATTTAAAATGTTTTCTTTTGTAATGATAATTGGATTAATTCCAAAACCGTTTAACAATCGGGTAAAGTAAGTAAATGAATTTTTGTAGTTATAATCAGGTAAAGGAGATGTTAAAAAGAGATTTTCTGGAGAATAATATATTCCGACTTCTTCACTAAAATCAGGTTCTAATTGGAGCAATAGGTCTCTTAAGCCTCCACTTAGTTTTTTACTAATATTAAAAATGGATTCTAATTCTTGAGTTATATTCCAGTGTTCGTCGAAAAGTTTGATAGGTATTGAGTTATAAATATCCCCATTTATATTTAAAAATAATACTCCATTTGCTTGATTGAGTACCGAATTCCAATAATTCCATAACATTTCTTCCGGGGTTTGCTTCGGATTCGTAAAGTCTAAAGATAGCCAAAATGACTTATTCTTTGACTTTATATAAGGAACAAGAGAATAAGAGAATGGTTCAGGTTCCAGAATTATCCAGTCCATATTGTTAATAGTTTCAATCCAGTCTATATCACTTATTTTCCCATTGTCACTGAAATATCGAAATCCTATGGGAGTATCGGGAAATAATGTTTTTAGTTTATTCTTCAAGTCTGTCTCATAATAAATAAAACTATTTTCCATAAACTTCTTATAAAAAGATAAATAGGCCGGAGAATTTTTTTTTACAACTTCATCCTTTATTATTTCAATATTTTCATGTTTAAACTTTTTTACCAACTCTGGTGTATTATCCCAGTATCCATTTACCTGAATGAATTGCAAAAACTTATTTACACAATTCTCACATAGACAGACAAACTCTTCGGTTTGTGTTAAACAATTATTTTTTCCTAAAGATATTGCATAAGGAGTTGGAATAATATAGTGATTCAAAGTTTGAATTAGTGTGTCTTTTATTTTTTTTAGATAATTCTCATCATTTATACAAGGTTCTCTTATATTTTTATTTGTTGCTTTTGGCGCAGTTTCTTCTGTCATCTGGACAATACAAGGTTGGTATATTTTTGTGATATTTGGCAATTCGTAGTTGTCAATAGAAAGGTAGCTTCCATATTTAAATGAATCTATAAAAAACTTTGCTACCTGCATTTGATTATGTTCCCGAATATGATTTAATTGAATAAAATCTCTTCCTCTTCTTTTGAATACTTTTCTTTGAACAGGTATAAATAAAGAGGAATAAGAAAATAAATTAGAATAATTGGTACCTAAATAACTTATTCTTATTGGAGCCCCCCATATGTTAATCTTTAAATAATTCCCAAGAATATCGGCAAAATTTAGTGTTATTGTCACTTCTCCACCCTTCCCTTTAATAGGTTGGCATTGTTCGCAAACAATATTTTTCTCTGCTATCGTCGGATAAGAGTAATTATCAACCCCTTGAGCAATTATTGTACCTTCTCTGTTTTCTATTATGCTTGGTGGAATAGTAATTTTAAGTGTAATCGTATCATCGGGAAAGACAAATTTTTTATTGGTTTCGACCGATGATATTTCAGGCCATGAATTGAATGAAAATCTTTTTGTAAAGAAATCCAAAACCTTCTCTTTTTGAATAAGCCATATATCGAAAAAATAACTTCCCGCACCAATAGGCAATTCTACTTGTATAAAAGTATTGCCTTGTTTCATGATATTCGGTTTAAATTCATATTGCTGGTAAAGGTAATATTCATTTTCTCTCCTTATTTGAATCTTTATTCTGTCAATCTTTTGTTTTTCTTTATTAAGTATTTCAATATAAAAAGGATATGTCCCGGGTCCTAACAAAGACCGGTTTAAATTTTGGATAACTGTCATAGGTAATTCAGGTGGAATTTCTTCTTCAACAGGACCTGCGGGTTTAGCATCGGAAATATTTGTTATTTTACATTTATTGGATATTCCACTACACCAGAGGATTAGTGAGATGAGCCCTGCCCATGCATTCTCATAATAGGTCATTTCCCCTATTACTGCTTTTTCAGGTAAAAGTGCGTGGTTGAGTACACCATCTAAGTAATTCTTAATATAAACAATTTTTCCCCTCTCATAATTTGTGCATAAACAAGATATATTGTTTAAGATTTTTTCTTTAATATCTTTGTTACCGCCCGAAAATAGATTTTTCCATCGTTCAGTTGGTTCCGAATTAAATTCTAAACTATTAATAAAATCTTCTATTGGATGGGGTGGAGATAGATTTCGAGAGTTAGCAGGTATTATACAAAGACCAGTGCCTTTAGCAATTTCGCCAATAATTTTTTCATAAATTTCTTTTGGGAGTATGTCCAGTTCAATACCAGCAATAATAATTAAGTCCCATTTTCCCTCAATATTCGTTTTTATTTTTTTGATAATACTATCGGATTTGAATTCTTCCGAACACCATATTCCCCATAACGGGTCACATCCCAAGTGAGAAGAATCTTCGGTTGTAATTAGTTTAATAGAACAATCCAACCTTTTTTCTAATTCATTAAAATCTAAAGAACTATAGCGGGGTGCAATAGCAAGTATTTTTAATGTTCTATATTCTAATGGTTTAGCCCATAAAACAGGATTGGTATAGTCTGAAACAATATGACCTATATACTTTTTATCTTCCTTTTTAATCCAATGAGAACAATATCCTTGATAGAATGTAAAAAGATAGAGAATGACAAAACAAAAACGAAGTGATTTTTTTATACACATAATTATATTTTGAGTTCGCAACAGGGAAATTATTTATACTATTTTATATACCATAATGATAGTATGAGTAAAATCAAAATATAGGAGATTTTTTATGCAGTTTATAAGGCCCTTTCTAATGGTATCTGTTGTATTATTAATTGTAATCTCTAGTTGTGCAAGAAAACCTTCGTTATCTATGGGAGATTACTTTCTAATTACAAAAAACGGCGAGGCCCAATGTAGTATTGTTATTCCAGAAAATTGTATACCATCTGTGAAGTATGCAAGTGAGGAATTACAGCGATTTATTAAGGAAATGAGCGGTGCAGAATTGCCTATAATTACCGACGGAACTCCTGTTCAAGGAAAGGAAATTATACTGGGTAAAAACAAACGATTAGATAATATCGGAATTAGTATTGATTGGGAAGGTTTAGGAGAAGAAGGATATAACCTGTGGGTTACGAAGGATAATCTTATTATCGCAGGAGGAGACCCGAGAGGAACCTTATATGGAGTATATGGTCTTCTTGATGACCATCTCGGATGTAGATGGTTTACTCCTAAAGTAAGCAGGATACCCAATATGGAGACCATTGCATTACCTGCATTTAACGAGGTATTTATTCCGCCTCTGGAGTATAGAGAACCGTTTACTATGGATGGTTTTGTTGATGGAGATTGGTGTGCCCGAAACCGTGCAAATGGGAATACCTGCCGTCTTGAAGAAAAACATGGAGGGAAGATAATATATTGTGGTTTTGTCCATACCTTTGACTACCTTCTTTCACCTGATAAATACTTTGATACTCACCCGGAATACTTCTCTATGGTAGATGGAAAGCGAATTAAAGAAAAAACGCAACTATGCTGTACTAACGATGAAGTAATACAATTGGTTATAGAAGAAGTAAAAAAATGGATGAGGGAACATCCTGAAGCAAAAGTTTTTTCAGTTTCTCAAAATGATTGGTATAACTTCTGTCAATGTGAAAAATGTTCTGCATTAGCAAAGGCTGAAGAATCACAGATGGGGCCATTACTCCACCTTGTGAATAGTGTCGCTCGTGCAGTTCGTGATGAATTCCCTGATAAGGTTATAGATACACTTGCGTACCAATGGTCAAGGAAACCTCCTAAAACGATGCGTCCAGAACCGAATGTTGTTATTCGTTTATGTAGTATTGAATGTTGCTTCGCCCATCCTTTTGAAAGTTGTGTCTCAAAACAAAATCGTGATTTTGTTAGGGATGTAGAAGGCTGGTCTCAAATATGTAATCGTCTGTGGGTTTGGGACTATGTAACATCATTTAGTCACTATTTAGTTCCTTTCCCAAATCTTGAGGTTCGTGCACCTAACATACGATTTTTTGTTAAACATAATGTTACAGGAATATTTGAACAAGATACATACACAACCCTGCATGGTGAATTTAACGAGTTGAGTGCATATTTGAATGCAAAATTATTATGGGACCCTGCTTATGATGATAAATTGGCAATTAGTGAGTTTGTAGATGCTTTTTATGAGGAAGCCGGACCTTATATCATGGAGTATCTTAAACTGATTCACAAGCCCATACAAAAAAGAGAGATCCACATGAATATCTGGGTAGGACCAAATGGTAGGCATATAACAAATGATATTTTGAAACAAGCAGAAGTCCTTTTTGATAAAGCAGAAAACGCAGTCGAGGGGAAACCAGAGGTGTTGGAACGAGTAAAGTTAGCAAGATTGAGTGTTGATTACGCAATCATAGAAAGAGCAAGAAAAAGAGATACCGATTTAAAAATGAAAAATGATGACCCTACAATGATACCTCGTGTGAAACGCTTCTTTGAAGTTGCGGAACGAAATCAAGTTACACAATATCGTGAATCTAACGGGAATATTGCGGATTACAAAAAAATTATAGAAGAGTGGTTAAGTACAACTTTATAATTTATCTCTTTATTGTAAAGTTTTTCTTAACTCGTTTGTATATAGTGTCTTTTCGCTTGCGGGATGGGTTGTCCATTCTCTTATTATTTTGAATTTCATCTTTTGGGGCATCTTGTTTTTGTGATGATTTGTCTATATCATTTTCTTGATCTGTTTTTTCTTCTTTGTTTTTGTCAGTTATAACAGGCAAATTAAGAGGTTTTGGTAATGTGTCTTTTTGTTGTTCTCCTTGAATGGAAAAAAAGAATTGACCTTTTCTTTTTAATACAGAGGGTATTTCTCCGGGCAATCCTGGAGAGAAAATCCCTTGATAGGATATGTTTTGTTGTTTTTCGACGGTAGTCTTAAATTCTTTTTCATAAGTAATAGTTGCCAATTCCTTAGGACCCAGAACGACAAAAGGAAAGCTTTTATCAAATATACCTTCAATAAATCCTCCCGTACTATCGGTATTCTGGTCTTCAAATTTTGTCCATTTTGTAGTACTATCATAGTAGTATAGTGACAGTTGAAATATATTTTCTGGTTTGCATATATCATTAGGTATATACAATCTTATTGCAAACTGAATATGTGCTTCTTTAGGTGTATACTCAGGTTTAATGAACGGAGAAAAAGGTATTAAATTATCAGGAAGTTCATCTGGAGGTTCTGCTACAGATTTTATGCTTACTGTAATTTTGGAACTACTTGCACATCGGATCTCTCCGATGCCCCCCGGAGGAATAAAAACTAATCTTCTCCCTATTCCCTGTTCTGCAAATCTGTATATATCCTCAGGATAAAAGCGGGTCTTTTTCATTTGTCTATTTTGAAACAAGTCCCATTGGTCCTTATAGTGAGGTGATTGTATTGCTTCTGAAATCCCAAAAGGTTGGATAGAGTAAGATTCAATTACGGGTCCCAACCTGGATACAAGAGCAAAACCAATACCATAGCCAATATGTCCCCATAATTCAGAATTGGGAGGACTTTCAGATAATAGGAAAGTGGTACCACATATTTCACTTCCCCCAATAGAGTATTCTTCTGCCCCTCTCTGAATACGATGTATTTCTCCCCAATTAATATTTAATGTGTTTCTGTGATTCTTTAGAAAACGAATGGCATTAGCTAATGCTTCTAAACAGGGTTCTTCTATATCTTTGTTTTTATTCATTAATGAATAAAAAGGTTCTATTTCTATACTGGGAATAAATCCAGATTGTTGTGTAAAAAAATAACTCCATAAACTAAAAATAACAGGGGCAATTGTATCTTGTGTTACGCGATAATTCCAGTCATTTAAAATTTGAACAGCAAGAGGCATATCAGGATGGAAAGATGTTAATCGTTGACTATTATTAGTAGTTATAGTTAAAAGTCGAGGTAATACCTCAATTCCAAGACATGATAGGTCTTCTAAAAGCAAAGATTGTATTTCTCTTAAAGATCTTTTGTCCGTTCTTAAAACGCTTTTTATTCTTCTACTTACAACATTTTCTACATCTCTTATGTACCTTGGGGTTAAATTCTGTTCATGTATTTTTATATTATCTGTTATTAAATCAGGGGGTCCTCCACAAATTTGCATATAGCCTGTTTCAGGATTTTTTATAGACGGAAGCATTTCGGGTGGAATAAGATATTTCCAACCTATAAGGTAATATTTTGATGATACAGGAGTTAACCAGTTAATATTTCGGATTTGTTCAACTTCTGCATCAAGAAAACCCGGGGGAGGTTCTCTCAAACCTACTTTTGTTGAGTAAAAATAATATGATTGATTTGAATTATCTGCGTATAAAATGTGAAAGCAAGGTAATTGATGAAGATACACAGCCTGTCTGAATGTTTCCAAAGAATTGCTTCTTCCCATTTCCCATAATTGGAAGAACATCCCGATATCTTCATAACCCCCTATTTTCCATGAAAAGAACTCATTTCCTTCACCGAGTAATAGAGGACCTTTTGGGGATATATCTACAGGGACAAACCGTCGTTCTAATCCATTAGCAGTTTTTACATAGTAATTATCACTTTGAGACATGTATTGTAATAGTAGCATTGATTGTACATCTTCTCTATTTCCCATATTGGATATGGATTTAGGGTTCCTATTGAAACTGGACATAGGATTTTCAATAAAAACATCTGCAAAATCCGATTGGTTTGGAGTAAGTCCCCATGAATGTTTTAAAGAATGTCCCTGTAATAAGATAGGTAATCCATACAATGTACAGCCATACACATTATAGTCTCCACAAATAAGATGTGCTTCATACCAGCGGAAGGGACCCTTATAAAATTGGTGACTACTTAATGCAAATATTGGTGTATTCTCTTTGCTTTTTTCTGAAGATACTGTAAAAGCAAATCCGGATTTAATTCCAGGAGGTCTTTTTTGGTATGTAGGCATATCCATTGGAGCAAGAGAAAGTATAAAAGATTGCCAAAGAGAGAATATATCTTGTGGCTGAATTCCATCTACCCAATCTGGCAATTTATTGCGGTTTTCTAAAATCCAGGAATTAACACCTTCGGCAAAACCGTCACATAGTTCTTTTGTTGTAGAATCGCAATTAGCATATGCTAATGCTCCATAGTATCTGTGTCCAACTTGAATTGAAAAACGGTCCGATTCTTCTTCACTTTCACCTAAAACTTCAGAAAGTTTTCCATTAGCTAATCGATATGATAAAAGCATTGATTCCCAGTGGTCCTGGGCTTGTACATATCCAAAACCAAAACCTAACGCACGAATATTGCTAGCAAAAATATGTGGAACGCCCCAATTATCCCTGTAAATCTCTAATTGTTCCCAATAAGTTTCTGTCCAGTCCTGAGCGTGTAATGAAACAAGAAAAAGAGAATTGATGAATAAAAATAGAAAAACGATATTTATATTCTGTTTAAATAAATTTTTCAACTGTTATCCCCTGAATAAAGCAAAGGCATTTTTTGTTTATTATAATAACGAAGCAGATATAAAAAAAGAAATGGGCTCGATGTGGCTTTGTTAGGCTGGTACTCTTGAGGAAGGAGTGGAGAGAGGAGACAGTTTTTTCGCCGTATATAACATCGAGCCCACTTTACAGAGAAATATCATTATAGTTATAGTTAAGCGGGAGGCATGGATGAGAGCAGTGATTTTGGCTGCAGGTATTTCTGGGGAAGGAGTGATGTGAGGCAGAAATTTGACATTGTTTATTGCTTCATCATGCCTCCCGACAGGGTGGGCTTTAATTTTAGTTTTATTTATTTCAAAAAATGTCTTCATATCAGTTTTTTGCAAAAACCTTAGTGAAGGGCATAAAAGATGAATCATCTAAATCATCTGAGATTATTTCAATGTGCAACAGTTTTACATTCCTAAGGGATATATCTGTTGGAATTGGAATATTAATTTTCCCTTCAAATGATGATGAAAGTATATTATTTGTTAATTTGTAACGGAACAAAGGCTTTAATTCGTCATCCGATGCATAGATTGTAAAATTAGAATTATTTGTAACTTTCTGTTTGTCCCATAATAATTCAAGTGTGGAAACTTCCTTTTGTTGTATAGGAACAACAAATATTTGAGAAACAGGGGCTATTATTAATAAAGAATTTGTATTTGAAAAATAAGTGGCTACTTTTTGCATTATGCGGTCTGGAGGTTTTACTTCATTTGCCCATTCAGTTATCTTTTCTGAATCACATTTATTTATTTCGGATGCAAATGTGTTGTTTTCTAACAATATTTGTTGATTTTCTCGAAGTACTACAAATTGATTTATTGTTTCAACTGTTACCTCTCCCTTGGAAACTGTTGTTAATATCCGCGAAGAATCTACTTCTACTTGAAATCGTGTTCCAAATACAGTTACAGTTCCCTGGGGAGTATTAACTCGGAATACTTTTTTATCTTTTCCTATGTCAAAAAATACTTTTCCCTTTTCTAAATTTACAGTTCGTTCATCTAATATTCGTATTCTTGTACTTTCTGCTAATTTTAATACAGAATTTCCTTTAAGATATGAATAAACCAAAGCATTTTTTTGTGTTTCTATATAGTTATCATTTTTTATAGGGGTTATGTTGTTTTCCTTTATGAAGTTATTTATATTGTTTTCTATTATAGAACTATCTCCCCCTATATTTATTGCGACACCAATTCTTTGTGTCTCTGTAATATCGCGATGTGGCCAACTTACAAAAATAAAAACACCTAAAATTGTCATTGCTGTTAAGGCTAAATATGGGAAAATATTTGGAAAAGAATAAGGATTCTTATCTTGATGCTTTACCCTTAGCGTTATTTGATGGGTTTGATTATAACTAATGTCAATTTCTGGAAGTTTTTTCATTATATGTTCGTCTAAAGATTCATTCAATTTATATGGGCTTAGAGTTTCATAGAGATAAGCATTGCTCTTTCTTAAATGTTCAAATTCTCTTTTGCAATGGGCACAGGCAGAGAGATGTTCTTCCACAATTAATTCTTTTGACCTACTTAATTCACCATCAAGATAGGCCTGTAATTCGTGCTCTATCTGTGAACATCTTGCCATTGTTCTTCTCCATCTATATTATCACTTTCAAATGTCTTTTGTAATTGCTTTACAGCTCGTTGTAATATCCCCTTAATCTCTCCCGGAGATTCCCCCGTAAATTTACTAATTTCTTCGTAAGTCATTCCCTCCAAAAATTTTAATACCACGGGTAATCTGTATCTTTCCGGTAATTGCTGGATAGCAAGTTTTATATCGTCAAATGATAAAGAAATATGTTTACTTTTTGTTTTTTCCAAATGTATCGGGATAATCTTCTCTTCGAATGTGTCGCTGTGGGTTTCTTTTCTCTTTTGCATATACTGAAAAGAAACTCGTAATGTGATTTCTCGTAACCAACTTCCAAATTTTGTTAAATCTCTTAATTGATAGAGATTCTTATATGCATGAATAAATGTCTCTTGAACAATTTCTTTCGCTATATCAGAATTTTTTACATAATAAAATGCTGTTGCATATACAGCTGTTTGATAAGCCATAATTATATCCCTAAACGCTTCAATATTTCCGTTTAGACATTCATTAATTAACCTTATTTCTTTTGTCAATTCTTCCATAGTTCTTAAATATAAAGAGAAGTTAAAGTATTAAATTAGAATGTAATGTTCCATAACGGAACATTTTATATTTGATAGTAATCCAAAAAGGTTCCCTTCCTAAAAACTACATTACAGCAAGATTGTGCAGGGATAAGTATGGCCTCTCCTTTTAATAACTTAATCTCATTGTCATAAATAGATATATGTGTTGTATCTAAAGATAATATTATATGAAAACAATAATTCTTATCCCATATTTTACATATCTTATCTATTTTCCAGTGTTTAACTGTGAAGTAAGGACAGGAACATAGATATTTTTCTACTCCAAACAAATGTTTAATCTCTACCTTTTTTGCTTTGATTAGAAAGTTCTCTTCTTTTATGGATTGCATGGCCTTTTCTAAATGTAATGTTCGCGGTTTTCCAGTTAAATCTATTCGATTCCAATCAAATAAACGATATGTTACATTACTGTTTTGTTGAACTTCTGCCAATAGAATTCCGGGGCCTATTGCGTGAACAGTTCCGGCTGGTATTAAATAATGTTCTCCCGGCTTTACATAAATTTTGTTAAGTAGTCTATCTATATCGCCCTTATTTTCTATTTCTTTTATTAGATGTTGCTTTTTAATATTTTTTTTTAGTCCAATATATAAAAAACTATTTGGTTTAGCATCAAGAATGTACCACATTTCTGTTTTACCAGAGTCACTTTCTCCTAATTCCCTGGATTTTTCATCATCAGGATGAACTTGAACAGAGAGTAGTTCATTAGCATCAATTAATTTTAATAACAGTGGAAATCTTTTTGGGAAAGGACTTGTTTTCTCTGTTCCAAATATAAATTCAGGGAACTTTTTAATTAATTCGTTTATTTTTTCCCCTTTAAAAGGACCTTCTAAAACAGTACTCTGGAATTCTTCCCTATCCGAGATTAACCATGCTTCTCCAATTGGTTCGTTATCAGGTATTTTTTTGTTTAATTTTTCTTTTAAGGCAAAATTTCCCCAGGGTCTATAAAAATATCCTTCATCAAAAATAAAATAATAACTTTTCTCGATATATTTTTTATCCTTCATAGTGGTGGTATTACTATTTTACAATGTTTAGAATTTGTAGATATTTTGATATAAGTTCAGGACCAAATAATAAAAAAGTAAACCCTCCCAAAGAAAGGTAAGGTCCGAATGGGATATAATGTGCTTGTAAAGTTATTTCCAAATCTTTTTCATTGCTTTCAATCCCTTTATGTTCGATTTTAGCAAATTGTTTTCTCCATAGAAATATAGATATAAGTGCAATTAACAATGAAAACAGCAAAAAAGCGATAATTAAATATAAAAAACCATTAATGATTTCATCCGGAAATGTGGTGGAAGTCTGTGGTTTTAATGATATTAATACCCTAATCATAAGATAAATGGAAGATATACCTAAAAATATGCTTGCAATAGGGTCAATAGGATAAAAATCGGTATTTGTATTTTTGTTTTCTTCCTCTATCTTTTCCTCAATATTTTTAATATATCTATAATAAAGAATGACAAAAAAACCAATTATGCTTCCAAACATGGAACCAATCATTAAACTACCTAAAACTCCCCGCCATCCCAGAAATGCTCCTAACATACTTAATAGTTTAACATCTCCAAACCCCATTCCTGGTTTTTTCATCAATAAGATTACAATCAAGTCCATTAGACAAATGAGTAGTGCTCCAAGTGCAATACCATCAACTGCTTCTAATGGATTTTCTATACGTAATCCTTGTTCAGGAAAGAACATTCCTAATAATGACACTCCTACACCTACTAATATACCTGTTAGGGTTATTTCATCAGGAATAGTCCATGTTTGTAAATCCTGGACTATTACAATAATTAATCCGGCCGTGAAAAAAAAGTAAACAAGAGTAGCCAGAGAAAATTGAAATTTTATATACACGATTGCAAACAATAAAGCAGTAATTAGTTCAACAAATGGATATTGTATACTAATACTTGTTTTGCAATGTCTGCATTTGCCTAAAAGAATTATCCAACTAATTAAAGGGATATTGTCATACCATGCAATAGGATTCTCGCATTTGGGACAATGTGAACCCGGTTTTATTATTGATTCACTACGAGGGAATCTATATATACAAACATTACAAAAACTACCGAACACAGCCCCAAACATACCACTTAAAATAGTAAAAAATATATGAAAAGAATCAGTAGTAATAAGATTTCTCATTCGATTATTTACTTTCCTCTATTTGATTTTTTATATACAATATAACAACAATATGTATGATATTTGAAATGTAAGACTCATATTATAAACAACCTAAAAATATAAATCCTATTTTATTTTTATCAGGAAAAATACATGAACAATTCGACTATAACTATTTTAACACTTATTTTTTTGTTTGTATTTTTTCTAACACCTCAAGCAGAAGAAAATCTATTCCCATCAAATATTGCTACATTTCCGAAACAAATTCAAGAAACAATTATTTGTACTGTAAATAAATTACAACCAGCTCTTGTTCGAATACATGTAGTTGAGAAATATTATTCAGAAGGGAGAGAATTAAAACAGGAAAAATCAGGTAGTGGAGTTGTTATTTCTCGTGATGGTTATGTTGTTACCAATCATCATGTGGCGGGGAAAGCATACTTTGCAGACTGTTCTTTTGCAAATCTTAAAACCTATCCATTGAAATTAATTGGAACAGATGCATTAACAGATATAAGTGTTTTAAAAATTATTACAGATGAACCTATGGAATTTGATTATGGACTTTTTGGGGATTCAGATAATGTTAAAGTGGGTGATTATGTATTGGCAATGGGCTCCCCTATGGCTCTAAATCCTTCCGTTACACTTGGAATTGTTAGTAATCAAAGAATGACATTACCATACAAATTGAATAGTTTTGAGATGTTTTCAGAAGACGGTGAGAATATTGGTAGTTTAGTATGTTGGATAGGTCATGATGCGGAAATTAGTCCTGGGAATTCTGGTGGACCACTTGTAAATCTTCAGGGAGAAATCATAGGTATTAATGAAATTAAATATGCCCTTGGTGGTGCTATTCCTTCCAATTTAGCTAAAAAAGTTGTCGAAGATATAATCCAAAAAGGAAAAGTAAAAAGATCATGGACGGGCATTGAAATACAACCAATTACAAAAACGGAAAAATTAGAGAAAGGTTCTCTTATTAGATATGTTTATCCAAACTCACCTGCGGATATATCTGGAATAAAAACCGGCGATATATTATTACAGATAGACAATAAGCCCATTGATGTGAAGTATATGGAGCAGATTCCATTAGTAAATAATATTTTATGTTCGTTGCCAACAGATAAGCCTGTTAATTTTTGTATTGTTAGAGATTCAAAAAACATCGATATCTCGATTCAGCCTATTTTATACGAATTTCCTGAAATGGAAGAAAAAGAAATAATCGAGTGGGGCTTTACTGCAAAAAATCTCAATTGGTTTCTTGCATTAAATAAAAATAGAAATGATACCACTGGTGTGTTGATAACTTCATTGCGAATGGGAGGAAACTCTGCTCAGGCAAAACCCCCTTTACAAGTTGGAGATATTATATTGGAAATTGAAAACGAAAAGATCTTTTCATTAGAGGAATTAGAAAAGAAAACACATTCCCTATTAGAAGAAAAAAAGGAAAAAGTGCTTGTAATTGCCGAACGTAATAGGAATAGAATTTACTCAATGGTTAAAATTGGAGCATCTCGGACTGTAGAACCAATCAGAGAAGCCAGTAAACCGTGGATGGGTGTAGAAGTTCAGGTACTCACACAAGAAATGGCAGAAAAGAAGAATATGGATGGAGGAGGTTTTATCGTTACACGAATATATCCTATTAAGGAAAAGGGACTAGAAGAATTACAGATAGGAGATATTATTATCGGAATGGAAGGTGAAAAATTTCATGCTAATAAAGTGGAAGATTATGAAGAATGGAAGCAAAGAGTTCGGAATTTTTCTATTGGTCAGGAAGTAATGGTTTCAGTTATAAGAAATGGCCAGGTGAAACAGATTCCAATTCAATTAATTAAAGAACCTCTTCCACGTAATATGGTTGAGAAATATCAAGATGAATGGTTGGAATTTACCGTGAGAGAATTGTGTTTTTACGACAGAGTTGATATGAACTTAAAGGAAGATGTAAAAGGTGTTATTGTTGAACAGGTCATTTCAGGAGGTTGGGCAAGCCTTGCTAAATTAGAACAAGGAGATATTATCCTATCGATACAGAATGAATCCATTGTGGACATAAATAACTTTAAGGACAAATTGAATAAAATAAAGGAACAAGGTATCAATAAATTTGTTTTTGCAATACAAAGGGGTATTCAAAAATATTTTGTTAAAATAGAAGTGAAATAATATAAATTTAGGCAAACTTAAAAATGTTATTACAGAAAGGAATGAGTGCAATTATAACAGGTAGTGCAAAACGGATAGGCAAGAATATGTCGATTCGTTTAGCACAGGAAGGAGTTAATCTCGCATTACATTATAATTCTTCTGATGAAGAAGCAATAGAATTAGAAAAGATACTAAAAAAATATGAAATTCAAACTACACTTATACAGCAAGACCTCAATGAGAATAATGCAGGTGATAAAATATTCAAAAAAGCAGTAGAGAAATTAGGTAAAATTGATATTCTCATAAACAATGCAAGTATTTTTCCAGAAAGAAGTATGAAGACATTTACCTATAATGATTTAATTGCCTCGATTAACATCCATGCATGGGCACCATTACAATTATCACGACATCTATACTTTCATGCAGAAAAAGGTGTGATTATTAATATTTTAGATACACGCTTGTGGGACTATGATTTAAGTCATGCATCTTATTTTATGGGTAAGCATTTACTTCGAAATATAACACGAATTTTAGCAGTGGAATTTGCTCCCAAAATAAGAGTTAATGCTATTGCTCCAGGGTTAATCCTTCCCCCACCGGGTAAAACAAAGGAGTATCTAAAAAAAATGAGCAAAACTAACCCATTACAAACATTCGGAGATGAGGACGATGTTTCAAATGCAGTGATCTTTTTATTAAAAGCAAAATTTATTACCGGACAGGTTATATTTGTTGATGGAGGACGATTTCTATTGGGGAGTACAAATGATGGAACTATATGACAAAATTCATATCCGTGATTTGCAGGTCCGTTGTATTATTGGAATAGAACCTGAAGAAAGAAGAGAAAAACAAGATATACTAATAAATCTAACCCTTTATACAGACTGCAAACATGCTGGGCGTTCCGACACTATCAGCGATGCATTAGATTACAAAAAGGTAAAAAAAAGTATATTAAAATCTATTGAAAATTCATCCTTTTTTCTTATAGAAAGATTAGCAGAAGAAATTGCAAATATTTGTTTATCTTTTGAAAAAGTTATCGGGGTAACTGTTGTAGTAGATAAGCCCGCTGTGCTTCGTTTTGCCCGTAGCGTGGCAGTAGAAATCACGCGAATGAAAAAATAAGATGTCGGACAGCCTCGAATATATTTACATCGGAATTGGTTCTAATATAGAACCTGAAATTAATATTCCTAAATCATTAAACTTATTACAGGAGTATCTTAAAATTGTCAATATCTCTCCTGTTTTTGTAACTTCTCCAATAGGTGGAAAGGGAAAACAACCTGATTTTTTTAATTGTGTTATAGAGACAAAACTTAGAGAGATGACCACTCCTTTTTATTTAAAATTCAATGTTCTTAGAAAAATTGAGAATGAATTAAAAAGGGTTCGTTCAGATGATAAATACGCTCCAAGAACAATTGATTTAGATATACTACTTTTTAAAAATCTTACTATAAAAGAAAAAGACTTAAATATTCCTGACCCCGACATATTTTCAAGAGGATTTATATTTGCTGGTTTGTTATATCTTAACCCAAGTCTTATAATTTACCCCAAAAAAACTTCTTTATTTTCATTAGTGCCAGAATATAAGTTAGAAGAAATAAAGATAAACTGTGTATTTACACTAAAATTATGGAAGGATTTCTTAAATGAACATTGATAAAATAGCACAATTAATCCGTGAAATTCTTATAGAAATAGGAGAAGATCCTGACCGTGAAGGTTTAAAAAAAACACCGTACCGTGTAGCAAAAGCATACGAATTTCTTACCTCGGGCTATAGAAAAGATTTACAGAGTATTATTAACAATGCTATCTTTCAAGCCGAAAGTAATAACATGATTATATCAAGAGATATAGAGGTCTACAGTCTATGTGAACACCACATGCTCCCTTTCTTTGGTAGATGTCATGTGGGTTATATTGCACGAAAAAAAGTAATAGGATTGAGCAAAATTGCCCGTATCGTGGATTTCTATGCACGTCGATTGCAAATTCAAGAACGGCTAACAGCACAAATTGCAAGGGCTATTATGGACAATACCCAGGCTGAAGGGGTGGGAGTTGTAATTGAATGTAAGCACCTTTGTTGTATGATGCGAGGGGTTGAAAAACAAAATTCTGTTATGACGACATCATCAGTTCTTGGTAGTTTTCATAATGATGATATAACAAGAAAAGAATTTCTTGATTTGTTACAAAGGAAAATCACATAAAAATTTGTTTTTAATTCTCTTACATGATAAAATTAGAGTCATTGTGGGCTTGTAGCTCAGTTGGGAGAGCGCCGCGTTCGCAATGCGGAGGTCAGGGGTTCGATCCCCCTCAGGTCCACCATATATATTTATATTTATCTTCTACCTCTCCTCTCTATTAGTTTTTTTATTTACTTACTACATTATTACGCTTTGTTTAATTCTTTATTTATTTAATGTTTACTTTTTTCAAATTATATCTCTCCAAATATTTAAATAGAATACCATAAAAAGGAATAAATATATAAAATTTATTTTTGTTTTAAAGACCTGTTTTTGTATGATAAAATGATAGTAAGGAAAGTAAATAGGAAAAAATTCTATAGTTAATTTTAGAATCGAGGAGAATATATCATGAAAACCAAACTTTACAAAGTTTTAATAACATTTATTATAGTTTTAGGTGTGTTATTTTATATACTTCCGCCTGCTTTTTCTCAGTGTTTTCAAGACCAGTTTGATATTGATTTCATTTTTTATACTTTAGATATAGCCTTGGCCGATTTCCTACCTACCTGGTTTGACTATATAGATGAATATGGAAACCCTCAACCCGGTGCCTGGCGAGAAGTACAATATCAAACCAGTCCTTATTTTTCGAACGCTGATAATGACGGGAACAATATAAAAGACAATGACCATTTTGACCTATTAGGAGCAGTTTTAAATGGAGACATGACCCGTGTTTTAGGAAATCTTAACCCCAGCGAAATTCAAACAATTCGTAATGACTTTGCGTATAACAAAGCCGTTGTAGAGACAATACAAATTACAATACGAAATGTCCAGGTATCGGCCTATGGACTGACCGGAAGTACTACGATTACAACAGGAGATGATGATGTATGTGTAAAACTTGGTTTTACTACACTATGTGTTAGTCAATTTGTTGATAATTTTGAAGGTGTTCCCACTCTATGGGAATTATTGGAAGACCAAAGCCCCTTGTTTAAAAACGCCATGGTCAATCTGATAGCTGGTTATATGACTATTGGCGAATCTACAGGAATTGAACATTTAAAGAGCCTATTTAGAGTGATAATATACACTGTTTTGCAGGATGTATTACCGGGAATTTTAGAAGATTTAAAAACAGATGATATTGTTGTTACAGTTGATGCAAACGGAACACAGGTAACTATTCGGATATATGGCTCGGAAATTGATAGAACAGTTGAAGAATTTGTAGGCAATTTTAATTGTTCTAAATTCCGTTGTCATCCCGAACTATTAGCATCCACAGGGAATCTAAATCATGACTCAAGAAATAACTACAATTCCTATGTTTTGGCTAATGCAAATCGTCAAGCATGGATGATTAACGAATCCATTCAAAAACCACCCTTGCAGATAACAACACAACCACAGTCTCAATCGGTAACATCAGGAACCCCAGTAACATTTTCCACTGAACAAGTTGGCGGAGAAAATAACGGAGTTCCTCAGGTATATAAATGGGAAGAGATAAAGATTGATGATTTTTCATCTATTGGTAGTCCTATTTATTCACAAAATTTAGAGATTTCATATCCTTTACCTACTACAAAACCACGATATTTTACAGTTACAATCTGCGATAGTCTATGGACACGCCGCTCCGCACCAGCAAAATTAGAAGTTCAATATACACCCTTAGAAATAACACAACAACCAGTAGGAGCCCAAAACCTTGTCCCCGGAGAAGATAGTCATACAATGTCAATTAATGTTCGTGGAGGGTATAGCATTCCTACTTACCAGTGGCAGAAATGGGATGGGACTAATTGGATAGCCTTACCGGGCAAAACACAGCAGGCGATTTCATTTAATCCTATTCAGTTAACAGATGGAGGGTCTTATCGCTGTGTTATAAATAGTGGTAGTGAGCAAGTTATATCCGACACAGCAAACATAACGATTTTAAACCGTATCCGTTTTGAACAGCCCTTACAAGGTGGAGGCGTATATATAGGTGAGACATTTGTTTTCGCGCCTGCTGTTGCTGGTGAACCGAACGGTGTACTCAGATACTTATGGAAATTCAATGGTGAAGTGATAGAAGGTGCAGAAGTGTCGACACTATCAATAGAGAATGCCCAGTTAGAAAACATGGGATATTACACCTGTGTTATATACGATGACATTTACACCATCCAATCGAATCAAGCATTTCTTGAAGTTGCCGAACATATGCAAATAGTCCAACAACCTGTTTCTGGAGCAGGTATTTTAGGTTATGATTTTACACTTACCATTGGTGTAACGGGAGGTTTAGGCGGTGTCCATTATCAATGGGTCCACGATGGTGAATATGTAGGACCTGATTCTGCAACATTTTTAATATACCCATTGCAAGAAACAGATGCAGGAACTTATTGGTGTATTGTTTCTGATGCGAGAGAAAATCTTATTTCCGAACAGGCAACTTTACAGGTATTCCCGCCTTTCAATTTTGACATACAACCTGTCGGAGCCTTAAAACACACTGGCGAAAGTCATACTTTTGAAGTAGCCGTATCAGGTGGCTCTCCTCCCTATCGCTATCAATGGCGTAAAAATGGAGTAAATATTCCCTATACAGATTCTATACTTGTTTTAGAAAACTTACAACCGTCTGACTCCGGTGTGTATACCTGCTTCGTCTCCGACCAGAATGCGGGTGCGACAAGTGCCCCTGCAGTGTTACAGGTAGCCAATTGGATGTCCTTTATACAGCATCCTCAGTCTGCAACTGTATATAAAGGAACAACTCATACTTTCTCTGTAGTTATAGATGGCGGATTAGGAAATGTAGAATATCGCTGGTATAAAAAGATAGGAGGAGGTATTAACATCAATTTAGGGGTAAATTCTCCACAATTAGTTCTTTCTAATGTCCAAACGGAGACAGCGGGTAACTATTTCTGCGAAGTTCAGGATAATTTTGAAACGATAACCTCCAATATTGCCACTCTTACTGTTGTAGATGCTCTTACCTTTACCCAAAATCCAATGGATACTTATTTGTTCGCAGGTGGTGATTTGTTATTCCAAGTAACGACAGCGGGTGGTTTGGGGACTATTACCTATCAATGGTATAAAAATGGAGTCCCTATTGGAACTTCTTCTAATACACTTAGTATCCCGGATGTAACCTATACCTCAGCAGGTCAGTACTGGTGCGAAGCTACGGATCTGGTAAAGACAACAAAATCGTCAATAGCAACATTATATGTATTAAGGCCCATACCTGCCGATGGATTCTTTGTAATAGCGAATCCTATAAGTGGAAGTCAAGTAGTTCCTCAGGTAACAACAATAGCAATAGGCCAGGCCTTTGGAATACTTCAGCCCGTTCCTAACAGTGATAATTATACACTATCATTGTCGGGTTCTCATTCCGTTATTAATCCTACAGGGATGAGCATTAACAAAGGACTGCCGGGAGCAAATGGTCCTGTTATATTTAACATTGGAAATCCTCCAAATCTCTCATTTTATTCAGTCATTGAAAATAGTAAGGCTGCTGAATTGGCAATGGGGTTATATTATTTCCTCATATATTCACAAAACTATCCTGCTGGAGAAATTCGTGGACAACTACAATTAATGTCCACACAATGGAAGTTAACTATATTTGTTAATGGTTCAGGAACAACCAATCCATCTCCGGGAACATACCCTTATTGGGATGGTGAAAGGGCGATTATAACAGCAACTCCCTCTAATGGATGGGTTTTCCAGGGTTGGTCTGGTGATATAGACACAAAAAACTCAACTTCTCCTGAAATAAAAATAACCATGTCCAAGAATAGAAATATTACAGCTAATTTTGTTCAAATTACCCCTGAGGGCGAAGGTACTACTGAAGGTATTCTAGAAGGAACACCAGA